>Ga0213920_1000016_pt1 | contig 316312 bp, 283 predicted proteins | sample McNCre1117MG_FD_161054 | JGI IMG/M metagenome (GOLD analysis project Ga0213920, IMG submission 161054) | Freshwater microbial communities from McNutts Creek, Athens, Georgia, United States - 11-17 MG | ecosystem: Environmental > Aquatic > Freshwater > Creek | place: USA: Georgia | collected...
TCACGCCCACCACGCCATCGAGCTTGGTCACCAGCGCATTCAGGCCCGCCACCGAGTTGAGCGTCGCCGCATGACCACCCGCACCCGCCACCGAGTCATCGGCCAGCAAGGCAATCGCATCCGCGTTCGTCGCATCGCCCGAAGAAATCGCTGCGCTCAGCGCTGTGTTCAGACCGCTGATCTGAGTGTCCACATAGGTCAGCAACGAGGCCCTGGCCGTCTCCAGCGCCAGGTACATGCCCGTCGCGGCCACATAGCCAGGCTGACCCACCGTGCCCGACGAGGCGTGACCGATCTTGCCATCAAGCGTGCTGTCTGCCGCTTTGTATGCGGCGTCCATCGCACTGACTACGCCCTGCAGCGTCGTCAGATTGTTTGCCACCACTGCAGTCGCCGCAGCGTTTGTCGAATCACCCGAGGCAATCGCCGCGCTCAGCGCTGTGTTCAGACCACTGATCTGAGTGTCCACATAGGTCAGCAACGAGGCCTTGGCCGTCTCCAGCGCCAGGTACATGCCCGTCGCGGCCACATAGCCAGGCTGACCCACCGTGCCCGACGAGGCGTGACCGATCTTGCCATCCAGTGTACTGTCTGCCGCTTTGTATGCCGCGTCCAACGCGCTCACAACGCCTTGTAGCGTCGTCAGATTTGCAGCCACCCCAGCAATCGCTGTGGCATTGACCCCATCGCCCGCAGTAATCACTCCGCGCAGCGTTGTGTTCAGACCGCTGATCTGAGTGTCCACATAGGTCAGCAACGAGGCCCTGGCCGTCTCCAGCGCCAGGTACATACCCGTCGCGGCCACATAGCCAGGCTGGCCCACCGTGCCCGACGAAGCGTGACCGATCTTGCCATCAAGCGTGCTGTCTGCCGCTTTGTATGCGGCGTCCATCGCACTGACTACGCCCTGCAGCGTCGTCAGATTGTTTGCCACCACTGCAGTCGCCGCAGCGTTTGTCGAATCACCCGAGGCAATCGCCGCGCTCAGCGTTGCGTCCAAGTCTGCCATCTGTTTTGCCAATGTCGGCAAACCACCAATCGACTTACCAACAACAACCGTGCTGCCATCCGTGCCACCCAAAATGCTGGTGTAAACGGATTTCTGGCTAGCATCCACACTGCTCAAGTCTGCCAACGACAACAAGGCCCCTGTACCGACTTGGAATTTGACATCCAGGCCGATGAAATTCAGGGCCGTATTGGATTTCAAGTTCGCAGCCAGCGTGGCCCACTCGGAAGCATCCTTCAAAGCAATGATCAGCGTACCGGTTTCAGAAGCGCTGACGTAAGCCTGTGCGGTGGCAATGTCTGCCACGCTGGCATAGCCGACCGACATCAGGTCCAGCGTCATGCCGCTTGGACGGTCGGCCAGCAAGGGGTTGACCGCACCGTTGCGGACCACCAGCACATCGGTGCCGCTGGCAATGGTGCTGAACGCGGTCAAGGTGACTTTGTCGTTGTCTGCTGCACCGGGACCGTTTTCGGCCGTTTTATCGAAGTAGAAGCCCAGCTTTTCGGCACCAGCCAGGTCTTTGGTGACCACGGTCATGCCGATGAAATCTTGCACGCCTGGGTGTGCATCTGTGATCTTCACGCCAACGGTGTCGCCCAATTGATTACCCAGATCCCCCTTGAAGGTGATGTTGGAGGCATTGGGGGCATCGATGATGTAGTGGTCCACCGCGCCGGTGTCGACCAGGTTGATGACCAAGCCCACGCCTGCGGCGGAATTGATCTTGGCGCTGATGTGCACCGCGCCGTCCATGTCGTTGAAGGTTTGTTCAACGGACGAGAAGAAGTTGGCCACCTTGGCAGTGGCGGTCACACCACCACGGCTGAATGTGGCTGTGCCTGCGGCGTCCACGCTGATGGTGATGTCGCCTGTGGCGCTGCCACCAAAATCCACCCCCACCAAAACACCGTCGACCACTTGAGCTGCAACGGTGAATTGGGCAGATGTGCCCTGGGCATTGCCAATGCCGGTCAAAGACGTGGCTGTGCTGATGGCAGTGACCACCGCGGTCACTTCGGCGGCAGACACGGTGGTCACACCGCTCAGCACGGTGTTCAGTTGCGTGGCATTGGTCAAGTCCAGCGGGGTGCTGTCCTTGAAGGAGCCGTTCACGATGCCCGAGACGATGTTGTTGACCACATCGCTGGACTGACCTTCGGCCAGCATGACCACACTGGCCACCGAGACGGCCAGCTTTTGGACTTGCACGTCCATGGGTGTTTCAGCACCGGCCAATGGATCGTAGTGCAACAGATCCACATCGCCCGTGATGCCCAGTGCTTGTTGCACAGCGGCTTCGGCTTGTGCAGCAGTCGTGCCTGGGGCGCTCTTGTCAAGGTAAGCCTGAATCAATGTGGTCAATGGTGTGACCACGAAGCCGTCTGCCGCGCTGCCTGGTGCCTTGAGCACCATGGTGTTGGCCAAGCCGGTGTCGGAGTTGGTACCGCCTTCAATTTGAACGGTGTATTTGTTCGGATTCTGGATGCTGAACTTGCCGTCTGCACCGGTCACCACACCGGTGTCGGTTTTGGTGCTGCCATTGAGCAGATAGACCTTGGCGCCAACCAGGTAGCCATCAATCGCTGTACCGGTGAACGATGCAACAGGGGTGCTCTTGGAGCCGCCGCCGCCACCACCAGCGCCTGCCAGCGCCAGACCACCCAAGACGGCATACATCCAGTTGCCGCCCATGCCTGTGCTGGCGGTACCGCTGACGGTGGGTGCATCGTGCACAGCAGGCACTGAAGACCAGACCAGCGCTTCGCCTGCATCTGCAGGCACGGGGGTCGAAGAGCTGACGCTCACAGCGCTTGCGGCCTCGCCTTGTGGATAGAAATCCACTTGAGGCGTGTCATAAAAACCAGGCAAATGAATGGACTCGCCTGCGACTTCCAGCGTCAGGTCTTGAGCCTGTCGCTTGGCTTGCAGTTTGGCTGGGGCTTGTCCGGTGCTTTCGTCAAGCAACGAGACTTTCATGCCGGGCATCAGTTTGAACTGAGCAAACTCTTGAGGGGTCAGCGTTTTGCGAACACCGTCAACACTTTTGACAACGAGTTTGATATTGGACATAGATGAAACCGTCATGATCTGAAGAAGAAAAATGCGCATACCTCTAATAAGAGGCCTGCAAAAATCTTGGTTTCGCAGCAATACACAAAAGCATCAAAATCGATTACCCAATAGCAAAGCTGCCAAACCAATGGCTGTTGATGATTTTGTGATTTACAAAAGTAAAACGACAGACATGCAAACCGACAATTAGCGACAAGTTGCGACATCGATGTGGGCTGCCATGACCCAGATCAAAGTGCGGTGTCCGTCGGAATTTGAACTCGAGTTCTAATTTTTTGAATCAAAAGGCCACACGATGGTGGTGGCCTTGCAGGTCGTCAGGCAGCACCTGCCTGTAGGGTGTGCGCTGCGCCTGCAGTCAGCGCTGATGTGCTGAGCTGTTTGTGCTTGGATGTAAATCCAAAGACTTCTTTTAAATCTTGAACTCTTTGCGCCAACGTTCCTCGATGGCTTGGGCGGGCAAAGCGGTCAGGTCCAACGCATGTGTGGCGTGCACGGTTTTTTGAACGTCGGAACTCAGGTGCGAGAGCAACTCGCCCAGAAAGGGGTTGGACGCAAAAATCTCTAACTCGTGCCACGGCTCGGTGGCCAGGGCATGCTTCAAGTCTTGGGCAAGATCCCGCGCAAACTCGGTGCGTTCGCGGTGACGGATGTCGGTGTGCGGCGCCAGGCCTGTGCGCCCAGCCAGCGAATGGCCTTGCGACATGCGCTCCAGGTCGCCGGTGTGCATGCGGCCTTCGGCATGCCACCAGTCTTGTACCTCGATCCAGGGTTGTTGCAGGCTGCCGCGTTCAAACAAGCGAGCCACGAACGAGTTGGCCACCAGGATGGCGTTGCGGGGGACCATTGGATGTTCCTTTCACTGAAAAGTCTTCAAGGATTTTTCAGTGCTGAAGGAAAGTGGTCAATTGACCACAAGGTACAGACATGGGTCTACACCTTGGGGTGAATTGACCTTGGGTCATGCGCGGTGTTTATTCCACCTTGGCACTGCTGCGCAGAGCGGCCAACTTGGCTTGCGCCTGACGCTGTGCGAGGGCTTGGCGCAGCTGAGGCTTGACCGCATCCAGAGTGGGTGGGGTCAAGGCGCGTTTTTCTTCAAGACGCAGCACCTGCCAGCCTGCGGGTGTTTGCACTGGCTTGGCCGCCAGTTGGCCGGCTTTGAGCTCATCAAGTGCTTGCCGGATAGCGGGTGCCAAGCGGCCTTCGGCCACCCAGTCGCTCAAGCCACCTTTTTCGCGAGTACCCGGATCGCGTGAGGACTCTTGCGCGATTTGGTCGAATTTGGCACCGCCCTTGATCTTGGCCAGCACTTGCTGTGCTTGCTTTTCATCGGCCAGCAGCACATGGCGCAGGCGGAACTCTTGCGTACCCAATGCTTTGACCTGGGTCTGGTATTCGGTTTGGATGTCGGCTTCGGCGATCTGCGCATCGTCCATCGCTTTTTGTTGCCAGGCCTGAGCCAGTGTGTTTTGCTCGACCAGCTCCAGGCGGGCTTTGACCAAAGGCTGCTTGTCCAGAGCCTGTTTCTGTGCGTCTTGCGCCATGATGGCCTGATTGATCAGGGTTTCACGAATCATGTTGCGCAGTTGCGGGCTGTCGGGCACGCCACGAGCCAGTTGCTCGCGCAACAACAGCTCGCCGCGTTCGGCCGACAGCGTTTGTCCATTGACTTTGACGGCGAGCGACACCGGCGCGGCTTCGGCTGCAGCGGGTGCCGTGGATGCCCCTTGTGCCCATGCGCCAGTGCAACCGAGTGCGATGCCCAGTGCAGCCGAGAGTTGAGCGAGGCGAAGCCCCGTTTGCAATGCGTTGGTATTCATGTTCAAAAAACTCTCTGAGAGATCAACAAATAAAAACTTCAGCGGTAAGCCACCGAGACGCTACCACCACCTGTGGCCGTGAGGTTGAGCAAGCTGGTGGGTGAGAAGCCGATGATGGTCGATATTTTGATGGAACCAGCATCCGCTTTGACCTTACTGGCTGTTTTGCCCGACAAGGTGGTCATCGAGATGCCCCCTGCTCTGGCATAAATATCCAGGTCGCCACCACTCACATACAAAGCTGTACCACTGATGGCCTGACCATTGGACCAGGCTTTGGCCGCGTCCAGTTTGATCTTGGTCACAGCCCGGAGTGTGGCAAAGGTCATTCCGCCTTTGGTGTTAGTGGCATCAATCTTGCCGCTCGAACTGGTCAAGGTGCCCAAGGCCATTTGGGTGGTGCTGTCGCTCACCGCGTTGCCCATGGTGCCGTCGGTGCGCAGCGTCATGTCGCCGGTGGTGGTGCCAGTGGTCAAATTCATCATGCCACCCGAGACCAGGCTGGCGTAACCAGCGGTCACACCAAACGTGCCGATGGTCATGGCGCCATAGCTTCTGGCGGCAAAGCTGGTGATGGCGTTGGCAGTTTTGACGTTGACCGAACCGGCCACCGAGTCCACATCGATGTTGGCGTTGGTGCTGGTCAGCGTGGTCGCCGTCAAACCTGCAGCACCGGACAAGTCCACCACCTTGGCGGCTTTGACGGTGCTCGCCGTCAGGGTGCCCGTGGTGTCGACTTTGACCCTGTCACCACTGGAGGTCAGTGTGCCCAGCACCGCATTGCGGCCCGCTGTGGCCAGCATTTCACCCGAAGTGGTGGCGGTGGTCAGCGTCAAGTCGTTGCTCGCCTGCAGATCGGTCGTGGTGGCTGTGAGGGTGCCGATGTTCAGATCCCCTGCTGTGGCTTTGACCACAAGCGCGGCATTGGATGTCGCTGTCGTGATCTTGACAGCCCCTGTGGTCGAATCCACACCGATCTTGCCAGCGGTGCTGGTCAGCGTGCCTGCCGTCAGGCCTGTGCCGGCCGACATGTCAAGCACCGTGCCTTTGGCCGCCGTCACGGTCATGGCACCCAGGGCATCGGCGGTGAGTTGTCCGCCGGCCGTCAAAGTGCCGAGATTGGCTGCGGCTTTGCTGTCGGTCTTGAGACCCGCCGTGGTGGTGCCGGTGGTCACCGTCATGTCGCCGCCCGATTGGAGGAGTGCCGTGGCCGATGTGAAGGTGCCTACGGTCAAAGCGCCCTGCACGGCTTGTGCGTCCAAATCGGTCTTGGCTGTGGCTGTGGTGATCTTCAGCAGACCCCGGGCAGAGTCCACATCGATCTTGCCACTCGTGCTGGTCAAGGTGCCTGCCGTCAGGCCTGTGCCGGCCGACATGTCGAGCACCGTGCCTTTGGCGGCTGTCACGGTCATGGCGCCCAGGGCATCGGCGGTGAGTTGTCCGCCTGCGGTCAAAGTGCCCAGGTTCGCGGCGGCTTTGCTGTCGGTCTTGATGTCGCCTGTGGTGGTGCCAGTGGTCAGCATCATGTCGGCACCCGACTTGAGCAGTGCCGTGGCCGATGTGAACGTGCCCACCGTCAAAGCGCCTGAGATCGCCTGCGCGTCCAGATCGGTCTTGGCTGTGGCCGTGGTGATCTTCAGCAGGCCTGCGGCCGAGTCCACATCGATGTTGGCCCCTGTACTGGTCAAGCTGGTCGCGTTGATGCCGGTGCCTGCAGACACATCGACCAAGCCCGGAGCCTTCACGCTGCCCAGCACGATGGTGCTGCCAGCGTCGATGACGGCATTGCCTGCGGTAGTGCTGAGCGTGGTGACGTTCAAATCGCCCGCCGTGGCCTTGAGCTTGACGCCTGTGGCGGCCGTGACGGTTTGTGCTTGCAGCAACCCTTGCGCACTGGTGGCAGAGACGTCCGCCGCCGTACTGATCAGGCTGGAGGACTGGATGCCTGTGCCTGCGGTCATCAGCAACGCACCTTTGGCGGTGGCTGTCTGCAAGTTGATGCCCTGCCCTGCACCCAGGCTGACCGTGCTGTTGGCACTGGCGACCTTCATCAGGCTCATGCCCTTGGTGGCGGTCAACGACAGTGCATTGGGTGCCGTCACGGTCGACAAAGCCAGGTTGCCTTGGGCATTCATGGTCAAGGTCCCTGTGCCTGCCGAGGCCAAGGTGGCGCGGATGTCCGAATTGCCGCCAATGCTGGTCACACTCAAATCTTCACCGGCCGACCAGCTGGTGCCATTCACACCGCCGCCGTTAGCCCGCATGGTCAGGTCCAGACCCGCAGAGGCTACAGAAGCCGAAATGCCCAGACCTGCGGTGGCAAAAACGTTGCGGTTGGAGGTGATGCTGCTCAGAGCAATATCACCATCCGCTTCGACTGTGGCCGAGCCATAGCCCGCCGCCACCTTGGTGCCTTTGACGCTGCCATTGAAGCTGCTGACCTGCGCGATGGCCCCCGCACTGAAATTCACTCCGGTCATGCTCTGGTCGGCAAACGCAAAAATGTCACGCCGTGCCGATACCGCGCCCATGTTGATCAGGCCGCCCGACAAGGCGTTGGCATAAATGTCCATGCCTGAGGTCAGCGTGCCAACATACAAGCTGCTGTTTTCTGCCGCGTCGAAATACATCGAATAACCCAAGGGCGTCGAGGCGTTCACACCGCCCGAGCCGACCTTGATCACCAAGGGGTTCAACTCTGTGCCAATGCCGCCGCCCATAGGCTTCAGGGTCAAGGTATTCGCTTCAATGGAGCGCACCGTGCGGTCACCCACGTTGGGGTAATTGATCACGGGCCGGGCATCGATGATGGCACCGGTCGCGCTCAAGGTCGCGCTGTTGGGCGTGTAGATGTCGGCCGCCCGCATGTCACCGATCTCGTGGATCCAGATGCCGTCTTGTGCTCGGGCGGTCAAGGTGCCCGTGGCATCGTTGCGCAAGGTCATTTGCACCGGTTTGGCTGCCGAGCCAATGGCGCCTTGAGCGGCTTCCAAAATTGCTTTCTGACCCTGGATGACGGACACACCCGCGTCCGCCACGCTCAAGATGGAGTCGCTGACCTTGATGCGGATCTCGCCCGTGCCAATGACTTTTTCCAAATTGGCGGTGCCTCCTGTAGGGTAAGCATCGGTGGTATCAGCCCCCAAATACACAAAGCCGTTGGCCGTGACGTTCAGGCGGTTGGACAGCACGTTGAAGTTGTCTTTCTTGACCACCGTCAGTGTCCAAGTGTCACGATTGAGGGACATGTCGTCGGTCTCAGCCGCCATGATGACGAGCTTTTCGTCATCGGTCAGATCGGCCGGTTTTCCTTGCGCCAAACGGGTGGCCTTGAGCAAGGGAATGCTCACCGAGCCATCGTCTTTGCCAATCTTGCCGCCCGGGCGCAGCACCACGCGGTTGCCCACCACGTTGGGTGCTTCCAGTCGGGTCTGGGTGCTGGTCGAGCTCTTGGAGAAGATCGACTTGGGCAAGGGGTTGCGCAGTTCGGCATCCGACCAGGTGGCCAAGGCACCGACTTCGCTCTTGCCCGCAGCCAGGTTGGCGGTGTTCACTGCGGCAATGATCTTGTCGTTGTTGGTCTGGTACACCGTGCTCCCGAATTGGGCATTCAGCGCCAACACTTCGTTGGTGCGATCGGCTTCCACCTTGAGCAACTGCGTTTCACTCACACCTGAAGCCAGCAATTTTTGGCGTTCATCTGCCGGGATCGTGTACTTGTAGTCAGGCGTGATCGTGTCGGCCGCATAACTGGTCACATTGCCAGAACCATCGACCACCACATTGCGCACATCACGCAAGCTCCAGTAACGCTTGTACTGTGTGCGCGTCAGGTTCAGCGTGGCCTGACGGCTGGCTTCGGCCGAATCACCTTGCAAGGCTGAAGAGCTCCACAATGCCAACAGCTGTGCTTCGGTGCGCTCGTCACGGGTCTCGTTGCGGTTGTTGTCGATCAGGTCACCACCGGTTTCCAAATACACATCACCGCCCGCAACCACCTGGTTCACCCACAAGTTGCCCGTGGGTTGCTTGATGGCGATGCCGTTGCGCGCATAAGCACTCAGGCCACCAAAGGTGGAATCGGCCGTCTGGATGTTCAGGGTGGATTTGACAGAGCCGTCGGCGTTGAATTCGCCAATGCCACCCTTGGGCGCAGACAGGTAGATCTTTTTACCGCTCACATGCACGGCATTCGGGTCTAGCCCCAGGATCGAGCCATCCCCATCCAGCCACACCTCGCCCGTGGTCGACACGCGGTTGATGCGCAAAGGACCGCTGTTCGAATGGAACGCAATCGAGCCGCTGTCCGAGACGGCGGTGAACGATCCATTGCCGGTGATCAGGTTGATGGGCGCAGCCTGAATACCGATGCCCGTCTTGGCCCGGAAATTCAAGCCAATGCCTTCCACCACAGCACCGCCCGACAGCTGGCTGATGCTGCCATTGGTCGAAGTCAGGGACACATTGCCGCTGGCGTTCGAGATGTTGCCACCCAAGCGGATATCACCCACGCTGCTGACCGTGAGCGCACCCGTGTCGTAGCCCACCAGCTCCACATTGATGGCATGGTCTGCGGCCACCCGCTGGGTGTACAGGTACTTGTAGCCCACCTCGGTGCGACGCTCAATGTAGTAGGTCTTCTTGATGCACAAGAAGCCGCACTTGCGCCATGAACGGTAATACGTTTCGGTCTCTGCATCGGTGATCGATTTTTTCACCTGCATCGAGAAGTTGCCACCGCCAATGGGTTGGGTGGTGCTGACAAAAATGTCTTGCGGCATCGCGTTGGTCGTTTTGACCACGGTATCCACACTGTTCCAGCTGGTGCTTCCCCCTGGAATGAAGCCCAACCAGGACGAGTTTTCGTAGTGGTACGACTTTTCGGCCAAAGTCTCATAACCCGCCGACCAAGAGTAAGTGCTGTTGTCCAGCGGGTTGTAACTGAAGCGTGCCTTGACGCTGCCGTCGGGGCTGGCCAGTGAATTGTTCGTGACCGAGATCACCCGCGCACCAGGCGCACGACCATCGGTGACCGTGGCGTGGAAGACGCCGTTGGCGTCTTTTTCGTACGTGGTCACTTCATAGGAGACCACCGTGCCTGCCGCGTTTTTGATTGGCTTGCTCAGGTCCGTGATGCGGACCACACCTTTGTCGCCACCGGTGTCCAGGCCCAGCAGGTCGATGCCATAGCTGGTCTGGTTGTCGATGTTCATGCGGGCATAGCCGTCCAGCGCGCGGATCACGCCGCCGCCGGTGTTGATGACCGAGCCCACCAGTTCCACCAGGCCACCGGTCACATTGGTTGGGGCCACTTTCAAGCGATTGGTTTCTGCATCGAAGTAAATGACCGGCTGCGTGCGACGCGCGGCCATGGCATTGAGCGCTGCCGTGCGCTGGCTGGCAGTGATGGTCAGATTGGCAAACTGTTTGTTGATCTCGGCTTCGCTGTCTGTAGGCAAAGGTCCCGAGACCTGGATCATGGAAGATGTGCCATTGGCCAAGTATTTGCCACGGTTGTTGCGCCACTGGGTTTGCCAATTGGAAATTTTGGTACCCACCGACGCATTGGTCAAAGTGGCGTTGTAGTCGGCTTGCCCCGACTGGATCGTGCCGTTGACGTTGAGGTAGCGCGCGCCCATGAAGATGCCACCGCTGGCGTAGATGCCGCCTGCACCGTTGACCAGGCAATTGGCGTTGTAGCTCACATCCAGATTGACCGGACGGGCCGAGCCGCACGCAGCAATACCCAGGTTGTTCATGGTGCGTTGTTGGTCATCGCTGTACTGAACCGCATAGAGCGACTCAGGCGATCCGCCCACCGACTGGCTGATGCTGGGCGAAGACAGCATGAAGTTCTTGCCCGCGGTGACGCTGATTTCCTTGCCGTCCAGGCGCGGCGTGTAGCCCGCTGTTTCAGACACCACCGAAATGCTGCCTGCGGTGTTGCTCAGATTGATTGTGCCCAGCTTGTTGTACAGCGTGCCGTTGACGCGCATTTCGGGCGCACGCATTTCGTCGTCGTACAGGTTGGCCGATGTGCCATCGGGCGCGGTCATCATCAAGGCATCGTTCTCGCCTCGTGTCGAAGGACCCAGGGGCACGAAGGTGTTTTTCACCGTCAAGGTCGGCAGTTGCTGGCTGGCACCGCCACCGCGGGTGTCGATGCTGTCCACGGTCAAGCTCGTGCTTTTGGTGGTTTTATTCAGCGCACCAATGTCGTCGTTCTTGGTGATGTAGGTGCCGTTGTATTTGACGAAGCCGCCGTTGGCATCGACCGTCATGTTGAACACCCGCAAGTTCAGGGGGCTGTTGTTCTCGATATAAATTTCCGAATCGGCGCGAGCCATGAGCTTGGCATTGCCTGTGACGTTGTTGCCGTACAGCTCGATGTTGCCACTGCCTGCGCGCAAGTTCTTGATGTTCAGGAAGTTGGCATCCACGCCCGACAAGGCCACGTAATAAGTCTTGCCGTCTTGCACATACGACTCGGCCAGGCCCTCCCGGATCAAAGATGCAAAGTAAAAACTCAGCTCGGCTTCCACAAAGGCGCGGATCTCCGCCACATCGCCATATCGGGCCAGCTGGTCATACAAGCGAGCCACATAAGCGCCTGCGCTGGCCGAGAGGTCTTCCTTGGTGATGGTGTAGCGCACATCACCGGTGTTTTCCAGAATCGTCCCGTTGGCGCTCACAATCAAGCGCTGCTTGTTGCCAAAGCCCGCTTCAAACTGGCCGCTCAAAGTGGCCGTGGTATTCAGGTTTTTACTGGAGCTGCCGTACTCGCTGCTCAGGCCCATCAGTTCGCCCAGGTCGCGCGTCCAGTCGCTCACATTGCCTTTGCCTTCGACCACATACGAGCCTTCGATGCCGCCCAATTTGATGGTCGCGCCCGAGCGCACCGCTGTGGCATTCACCGTCAGGCTGTTGTTGACGTTCAACTCGGCATCGGCATTGGGGTTGATGGAGACCGGGACGAGGGCGTGGTTGAACAGGTCCACGCGCGCGGTCACAAAATGTTTGTTGCGGTTGAAGTCTTTGTCCTGGCCGACCAGCAGATCGATGGCTTCTGCACTGATCAGTTCAGCGCCCGAGCCAATGGTCACGCGGTTGTTCACGTTGGCCGTGGCATAGGCATTGCCTTGTGCTGCAGCGGCCAGGCCATAGGTCTTGGAAACCGAATTGGCCTCCAGATCGATGTAGGACAAGGCGTTGACATGGGACTCGCCATAGCTGTTGACCTTGGTGTTGTCGCCCACCTTGGCATCCGCGTTGGCGGTCGATTCGATCTTCGTCTCCACCAGGGCAATTGGAATGGCGCCGCCCACATCCATTTGTCCACGCGATGAGCCGTGGATTTCGTTGTAGGCCCGCACTTCCAGCAAACCTTCCAGCGTGATGCTGGCGTTGTTGCCGATGCTGGCCAGGGCATCGCCGTTCATGCGGGTGTAGATGTCTGCGCCCGCGCCGCTGATGACACCACCGCCGCCGCCTTCGGCGTTTTGCGCCTGCAAGTCGGTCCGTGCCAAATCGTTGGTGGCCAGCACGCGCAAGCCATCGGCCACCAGCTGGGTGTTGTCCAATACTCGGGCGGTGGCCGAGCCATCGATGGTCGCCTTGGTCACCGCGCCCGATGCGCCCATGGCTGCGGCTGTGGCCGAGGTACTGTGCACGTTGTAGCGCACCTGGCGCGTGGCACTGACGGTGGCATAGCTGCCCACAGTGAGCGTGTTGCCGCTGCCCGAACCCAGATCGGCCGTGACCGACTGGGTGTGCTCGACACGTGCGTCAGCACCTGCACCTGCGACCATGCCCCCCGAGCCGGCGATCGACTCGCTGTCGATGTTTTCATTGCCCGTGGCCGTGACTTGCAAGACACCGCCCACCAGCCCCTTGAACTGGCTGGCTTGTGCCGCCACCTGCGTGCCGCTGGTGGCCTTGGAAAACGCCAGACCCAGGCCCACAAAGCCTGCGCCAATGCCCGTGGCAAAAGCGTGCTCGTCCATCGAGTCGATGGCGCTCACAGTCACATCGCCGCTGGTGGACAAAAGTGTCTGCCCAGACAGGATGACCTTGGCCGAGCCTTTGTTCTCGGAAGTCGCAGAAACACCGGTGGCACCCATTAACATGCCGCCAGAACCTGCCGTAGCCTGGCTGCGCACCGAGGCATCCCCAGCGCCCAAAACCGCTGAGATGTTGACCGTTTGTCCAGTCAATGTCAGGCTACCCAGACTGTTAACGGCAACTTCCGAGGCCACCGACGATTTGGCAATCGACACGCCCATGGCCACGCCCGAAGCCACCGATACCCCCAAGGCCTCGGTGTTGGCATTGGGGTTGCTGTTGGCAGCGATCGTCAAATTGCCTTGCTGTGCATTCAAACTGGCACCACTGGCGAGCGCCACTTTGACCGAGCTGCTGTCGGTGGCATCGGCCTCGGCGCCACTGCCCGAGACCACACCGGCCGAGCCGCCCTTGGCATAGGCGCTGGTGGTGGCATCGCGCTGCGCGCTGATGCCCACGCCTTGGCCCGTGATGCTGCCACCTACTTGCGTGAACACACTGCCGGTTTGTTCGGCCTTAGCGATCACCACGCCCACACTGACCGCGCCCACCGAGGCGCCGTAGGATTCGCTGCGCATCGACGCGTCGTCCAGTGCGCTCACATTGACCGCGCCACCCGCATTCACGGTGCCCGACAGAGACGCCGAGTTGGCCGTGTCGTTCTTGGCCAAAGACACTGCAGCGCCCAGGCCCACCAAACCGCCTGCGCCCGCGATGGCTCGGCTTTGTACCGAGGTCGTGCCTGCATGCAATTCACGCGTGCCCGCATCCACCGTGACGCTGCCGGGCGTGGTCAGGCTGGCCGAGCTGATGCTCGCATTGTTGGCCCCACCCAATGTGGTCAAGGCCACACCGGCACTCATGCCCAAGCCCCCTACGGCCAAAGAACCCGCGTTGTTCATGGCCTCGGTCTTGTCCAGACTGCTGACCGATACCGAGCCCGCCTGCACACTGCTGGCCGCGATCGTGGCCGAGGTGGAATGCAGACCTGTGGCGCCCGTGAAAGACGCTTGCGTGTCGTAACTGCCTTTGGCGTTGAGGCTGTTGGTGTCGTCAGCGCTCAGGGCCGAGCCTGTGCCTTTGGCCTTGTTGGCCTTGGTGCTGGCAGAAATATTGCCGATCGCACTGTTGTTGCCAGAGTTCAACTCGGTCGTGGCGTTGCTGTCGGGGGCACTGCCAAAAATCAGCACACCCACCGCACCGCTGATGCCCGCATAGCCACCACCACCCGCGGTGGCGGTGACCATGCCGATTTCGGCCTCACGCAGGGCCGACACGTCCAATGCACCTTCTACTTCGAGGCTGCTGCCCGCAGCACCGGCGATGACACGGCTTTTGCCAATGACCACGTTGACCGCTGTGCCCACGCCAGCGAGTTTGCCAGCGCCTGCAGCGCCCGCGTTGTGGCTGATGTCCACGGTCTCTTTGGCCGCCACCGTCAGGCTGGCAGCACCGGTGTGGTCGGCATCTTGCGTGCGCGCATCCACACTCGACGCACCGGTGATGCTCGCTTCGGTCAGGCCTTCCAGCACACTGACCACCGCGCCCATGGCCACACCGCCCAATTCACCCACACCTGCGGTGGCTGCCACGGCCAGCTCGGTGGTGGCGTTGGAGGCACTCACACTGACCGCGCCATCGGCACGGATAGCGCTGTCGCTCACCAAGGCCCTGACGGTCGATCCCGAAACGTTGACCGTGAAGCTCATGCCCGCACCGGCCACGCCGCCCGCACCCACGGAGCCTGCGATCAGGTTGGTGCTGTTGCTGCCAGTGGCCAGCACAGAAAAATCATTGGCATAAACCCTGGAGCGATCGACCCGCGCCAAGGTGTTGCTCTGGAGCAAGACCACGTCACCACTGCCTGCGATGCCCACCGATGCACCGCCACCACCACCTGCCGAGATTTGCGCCACCGAATTGGTGGCCACCGCTTTGACCGATGCAGCATTCTGGGAGCGCAACACCGAGTTGATCACTTCAGCCTTGGTGTTGCGATCGACGATTTCGGTACCCACAGCACCCGCCACACCCACAGCGCCAATGGCCAGGGCCGCCGCAGAGCTGGCCACCATGGCGTGGTTGGCCGCCATCACCTGCACGTTTTCCGATGCGGTGCTGACGCTGTTGATGTCGTCGTTCATGAACGGAACGTTTTCCACATACGCACGGGTCGTGCCGCCGATCTGGTCCACGTTGACCGAGGCACCGGCGGCACCGCCAACGCCGCCACTGGCCACAGACGTCATGGCCCCGATTTGCTGGATCGAGGTGGCTTGTACCGTGACCCCTTTGTGCGTGCGGGTCTTGAAGGTGGCCCCATCGAGCACCGTGTTCGACAACTCAGAGATGCTGCTCAAGTCAGGGCTGCCCGCCAAATCGCTGTCATTGACCGTGAAGCCATCACCGTTGCCTCGCGCCGTGATATGCGTGTTGCCTCCCGAAACGCCCGCCGTTGTGTTGCTGGAGATGATGTTGGTCACCACGCCGCCGCCCAGGCCTACACCGCTGGCTCCCAGGCTGACAGCACCGGCCAATGCCTTGATGCGGTCACGGCTGTCGGCGGTGACGGCAATGGACCCCTGCGCCGCAACGTTGGTGACCTTGCTGTCATCACCGCCGATGAGTGCATCGGTTTGCGAGCTGATGATGCTGACTGCGATCGAGCCTTGCGCACCAACGGCACCCGCACTCATGCCCACAGCAATGGTGTTGATGGTGGTGTCGCTGCTGGCGGCCACGTGTGTATCACGTGCGTAAGCCTCGGCATTGCCGGTCATGCTGGCGGATGTGTCGGTGCCAATTCGATTGACCGCCAATGCGGCGCCCACGCTGGCCCCACCGCTGCCCGAGAAATTACCCGCCAGCGAATCGATGCTGGCCTGGTCGCGTGCACGGATCGTCAGCGAGTTGGCAGCGCGCGACATGATGGCTGCGGAATCCCAAGAGGCCGTGATCTCGTCTTCCAGCAAGTTGGTGGCATTCGAGCCGGTCAGGCCAGTGCTGCCACTGACCGCTGCGGCCACAGCCGCTGATTTGATGGTCGATGTGGAATATGCCTCCACCAGGGCATCGCCACCGGTGCGCAACACGGTCGAACCCGTGCCGTCCAGGATCTCGGCTTTGACCACTTTACTGCTGTCGGCGTTGGTTGCGGTGCGACCCAGAAAGTTCAAGGCAAAGGCCGCCCCACCCGCCGCTGAGCCACTGCCCGCCACAGAACCCGCGAAGGACTCGATGGTCGATGTATCCCCTGCACGCACCGTGACAGAGGCGGCATCGCCCGCCGTCTCGAACGCCTTCATTTGCGCCAACACCGTCGAGGTGATCGCATTGGTGGTGTTGGACCCTGCTGCTGCAGCGCTGCCCCCTCCGGCCATGCCAGCCGCGATGGCGCGGATGGTACCCGAGGAGATGGCTTGCAATTCAATGTCACCCGAGGTCAGCACCCGCGTGTCCGAACTGCGTGCGGTGACCGAGCCACCGATTTCATTGACAGAAATGGCCACACCGGCAGCGGCATTGCCGCCGCCACTGACCGTGCCAGCCAGTGAAGAAATGTTGGCACTGTTGTCTGCATGCACCACAAAATCACCTGGGCTGTAGACCGTCTGATTGACATGGGTGGCTTCGGCCAGCACGGTCGCGCTGATCGCGTTGGTGGTCACACTGCCATTGATCGCGTTGGTGCCCGCACCGCCACCCGAAGCAGCCACCGAGCCGATCGAACCACTCAGGGAAGAGGTCACGCTGACGCCAACGGGTGCTTTCAACTCGAGGTTGTTCAAAATGGCACGGACACGGAACTGATCACCGTCCTGACCCATGTTGTTGACCGCGACCGCGCCACCAATGGCGTTGGAGCCGCTGCCAGCGACCGATCCGGCCATCGACTGGATCGAGCCCGAGCCACTGGCACGCACCGTCAGCTGGGTCGCGGTACCGCGCAGGCTGTTGCCACCGCCGTCGTATTCGGCCAACACATCCGCGTTGAGCCAGTTGACTGTCGATGAACCCGCACCCGCCGTATTCTGTGCACTGGCGCCCGCCGTGGCCGCCAGCGTTTTCACAAGGCCTTCGGCCGAGGCTTCGACGGTGACCGATTGGCCAGCAATCAAATTGCTCCCGGTCACCAGCGCGCTGCGTTGCGACTCGATGGTGTTGAAGCCCAATGCCAAGGAACCTGAATTGCCCTGTGCAGCGGACAAGCCGCCCGCCAAAGACTGGATGCTGGCGGTTTTGCCGCCCGACGATTCGCCCGCACCGACATAGATCTTCCTGGCCGTCACCAGACTGTTGTCGATTTGCGCGGCGGTCACATCACCTATTTCGTTCCAGCTGGCGGTGCCGGTAAAGGCCTGGCCACCAGCGCCTGCGCTCACGGCCACTGATGCCGCCAGCGACTGGATGTCACTGGTGTTGTGTGCTTGGACATTGAGATCACCACTGCCCAGATCCAGCGTGGTGTTGACCACTTTGGCGCTGTTGCCGGATGCCCGGCTGGTGAATGTCCCACCCTTTTCCGTGACAGATACACCATCAACGGTGTAGATGGTATCGGCTGTCGTGTAGGTTCGGGTGCCCGTCTGCGTGTAAGACACAGCGCCGCCTGCGGCAGTACCACCGGCGCCAGACGATATGCTCAGGTTGCCCGCCAGACTGAACAAATTGCCCGTGGTCGCCGAATCCACATCGAGTGAGGCCGCACGCACCGTGCCGCCCGTCACACTGGCTTCGGTGCGCTGGCCAATCATGTTGACCGAGGCCGAGCCCATGCCCGAGAACTTGCCTTTGGTCGCACCTGCGCCGGCAGATACGCCGACGATGTTGGCGCGGCTGTAGGCGTTCACGTCTACATTGCCGGTCGCGATGATGTCGCCATTGAGCTCGGCGCTGTAGGTTGTCTGGATGCTGTTTTGCACATACGACAAGCCCACGCTGGCCGCATTGCTGCCCAATGACACACTGAGCGTTCCGGCCACACCGACCACGCTCTCGCCGGAGCCAATGGCGTTTTTCAAATCCGAACTGTAGCCATTGCCAGCGCTCTTCATGTCGTAGTCGGTGACGGTTGAAGTTTGGACAGTTCCCAGCAAAGCATCGAGCACGTTGTCGCTGGGCGCGCCGCCAGCGCGCACGGTCAGGTCACCCGACAGGTTGACCACCGCGCCATTTTTGACACCGGCGCTCAGGCTGTTGCTCAAATCGTTGAAGACAAAGGCGCCCATCAACTGGCCTTTGGAGGATGAATCGGTCTGAACGCCAGCCACCGCACCCACGCCCACCACTTTCTGGCTGGACAAGGCTGCCACCGAAAGGTTATGGACCTGCGTCATATGACCACCGCTGAGCACAGCGGAGGTGCTGCCCTCTTGGTCCACCAAAGAAATCGTGGCGCCAACGCCTGCTGAGCCTTTACCGGTGGACACCGACAAGGCACCGCCACCGGCGCCCACGCGGCTGCGCTCGTAAGCGACCACTGAAGGGTCTAACCGAGTGGAACTCGCCTGGATACCGGTCACCGTTGAATCGGTGACGCTGGCTGCAGTGTCGTCTTGCACATGCGTGATGGACACCGATCCGACAATCGACAAATCACTGGTGCTGCCTTTGGACAGATTGGCCGAAATGCCCGTGGCAACGGCGGTGCGCTCACCGCTCTTGAGGGCCTGCACGGTGAATGCCCCGGCTTCGTCCGCGATTTGCGTCAAGCTGCTGTTGTTGATGCGGGCTGTGACGTCATCGTCCGAGGACTGAATGGCCACGGCACCTGCGATCGAAGAGCTGAAAGAAGTGCCGGGATTGCTGGCCATGGTCAAGGCACCACCACCGGCCAGGCTCAGCTGCGTCAGGTCAGACACTGCGCGCACTTTCACGCGTGTGGCACTTTGGCCCACGCCTTGGATGACGGCGCCATCAATCAGTGCTGTGGCATCGATGTCGGTGAAGTTGGTGATGATTGCGCCTGCGCCCGCCACTGAAAACTTGGGTGGCGTACTGGCACCATCACCGCCGCCGCCAGATCCCCCCCCACCTTGTGATTGCAAGTCACCGGTCACGGCCGACAATGGCGAAGTGCTGCTGCCACCGGCTTTGGCCTGTGAACTGCTGGAGCCCGCATCGGCCTTGTCGGCCAAGCCGGGTTTGGCCGATCCTCCGGCCATGGCGCCGGCCACGCCCACGGCCCCCACCTCACCCATGTTGTGTGCCAATACGGTCAAATCGTGCGAGCGGACAAAGCCTGCCGCACCTTCGTCGGTGTTCACCCCCCCAGCATCGCTGTCGTTGTCCCCGATGTAGGCTTTGGTGTTGGCCTTGATCTCGTTCAAAGCCAAGCCAATGCCCACACCCGAATTGGAGCTCTTCGTGACGGCGCCGCTGATGCCGTAACTCCACAAAGTCAGTTCTGCTTTGACTTCCGCAGCACCGGCCACCGTGACCTGCGCTTCACGGCTGATCGAGGCCAGTGCGGTCTCACTGAGCTTGTTGTAAGACGCCATGGCGTTGGCCGCGACGCCTTCGCCAGCACCGGCTGTGGCCGACACCGACAACAGCCATTCCTTGTTTTGGGCCAGAACAGACAAAGAGCTGGCGTTCACCACAGCGCGATCGGCAATGCCGGAGACCGCGATGTTTTGGCGATCGACCATGGTGAAGGTGCCGCCCACGGCCGTGCCACTGCTGCTGGATTCAGGCGCTTCGCCACCAGCTGCATGCAAGGTCTGCACATGGTTTTGGGCTTTGATCACCACGGCAGAGGTGGCTTCATGACCGATGTCGATCTCGTCGAGCATCACACCGGTACCGGTGCCATTGGCGTTCATGACTTCACGGGTTTCGCTGGCGAACTCGTTGATAACGCGGATTTTCTTGTCCAAGCGATAAGGCTTGTCGCCCACCAACAGTGGTTCGATGTCGGAGTCGAAATACACCTCTTTGGTGTTGTAACTCCAGCCTGCATCAGCGGGGCTGGTGGCCGTCACATGGGCATCGGTGTCCACCCAGGCGACTGTGTTGTTTTTATTGAACGACAGGCTGACCGCCCCCGAAGCGGCCAGTGTCTTGGCCGAAGACTTTGCCGCCACATTGGTGTTGAAGCCTTCAAAGAACGGGTTCAAGCCGCCCACCAGGTTGCTGTACACCGAGTAAGGATCGTCCCAGGTGAAAGGAAGCCCTTCGGTGTAAAACTCGGGCATGTCGGTGTTGGCGTTCACTGCCACATGCAAGCCAGTCAAGGTCGCCCGGCTGCCCACTCGGGCCTGCGTGTCAAAGCTGTTCTTGTTGTAGTTGAAGGCCACGCTCAAGGAAACGGCTGAGGCATCAGAGCCCGATACTTTGGAGGTGGCTTCAGCCGTGGCTGTGCCTTGGACGGCTCCAGCCAAAGTTTGTGCATCGATGATGGCGTTGCCGGTGGCCACCAAGCTGGCCCCTGCCCCCAAGGTGGCACGCGTGGTGTGGTCTGACTCGCCCCAGGCCAAGGCACCGGCCATGCGCAGCTGTGGCGAGCTGGACGAAGACGTGTTTCCACTGGAGGCTTCCTGCGCCGCAGCCACGGCCGATGCCATCTTCATGAACCCGTCCATCAGGCCCTTTTGGGCTTCGGCATCGCTGGTTTCCAGGGTAGGCGGCAACTCCAAAGGCGGCTTGTCAGACGTGTTTTGAGATTTGGCAGAGACGGCACTTTTGGACACGAAGTTCATGGCCGTCAAGCGGGCTTCGCCACCTGCGGTGGCGGTTCCATCCAGCGTTGTGCGTGTGTCTGATTTTTGCAAAGACAGCGCACCCACGACCCCTGCCGTGCCGCCACCATACACATTGACTTCGGCCTCGGTGCTGTATTGGCCCGAGTGGTAGGACTGCAAATTGAGGTTGTTGCCACTGCTGAGCACGGCGTCGCTGCCCACCTTCACGGTGGTGCTGACATCCGACATCGACCCCGCAAAAATGATGGAGGCCACATTGGACGCGCCGGTATCGGCATTGGTGTCGCCGTTGGCGGTGCTGGTCATCAGCAACTTGGTCTTGGAGGCAGCCAGCAAACTCATGTCGTGCCCCGCAGACAGGCTAGCACCCGATTGCACATCCACCTCGGTGGTGCCCGTGACCCGTGCAAAGCCCGCCCCCAGGTTGGCTTTGGCGGAGCCTTCGACTTGTTGTTCGGCTCCGGCATAGCGGTCGGCTTTGGCGGTGATGCTCAAGTCGCGACTGGCCTGCACGTCGGCACTGCCTGTGAGCGTGACCCTGGCATTGCCGGTGGCCTGGACGTAAGCCAAAGTGAGGTTCACAGGCGACTCCAGGTAAGTCGAAGTCAAAGCCATCAAGCCTTGCTGCAAAGAACCCAAGGCTCCGCCATAGACTGCCTGCGACTCGATCGACGCCAGCATGTTGATGTCGCGCGCCTTCAAGGTGCCTGCGACATTGATCGAAGCATTGGCATCGGACAAGCTGACAAACGTACCCCAATTGCTGCTTTGTTTGGCGATCAGGTTGATGTCACCTGCGGAGTAAGTGCTGGTGCCACTGACATTCTTGACCGAAGCATCGAGCAAGGCGCCCGACTCGATGACGATGTTGGGCGAGCGCAAAGTGATGGTGCCACTGTTGCCCGTTGAATAAACAGAGGTATCTGTGGCCAGCGCGCCATCGGCCACCTTGCGGGTATTGATGATCGCCCCGCTCTTGACCGTGAGCGTGTCACCGGAATCAGGACTCACGTCGTAGGTGATGTCGGCGCCACCGGTCAACGTCGTGCCCGTGATGTTGGCCAGAGTGGGGTCCAGATGGACCTGACCGCTCACCCCGGTCTGGCTGCCCGCATCAAAGTGCATGCCATTGAGCTGCATCATGCCCAGCGCAGAGTATTCAATGAAGCCGCCCGCGCCTGCCCCATCGCCACGCGCATACAGTTTGGCGCCCGCTTCGTTGGCGATGTCGCGCTGCGCCATCAAAGCGACCTGCCCACCCGCCTGGCCAGAGCCCGCAGCCCCAGAGGCCGACACTTTGACTTGGGCCGTGACCATGATGTCCTGACCGGCCACCACACGCACCGCACCGGCACGGGTGAACTGAGCGCTGTCCGAGATCAACGCACCGTTGAGCATGATCGAGCCCGGCGTGGTGATGTCGATGACGCCGTCCACATCCTGCATCGGTGCCAGGGATTTCAGATCACCCAGGTTGACGGCTGAACCCGCCACACGGCCGTTGACCACCACCTGGCCAGACACATTGACCGCGTGCGTGTCGGTGCCGCCGTAACCGGCCATCAAGCTCACGCCTTCAGCCGCATTCACACGGCCCTGGATGTTCACCGTGCCGGTGGCCGAGCGGTCAAAGTCACCGCCCAGCACCTTGTTGACCGTGGCACCCGACAGGCCGCCGTTCTGGATGCTGCCCAGCAGGCCATCCACAAAGGTGGTCGATGGTGCGGCAAAACTCAAGCGTCCGGTGTCGATCTGGCCTTGCGGGCCCACGGCAAAACCGTGGCTGTCGATGAACAGCAAGTTGCCGCCGATGTTGCCATTGGTCAGGCGACTCTCCAGTCGGCCGTCCACGCGCACCTGTGCATCGCGCACGATGTTGACCCACCAGTTGGCGCCTTGCGGCACCAGCATCTTGACCTGATCACCCTGCCCCACCGCAAAGTTGGAGTACGTGCTGAAGGCGTTGCCGTCACGCAGGCTTTGTGTGCTGACCGTGGTCTGATTGCCCTGGGTGCTGACCACTGTGTTGGTCTGGCCTGTGCCTTTGAGCGGGGTGATGACCGTTTGTCCCAGCACCATGGGGCTGGTAGCGCCCAGGGCCACAGCCGCAGCCAGGGCCATGGGGCGCACGCGCACCAGCAAGCGCCTGCGCGCCACCCAGGCTTTGCGGCGCGCCTGACGCTGTGCAAAGGTCGATGTTCGGGTGCGTGAGGCTCGGGTCATGGTTTGCTTTCGGTGACTCGCTCAGGTTTGGGCGGTCTGTTTCTTATCGGGAACGGGGTTCAGGCGTGCAAGAAGTCCGCCAGCAATCAAGCTGCGACGGTTTCTTCTTTGGACGCTTGTGTTTTCTCGGCGTGGGGTTCCTGCGGCTCATGTGACGCGGCCAAGTCCATCAAATTTTTGAACTTGCGCAGCGACAGCAGATGCAAATAAGCCATGGCCAATGCACCCTGACGGTGCAGATCGGCCAGCACTTTGTCTTCCAGGGCATGGAGCTTGTGTTCGTCCACACTCAAAAATCCGGTCAATTCCATTTGACGGCCACTGGGCAAAACCGCTTGCAAGGCGCGTTCGGTCAACACACCTGCAGCGTGCAGGGCATTGACCATGGCACTGGTGATCGCTTCGGATGCATCCAGGGCCACGAGGTCTTTCATGACGCCCTGCAACCAAGGCATTTCTTGCCCCTTGTCATCAAACAAAGCATCGCCTTCGGTCACGCTCAAAGCTTCACGTTGCACGGCAATCGGGCGAGAGCCCTCTTCGTCTTCCTGGTCGAGCAAACGGAAAGGCCAGGTGCGCAGCACAGCCGGCAAATACTCACCCGTCCAGTGGCCTTGGTCGTCGACAAACAGATTTCGGCCTTGCTCCAGACCGGTGATGGCCAGCAAGCGCCCTCCCGACTCGGAATGGGTCATCACGCAAGGAAATGCCAGCGCGGCGGACGGCATTTCGGAAGCGGCCAAGTTGACCGTGATCAATCCGCGAAACCAATTCATATCGCGCTGTGCGCGGTTGAACTTGAGCAGGCGATGCGCCTCACGGTGCAAGATGGTGAATTCAGGTGCAGGTGTTTTCTTGTCGGTCATATCGGTTCCTTGAATAAAAAATGAGGGCTTCACCACGAAGCGCTGGCCTTGAGCAATGCACGCGTGCGCGGACCTTGAAAGCCTTGGGTCTGGTGTGTCAAAGCGGTCTCGATGGCCCAACGGCGATCGATCTGAAACTGCACGCCGACACCTGTCGAACCAATGCTGTGCGCGATGTCATCCTTGACAGCACGGCCTTGGTCAACAAAAACAAAGGCTTCCGGGGTGTCCACGCTTTTCCAGGGAAGGGGCTGGTACAGAGCCACCTGCATGGCTTGGCCGCTGCGGCCTGCGATGGCCCCCAAATCAAAGCCACGCACAGAGGCGCTGCCGCCAGCCAGCCAGACATCAGACACATCGGGTGTGCGACTGTCCAAAAAACGCGCCTGCGCATTGGCCCGCAAAACAGGTCCTTGCGGCCCCGCCCAGCGGTAAGCCACTGTGCCAAAGACCTCGGCGTACGCAAATGAATTGACAGGTCCTTTGGCGCTGCTGAAGGCACCACGGAATGTGGCCCGCTCGGCACCAGCGACGGGATCGACCACCCAATCGGTTGAGGCAGCCCAAGTGGCGCGCTGCACAACGCGATCGCTCAAAGTGGCACCTGCAGCTTGTGAATTGGAATGCACTTGTGACAAGCTGCCTGAAAATTTCCACATCTGGCCTGGCATCAAGTACAGATAGCGAATCAACTCCAGCGATAAAACGCTGGACGCGCCTTCAATGCGTAAATCACTTTTGGTCGGATCAGTCGATGGCAAGACCGTGTGCGAACGTGAAGCCGAGGCATTGGCCCCGAGGCGCCAGCCTTGCTGGCCAATTGGAAGACCGCCCGACAAGCTCACAGTACTGGCAGTGGGCCCCTGAATGGCCATGCCATCGAAGCGTCCCCCCACCGACGTGGCGGGGTAATGCCGAAAGCCCATGATCAGGCTGTTGCCCAGTGTGCGGCCTGAACCCACTCCAGGCAATTCGCCCATGGCCCAGTATTGCGTGACGTCCGAATCAGGCACGGTGACTTCAAGGTCGCTGGTGCCAAATGATTGGCCAGCCACGTATTGACCTTCAGCGCTGTAGTCGCTGCTGGCATTGAACAAATCCAATCGCCGAGCCAAGGGCTCAGGTCGGATGACTTCACCAGGCGGCAAATCAAACCAGCGCGCCAGCCAGGCCGTATCAGGTTTTTCATTACCCTTGAAGCGCACCTCGCCCAACGTGCCTTCGACCAGCAACACTTTGAGCACGCCGGTTTGCAAGTCTTGTGGTGGCACCACCGGCACAGCGGACTCTACCCCCAAAGCCAAGTACATCGCCTGGATGTCGCGCAGCAAAGCGTTCAGGTCTTCGCTGCCCACATCGCGGCCCAGATAAGGCTTGACCACGCTGTGCAGCTGGGCATCGCTGAGCAACTGGCTGGCCGAGAACAAGACCTCTTTCAAAAAAATTTGGCCTTTGAGCATGGGGCCCTCGGGCAATGGCATGGGCTCTGCCATTTCAGGGCGACTTGCAGGTGCAGGCACAGGCATGGCACGTTCTGCACGGCGCAGTTCATCCTGCATGCGCAAAGCCGGATCCAGCGGCACATCGACCGCTTGAGCGGAGGTCACCCAGAAGCAAAAAAGGCCGACGCACAGCGTCAGCCAGAAATGAGTGTTCTTGCTCATGGCGGAGGAATTTGCTGACATGAGCCTCTCGAAGGTGTTGCGCAGATCCGGCCATCTGTCCATGTGGCACCACTGAGATCGGCACCGCTGAAATTGGCATCCTGAATCAATGCATAGCTGAAATCAGCCCCTGCCAAATTGGCATTGCTGAAATTGGTACCAGTCAGCATCGCTTTTTTGAATTGGGCTCTGTACAAATTGCTGCCACTGAAATTGGTGTAAGCCATTTGGGCGTTGTTGAGCTGCGCTTCGATCATGGACGCCGTGATCAATTGGGCATGGTCCAGGAAGGCCGCATTCATGTTGACCCCGTCCAAATTCACGCCATTGAAAATGGTTTGAAGCAGGTGTGCAGCTTCAAAGTCAGCAGGAGAACGCCCAGCCCCCGTCACGATGGCGCCGGTGAAATCGACCCCGGCCAAGTAAGCCGCTTTCATTTTGGCGCCAGCCACTTGCGTGTTGTCCCACAAAATCTTGAACAGATTGCGGTCGTCAAGCAAAAGGGCTTGGGGATCCAGGATCCGAACCAACCAAGCGTTTTTTAAATTGGCACCCGGTAAGTAGGCCGCTTCCAATGGGTAAGCCCCCAATTGCAAGCCCGACAAATTGCAATTGGCGCAGCTGACCGGAGAACCCAGTCTGAGCTTGGCCAGGTCATGTGGATTGGCTGTTACAGCAAGACCATCGCCGAACCAGACAAAGACCTGAGAGGTATCTACCGCACCTGCCGGTGCAATGATTCGAACTTCGTAGCGAGGAGCCGGTTTGGTATTGTCAAAACGATCAAGCCAGTAGCTGGGAATTTCAGGGTTCGCTGCATCCGCACGCCAAAGCAATTGATTTTTCGCATCGTAAAGCTCTACCGCACCGATGACCTGGAGCATCTTGCTGCTCATGGACAGGGTGATGTATCCCGTATCGACCACATCAAAAAAGAACTTGTCGACGCCCACCGAGGCTGTATCGCCTCCTAAGGGCACAGCCATTGCCGAAGCCGCTTCGAGCTGCAAGGAAACGCCGCCGGAGCCGTGTTGGGGCACAACACCTGCCTCGGCACGAACGGGTTCATAAAGCTGCCGCTCGGTGACATTGAACTGGGGGACAAAAACAACCTCATTGCCGCCGCCACCACAAGCGCCCAACAGCGTCAGTGCCATCGCACCCGCGATGTGTCGCGCCCAATTTTTGATATGCCGCATCTTCAATCCCTTATCCCTGCACAAACACTGCACGGTCCGGGTGGTTGATGACCACCCAGACCGATTGAGCTCTTAACGACCAGTGATCGAGTTGACCGAGCGGTTGCCCACGGCCATGGCGACAATGCTGTTGCCGCTGATGTTCACACTGCCGCCTGAGACACCCACTGCACCGCTGCCTTGCACGCTGACACCAGAGACGGAAGCGTTGATGGACGCCATGTTGTATTGCACGTTGGTGATCGAAGCACTGGCCGTGTTCAGGCCGGGTGCCAAAGTACTGACGTTTACAGCGTTGCTGGCCGAGTTGCCATAAGCGACCGAAGTCAACTGGTTGCCAGATGCGTTGAATGAACCACCGTTCAAAGCGCCATTCAGTTGTGCGCCGCCAACCGTGATGCCATTGATGGCAGATTGAATGCCGTAGACACCCTCACCTGTTGGGGATGTACCCGTAGATTGCGAATTCAAAACCGCAAAGGTCGGCGATGAGGGGCTGGAACCTGCTGCAGTGATGCCGCTGGTGGCCGTGGCGTTCAAGGCGTTGTTGGCCACGTTACCCGTAGCTTGTGCTGTCACTGTGTTGTCCTTGACGGCGACCACTGCACCGCCACTGGAGGTACCAAATTCAGCGCCCAGGCTCGCACCGCTACTGACTGTCGCCTTGACGGTAGAGGAATTTGCCATGTCCTGGACGTTGTTGACCACACCCGAGGCATCCAGACCGCTTGAGGCCGTCAGTGTCAAGGCGTTATTGGCCGTGTTGGCGCTTGCGCGGGCCAACACCGCATTGCCCGTGATTGCCACACTGCCACCTGTGAACGAACCGGTCGTGCCAAATCCACTGGTACCGACATCCACCGTGGCTGCCGCACTGGTGCTGGCGGATTGAGCATTCATCACCGCAAAATCAGCGCCTGTGCTGGAAGCAATACCAACAGATGACGACACCACGTCAGCTCGACCCAACAAATTGGCACCTGTGACCGTCAAGGTATTGAATGCCTCGTTGATGCCTGCCAGTGCGGATGCGGTGTTGCCGGAGACCGATATCAAGCCACCAGTCACATTACCGGCCGTGATGGAGAAGAGACCGCTGCCTTCAGGTGGTGTCAAGCTGGCTGATACCGCTGCCGTGCTGTTCTGGTAAGAAACTACACCTGCGGTGGCACCACTGAGCTGAGTGATGTTCAAGTTGATCTCATTGGATGCGCTGTTGCTTTGTGCCAGCGCCTTCAGACTGTTGCCAGCCAGGGTAAGGGAAGAAGCAGCCCCACCTTCACTCACGCCCACAGCGCCCAAAGCCATTTGGACAGTACCGATGGTTGTCGCACTGATTGGGGCCGTACTTGCATTGTTCTGAACGTTGGCAATGGTCAAATCTGCAGTCGTCGAGGTAATGAAGGATTCCTCCACCGAAACGCCAGCGCTGTAGCTCACCGTGTTTGGCAACGCAGCGGATCCAGCGTAGCTACTGGCTGTAGCAAGCAACGAGTTACTAGCGACGTTACCCAAAGCAGTGGACTTGATGGTGTTACCCGTTGCGCTCGCGTTGGAACTGGTCACGGCACCTGCCGTCATCTTGATGCTGCCATTGACCGCACTGGTGACGGCCGATGCAGCGTCCATCGACTGGTTGGAAGCCACGCCCAAGCTGGACTGGCTGATGTTGGTTGCCACCATGCTCAACTGGTTGCTGGCGTTGTTGCCGCTGCCATAAGCTGTCAGGTTGTTGTTACTCAGAGCCACAGTGCTGTCGACCACAGAATTCGAGACGGCAGTCAGATGTACATCACCTGTTACATCTGCGTTCACCGACGTCCCCAAAGTCAGCTGCTGTTGATTGCCCAAAGCAAAATCGGTGGCCACAGCCAAAGCACCAGCGTTGGTGACGCGGCTGCCCACGTTTCGGCCCACCACATCGGTCGCCAGCACGATAAAGCTGTTGCTGACTTCGTTGGCACCTGCAGTTGCAGCAATGCTGTTGCCCTTGAGGGTCAGGCTGGCCGTATCGACTCCAGCCGTTGAAGTGAGCTTGATGTCACCCTTTGTTTTTGCATCCAAGGTGCCGTTGTCCACTGTCTGTGTATTTGACAATGTTCCTGTCATAGCCGTTAGAGTTGTCACATCCATAGCCAATGCATTGTTGCTATTGTTGGCATAGACCAAGCTCGATAAAGTGTTGTTATTGGCAGTGACTGTGGCACCTGTATTTGCGCCATTGATTTCCGTAGAAATGGCTGTTGGATCAGAGAATCCAGTATTGGCCTTCAGCCTGTCTACATGTCTGCTGTCTTGCAGATTGATCAAGCTCACATCAGCGGTGACGCTTGAAACCTCAGGATTGGTATTCATGGATGTCAGACCGATCATCGTCGCACCGGACGTGCCCGTGGCCGTGGTACTTGTCAGCGTCAATTGATTGCTGCTCACATTGTCCAAGGCGGTTGACTTGATGGTGTTGCCGTTCATGGCCAGCTTGCTTGCTGAGACTGCACTCGCCTGCAAGGCAACAGTTCCTGTGGCAAAAGCCATCACGCTGTCGATCTCGGCGGTCCGGCTAGATAACTGAGAAGACAACAATGCACTTGAACTGCTGCTCAAATTATTGACAGCAACAAGCAGATCATTGACAGCGTAATTGCTGCTGCCATAGGCCGAAATGGTGTTGCTGCTAAGGCTCACATTGGAACCGCCACCAACTGAGCCCGCACTCGTCAGGGTCACATCACCTGCAGTCGTCGCCACCGCGGTGATGTCTTGGCCATTTTGCGTATTGCGCAGAAGATTGTCCGCCTGGATAAGATCAGTGGGATAAAAGGCTGGCAACACCCCACGACCAGACGCATTACTGGCAGTGAGGGATAAACTGTTGGCGGCGGTATTGCCCATCGCAGCGGCCGTCACTGCATTGGAATTCACCGACACATTCGAACCGGTGATATTGCTCAGGTTTGCATACGCGTTGCCATAAGTATTGGCATCCAATGTGTTGTCAGTGATGATTTGTGCATTAGCCAATGCAGCACTCATGTTGGAAATGCTATTGATCGCAACGGCAGAGGTATTGTTTGCACTGTTGGCATAGGCTGATGCAGCAAGCGCGTTGCCATTGAGTGTCAGATTGGCGCCGCTGTCGACAGCAGCTGCGCTCAGTCCAATCTGAGCGGGAGATGCGCTGCTGGTACCGGTCGTTGCTGACACTGGACTGCTTCTTGTGTACTGAATGTTCACCAACGCCACGTCGGCACGAGTAGTCAGGTTGAGGCCAGTAAATGAGCTAAAAGGTGTAAACGAAAGACCTGCGCCCGATGCGTTGCTTGCAGAGGCCGTCAAGTTGCTGCTGGATGAATTGGAAATCGAGGTGGATTTGATCGTGTTGTCGTTCACTGAAACCACAGATGCCCCCACCCCTTCAACCCCATCTTGAGCGACACCCACAGAACCACTTGTGACAGATATTTGACCATCCACCTGCGTGGTGATGCTCGTATTAGCTGTACGTTGTCCGGAAAGCAGCGCAGTGGTCATGTTACTCATGCTGCCATTGTTCAATGTCAATGCATTGGCTGCCGAGTTGCCATCGGCTGCAGCCGTAATCGTGTTGCTGTTGAGCTGCAGGCTTGATACAGATGCCGATCCCACAGCACCAGTGTTCATCCTCATTTCGCCATAGCTGGAGGCATTGGCAAAAGTGCCTGCATTTCGCTGCGCGTTGACCAAAGCGATGTCGGCAGATGCATTGACGCTACCGTTTAACAGGTTTTCGGCAAATGCAGCAGGGGAAACCAGGACTGCGCCACTTGTGGTCGTATGCGAAGACGATAGGCTGTTGTTAACACTGTTCAGCTGAGCCTGGGCTGTGATGCTGTTGCTGCTGAGGCTTAACTGGGAGGCGTCAACGGCCCCTGCCACCATAGATATGCTCAATGCGCTGTTTGACAGGCCAGAAGCGGCTGTAGTGCCGCCTGCGCTGTTCGACTGAACACTGCCCAGGCCTGCGTTCAGACCCGTGGCATTGGTACTTTGCAAAGTGATGCGATTGCTGGCCAAGTTGGCAGTAGCAGTTGTTGTCAGTTGGTTGTTATTGACTGTAGCTTGGGTACCACTGATATTCACACCCGTTTCACCCACCGCAAGTGACAAGGCAATGTTGCCACCTTTGTTCTCTGCCGACAAATCCAGTGCGTCATTGCTCTGGACGTTGAGAGCCGAAACGGCCAAACCGGAAGCAGCAGTCGCTGCTGAAGGTGACAACTGCACGCCGTCGCTGACACCTTTTGCGCCTACAGTCAAATTGTCGGCCTTGAGGGCCAAAGTGCTACTGGCGAGGTTACCTTGGGCTGTGGCGCTGATCCCGTTGCTGCTGAGCGCAACAGCTCCTTCAACAACTTGACCTCCCGCACCAACTGTGGCGGATATCGTCGCGCCATTGACTTCAGCCAAAGTCGTGACTGTGTTGTTGCGTTGCGTATTCAGCAACACACTGGAAGCGGTGATGCTGCCAATGCTGGCCGTCTGACCTGCACTGATGAGGTTACCCGCAAGGTTGTTGGTGGCCGATGCACTCAGGGTGTTGCCGCTTTGCGTCAAGCTACCACTGTTGAGATTGTCCAGATTGGAGCTGATGGTGTTTCCGCTGATTGAGGTGCCCAATGAGGCTGTGAATTGATTGCCCACGTTGCGCTGTACGCTGTTAATCAAGAGATCGGCTTTGGCCGTCGATGATCCAGAGCCAATGCTGGCCAACAAGTCCCCTTCTGCGCCACGTGCCGCATTAACACCAGTGATGTCGCTGCCGGCTTCAAAAACGATGGCATTGCCTGCGGCAATGCTGCCCGAAATCGACTGCGCACCGGCTGTGTTGCCCGACACCGTTGCGGACAATTTGTTGTCATTGACTGTGACAGCACCAGTTACCTGAGTCACGCCACCATTACGATCACGCAAGTCCACAGAAATCCCGCTGGCTGTGACTTTTGCCGATTGTGGCGCTGTACTTGCCTCGACAATGGTGGTCGACTGCAGATTGGTCACGCCCACCGTACCCGTAAAGGATGCCGATTCAGTTGTCGATCGGAACACGCTGACTGCTGCGTTGTTGCTGGTGCTGGCGGTGATGATGTTGCCATTGGCACTGATGCTGTTGGCCAACGCCTCTGTCGATTCTGAGACGATCACATTGGCCGTGACCGACTTCACTTCAGCAGCACCCGTGGCGTTGAAAACACCTTGCTGATTGCTCAGGTTGATACTGCCGGTCGAGCCTGCAGACGGTGCTGAAGGCGACCCCATGGCGTTGCTTGCATTACCAAACGACAGCGCACTGGCGCCCTTGCTGGTGGAGGTGTAGCCTGATGGCGTGGCCACAGCAACGGTTGTATCCACGCTGTTGAGCGTCACACTGGCACCCATCACGTTGTTGGACAAAGAAAGATTAGACGAACCCAGACCTGTTTGATTGATGTAAACCGTTCCAAGGGTCTTTAACTCGTTGTCCAGCGTTGCACTTGCACTGGATGCAGCCAAATAAGCCGAGGGTTCAGTAGGATCGTTCACCAAGCCGGTAAAGATTTGCAGGTTCAAAGACAAAACGCCATCATTGCTTGCGCTGACGCGGTTCAATGTCGCTTGAGTAGACGAACCTTGGTTGGCAAATACTGACGCCAAGATGCTGTTGCCACTGATGGATGTGGGATAACTTCCACCGGGTACTTCAACATCAGCAGGCGTTAAAGCAGAAAAATAAGTGGCGCCAAAAATAGGGGCCATGAGCGAGCCCGAATTGGTCTGAATGTTGCGCCACTGGTTGTTGTAGCCGGTTGACCAATACGTTCCGATCATTTGAGCCAGCACGCCTTCTGTACCATAGGTTGTCAGTAGCGCGGCACCTGGAATGACTGGCACAGCCCCTGCGTTGGCCATCACACCCGCCCCTGCAATCGCCAGTGCACACGCTTTGGCCAAGGCATGACGCTGCCAGATTTTGGTGGAATTTGTTGATTTCTTGCTTGTATCACTCATGGTGTAACTCCAGGTTTTTTAGGCACGTCGGCCCAGGAAAATTTCAATACGCTGTGAACGCTTTACCAGCCGCTGCCTGCTTTGGCTTCGACCACTTTCAATCTCGCCACCACCTGCATGCCTGCGCCTTGACGCTGGATGGCAGAGCTGGCATCGGGCAACCAATCGATGACGATCCGGCTGCTTTGCACGCCAGCGGTGACCAAGGCATCGGCCACGGCTTTGGCGCGCTCTTGCGCCAATTGGCGGCGCTGCGCAGACGGCAGGTTTTCTGTTTCACGGGTGAGCAAATCCACCCTGAGTGTTTTTTGTTTGTCGGCCGCCAAGGCAGCGCCAAGATCACCGATCATTTGCAAGGCCATGCCATCGAGCACCGATTTGTTCGGCTCAAAAGCAATGACCGATGTCCCGTTGACGCTGCTTTTAGCGCTGGCCTGCACTGCATTGACGGGGACAGGTGCGACCTCGCCCTTGGCAGGTTCAACAACCTCGGATTGCTTGGCAGCTGGTGCAGGTGCCGCTTGAGCGGCTTCGGTGGCCCGTTTGACCGGTGCAGCAGCTGCTTCGACGGCGGCTTGCATGTTGTCGACCGATGTTTCGCGCTTGAGCGAAAGGTCAACGCAAGGCTGGGGATTCAGACCACTGACAGCGCCCAGCAATTCGAGCAGGCCGTGTTCAATGGTGGTGCGCACACCCAGTTGCAAAGGCTCCTGATTTTTGGAGCCCACGTTGAGATCAAGTAAATCAGATCCGAAAAACCGGAAGATGCCCGCACCCACCTCGGTGCCGGTGATCTGCTTTTGCATACTGACGGTTTTGACCACCACCAGGCTGCGCGAATCAACAATGCGCAGATCAACCCCCACATTCATGGTGAAGGTACGGGCTTTGCCACCGATGGCCGAAACATTCACCTCTGCGCCACGCGACTGGATGTTGTAGTTCACCTCGGTGATGCCGCCGACGATGTAGTAATCGCTGCGCAAAATCGAGCCGCCAAAGTAAGGAACCCAAGGCACCTGGGGCTTGCCAGCCTCAACCGCATGCAAGCGGCCATCGCCCAGCTGACGGCGGTCGGCGTAGGCCAGCTCGAGTTCCGCGATGCGGGTGTCAAAACGCTCTTGCAAACGCACGGTGTTGCCCATCTTGCCCAATGCCGAATACAGCATGAGCGAGCCACCTTGCGTGATGGCATTGCCTTCGGCCTGGCTGTATTTGCCGGTGTAGTCCTTGACGTCGCCCACGGTGATGGACACCACAGGGGCTTTCACTTCACGATGAGCTTGCGCCAAACAAGCAAAAGCGGTTTCCATTGGCGTGGTGTTGTTGCGCGAGGAACTGCCCGACATGACAGGTGCTTCGGAAGAGAGCTGTGCGCGCGTTTGTACGGGCATCAGACTGCAAGCCGAAAGCCAGCCCACCGCAGTCAAGACACCCAAGCCTTGTAACGATCGTCGAAAAAAAGAACGGTGCATGGATAAACCTTGAGGCATGGACGATCAGGGCAGCGAACCGGCACAAGCCGAGCTGGAACTGATGGAGGAAGTCAAAATGCCCGAGCTGGACTGCTGGGAATTGAGCACCTGGTCGGTGGTACCACCGTTGGCTGCGACTTGACCCGTGCTGGCACTGTTGCTGGAGGCCGAGACACTCGAATTGAGTGCACCCGAGCTGCTTTGACCGCTGCTGATGCTGCCGGGCGGCGAGGTATTGGTATTGAAAACGCCCGTCAGACTCGATTGCGACAAGCCATTGCTGGCCGTGTTGGCGGCACCGCTGGCCGAAGTGGTGCCGGTGTTGTTGAGCACTGGGGACGAGGCTGAAGCTTGCAGGCCATTGCTGCCCGAAGTGCCTGTGGTCACTGACGACAGGGTGCAGTTGACTTGCTTGTCGATGTAGGTGTTGTAGTTGTAGGTCGATTTGATGGCGTTGTAGTAGCCATTCTTTTTCTTCTCGATCATGTCGGTCACGACCGCCTTGTTGACCCGATCCTGGCTGGTCTGGAAGTTCCAGCTACCGCTTTCACCGTAACCGTTGGCTTGCGCACCCGCCACCAGCAGCACACCCGCTGCACCACAGAGCCAATGGCCCAGGCTGCGCCTGGCAACACCCTTGGCCAAGGTCAGCACAATGGCCCCACCATCCATGATTTTTTTCAACATATCCATCCAAATCGAAAAATTCAACCAATTAGCCAATAATTGCAAAATTGATTAATTTGATGATTTGGATTCTGGACATGGAGCCCGTCTTGCGCCATCACGCAAATCACGGGAGGTCTACCCCGATGCGGGCAGCGCGGGGTCAGCCGCCGATGGCGCGACGCAGTTGAGAGCGTGAATGAACGCTGAATTTGCGAAAGATTGAACGCACATGGGTGTCCACGGTGCTGGGCGAAATGCCCAGACGTACCGCGACTTCTTTGTCAGCGTAGCCGCGGGCCACCAGCTTGAGGACATCGGTCTCGCGCTGTGACAATTTGGTCGAGAGTGCCGAGACCGCCGCATCGATGGCCGTATCGGCATCGTCAGCCACAACCGGTACATCGCGAAAAGCCCCCAGCAAGAGGTAGGCAATACCCGGGTTGATCGGCGAGCCGCCCGCACGCAGTTGCTCGACCGACCGACTCAGCTCCTTGTCGACGGTGTTCTTCAGCACATAGCCCTGAGCACCCGCACGGATGGCGGTCAGCGCCTCATGCGGGGTGTCGACCGAGGTCACCACCAACAGGGGCACCTGCGGATGACTGTGATGAAGCTGGTGCAGCAAATCCACGCCACTTTCCTGACCCAGATGCAAATCCACCACCGCCATCTCCAAGCGCTGCGCATCAGGACTGGCCAACCAAGCTTTGGCCGATGAAAGGTTGTGGCACGTGACCAAGGTCAAATCTGCGCAGTCGCGTTGAAGCTCCGCCTGAGCCCAATGGGCAAAATTCAGGTCGTCTTCAACCAGCAACAGGAATGATTTTTCCGGACTCGTCATAAAAACTATTTTTGATATATTCGTTTTATTTTCCAACAGTCGATTATTCTGGTTTATTTGTTAAATTCTTACATCACGCGTTTCACGTGACCCGATCCAACACCCGAGCGCACTATCCCCTCATGAAGACCCCGACGTTTGCTTTTCAATCTGTCAACACCCGCGTCCTGGCTTGGTTGAAGTTGACCTTGGCTGTGTTGACCGGTTGCCTGTTGTTGGTTGGCGCACACATCTGGAATCTCTCATTTTCATCGGGTGACTTCGGCAATCTGGCAGAAGGCAAGATCACCATTTTGCGTTCTGCCACGGCAGGTCTGGGCCCTGAACACGATACCGCCTCAAGCCCCTCCAGACAAGTGACCTTGCCAGACCGCATCGACAACCATGCGAAAGGCCATGTGAATTACCGCATCACCTTGCCTGTCGACAACAGCGGATCATCAGAAAACGCACTGGCCCTGTGCGTGCCGCGCTGGTCATCCAATGCCACGGTCTGGCTCAATGGGCGAAAGTTACTGGATCTGGACAAAAACAAGGGCCAGTTGGCCGTCAAGGAATTGAACCGTGCGGGCTATCTGGCCTTGCCGCCCGGTTTGCCTGCCGGAGAACACCAGCTGGACATTCGCCTGCGCGTCATCCCCGGGACGATTCCAGGTTTATCCGAGATCTGGTTTGGCGACAGCAAAATCGTCAGCCGCGAATGCGATGCTTTGCAAGACATCAACATGGGCGCACGCATTGGTGGGCTTTACCTGATGATTTTCCTGACCTTGATGGCCGGCGGCGTTGCGTTCTATCAGCCAGATGCGTTGGCCAGGGGTTTTGCTTTGCTGGGTTTCTTCTGGTGTTTGCACTCCATGGTCTTGCTGGACTGGATCCCGCACACGCAAGAGACCACCTGGCTGGCTTGGATGCACATCACACGGCCTTTGCAGGCGATCGCCGGCATATGGGTGGCTTTGCATTTGACTGGTAAGGATCAACGGCCCTTGAAATGGTGCATCGCCATCGTTTCCATCGTGGGCTATGCCATCTTTCCTTTTATATCGATTGAAAACTGGAACCTCTGGCTGGTCGTGCTGGGCGGTTGTTTGATGCCGCTGATCATCATGACCTGGCTGAAATTGGTTTGGCATTCCGCCCAATCGGTCTATCTGTCTAATTTCACATTCACAGTGGCCATGTTTTTTGGCATTGGCGTGAACGTGATGGATGTTGGCCGCAACAAGGGCCTGCTGCCCTATTCCACCATGTCTCTGACTTACTTGGTGGTACCGGTGCTGTCTTTGGCCATTGGTTTTCTGGTGCTCGAACGGTTGCAGGGATTTATCCGCCGACAAGCGGAGTCGGCACGGATGCTGGAGCAAAAGTTGCATGCGCAAAAAGTCCAGCTGGCCGCCACACACAGGGCATTGCAAGAGCAACGTGAAAAAGCCCTGCTGAACGAAGAGCGTCAGCGCATGGTGCGAGACATGCACGATGGCCTGGGCACGCAGCTCGTGTCGGCCAGCGCACTGCTCAAATCGGGCACACAACAAGATGCGCGATCGGACGAATTGAGCGAATTGATTGACCATGCACTGCTGGACTTGCGCAGCCTGCTGGATGTTTTCTCGAGCACGGCCGAAAACCACCACCAGGACGATGACACCGTCACACTGCTGCTGAGCATGTTGCGCCATCGCTTGACGCCCGTGTTTCGTGCACAAGGCATCCACCTCGATTGGGACGGACAACCTTTGCCGCCGCAGTTCTTACCCGAAGACCGTCAACGCCTGCAACTGCTGCGGCTGCTGCAGGAGGCTTGCGCCAACATCATCAAACACGCCAAGGCCACCCGTGTCACGATGCGCACCCGTGTGAATGCGCAAGCGATCGTGATTGAAGTTCAAGACGATGGCCAGGGGATGGGATCAGCCCGCGCAAAGTCTGATCAGAAATCAGGCCATGGTTTGAACAACATGTCCGTGCGTGCGGCAAAGCTGGGCGCCGAATTGGTGATTGAATCCACCGCCGCAGGCACCTGCGTGCGCTTGATTTTCCCAAGGCCCACCAAGGCCTGAGCGCGTCCCTGACGGGACGCCCTCAGGCCTGGCTACCAAGTCGAGTTACCGCAGGAATCCCGAGAAGAAAGCAGACAACTCGTCAAAGCCATCCAATGGCAAGACGTGAGCCACGTACTGATCGGGACGCACCACCACCATGCAACCCTTTTCACGTTGGATGCCGCGCATGTCAAAGATGTCGCCAGCACCTTTGTGATCAACGCAGAAAACCTTTTCGTGGTCTTGCAAACCCAGTTTGCCCGTCTTGGGTTTCAGCAGGGACGGCATGTTCTCGTAAGCGAGTTCCTCGAAGGTTTGCTGGAACACCGCACGGAAATCGATCACCGCGTCAATGTCTTCACCTTTGCGCGTGTGCTTGACGATCGGGGAGCTTGCGCTGGTTTCCAGCCAGTCTGAGAGTTTGTGGATCGCAGAGCCCAAGTTGGAACTGTCCGCCTTGCCTGCAAAAGCGTAAATGCGCCAACGTGCGTCGGCCTCGGCGACATGGCCCAATTGCATTTGCTTGGCGTCCGACACTCGCACCACCGGTGCCGAATGGAAGCGACGGCCAATCTCTTCGCCTTTGGCCAGCGCTTGGTGTGCGCTGGCTGCGAAAAGTTGGGACGCGTCGTATTTCACCGCAGTACCGCCTGTGAATTCCAGGTTCTCTTTGAACTGGCGGATGATGCGTGGCTCTTCGGTGCCATCGCGCTCGGCCTGTGTGGTCGGTGCCGACATCACGCGCGACCATTTGTGATCGGTCTCGACCAGTCGTTTGGCTTCGGTCAAACGCTCTTTGGAATAGCTGCGCAGCAAGCTGGGGTTAGCGCGGCCTTGCAGCACATGAATCAGCTTCCAGCCGAGGTTGAAGGTGTCTTGCATCGACACGTTCATGCCCTGCCCTGCTTTGGGCGAATGGGTGTGGCACGCGTCACCTGCGGTGAACACGCGTGGGTTGCGGTCCTCACCCTCGGGCACATCGTCAAAGCGGTCGGTGAGGCTGTGGCCGATGTCGTAGATCGACCACCAGACCACTTCTTTCACATCGATCGAATAAGGCTTGATGATGCGGTTGGCCGCTGCAATCATGTCGTCTTGGGTGAACTTGCGGTGTGCGGCTTTTTCATCGGGGCGCAGCTTGTCGAGCTCCACATACATGCGGAACACATAGCCACCTTCGCGCGGCAAGATCAGCACATTGCCTTCGTTGGCAGATGAAATCAAACACTTCTGGCGAACGTCCGGAAAATCAGTGTTGGCCAAAATGTCCATCACGCCCCAAGCTTGGTGCGCGGCATCGCCATGCAGCTCGCCACCAATCGCCTTGCGCACCGCAGAGTGCGCGCCGTCGCAGCCCACCACGTAGTTGGCGCGCACGGTACGTGTGGCACCCCAGTTCACACCACTGGAGTCACGCAAGGTCACGGTCACGGGGTGATCATCGGTGGTGGGGTCAATGGTCAGGCCCAACACTTCCCAGCTGTAGTCGGGCTCTAGGCGTGAGGGCGAGTTTTTCATCACTTCCAAAAACAACTCGTGCAGTCGCGCCTGGTTGATCAGGATGTGCGGCATTTCCGAGCTGTCGTCGGCCACGTCTTGCACGCGGCCCACGCGCTGGATGTGCTCGGGGTTCTTGGGATCAGGCATCCAAAACGCGGTTTGGTTGACCCAATAGGTTTCGCGCTTGACCTTGTCGGCAAACCCAAACGCCTGGAACATTTCCATCGTGCGCGTGTTGATGCCATCGGCCTTGCCTTTGATGATGTTGCTGGGCATGCGCTCAGTGATCATCGTTTGAATTTCTGGGAACTGCGCCAACTGCGCAGCCAGGCACAAGCCCGCAGGCCCAGTGCCTGCAATGAGCACGTCTACTTTTTCGGGCAAGGGCTCGTTGATGCCACGGTTGCGTCGGTTGGGTGCGGCTTGTTTGATATCAGGGTTACCGCCTCGGAATCCGTTTTTATAGAACTGCATCTCTGATCTCCTGAAAATTTAAAAACAGTCAAAATTCGTCACACGACAAATAATAACTGTACTTACTAATTTTCGTCAAGAAGATATGTACGCTTACCAATAAACAATGAGGCTGTACAAGCCATTCACGCTTGGATTTTTCAAAAAAAGCATCCCATCAACCCTGGAACCATCTCGCTCGATGGCACTTGGCCTGTTGAGCTGAGTAAACATGCATCCAAAGACCAATTTCCCAACGCAAAAGGGCATCTACTGGAAGCCAATAGATGCCCTTGAACTTGCGTATGGTGGTGGATGGTTGACCACTAGAAAATTCTCTCTTCGTACTCAAGCGTGCGTGGTAGCGAATGAGCGGTAGTAGATCATAAGCCACTGGACTTATGGGCAGAAGTACGCGTGAATGCAGCTCCGTTATCTCAAGGAGCACGCAAAGTGAGCACAAGCCTAAATGAAATCGAACTTGCAGCTCGATGGGCCATGAGTCCAAAGACGCTTCAGCGCTGGCGTTCGACACACCGGGGACCTGAATACCTCAAGCTTGGCAAGAAGGTTCAGTACCCGCTGACGGCCATCGAGGATTACGAGAACCAAATCAGAACCAACATCGCGTTCGCAGGTGCCGAAGAAATTTTGCTATTTCTCCAGCATGCTGGCCAAGCTGACCTCAACCAGATCCGCGCAGCATGTCTAGGCGGGAAAAAATCAGGCAACCAAATCCAGAATCACCTTTATCGGTTGACGCGATGCACACCACCCCGAGTCAAGGCCACGATGCTGGCACTGGAACCCAGCTCCCCGGTCATGACTGTCGTTTACAGCCTTTGCTCTGACGATGCGAAATAGGCCTCTGTCCCCCCAGGATCTTGCAGATCGGTGGGGCATTCCCACCGGCACCTTAGCCCTGTGGCGGCAGCACGGAAAAGGCCCCTGCTTCATTCAGGTCGGAAGACTAATCCGCTACCCTGTTGCCGAAGTCGAGGCATTTGAACACCGTATGAAAAATGAGCGTTCCTGTAGCAAGCGCATCCCAGTCACGGCATTCATGGAAGTGCCAAGCAAAAAGATTGGCCGATTGCGGCGATCCAAATTTTCTGAGAAGAAATCACAAGCCATCATCCAGACCTACCTCACCCACTTGTCCGACCGTCAGCCTGCCTGCTGCCAGCGAAAAGCTATTGATGACTTCAGAACCCTAATGACGCTCAGCATCACCTCCCGCGATTCCGACGAGATTGAAATAGGAGACGACACGGAAGATTTGACGCCTGAAGTACTTTTTGTCGACTTGATCAACAACCTCGAGAAAACAAGCGCTCTGGTCAACGCTGTACTGGATCAGGCATGCAGCAAATTACGCCACCTCAATCGCACCAAACTACTACGTGCGGTTGACAACTTCGGCGACATGATCACCCGCCGCAGAGTCAATGCACTTCTTTGTAACGACTTCAAATCCGGCACTCGGAATTGAACCGACGTCCACACATCCGGATCGGACACCTCCTCGGCACTGCGGTTTTTTTTGTCGATTCGGTCAGATTCAATCTGACAGCTCATAGCTCGTGCTGCGCCCGCCACCAGGCGCTTTCCTGAGCATCCCCTGCTCTAGCAACTGGGTGATATCGCGCAATGCGGAGTCGGGCGAGCATTTGGCAATGGCTGCCCATTTGCTGCTGGTAAGTTTGCCTTCGAAGCCATCGAGCAAACGGTTGATCAGTTTCACCTGCCGCTCGTTCAGCGGCGTGCCTGCCCACCGTTGCCAGAAGCGAGCCTTGACCAGCACCGCATCCAGTTTGGTTTGCGCACTGTCCAGAGCGCGCGCCAATGTGCCAAGGAACCACGACAGCCAACCGGTGACATCAAGCGTGCCTTTTTGTGTGCGTTCAAGCACCTCGTAGTAGTCCCGGCGGTCCCGTTGGATTTGTGCCGAAAGGCTGTAAAAACGCTGCGGACTGCCATCGGCGCGTGCAAGAAACAGGTCTCCCACCGCTCGGGCGATGCGACCGTTGCCATCGTCAAATGGGTGCATGGTCACGAACCACAGATGCGCTAAGCCCGCTTTGATGAGTAACGGCTCGCCCGTTTCCTCATTGGCCCAAGAGAGAAAGCGCTCCATTTCGTCAGGCAAACCATTCGCTGATGGGGCCTGAAAGTGGACCTTGCGCCGTCCGGCTGGGCCTGAGACAACTTGCATCGGCCCATCCGAATCATCACGCCACTGGCCGACCGTGATTTTGCTCATGCCGGAGTACCCGGTTGGAAACAGTGCTGCATGCCAACCGAACAGTCGATCGGAAGTCAGCGATTCGCTACTGCGTGTGGTGGCGTCAAGCACCATCTCAACCACGCCTTCGATGTGCCGATCCACCGGTGCAACTGCGCCAATGTCCACGCCCAGACGGCGTGCAATGGACGAACGCACAGACTCAACATTGAGCACTTCGCCTTCGATTTCACTGGTCTTGACCACATCTTCTGTCAATGCGGCAAGGCTGGCCTGGTCGCGTAATGCCAGCCCTACGTCCGCCAAACGACCCAGCAATACACCTTGAGAACGACTAACCTGTGCCAACAGTCCGGCCAAAACTGACAGGTTGTAGTGCCAGTTGGGCCAGCTGTCGGCTTGCCACACGTAGAGTTTTTCTCCGCTATTCATGCGGCAATTAAACACCCATTTCCCCGGGAAAACAAGTTATTTACCGCATTTTTTGCAGAGAATAAGTTGAATATTCACCGCAATCAGTCTTCACTGCAAGATGCAGTCACTGAGTAAATTAACTCAGCAATACACAAATGGGGAAATGACCATCCTCCTATTTGCCGGTCATTGTGCGCACTTCTACACCACCTAAGCAGCAAATCGCCTTCTGGAATTGAACCCACATCCAAAATTCGTCTGGCTCAGACATGTCTTGAACACCCCGCCTAAATCGGACTCCCTCCACACTTAATGGCAATATGGACAAACTATCCCCGGAGACCAAAATGAACGATCGAAGTGACAGCGCCACCATAGAGGACAAACAGCGTTATGTGGCGCTGGACCTTGAATACAACCAGCCCAGCGGAACCATCATCCAAGTCGGCGTTGCCATCGGTAGCTCTTCGCAAAACCAGCAACAGTACATTGTCCGTCGATGGAATCTGCAAGTGGATGAGTCCATCAGCGAATTCATTACACAGCTCACGGGCATCACCAATGAAGACTGCAGTGCAGGCGTGACCCTCGCGCAATGTGCGAAAGAGCTTGGAGATCTACTGCGTGAGCAAGAGGTATTCGTCAATCCTGTCACTTGGGGTGGAGGAGACTCCGCCGACCTGCTGCGGACATTTGCTCAAGCGCAGATCGAGTTCCATCATTTTGGTCGTCGCTGGATCGATGTAAAGACTTGGACCACATTGCTGTCATTGGCTCGAACGCGCACTGCCACAATTCAGCATGGCGGCTTGTCCAAGGCCATGGCGCGCTACAAGCTGCAATTCGTAGGCAAAGCCCATCGCGCTGATGTCGATGCGTTTAATACGCTACGACTGTTTTTTGCCATCCTGGATCGCCAGCGCACCCTTGAAGGATGCGTCGCACAGATTAAAAACCTTTGACAAACAACGCAGCTTCTTCCTCAAGACCAAATATCACCACGAAATGACACTCAAAACACAGTAGTAAATCTTTCGTTTTCCGCAAGAAAAAGCATGGAACCCGCGCCCACAACTCGCCCAACTCAGCGAGCCTTCGTCCTTAGTTGGACGGCCAATTCCTCCTCCCTTTTTCGGACCCTCTCTTGCCGAACGTCTGGCAACGATCGAATGACTTCATCGAGATTTTTGCCCGCGCTGGGTAGGTCCTCGAAGTCAGGATATGGACTCTGCGCACTGTCCTTGGGAGGTTGTTTAGGCGCGTCCATTGGTAGAGATCCTTCAGGCAGACAGTAGCTTGATGTACCGGTCATAGCTGAAGCTACGGTTCTTCTTGTTGCCTGTCGTCTCAGTGATCAAGCCCAATTCCTCTAGGGCTTTGACTGCTGCATTGGCTGTCGGGAAGGTAGTTCCCAAGGCAGTTTTCACTCGCTCCACAGTAAAGCGAGGCATCATGGGCAGCATCTCGAACAGGCGATATGCAGCCGCCCCACCCTTCGGTGATTCAAGCAGCTTTCTGCGATCAGAAGCCACGAGCGAGGCGATCTTTACGATGTTCTCTTCCGCTTGATTTGCTGAAACCTGCACCCCCTCTAGGAAGAACTGAACCCAAGACTCCCAGTCCCCTTCCTTCCGGATCGCGGACAAGAGGCGGTAGTACTCTATCTGATGCTGCTTCAAGTAGCCGCTCAGATACATCAGCGGCTCAGGCAACAAGCCCAAGTCCTCCAGTAAAGCGGAGATAAGCAGTCGCCCGATACGACCGTTGCCATCCAGGAACGGGTGAATTGTTTCAAACTGCGCATGTGCAAGTGCAATCCCCACCAGAGGTGGCAGGCCTTTGCCAGTCACCTCCTGCGCTTTTCTGGGCTGGTCATGGATGAACTTCTCCAGATCGCTCATCAGGGCAGGTACTTTGTCTGCGGGCGGTGGAACGAAAACAGCGTTCCCCGGCCTGGTTCCACCCAGCCAGTTCTGCGAGCGTCTTAAGGCTCCAGGCTGCTTACCCGTCCCTCGAACGCCATTGAGTAGCAGCTTATGGGCCTTGCAAAGCAAGCGAACACTGATAGGTAGCCCTTTGGGGTCTCGCAGGTTGTCACGCACCAGCCGGTAAGCAGCGATGTAGTTGGTGACCTCCTCCACGTCGTCCGTGTTGCTCACTTCCAGACCGGCCTCGTCATCGAAGAGGTCGGTGATCGTGGCCTGAGTTCCTTCGATCTGGGAAGTCAACAAAGCTTCTTTGCGAATCGCGCTGTAAAGCAACCAGTCCACAGACGGGACCAAGCCCGACACGCCCGACAGACGCGCCAAAGCCATCTCAGCCTTGTGATTGAGGTCCTGATAGACCTCCACAGCCAAGACTGGCTTCTGAGGCGGCAGTGAGTTCGGCACAAATGCTTTGACAACTTCCCCAAGGGTGGTCGACTCCACATATGTTCCGGTTGCTCGTTTCATGATAAAGATTGCTTTAATTCAATCGTCTCATTTTAAAGAATTATTTAATAACAGGCAACCTCATGAAAATTTCCTTTAACGGCCGAGTCACCATCCGGACGCCTGTCCTCTTCACATACGTACCTGTAGTCTGAACGGCAGCCTTCCTGACTGTTGACCATCGTTAGGGTCAACCGGCAAGCATCTCCGAGGTCCGGAGGATCACAATCAGGCCTGCGGAGCGTCGATTGCATTGTCGAGTCTGATGACGGCCTCGAGCATGAACCGAACGATCACGGTGTCAAACTCTTCGGCTTGAATCTCTTCATGGGTTTCCTTTTTGAGATAATTGCACTCGATTTTGTACTTCTAGCTGCATCTCAGTATCTCGCCAATTTACGGCGCAGTTTCCTGGAACACAGTCACATCTTTTCTTCCGAGAAACTGGTTCCTCACAGCGATCTAACTTTCATCCATGGCGGCACGCCAACCTCTGCCAAAGTGTCACCTTCTGCCAGCGACAAGCCGACATCGATCCAGTCGTAGAGAGCGGGCGATCCAAATGCATTTAGCCCTTGTGTCCCAGAGGCAGGTTGTATCGCACCGTTGTTCCAGAATGCTGCGGCCCGCGAAGCCACGGCAGCAGGATCGGGGAAGTGCTGCCATAGCTCCGCAAAGCGCTCTGGGGCGGGAGTGGAGATCGCGCTATCCACAAGCGTCCAGAAATTTGCCTCGTCTCGAATATGGCAGTTCGATCGGTGGCCCTGTTTACCAGTAACACCAGGCAGCCCCGCCGACAGCAAGAGAGTCGACTCCGTTTTCTGCCAATCTATATGCTCAACAACTGGAAGATACGCTACGAGTTGCAGAGGCACAGGCATCGTCTGAGGTCTTGGCTTCCCTTCCAGCATGTTGTAAGGATCAATATCCGCAATCACTACTGCCTGATCACGCTCGCTCAACGCATCGTTTCGATTGTTGTAGTAAACGCCTTTTGACCAGCCGTGATAGGGGGTAAGCGAAGACAAATATCCAGGTGCCGAGTGGACGGACTTCCAACTACCTCGACCAATGAAACAACTCCCGCCAACAAGATCTCCTCCAATCCCGTTTGCAAATACCGACGTTGTGCCAGCTGCAAGTTGACATGCTTGCCCAGCAATCCAGTAGTCTGCACTTCGAGATGTTGCCGCCGGGATGACGAGCACCGACCTCCTGGTTCGGCTTCCATCACCAGTAATCGACAGATGCTTCGCAAGCGCTTGAACGTCCTTCACAACTTCGTCAGGTTCTGCCGACTCTCTAAAAAAACGCCGTCGTACATCCGCATAGTCATCAGCCATCTGTAGATAGTTGGCTGGACTTGAAACCAGAAAGACTTCCGAGCAGATCAGTTCCAAGACGTGCTTTAGCGGAAGGGGGGTATGCGAAAGTAGCGAAGTCACGGTCTCTACCGTTGGCGTCCATCCAGTCTCCTGAAGTTTCTTAGCCAGTTCTTCGGGCTTGAACAGAGGCTCCAATGGGCCAGTCATTGGCCGAAAAAGCTCATTCAGTGCGATTGACCTGTACTTTTTGCTGCGTGAAAACTCAAGTACCAGTCCACGGGCCAGTGGATCTCTGCTGCCCTTGCGATCACTGGCGACTCCATCTGCAGACCCTGTCATCTGGTGGGCTATATTTTTGGGTACCGGCCACAGCAAAGTGAGACGGGCGGCCAAATTATGTGATGAAGGACTCTGCCGGAAGTCCATGTACGTGCCGGCAAGCACCGCTACACGCTTGCCAGCCAAGTGGGTCTTCAACCAATCGACTGTTTCCGACCGAACCGAGTACTCTGGAAGGACAAGTAGGTCGACATTGAAAGCCTCGCAGCTATCGATGACTCTTTCGAGGACGCGTCGACGACGATGTTCCGCCCAACTCATCATCTGAACCGGATCAGGTGCCCCCCCTTTCCAGTGATGCTCGGAGCCAGAACTTGCTGTCGCACGAGCAAGCATCTCGTACTGATCCCTCGGCGTAAGTTTCTCGGACAAGCTACTTCTAGCTTCAAGACAGAATGGCCATTGAGTTGGACACACCTCCATTATTGGATGCGAGTAGGTGATATCCAGTGACATCTGTAGCAATGCAACGCGCACATGACTTTTGCGGTTACTTGATCCGGATCGTGTTTCCCAGCTCAAACGTTGATTGTTTCTAAATGCGCGGGGGTCAACTGCGGCATGAGACGAGTGAGCAGCGACGGGTGAAGGGGCTGGTGTTGAGGACCGTGATGTCGAATCTGAACTATCGACGTGCCCTCCTGCAGAGCTCTCACTACCTAGGGCATCAGCGATCGAAGGATCGACCAATGAATCGGAAGAGATTGCCTCAGAGCTGGCTTCGCCAGGGATCGGAAGACCAAGTAACCGTTCCCCCTTTTCTTCGGACGGCAACAAATGTGCTGCCCGAACTTCCAGCAATGCGTCATCACGCTGTTTTACAGGGTTCAACTCGTCGCTAGACACTATTGGCACAGCGATCTCTATTTTGAGTGCGATCGACGCAAAGGGCTCGCCCAACGCCGCCACAGAAAGCAGGCGACCGGAGCTTCGGTCATAGACTTCAGACCAGATCCTTCGAACTCGCCCATCGGCGACCGTCTCTTCGATGTGCTTCGTTTGACGTGGGAACTGCGTAATCATCCAAGGAGTTACTTCCCAGGTGCCATTGCGAGAATCGACAAACCGACGCTTTTGTCCGTTGTATCCATAGGAGGATTCGCTCGCCAGAACTAGTTCGAATCCCAATTCCGCATCAAGTTGACGAACAAGCGTCGCGGTCGTTTCAAGTAGTTCAAGATTCAACAGATTGAGCGCTTGGTTGCTAAGGCAATCAAATGGCCAATCCAGGGTTTCGTCGAATTGCTCGTATGCGTATTCCGCCTGAGCGACTCCTCGAACGACAGTCTCAAGAAGACCGTATAGGTCGTCTGACAAGCGGCTTGGTGAACTGTTTTCTCGTCGAAGCCTATGACCAAGGTACTGAACAACTGTTCTCAGTTGATCAACCAACCCCTCTCGTCCGCGCTGTCGATTAGGTTCTTCAGGTTGCTCAGACTCGTTTATCTCAGCACTTGAGCCATTGCGGGCAGGTACGGCAACGTTCCATTCTGCAGGGAAGTCGAAAGCGTCAAGTACCGCGAAATCCGCATGGCTTCGCATGGAAGCGATCACTCCTTCAAGCGCTACGAAAATTCCCGCACACACAGTTCCAGCACACAGAGCCCTCCACGCCGGCTCCTGAGAAATCGATAAGCTGCCGCTCAGAGAATTCAGTTGTTTCGCGAATGCGAGAATTCCGGTGAGATCCCTGCGTAGTCCATCCATGGGGTAGACATCCACCGCTAGGTCTTTTGATACGGAAAGTGGCAGACGCGCAATCAACCTGTCGGTAAGCTCCCTCAAGAACACCACAGCCTCGATGCAGCTCCATTGCTCACGGAAAGCCAGGAACATTGCTGCTGATTCGGCCTCAATTGCCAGTACATGGGCCAGCTGCTGGACGGCTGGTGCTGAGTCATCCGGGAACTCTTCCAGGAGCCGAAGCGACCGCTCGATACTGGTGGGCAGCGCGTTAGCAGACATTTGCCTTTTGCTGATCTTTGAGTCGGCAAATGCGCCACGGAGCTTTCGCATCTGAGAACGGAGGACATATCTCGCCGGATTGCCTAGCGCAGCGGCGTCGAGTACCACTTCAGTTTCAGCTCCACTGAATTTGGCCACATCATCATGCAGGCCGACGAAGTCGCTGACAGCTGCACCAACGCGCCAAAGATTCGCCTCATAAATCGGAATTTCTATAGTACGAAGCGCACGGCCGCCATCACGGACAAATGCTCGATTGCCTAGTTCTGCTCGCGAGACACATTCTCCAATGACGTAGTAGTCTTGTCCATTCAGACTCTGTGCGAGATAGGGCCACGCAGGGACAAGCTCCAATTCAGCATGCTCGCGAGCGAAATGTCGAACGGCCGCAGCGATTGCTCGATACAGAGAAGCAGCAAGTCGGAGATCTCCTGTTGTGAATGGCTGCCCTGGCGATTCCGTTGCAGTGCGCAGCCGGAGGTAGTTCTCAGGCAAGAGCGATCCTTCAAGTCGACGAACGAGGCCGCCGGTTGAAGCGACATCCTGTCGACTCCAATCGAGCGCCAAGGGTCTCAGAGATGCTTGTGAATTGGCGCCGATGAACACCGGGAAGTCCGGATCAGATTCGTTCAGCTCGATTGCTTCTAACCCTCTCGCAACTACGCTGCTTCCGTTCGCGTGGCCATCGAGGAGACAGGAAAATAGGCGCTTGGCGCGAATGCCTGGAAGTGGTGGCAAAAATAGCCGTGATGTGGCGTCAACTGAATTGGTCGGTGCCAACAAGTGATGCCGCCTGCTAAGGCAGGACAAAATCTCGCTCCGTGGAACGACGCTTGCTAAGGTCTGCAATGCAATCGCTCCGGTGGTCTCTTCGCTGTCACCATGGGAGCCTGCCTCACCTTCCGACATTGGTTCTTGGACTTCTCTGTCAGGAAGTAGACTTTGAAAAAGACGAACTGCAAAGCTATCGAAGGGTTCACGATCTATGACGTTTCTGAACGGCTCGAGAAACGGCTTTAGCGGGTCTTCACCTGATGCTGCTGGAGTAGCCAAAAGCGCAACTGCTTCGTGCATCCACTCGAAAGGTCGCCAAGCCTGGACCAACCTAGCACGCTCGGCTATAGACCTCGTGGCAAGTTCGGTGCTCATTCCAGTAGTGCGCCTGGCCTTCCAGATCAAGAGTTGGAATCTCACGTTGCGCTGGAATTCTGGCCCGGAAAGAGGGGCGCTGAATGGCGTACTGAACGTTGGATCGAGCACGAAAGTAGCCAGCGATGCGATTCGATTACGTCGAGTAACGTTTTCTTCGGCGGTCAATTCATGAACATCGCGGGCCTTCGTGTCAAGCAGGTGCTCTAGACCCTCTAGTCCAAAGAGGAGTGGTGATTCCCACGAGTACTTCTCCGGCAGTAGGAGCCATGAGGTCCCCTGCACACATTCCTCCCAAAGCGTCATGAATCGAGTCCAAACTGAAGCAGCAGTCACGCGTCCGGCATCCATCTCCTGTTCGCTTGCGATCGCGTACCACAGAAGACGCGCGGCCTTGGGCAACTCGGACGTTCTAAGGTCTGGGGCTTGTAGGGCCGTCTTGACCGTCTGAATGATGGTCGCGACGGGCGCCTTATAAAGTTCGACGTTGTGAAGTAGCTGCAGTGAGGATTGCCGATCCGTGGTTGGCGAAACAGACCAAAACTCCCATCCTGATTCGCCATCGCCGATGAGGGGCGGCTCCCATGCAGGACCTGACGCGGCTAACGCGCGGCCCTGGTTGATGTACATGGAAAATTCCTCCGCACTCATTGCGGGAATCTCATCAGCTTTGGCCAACAGCGTCAGCTCAAGTGCTCTCGCATGTCGATCAATTGTCTCGCGCATCTCATTGAGGACGGTTGGACTGTCGGCCAGCAGGACGATGTCATCGACATAGCGGGCGTACCCAACGCGGGTCTTTTCCGTGTTGAGCCGCTCAATGATTCGGTTCGCCTCCTGATCCAAAGGAAACAGCGCTATTGAACCAATCCATGCGGAAAGAACTGGCCCCTGCGGTATACCGCGCGTCGGGTCTGACTCCTCCTCAACACCTGTATCCGGCCGACGGTAGGCGACACCGAAGAGTTGTTCGTCAAGCCTTTCCAGAATCGCTGTTGCCTTTTCTGCTGCGCCCATCGTGGCTGCCTGCATCCCGAGCAAATCGGCAAACCCGGGGGTGTCGCCCGTGACGGATTCGATCGCACGACGCAGACGAGCCTGAAGGCTGTCCCGTACGACGTAGCGACGCAAGCGATCGTAGTAGCGCTTCACGTCAAGGCGAACCGCGTAGACATAACCGATCTCAGAAACCTGCCGTGAAACCGATTTCATGAAATCGAGCCAGCACTCATGGAAAGGACGGTACATGCCCTGAGAAGAGGCTGGTAGCCTGCCTTCCACAACATCCATGTCAATCTGATAGGCGAAGCTCAAGGTCCGCGAACTTAGCTCACCCCAATTGCCTTTCCCATCAATGTCAAAGCCAGTGGTGACTGTACGCCGCTCCTCGCGGTAATAACGAACCGCTGGAATACATCTGCTGAAAGTTGAAGCGGAGTTCGCGCTGTGATCCCATCGTTCGGTTAGGATCTCGTTCAACAGGTATTGCTGGATCGTCAGGTCCTCTGGTCTCGGCATCATCTTGAGCCTTGGCTCGGATCCACCGAAGCTTCTTGGAACCCAAACCGCGTCATATGAACCCAATGGCTCGACATGCCGACTCTTCAAACGCTCAACCAGAAGCGCATTGAACGCAGTTGCAGCGATATCAAGACGCTCCCAGCGTGGTTCATCACAAGGCAGCTCGCCTCGTTTTGATCCCATGTAGGCCAGTAGGCGGGCGTGATTAAGTCGAGCCCGAGCGTCATTCAAGAACTCTTCAGACAACGAACCGTGAGCTTCCGACTTGGCTTCGGCTAAGTGAGCCGCCCAGTCCCTCTGAGCTTGGACGCTGCCCGGACTTGCCTCAGTCGGGCTACCGGTAGGAACTAAGAAGGTCGCGTCTTTTCCGGCAACTCTCCTGAGTTGCGCGGATGCCCGAGCGAAGGCGCGCATCCTACGCGAACGAGGTGCAGCCGACCAGAGCGAATCACTGAGTGTGTCTTCTGCGGTTGTGCCAAACGCAAACGCAAGAATGGCCATCGGCGCGCCATAGGTAGACCGCGTAAGTAGATCTTTTGCAAGTTCGGGAGACAGTGCCGAAAGGAAGTCGTTAGGATCCTTGGCGTGCTCAACTTGCACGCCGGCCTCGCGTAACTGCGCATCCGTAGGCCAGCAGAACTTGCAGTCAAGACCGGCTGCCAGCAGCTTGAGGCATGCATCAGCGGCACCCCGCAAGCCGGCCTCGTCTCGGTCGAAGCAGACATTCACCGTTACTGTGGTTTCTTTGCCTGGCAAGCTGTCGCACAAGACCTTGATCAACTGGGTTTGTTGCTCGCTTAGTGAGCTCCCCATGACAGCTACCGCTTCCAGACCCGCACTCTCAAGTCTGAGTGCATCTAGAAACCCCTCGCACAGGAAAAGCTGCTGCTCCTTCTTTCCCTGCTTCGCGTATTGTCGAATCCGTTCGAAGGCTTGCTCGGCGCGATAGAGGATTCGAGCCTTTGCAAAGCCACGAGTGAATTGGTACTTCGGGCTGGTTGATCCAGCGGGGTTACCTACAGAGCGAGCCCCAAGGCCAACAAGTTGTTTGTGGTCGTTGTAAATCGGAAAAACAACTCGTTCGCCAATAAAGAAGTCCCCGTACTTGGTCGGTACGGAGTCGCCTGCATTCAGCGGCAAATGTTGTGCCGATTTGACGCCGGGGAACAATCGCCTCACCAGATTGGCGTCCTCCAGAAGACCGGCCCGCTCGCGCTTTCGTGATCTATCCGTTTCTGCATCAAGACGACTCGACAGAAAGTTGCTGGCCGCGTGCGCGAATCCAGCTAGGCGAACAATGGCTGGATTGAGATTCCGTTCAACCATCCACGAATTGAGGTGTTCTGAACTTGACCCGCGTTGATACATCCGCAATGCCAACTCAAGGCCTGAGACAGATTCAGGCCCGTTACCGCCTTGAGGGCGTCGATTGTTTGATCTCTGGCCTACAGAGGGAATTGCAAAGCCGCTGGACAGCCATTCAACTGCCTCCATGAATCCGATGTTGAGACGTTCCTTGACTAAGTCGATTGCATCGCCGTGCGCACCACAGGCGAAGCAGTGGAAGTGCTGTCGACCGTGGTCTCGGCTTGAGTCGATTAGCAAAGATGGCGTCTTGTCGTCATGGAACGGACACAAGGCCCTAGCCTTCGTGCTTGTCTCCGTTCGAAGCTCCATACCGAGGCGTTTGGCAACTTCGTCAATCGGGACGCTCGCAAGGAGCTTTTCATAGTCGATTCTTGGCACGTTCTTTCCTCTATTTTTTTTCTTCGAATGCGCTTTGCTCAAGCGCAGGCCGTTATCACCCTTCAATTACCAATCAGAATCATCATTGAGGATTGCGCCTCTTCCCGTTGCAATGTTGCCTGTCCGGATACTGCCATCTGAACTTGTATCACCGAAGCTGGTAAACAGGCTCCCGTCACTGCCGACCACAGTGTCGTCGCTGACCCTGGTGTAAACCGTTCCCTTCGCTGAGACACTCACGTCATCGCTGACTTGGTTGATGACATCACCGTTATTTGAGACCCAGGTCTGATCGCTCACCTTGGTCAATATTTCGCCACGGTTACTGTCGGAAATACCGAGAAGGCGTTTGAAGAAAGACATGTGTGAATCCATTTCCTTGATGAAGTTAACCGTGAAACCAGCTCTGCAGGACAAATCCCATTGCCAATGTATCGAGCTCGCAATAGCGCAGCAAGCCTTTGCGCAACCTGTCCCTGGCTTCGAGCTGCAGGTCTTCAAATTGAAGGCTTAGATATGCATTGCTCGCAGCACCACCCTGATTGATCTTCTCGGCCTCCTCGCCCCCAGCACCCAGCTCACCCACCAGCAATTTGTAGGGATCCATGATCTTCCCATCCGCAGACTGCTGCCACCAGGCAACTTCCTTGAAATTTAGGCTTGGAAATTTCTCACTGGAACCGTAGACGGATTGGCCATAGGTTCTACGAAGGAATTCAGAACTCTGCATGGCCGCTGGAAGCACTTTTTTGATAGAGCAACTGCCATTCGTACTCGGGTGAAAATAGTGCTTGCGAGCAATTTCAGCCAGATCGACCATGGCACGCGGACCATCTTTGGTTATGCACTCAATGAAACTGATCAGCTCGTTCTTGTCCACAGGCGGTTCGGCTTCGGCATACAGCTGATCTTTGATGGCGTTCAAGATCGAGTTTTCGTGATGACTCCACCGCATGATGGTGCCCTGGTCATGCCGCAAGGCCTCATGCAAAGCGCGAACAAAGGCGTAGTTCGGGAACTCACCAGGTGTATCCGACAGAAACTGTCCCACATGGCGCAGTCTCCCGTCTGCTTCAAGCAGATGGTGCGAGAACTGGAATGCAACCTGTTCATAAGGTCGGCGTCCGGCATGAAATGGCAACGCAACAGCAGCCGTCTCAAAGTCAATCAAGTGCAGCGGATATTTCCATTCGCGCATCGCACTGTTCAGGCCAGCCTGGTCAAGGTAATAGCCCTGAGCCCTCGAGTCTGCTGGCAACCCTACAACCTGCATCCACTGTCGCTCAGTGTTGCTCAATGGGCTGTATTCGTGCTCCGTCAGTTTCAGGTCTTCCTCGGTCACCTGACTGAGCTTGCACACCCCCAGCTGAATAAGCCGGTCTTTGCCTCTGAAGTTCCAGAGGTCGAGGACGGTACCTCCTGAAAAATCTGAGTCACCCCAGCCCTTAGCCTCTTTCCAGCACTCCTGAAAACCGCTGCGTTGCGTGGCTCCTGGCAAGGCCTTGAATTCACATGAACTGCACTGCCCACCAATGACGGGCGGCAACTTCTGATCAGCTGCATATTGCTGCGCCCACATGGGCGCCAATGCCTGAAGCGTTCCCTGCCCTCCAGGAATCTGAATAGGACTGGAAAGAACTTCACCAACCAGGTGGTCAACAGACACGCATGTGAGAACCGAATCAGCCAGTCCAGTTTGCTTGGCCCGTTCATCCACCTGCACTTCGATGTCTCGCCCCTGCCGCTTGATCTTGAACCACTGATTCAGACCCGTGACGGTCGCTTTCTTACTCTTGTCGGGCATGAGCAGGTAGGCACTTACTGTAGCCCCTGGGAATGCCAACTGAATCACGAATTTCTGGAATGCTACGTCCTGGACATAGGACAAGAAGTCACCGGAAATCGGGCTACGTTTACCGCTCAGACTCGCTGGGTCACCAGAATATGACTTGGCCTTGACCTCAATAACTTCAATCACCTGACCACGCTTGACGAGGACATCTACACGGACCAAAAACCCTTCATGGACGATGGCTGGCTCGAACAGAGTGATGTTGTCCCGCTTGAGCAGCTCAGTAGTCTCTGCGATAGCCTGATCCACCTGTTTGGTACTGATTTCAACCCCATCGGGATATTCGAGCTTGGCCAGCTCGCCAACCTGAAACCCGCCATCGGCCAGCATGGCCAAGAATTCGTTGTCATTCTTGGTGTTGGCGTACACCCCTTTGCCCGTGTAATAAAGCTTGGTCGGGCATTCAAGCGCCAGCTTGAAGCGGGATTTGGTCAGGTAGCGCTGACTTGGGCCACTTTTCATCTAAACCTCAATCCCAGACTAACGGCAGCATCGGCTAGCCCTCAGTCTTGAATGACAGCAACTTACGTAGTCGTTCCAAAATTGATTGACCTTTTTCGCTCGCCAAGACGTCAAGGGCATGCTCTAAGGGCATCTTGTCTCGGTGCTTCCCATCTAGAGTTTGAGATGCGTTGTATGCGATAGCTTCAATTGCCTTGCCAATCAATTCTCTTTGCAGCGGCTCCGCCTCTGTTTTCAAAAGGCCTTCCAGTTGCTTCTTGTAACTCTCATAAGATTTCGCTAATGCCTCCTTATGCGCATACTCTTGCTGGAGGCGTTCATACTGACTACGACGAATCGATGCAAAAACAGCCAACCAAATCAACGGAGCCATGAAAGGAAGCTTGATAAGCATCGATTTCAGAATGGCTTCCAATGTGTCATGATTGACAAACGATACAGACCAAAAACCAATACTCTGTATGGACGTAAGAAATGCGACGATCGGCATCAGTCCAACTGCCGCATAAAACAATCTCGTACTATTTTTAATTGGAATAGAAAAACTTCTTCGCTGAACCTCATATGCTTTGGCCAAACCCGCACTCGTTGCTCCTGGGAGAAGTTTCTCAATTTTTTCATAAAGTGCGTCGTATTTCTTAAGTTGAGCCGTTTCTAAACTATCAAGTTGCGTTACACGAGCATCGAGCTCCAGCTTCAGACCACCAGTAGGCTTACCTTCTGAATCAGGTGATCCGAAAATTTTCTTATGAAAATCACCTAGCTCGCCAACTTCTTCTTTGGTCAATTTCAAAAGGTCAGTAATTTTTCTCTCAGCATCAGAGATAACCGTAGCAGCTTGATCAACTTTGGCTTTTATTGAGACTGAATCAGGAGCATCAACAAGCATGGCTTTGTGCAGATTTGCAATCTCAGCGGCCTGTTTTTCAATCAGAATTTTTGCTGATTCGACTGAACTCTTGATTGACTTCTTCTGATCATTTCCATTAATCAGATCAATCACTAGCGCATCAATATCAGCTTTATTTTTTAAAGTTGCCTCAATTAAATTATTTGAAGCAACTCGATTATCTTCGATGCTCTTAGCAGCTCCAGAGACTTTTTTCTGGAAATCCTCCACAGAGCTCTCCATCTCCGCTCTATAAGCTTTCGCAGCTGCCCCAATCACCTTGATAACTGACTCTGGGAAAATAAGGTAAGGTTTTATGTATGAGAGAAGATTGTCAAGATGCTGATTCGCATTTTGAAGGTGCGTGATATTCCTATTAGATTTGAAATTCGCAACTTCTTGCAGACAGGGTGAACATTGCGAATGGAAGTTATCCCATATGCTTTTAGGGACCAATTCAACATCAATACTTGCAATCGCTTCTCTCAAGTATTCAACAACTTTTTTTAATCTGGCTAGCTCTTGAACGGCGGTCAAAACAGTCTGGTCATCCACGGTTAGTGATGGGACTTCCTCCAAAAGCACTCGCCACTTTTCTTGAAAGGGATGCTGTTCAAATTCTGTCTGCCACCGTGACATAAATTCTCCGATTGACTAGGGATACAAAAAGCTAGGTCAATAGAAATTGATCCTGCATGAATTCATCATCTTGCAATGGTAATTCATTACATTTCTGTCTTATCAGAAAGACTGATTTGTGCACACATTGCATCATGAATGAATTAACTCACAGGCCACCGTCCAACCCCCCTTTGAAGTGCTGTGACTTCGATTGCGTTGCACATTTGGCCATATAGGGCGTTCTGCCAGTTATTCTCAGGCATGACCAGCAACGTCTCCGCCTCCTTGTCGAACCGCAGACTGTTCTTATTCCGCAGCAACTCCCAGTAGCCGACTATGCAGTCCTTGCGCAAGCGCAGGACGTCGGTAGATGGCAGCTTATTGCTCTTCTTGCTGTTGGCCGTCTTGGAGGCAGGCAACAGATTCCAAACATCATTGTTGTGCCACAGGTCAAACGGGATCACATGGTCGACATCGAAACTGTCGCGTAAGGTGGTGCCGGTCCAAATGCACTCCAGGCGCTCCATCCCCGAAAACAGCTTTCTGGCTTCGATGGTGGTGCGCTCGTCTTCTTTGTCCAGCAGGAGATTGACCACGGTGGCAACCTCGATGCCTTCACCCAATTTGGTCGTCTTTTCCGCCCATTGCAGGATGACGGCCTGGCTCACCCAGTAGCCCAAATGGCTCAGTTCAATCCACAGGTCGTTCGGAATCAGGATCTGCCTTGTCTTGGCATCGTAGCCAAACACCCGGCCGGTGATCAGCGCTCCACCGGCAAAAACCACAGGACCCTTGATGATCGCGTCCTCGATGTCCGTCATCAAGGCACGCAGCAGCTTTTGACTGTCGGTAGACAACATCCCCTTGTTTCGCTCGATCCTGAATCCGCTGTAACCGCCAGCTTTGGCATAGCGTTGGATCAGCTCCTGCAGGTGCTTGCGAAACTTGATGGGCTTGCCAGCGTAGGGGCGCTCGCCGTTCAACTGAGGGATGAAAGTGCGCGATTCGATCAAGGGCCAGTAATACTGCAGCCATTTCTCAGCCACGTACCAGACAGGCAATCCAACCTGTCCATCGGCCAGCCAAGTCACACTGTTAGGACTCTGGGTGGCGATTTCGGCCAACGCCCGAAACAGCGCGAATTTGTAGGTGGCGCTCTTCTTGTCGTGGTTCAGAACCCCTTCGATTTGATCGATGGGACGGGTATTGGCGCCGGATTTGAGCTGAAAAAGCAAGGACACCCATTCCACCCCTTGGCGGTTCATGGCATCCGAGTTGCCCCACTGGTCGATCAGGCTGAAGCCCAACCGCTCGAAGATCAGCCGCAGGTAGCCGGGGTGATAAGTCTTGAACAGCCGCCCGTTAGCATCCCTCTCTCCATCCCCGGTATCGGAGCGCTGGCTCGGCACGGAAATCAACAAGCGTCCATTGACTTTCAGACAGCGTTTGATGGCCAAGGCTGCATTGAAAAGCTCGGTCGAGTCGATGTGCATCAAAACCGCGCAGCACAGAACCCCATCGAATTCGCCACCAAACGGGACAGAGAATTCGGGCAGAAGACCTTGTGCGATACGCCCTCGAAGTTCAGGGTGGTATTCCTGCGCCAGCTCAACAAATTCAGCGGTGCCGTCGATTCCGTACGGCTGGAACCCCTGACGACCAAGCTCGGCTAAATCACGGCCAGAACCACATCCGATGTCCAGAACGCGTCCGCCAGGGGCAAAGGCGCTGTTGAACCGAGCAGCCAATGAACTGGGGGCCGCCTCATAGCGCTGCGCCACCTCTCTGGCGTGGGCCATGTAGAAATCAAGCGTTCGGACATCCATATAGTAATTATGAGACTAACAATTTGGCGATATTCATCAAACCATGGGGACCTCATCCCAATCCGACGTGTAGTTCGGTGACTTGCGCTCCTGCCGCATCTGCCAATCCTGGTATGCCCCCTGCGTTGACACCTTGACCGTACCCCTCCCAAAGCGCTGATTCAGGGTATCCAGCGCCAGCATCAACTTGCCGTTGCTGGGCACGTCTCCCACCAACATTCCAGACAAGCGCGGAATCTGATCTGCATAGACATTTCCAACTGCGCACAGCTCCATAAATTAAAATTGGCGACAAATAATAATTTTTGCTAAAATAACAGCGACAAAATACCGGTTGCGCACAAATGTAATTAAAGAAAAGCGACGCAAGCCTTCATCATTGTTGTTTCAAAAATAGCGACAAGATCAGGCTTTAAAACAAACAAAAGCAACATTTCAGTTCTAAACGAAGCTTCAGCACAAAAAATGCCGACACCCGACGACTCCCTTTTGTTATACGTTGAGCTCTCTCCAGCGCAGATCAGAGCGACCCAGCGTCGGTTGCGAGAGGGTGCCCTCAAGCGCATCGCTGCGGGCGTGGTGACAAGTCTTCCCGAGGAAGCATGGCCCGCCTTGATTGCCCGCGAACGCATCCGTATCCTGGCAGCGCTCTACCCTAAGGCTGTCATGGGGCCGCGCAGCGCCTTCCATGGCGGGGTGCCAAGCGATGGCGTGATGTACCTCACGTACTCTTATACAAAGAGAGTGGATCTGCCCGGCATGACCGTCCAGTTGGTCGCTGGTCATGGCCCCGCTCAAGGCGACACCCCGATGATGGGCAGAGAGTTGTACTTTCCTTCAACACCTCGGGTCCTGTTGGAAAACCTCACCATCTCACGCGGCAAAGTGCAGAAGTCAGTCGGGAAGGCTGATGTCGAACAGCGCCTCATCGATACCTGTGAAGCCCGAGGTGAGGAAGCGCTCAACACGCTTCGTGACCAGGCTCGAGCACTGGCTCCATCGTTAGGCTTGGAGCGCGAGTTGACCATCCTCAACGGTCTCATTGGTGCAGTACTGGGGACTAGAAAGGCAGCGATGTCTACTGCCACCGGCAAGGGGATGATGGCCAACATTCCTTACGACGCCAATCGCCTTGCTCTATTTGAAAAATTCGCAACACAATTGCGCTCGGTACCACTGAAGCAACCTCCCGCAGTGGCAAAGAGCGAACGGGCTCGCCTGAATTTCGCTTTCCTGGAGTCATACTTCAGCAACTTCATCGAGGGCACCGAATTCGATGTCACCGAGGCTCGGGGCTTCGTCCTGGAGGGCAAGCCCATCACTGAACGCCCCAAAGACTCGCACGACATCATTGGTGTTTTCCGACAGGCCATCAATCCAGGATGGGCGAACCAGACGCTCGGCTCAGGTGAGTCTGTCCTGACTCAGCTGCGTGAGCGCCATGCCGACCAGATGAAGGAGCGGCCAGAGGTAGGGCCCGGAGAATTCAAGACGCTGGCCAATCGAGCGGGCAATACGGAATTCGTGGCTCCGAGATTTGTTCGAGGCACCTTGGTGGAAGGCTCGAAACTCCTTCCATCCGTTCCCCCAGGCATGGCCAGAGCGCTGATGGCGATGTTCCTCGTCTCCGAAGTCCACCCCTTCACCGATGGCAACGGACGCCTGGCCAGGCTTGTGATGAATGCAGAACTTTCGGTCGTCAACAGTTGCCGAATCATCGTACCAACGCTCTTTCGGGAAGAATACCTGGACTGTCTTCGCGTCCTGACGCGGGAAGGTAATCCCAGCCCCTTTCTCCACGCTATGCAGTGGATTTGTCAGTGGACCGCTGACTTTGACTACGAGGACCTGGACAAGGTCATCACAGATATGCAGTTGTGCAATGCGTTCGAGAAATCACGCGTACAGCACAAGTTGCTTTCCCCACCGAAGGCTTGAGGTACTTGCCGGAGCGTACCTATCTCATCAACATAGGAATTTCACCCATGAACAAAGATGAAATCGCCAAAGCCATCGTCACAGACCCCGAGATTCAACAACGCATGGCCAAGCACATTGCGTTAAAGTGTTTTCGTAATTCGGTTCTTGAGGAGCTGCACAGCGGCAAAGTCCCAAACTCAAAAACCGGTGACTACTCAGACGTCATTGTTCACACTCCCTTCGGTCAAATCCCATGGAATGAACTTTCCCGATTTGATGATGCCGAGATGAAAGCACTCATGATTGATGTGACCAACAAGATCTATCACTACATCCAGGAACTCTTTGATGATGTGCGGGGCGGTGAATTGATTTACAAATTGGCAAAAAAAGATCCCGCTCCAGATTGGGATATTCCAAAGTAAACATTGATACCCAAGAAACTGCTTCTGCGCGTAGCCACAGAATCGTATCAATCCATAGACGAATTGAACTCCATCCACACAAAGGCTACCCTAGATCAAACATCAGTACCCTTTGTTGATAGTCAGCTTGGCAGCGGTAGCGGTCGATAAGTCTATGACTATCAAGGTCAGCAACCGGCCATGAGCGGTCAACCAAGGTCATCATCGATAGGATGACATTCGCAGTCCATATTGTCTCTTTGCAGTTATTTGCTTTGTCTGAAGCACGGTTGCTTTTGCTGTCACCGGCGTCTTGCCCGTTGAAACTTGTCATTGGCAACTTCTCCACGAAGTTGATCCAGCACCCACTGAGGTCGGTCCGTGCACGCCAAATCGTCGGGACGATTTTTCATGCTATCGATGGCCAAGAGCAGTTGGGTCTTGTTTTTTGCCAATCGCTCTTGCAGTCGTTCAATCTCACTGACCTTGTTTTGCAGGCTTTCCAACAACGCGTCATGCTGCCAAGTAGACCGGGAATCAGGTAACAGACTGCGAATTTCATCCAAGGCGAAACCCGCGCTTTGGGCGGTTGAGATGATCTCCAGCATCCACAGAGCTTCTGGTCCGTATTCCCGGTACCCGTTCTCTTGGCGTTGAATGGTGTTGAGCAAGCCGCTCTTTTCGTAAAAACGGATACGCGAGGCTGCCAGGCCAGTGCGTTTGGCTAATTCGCCGATTTTCATTGGATGCCTAAATCGATGCTTGACATTGAAGTTAACTTTAACGTTAAAGTTGCTACATGGTCAATCGTTTCAGGAGCTCTTTGCATGCAAACCATTTTGGGCGCAACCGGCCAGATCGCCGTGGAGTTGGTCCGTGAACTGCACAGGTCGCACACCACAGATCTGCGGCTGGTGAGTCGGAATCCTCGAAAGATCCACGAGACCGATGCCGCAGTACCCGCCAACTTGCTCGATCCCGTGCAGACGCTCCAAGCGGTCGAGGGCAGCCGCATCGTGTATTTCACGGCGGGCTTGCCACCAGACACATCCCTCTGGGCGTCGCAATTCCCGGTCATGTTGAAGAATGCTTTGGATGCCAGCCGTGCGGTCGGGGCCAAGTTCGTTTATTTCGACAACACGTACATGTATCCGCAGGATGACCGACTCCTGACCGAGGAAACACCGTTCGCACCTGTTGGCCCAAAGGGCAAGGTGCGCGCAGCGATGGCCAATACCGTACTGGAAGAAATGGCGCGTGGCGATATCCCCGTCCTCATCGGTCGAGCACCGGAGTTCTATGGCCCTGGCAAGACCCAAAGCATCACCAACACGCTGATCATCGACAACATCCGTGCAGGGAAAATACCTCGTGTGCCCGTTCGCGACGATGCGCTTCGCACCTTGATTTGGACACCCGACGCGAGCCGAGCACTTGCCGCATTGGGCAATGCGCCAGATGCCTATGGACGAACCTGGCATCTGCCTTGCGATGACAAGCGCCTGACCTACCGGCAATTCGTGGCACTAGCGTCCGAGATCTGGGGCCAGCCGCTTGCCTACAAAGTGCTTGGCAAATGGCTGCTCACAGCGGCTGGGCTGGCATCGAAACAGGTGCGTGAACTCCGCGAGCTGCTGCCGCGATACGGACAGGACAATCTGTTTGATTCATCGAAATTCAAGCAGCGCTTTCCCGAGTTCCAGGTGACGCATTACCGCCAAGGTCTGGAACTGATTCGCGATGAGTTTCGCAATAACGTTGCCTGAAAGAAGGTGATGCGCATGCCCGATCGCATCTGTATTTCGTGAAGTCCTGATTTCCGAACGACTGCTTCACCGAACTCCCTAAGACCGCATTGGGTCGACTCCTGCCAGTGGTCAACTTATGGTGACGTCCGCTCCCAGCCTCAAACTGCCATACTGCTAGTGGGCGGGCGGAAGCGTTCGAAGTCAGCCTATCAAGCAAGACCCTTGACCAAACTAGAAACCCCGAAGCTCCCATTCCAGTTTGAAGCCGGGCTCGCCCCAGTGGCTACCGAGCCGCAGCTCGAAATAACGCTTGACGCACTCATAGTCCTGGCCACGCACGCTTAAGTAGTGGCCTTGAGAGCTTGGCTGGGTGGTTCTGAAGCAAAGCATGGTCCCGTTGGCCTCTTTCCAGCCCTTACCAATTACGCGGTTGCCCTGCATGCCGTCCCATGTCCAGGTCGCGTTATCTGGCTCAGCCTGAGTCTCCCAAGATGCTTGTGGGAATGCGTGCCCGCGCCTGAAATCCTCTGTCGCGATACCTAAAAGAAAGTCGATGTCCATCGGCTTGGCAAAGTCTGCGAAATACTTCAAGTCGCGCGCAGTGTGGCCTTCTGGGTAAAGCAATTCGACATACATGCCATCGCGAACAACGGCCTCCAGGAGAGGCGCAAAGTCCTGATCCCCAGAAAGAAAGGTGAGCCGATCCATGTTCTTGCGGTGGGTGTGGGTCAACATGTCCACCGCAATGAGAATGTCAACCTCCTTTTGCTCCTGCCGCTCTTTCTTGCGATGTCGGGCCAGTCCTTCGCTGACATGCCAGCCTGCTAGCGAACGCAATTCGTCGAAGAACACCTGCTTCTCTTGGAGTTTGTGCTGGTATTCGGTCTCGTTCAATTGGTCTCGCTTGGCAGGGAGACAATCGTAATAAAAGACTTTCTGACAATCGCGCTGCAACTTCCGATAGTCAATGTCGATTGGCTTGCCGAACCAGAACGTTCCCACCTCCTTCAACGTTTGGCGAAGCTGCTCGCCATCGATAAACAGATAGTGAATCTGATGCAGTCCGCTGTACCCTTGCGATATACCCATAGTCACTCCTTGGTCGAAGTTTGCCACTTCATCAAATTACATCTCAATATATCATCATATTGATGATATGATTTACGCAAAATCAGTCCATGCATCCAGCAAAGGTTATTACAGGCATGAAAGCCCAGCGCGTCGAGAACTTGAGTCACGCCCAGCGCGAGCGACTGGCCTACATCGACTTTCGCCTCTACTTCCTCGGTGAGATCGGCCGTCCCGACCTGATCGATCGTTTCGGTGTGGCTCCGGCAGGAGCAACCCGCGATTTGGCTTTGTACCGGGAAATTGCGCCGCAAAACATCACCTTTGACGGAAGCAACAAGATCTACCGGATCAAGCAAGTGTTCTCTCCGCTGTTCGATCACGCTCCACAACGGGTGCTGTCCGCGCTGGCATTGGGGTTTGGGGATGGCATTAAAGGTGCAACGCAGCCACTACTGCCCTGCGAGTCACCTACGGCCCTGAGCAACCCCAAAATGGATGTCCTGGCACCGATCTGCCGAGCGATCCACGCAAAGCGGCCAGTCGCTGTCCGTTACCACTCAATGAGCAGCGGCGAGTCCGAAAGGGTCATCGTGCCCTTCGCCCTGGTGGACACCGGCCTACGCTGGCACGTTCGTGCTTTTGATCGCAAGACCAGCGAGTTTCGCGATTTTGTAGTCACACGCATCGAGGCACCAACTCTGGTCGATGAGGAACCGTTGGCACATGAACGCCCAGAGAACGACATCCAATGGACGCGCATTGTCGAGCTGGACTTCGTTCCGCACCCGCGCCTTGAACGCCCCGAGATCATCAAGATGGACTACGGGATGACCGACGGCTCGATCCGGATGCGTGTACGCGCAGCCATTGCGGGCTACATGCTGTTGCGCTGGAGTGTGGACTGCTCGTCTGACCACCGTCTTAAGGAAGAACAGTACCGCCTATGGCTCAGCGATCCGCTGGCGCTGTACGGCGTTGAGAATGCCAAGATCGCACCGGGGTATAGGCCCCCGGCCAGCGTTCTCAAGAAATAGCAGTCAACGAGCTCAACAGAATTCAGGAATCGCCAATGCAAAACGCACAACACCAAAACCTAGTCGGCTTCATCTGGAATATCGCCAACAAGCTTCGCGGCCCCTACCGTCCGCCGCAGTACCGCCGCGTGATGCTGCCGCTGATTGTTCTACGCCGCTTCGATTTAGTTCTGGCCGAAAACAAGCAGAAGGTGCTGGACGAAAAGAAGCGACTTGAAGACAAAGGCATCACTGGTCCAGCACTGGAAAAGTCCCTATCCCGCATCGCAGCCACTGATCGCAAGCAGGAGCTGTTCAACACCAGCGGCTTCACGTTTGAGAAGCTGCTGGGCGATGCACCCAACATCGCGGGCAACTTGATCGCCTACATACAAGGCTTCTCGCCGCGTGCGCGCGACATATTCGACAAGTTCGAATTTGAAACAGAGATTGCAAAGCTGGATGAGGCGAATCGGCTGTACTTGATCATCAAAGAATTCTGCTCTGCAGACATCAACCTATCGCCCAAGGCCATTAGCAATTTGCAGATGGGCTACCTGTTCGAAGAGCTGGTGCGAAAGTTCAACGAGCAAGCCAACGAAGAGGCCGGGGATCACTTCACTCCACGTGAAGTTATTCGCTTGATGGTGCAGTTGCTGTTTACCGGCGAAGACGGCATCTACGAAAAGGGCATATACCGCAGCGTCTACGACCCCACCGCCGGTACCGGTGGCATGCTCTCCGAATCTGAGAAGTTCATCTGCGGTGACGGTTTCACATCTGGACTGAATCCGGACGCAAATATCGAATTGTTTGGGCAGGAATACAACCCCGAGTCCTACGCCATCTGCTGCTCCGACCTTCTGATCAAGGATGAGCCGATCAACAACCTGATCTATGGCGACACCCTGGGTATCAAAGATGCCAAGAACAAGACCAACGGCTTTGTGCCGCACGACGGCCACCCAGACAAGAAATTCCATTACATGCTAGCCAACCCCCCTTTTGGTGTGGAGTGGAAGCCGGAAGAAGACTTTGTGCGTGAGGAGTACGAAGACCAAGGCTTCTCTGGCCGTTTCGGTGCAGGCCTGCCACGCATTAACGATGGCTCGCTGCTATTTTTGCAGCACATGATCTCAAAGATGCACCAGCCGCCCAAGCTTATCGAGGGCAAGAACGTCGGTGGTGACGGCTCCAAAATGGCCGTCGTCTTCAATGGCTCGCCCCTATTCACCGGGGACGCTGGATCGGGCGAGTCCAATATTCGCCGCTGGATCATTGAGCGCGATATGCTGGACGCCATCGTCGCCCTGCCTGACCAGATGTTCTACAACACGGGCATCTACACCTACGTCTGGATCGTCACCAACAAGAAACCCGCACACCGCCAAGGTCAGGTGCAGTTGATTGACGGCACTCGCCACTTCAAGAAGATGGACAAGAGCCTTGGCAATAAGCGCAACGAGCTCTCGGACGACCACATCAAGGAAATGGTGCGCCTGTACGCCGAGCACGACCATGATGCAGAAAGTGAAGTGCTGGTGGATGGCAAGCCGGAACGCCGAATTTGCAGCAAGATTTTCGAGAACCGCGAGTTTGGTTTTCTGAAAATCACCGTTGAGCGTCCCCTGCGCTTGAACTTTCAGGTAAGCAGCGAGCGCATTGCCAAGCTGGATGAGCAGAGCGCTTTCGCCAATCTGGCAATCAGCAAGAAACGTAAAGACGATGCAACCTATCGCGCAGAAGTCGCTGCAGGCCAAGAAACACAGGCAGCGATCAAGGCCGCCCTGCAGGGCATGGGCAGTGAAACGCTGTACCGCAACCGCCCTGCTTTCGAGACAGTGCTGGAAGTCGCCCTGAAGAAGGCTGGCATCAAAGTGGGTACGCCGGTAAAGAAAGCCATCCTGGCAGCGCTGTCGGAACGCGACCCCAAGGCTGACATCTGTCTGGATGCCAAGGGCAAGCCAGAACCCGATGCCGATCTGCGCGATACCGAAATCGTGGCCCTGCCGGACGACATTAAATTGCCACTGCCGCTGGGCTACGATAACGAAACCGGCCACGACAAGCTGCTGGCACTGGTGAAAGACGACTGCGAGGACTACCTCAAGGCCGAAGTGCTGCCGCATGTGCCGGATGCCTGGATTGACCACAGCAAAACCAAGGTTGGCTATGAAATCCCGCTGACCCGGCATTTCTATGTATATCAACCGCCGCGTCCGCTGGAAGTGATTGCAGGTGAAATCAGTCAGCTGGAAAAAGACATCATGACCATGCTAAGTGAGGTAGTGTGATGGGGTACGCGCAATACAAAGAGCTGGACAACTCAGGAGTCACATGGTTGCAGAAAAAGCCCAGCCATTGGCGAATCAAGAGGCTGAAGTTCTCAACTGATCTCATCAACAACAAGGTGAGTGTCGAGGATTCGCCATTGCCTTATCTGGGCCTGGAACACATCGAATCATGGACGGGAAGAAAGATCGACGGTGAAATTAGCAATAGCGAAGGCCTAGCATCGTCGTTTATTACAGGAGATGTCCTCTTTGGGAAGTTGCGCCCTTATCTCGCCAAAGTTCATTTGGCTCAGCAGGATGGATTGATTTCGAGTGAAGCACTGGTTGTAAGAAGTAAGGACAAATTACATGCTGAATTTTTGAAGTACTACATGCTATCTCGTGACTTCATCAATATTGTTGATTCTTCAACCTATGGCAGCAAAATGCCGCGAGCAAGTTGGGATTTCATTGGAAACCTCCCAGTTCTGTTGCCGGAAGTTGAAGAGCAAAAAGCCATCGCCCGCTTCCTAGATTTCAAAACCACACAAATCGATGCCCTTATCGCAAAGAAAAAATCGCTGCTCAACAAACTGGCTGAAAAGCGCACGGCCCTCATCAGCAATGCCGTCACTAAGGGTCTTGATCCGACGGTGGCGATGAAGGATTCGGGGGTGGCCTGGCTCGGCAATGTACCAACGCACTGGAAAGTGATTCCAATCAAGTTTTCACTGGATACGCCAATAACTGATGGGCCGCATAGTACGCCTCAGTTTTACGATGACGGAATTCCATTTATTTCTGCCGAGGCGGTAAAAAATGATCGACTAGATTTCTCAAGGATGCGTGGCTACATCTCTGAGGACGACCATGCCATTTTTTCAAAAAAATACAAACCGAAATTCGGCGATGTGTACATGGTCAAGTCAGGAGCAACGACTGGCGCAGTCGCCAGGGTTGAAACGCACGAAGACTTCAATATCTGGTCGCCGCTTGCTGTTTTGCGTCCGCACGAGGAGAAGTCTATAACCGATTATCTTTTCTACGTTCTCAAGTCGAAACCATTCTTTTATTCGGTTGAGTTGAGCTGGAGTTACGGTACTCAGCAGAACATTGGCATGGGGGTGATATCAAATATACGGATGGCTTTACCTCCTGTTGAAGAGCAACAAGAGATCTGCCAATATCTTGAGCCACTTCTTCAAAAAATTGAGGATCAACGAGAAAAAATTAACACTGTTTTAGATCGACTTAAGGAATATCGATCCACCCTGATCACCAACGCCGTTACCGGAAAAATCGACGTGCGAAATTTTGAAATGCCGCAGCCCACCGAAGGGTTAGCCTTATGAATGGTGGCAGACCCAAATGGCGCTGAACGCACAAGGCTACTTCAATTGCCTGAAGTCCTACCTGAACACCAACCACTACGGCGAGCCGCAGGCCAGTACCAGCGAGGTGGTATTAAAGGAGAGGGTGTTCGGCCAAAGCGGGAGCAAGCCCATTGAGTACAAGGTGAGCTTACAGACCACGGGCGAAACCTTGGCGATCAAGCTGGACACCAAGAAGAATGGCTCATCGCTGCCGCTGTTTCACTTTCTGGACGATACCGCCAAGCCCTGGTCGAAGCGCTGTGACTTCGTGGTGTTCAACCTGCGCAAAGGCAAGTTGTATGTGTACTGCCTTGAGTTCAAGTCAGAGAGCATTCCACACGACGTACCCGATCAGTTGAAAGCTAGTGTGGATTGGCTCAAGGCGCTGCACGCCATCATCAATGCGTATACAACCAAGCGCAGCGCAATTCACGCGACCAAGTATGTGCTGAGCAACCATCCTGACCCGACGCCATATCTGGACGCGGATGGAAAGTACCTGCAGCGCGATCACACGATACGCCACTATCGCTATGCTGACCTCAACGGCATGGCGCTGGTGGATTTGGACAACAGCAATATCGAGGTGATTCGCTAAAAGGCCGAATCCGACCTATTTAAAGGGTGAGACAGATGCACAAAGAAATCGACTTTGAAAACGACATCGAGCACGCACTGATCAGCAGCGGCGGCTACGAAAAAGGTGATCCAAACACCTACGACTCGGAAGCGGCACTGTTTCCGGCAGATGTCGTTGCGTTTGTGCAGAAAACGCAACCCAAGATATGGACGCGCCTGACCCAGCTAGACGCCGCAAAAGCACCCGCAATGCTGCTGGACAGCTTGGTGAAGGAGCTTGCCGCAAAAGGCGCCCTGGCGATTTTGCGCGAGGGTTTCAAGTGCGTGGGCAAGACGGTGAGGCTGGCCTACTTTGCACCCAACACCGGACTAGACCCTTCGAGCACAGAACGTTACGACGACAACCGTTTGACCATCGTGCGTCAAGTGAACACCAAGAGCGGGGCCATCCCCGACGTGGTGTTGGCAGTGAATGGTTTGCCCGTAGCCACGCTGGAGCTGAAGAACCCGATGTCGGCCACACGCTGGAACGTGGAGAACGCTAAGTATCAGTATCGCTTTGAGCGCGACCCCAAGGAGTTATTGTTTGCATTCAAGCAGCGTTGCCTGGTGCATTTCGCCGTGGATACTGAGCTGGTTTTCATGACCACCAAGCTGGAAGGCAAAGACACATTCTTCCTGCCTTTCAATCTTGGGCATAACTACGGCGCGGGCAACCCGCCAGCAGCGGGCGATGTGCGTACCACCTACCTTTGGCACAAGGCGCTGACCCGTGACAGTCTGATGGACATCCTGGCTCGTTTCATTCATCTGGATGTCGAGGAAAAGACGGTCGTTACAGAAAAAGGTATCAAGCGCTACCGCAAAGAGTCGATGATCTTCCCGCGCTACCACCAGCTGGATGCGGTACGGGCACTAACCGACCACGCGCAGGCGCATGGTTCGGGACATAACTACTTGATCCAGCATTCTGCTGGATCAGGCAAATCGAACTCGATTGCATGGCTGGCGCACCGCCTCTCCAGCCTGCACGATGCCAGCAACGAGAAAATCTTTCATTCGGTGGTGGTGATCACTGACCGGCGCGTGCTGGATCAACAGTTACAGGACACGATCTTCCAGTTTGAGCACAAGCTGGGCGTGGTACAAAAGATCGACGAAAACACACAGCAGTTAGCCAAGGCGCTGGCCGATGGTGTGCCGATCATCATTTCCACCATCCAGAAGTTCCCTTTCATAACCCAAGCCATTCGCACTTTAGAGGCCAACGGAAAAGCGGTGGCAATCTCGACAGCGGGAAAGCGCTTTGCGGTGATCGTGGACGAGGCGCACAGCTCGCAAAGTGGTGAAACTGCAATGGAGCTGCGCAAGATCCTGAACAAGGACGGTATTGAATCCGCGATTGCAGAGCAGTTGCTGGATATGGATGACGATGCATTGAGCGAAGATGCAAAGAAGGAGCTGCTGCGAGAACAACTCAAGCGAGCCAAACAACCCAACTTGAGTTTCTTTGCCTTCACCGCAACGCCTAAATTCAAGACACTAGCTGTTTTCAATGAACCTGGGCTCAACGGTAAAGCGCCTTTCCACCACTACAGCATGCGGCAGGCCATTGAGGAAGGCTTCATTCACGACGTGCTGGCCCACTACACCTGCTACAAGCGCTACTACAAGCTAATTCAGAAGGTGGAGGCAGATCCAGAGGTACCGCGCCGCAAGGCCGCCCGCGCACTGGCGCGGTTCGTCGAGTTTCACGACTACGAGATCGCACAGAAAGTCGAAGTGATCGTGGAGCACTTCCGAACCCATACCCGCCACAAGATTGGCGGCCGGGCTAAAGCGATGGTGGTGACCGGCTCGCGTGAGCACGCTGTGCGCTACAAGCTGGGGTTCGATAAATACCTCAAGGATAAGGGCTACACCGACGTGAAGTCGCTAGTAGCGTTCTCTGGTGAAATCACACTCAAAGAGTTCTCCGACAAAAAGTTCACCGAAGTGAGCATGAACAACGGTATCAAGGAATCCGAGCTGCCGGAGAAGTTCAACACCGAGGAATATCAAGTCTTGCTAGTGGCAGAGAAGTACCAGACGGGTTTTGACCAGCCGCTGTTGCATAGCATGTACGTCGACAAGCGCTTATCCGGCATCCAGGCGGTACAGACACTGTCGCGACTGAATCGAACGACACGAGGCAAGACTGATACATTCGTGCTCGACTTTGTGAATGAACCTGCGGACATCTACACGGCATTCAAGCCCTATTACGAGGCAACAGACAAAGGCGACGACACCGATCCTCAACAGCTCAACACGCTGGCGCATACGCTTGCAAATTGGAAGGTTTACACAACGGAGGAAGTCAACGGTTGGTGCGAGATTTGGTTCCGAAACCGCCTGAACCCCACTGGAGGCGAGCACAAGAAGTTAAATGGCCTACTGGATCAGGCGATTGAGCGATTCAAAAATCTAGGCGAGGAAGATCAGAACCTCTTCAAGAGCCAGATAGTGAGCTTCCGCAATCTATATAGCTTTGTTTCCCAAATCGTGCCTTACCAGGACTCCGATCACGAGAAACTGTACACCTACGCCCGTTTCCTGCTGACCAAGCTGCCGCGCACCACGGACAACCGGACGGTGCAGGTCGACGATGAGATTGAGCTCAAGTACTACCGGCTGCAAAAAATCAGCGAGGGAGCGATTGATCTAAAGGCGGGCGAGGCGGATGCACTTGAGGGTCCAACAGATGTGGGAACGGGTCAAGCCGACGAAGATGTGCAGCTTTCAACTTTGGTCAGCAAGCTCAATGAGCGCTTTGGGACAGAATTCACTCCGGCCGACCAGCTCTTTTTCGATCAAGTCCGTGAAACCGCCGTAGCAAATGAACAGTTGCGACAGGCCGTCCTGGCCAACAGTATTGAGAACTTCGAGCCGGTATTTAACAAACAGCTGGAGAACCTGTTCATCGAGCGCATGGACGGCAACGAAGAAATTTTTGTACGCCTGATGAACGATGAGGCATTCAGGAATGTTGCGGCGAGCCACCTGATGCGGGCTGTATACCAACAAATCCGAACGTCCGAAAAGACAGGCGGGTGAGGAGATTGGGAACGATGAAATTGCTTGCAATTGATGGCGGTGGAATTCGCGGAATCTACGCTAGCCATGTCCTGGAGCGTATTCAGAAGGAATTCAACACTGTGTTTCACACTGAATTTGATCTGATTGCTGGAACGAGCACTGGTTCTATCATCGCCGCCGCGATTGCATTTGGCATTCCGATTTCAAAGGTTACAGAGCTGTATTGCAAAAAGGGGCCAAGTATTTTCCGGCCGAAGAAGTGGACATTCGGTGGCACTGTTGCCCCTCGCTATTCGAGCGAGCCACTGCGTGAGGCTTTGGTCTCTGTTTTTGAAGATGCAACGCTCTCTGATGCACAGACAAGACTTGTTATCCCGGCGACAGATATCGGCAATGGTGGCGTGCATGTTTTTAAGTCTGCATACGACGAAAAATTTGTTCGCGACCGCAACGTTAAGGTCGTTGACGCTGTCTTGGCTTCTTGCAGTGCACCGTCCTACTTCGCTCCATCGAGGGTGGGTCCGTACCAGTTGAGCGACGGCGGGCTATGGGCGAACAATCCTTCGTTGGTTGCAGTCACCGAAGCCCTTACCCGCCTCGGAGCGGAGCGTTCTGCGATTCGGTTGTTATCGGTAGGAACAGGGATTGGCAAGAACTACTACTCGCTTTCTAATACGGATAAAAAATGGGGATTTCTGAATGGCTGGGGGGTTTCGAAATTCATCTCCATGCTCTTAAACCTCCAAGCGGCAACAGCCAGCAATGTCACACAGCTCATTCTGGAAAAGCATCAGTTCGTGAGGGTGAATTTCGAGTCAGATCTACCTTTATCACTTGATGATGTTGGCACCCTCGATGACTTGATAAGCCGAGCAGACAGGGACTTCACGCATAACTCAGCGGCCATTCGGCAGTTGCTTGGAGGAAATCAATGAAGCTGTCCGACCATTTCAATACATTCTTGGTTGACGTTATCAATCTCAACCAAACGCGCATTGACACGCTGAAAGCGCGAGTGGATGCCATCGTTGCCGCTGTCGAAGGCTTTGAGGTTTATTCTGACATCTTGATTAATACGACACCACAAGGGTCATGGGCACATCGAACCATCATCAAGCCAGCTGGAATCGCCGGATCGTTTGACGCAGATGTGGTTGCTTTTGTAGAGCCGCACGACGAATGGACTCCGGCAGATTACATCGACCATCTGTACGACCAATTCAAGGCTCACGGCACATATTCTGACAAGGTATCGCGCAAGACGCGTTGCGTGACGATTCAGTATGCGGGAGAATTCTCTATCGATGTAGTTCCGTGCATCCGAAGAGCCAGAATTTGGGAAACCACGGAATGGATTCTGAATCGTAAGGATGACGCCGAAGAGCAAGCAAATCCTGATGGATATACAGAGTGGTTCATGCAGAAAAACGGGCATGTTGGCAACAACCAGTTGATCAAAGTTGTCCGAATTCTGAAGTATCTTCGCGATTTCAAGCTAACTTTTTCAGCAAAATCGATTCTTCTGACAACGTTGATTGGCGAACGCATCTCTTGGTTCGACGAGCTGGGAAGTGAATTCCCAGATACGCCAACTGCGCTGCGGACCTTAATCAAGCGACTGGATGGATACCTGCAGATGCATCCTAATATGCCCGAAGTTGCAAATCCCATACTTTCGTCAGAATCATTCACAAGACACTGGGATCAAGAAAAGTACGCCAACTTCCGAGCCTGTATCAATCGCTACGCTGAGTGGGTTGAGGACGCCTACGTTGAGACAGATCGTGACGAGAGCATCGTCAAATGGCGAAAAATTTTCGGTGATGATTTTGCAAAATCGGTTGTACTCACCAAAGCAGCAAATCATGTCGAGACACAGATTGATGATGTATCCCATGTGACTCGACCGCCCTGGCCCGTCTTGCCAACTGGACGAATTGAAATCTCTGCAACGCTACATTCCTCCAAGGAAGGGGATTTCCTCGGAACCTACCGCTCTGATGGACCCGCCTTGTCGCCGGACACTTGGCTTCACTTCAGTGCAAAGCACTCTTTCACAAATGGGATAGCAATTAAATGGCAGATCGTCAACACGGGCTGGGCGGCAAGAGCTGCAAGGTGCCTTAGGGGTGGGTTCGATCATTCTGGCTCTGAGATATGGGAACACACCCTTTACAGGGGAAAACATTGGGTCGAATGTTTCGCTGTTGATTTGAAACGAGGCGTCAGCCTTGGTCGAAGTGGCCGCTTCTACGTCAATATTTCATAGTCGGGAAATTCGATATAGCTTTGAATCAGGCAAAACCGTACTGGGATTTTGAACGCGAGCGCTGACGAAAGCCAATTGCAGGGCTGATTGTCTAATTCATTGAAGATTTTTTAACTGAAACTCGTACCACCGCTGAATTTCGAGAATCATCAACGTTGTCTGGGCTGCATCCTTGCTCAACTGCTCACAGCTCACCGTCCCCTCATCTCCGGAGGTAACAGGTACAGGGTCGGAGGAGGCTTCAGCAATGGAGCGGGGAGTTGCGGAAACGGCGGACACTCGACCGCCACTGTCTTCGGGGCTGCTGCGCACCCTGACAAAGCGGCCAGACTGCAAATCAGCAGCCAACTGCGCAGATCGTTGATTGAGTTCATTTGAAATTTCATGGTTGATTTGCTCCTGTGAGCGTTTGATGTCAGCAGACTTTTGTTCCTCGCGGGCTTGAGCAAGCTCCACCTGATGACGTTCGGCATCCCACGCCCGTTGAGTGCGGCCCTCCCCTACCCACACGCCGCTAAGCCAGACGCCAAGCAACACAATGGGCGTTAGGACTAGGGTCCAGTTGGATATCACTAGACGAGTGAGCCAATTCATTTCGACTCGCAATCCAAGGCCAAGAGCTTGTGCTGGGCAATCAAACCGAGCAACTTGTCGGCATAGGAAGGATCGGTCGCGTAACCCGCCTTGAGCAGCGCACGCGCAAAAGCTTCAGTTGTCTGGCACAAGAAACACGGCTGATAGCGAGAGTTACCTTTGAGGAATGCAGCATGGTCATCAATGCTGGCCTGCCAACTGGCGTACTTCCGCCATTTGGCTGGAACAACCAGCCATTGCCCCTTGATGAACTCACGCGTGTTTAAGGTAAGGGTATCGCCTCGCCATCGGCTGTCTGCCTTGATCCCAAATAGGTTGTTCCCCGTCTTTGCCAGTCCAGACTCTCCCCAAGCGGACTCAAGTGCCGCCTGAGCGATCGTGATGCTGGCAGGAACCCCAGACTTTTGCTGGGACTCAATCGCGGGGTTAGATAGCCGCGTGATGAACTCCACAGGTATCACAGCAGCTCCTTCACATCTTTGGCGACCTGGTCGATCGAAGCATCACGTCGCTCGTCGATGAAGTTGAACAACCAGCGCACCATTGCCCAGCCAGGCAAGCCACAAGCAAAGATCACCCCGCCCATGGCATACAGACCGATCGTTGAAAACGCCCAGTGATGCAACTGGAAGTACTCGACGGTGACAGCGCCACCACAGATGCTCGAAACGACGGTGCTGATCAACCCCACCGTCCACTCGCGAACGGTTCTGGGGGGCGTCATGAGCATCACGACAACCGCCGCTAGGGTGGCACCACCGGCAGCTGCACCAGCAGCACCACCAATGGCTTTGTAGGCGGCAGCCGCTCCTGCGACTCCAGAGCTTGTAGGTTCAGGCATTGATTACTCCAAATGAAAAGGCCGCCAGGGCAAACCATGGCGGCCGTGAAAGGGAAAGTTGAGGTGGTTAAACGGAGACGACCGGGATCGGGAAAGGTTTTCTTGCTGGTTTCGGGGTAGCTCCCTGGTTATTGAGCCTTTGACCAGAGATACCGAAGATATCTTTGCGGTCCTCCCGAAACATGCCCTCAATGTGCACAGGTACCTGTCCGGTCAGGAATTCGATGCCAGCGGCGAAGATGGGCACTGCATCAGAGAAAGCGTTGTCGCATGATCGGTCCCACAGGGGGCCTTCCAGAAACATACAGGAGCCTTGGCAAATCTGTAGCATCGGACAGCTCGGGCAATCCGCCCTCTTACTCCAGTGCGTGGCAGTGTCGAGCTTGACGGCCGCAAGGTCGGAGACATGACCAATGCGGTGGGCCTGGCCATTGGGCGCGGTGCTGGCTGCGCTCACGTTCTGGCAGGTCAGGACGTTGCCGCGTAGGTCGACAGCGATGCTGTCGGACTTATCCATGCCGCACTTTTGGCCAAGGCTGGATGCCGGGCGGCGGCTTCGGATGGAATTGATGAAACTGGCCGTCTTGCTATTCACGGCCTGGACGTTGGCGGCCTGGCCAGTACGGATTTCGTGGAAGGCCAGACTGCGGTAGGGGTGCAACTCATACGGCTGAAGCGAGTGGGCAATGCCGCCCTCGTCATAGGCGTCAACAAAGCTGCCCTCGCCAATGGGGACCATGGGATCGCCTGTCAACTCGATGAAAAAGCGCTGGATGGCGGCGCGCGAGGCGTTTTTACGATTGACCATCGCGTTGAAGCTGATACGCCGCTGCGGGGCCAGGCGGGCGTACAGCGCCATGATGGCGGCCCGCTGCTGGGGGTCCTGTAGGGGATCAGGACCGCGCACATGCTGGCCAGGGCCATCGTGCGAGATACCGACACTGAAACCCATGCGGTCAAGCCATTCGTTGATGTCGTCGCTCAGCAGCGAGCCGTTGGTGATGACCGACAGCTCTGCTTTGGGGAACTTGGCCTTGATGGCCTCGGCCAGGGGGCGCATGGTCTTGATGTAGACCAGAGGCTCGCCACCCCAGAATTCGACCTTCTCGGGCGGGCTCGTCACCCAGGCGTCGAGGCCATCGATGAAGGCCTGCACATCGCCGGGGTTGGTTTCGACTGTGCGAGGAACGAAGCGCTGCGAGCAGTATTCGCACTCGTAGTTGCAAGACAGGCCAAGGCTGATCTTTAGGGTGCGGGGACTGGTCTTGCCCAGTGGCGTCTGCCTGGAGACTGCTGGGACATGTGCACGCTCGGTGACTTCGACCGCCTGCACCAAGGACTCGCCAGTTTCGCGGGTCAACTCGCTGGTTGCATTGTCATAGTGCAAACGTGTAAGTTGGCCATTGTCGGGGTTGATCGTAGTGACGATGAATTTGGTCATCATGTGGCTCCGTCGCGTGCAGCGAAGTAATCGGCCTGCGCTTGGCGCAGCGCCTTCTTGAAAGACAGAACGCTGGCGACGGTTTGATCGTCGCTCTTGCCTGCGTTGGCGCTGGCATCAGTGATGATGTGCTGGAGGTGATCGACAAGGGCGATGTCCTCTTGGCCAGGGACCAGGTTGGCCAGTTGGATGACCAGTACGCTGAGCAAATCGACCTGCTTTTCCAGAGCGGCGAGGCTGTCGAGCGGGTTGAGCTTGCGCAGCAGCGCGATCTTGGCCAGGTTGCGCACGCCAAGCTTCTCGCTGTCAGGAAAGATGCCTGGCAGAACATCACGGGGCTTTCCCGGCTGCACGATGTCGAATGGACATTGCGCCGTCATGGCCTTGGTGATGCATAGACAGGCCTCTTCGGCGGTATCGCCGAAGTAGAACCAGCCCAGGCCATCGGTCAGGCCGTGCTGGGCCAGGATCGTCAGACCATCTCGGCTGTCGACATATTCGCGCTGAGAAACGATGCCAATGACCTCGCTCTGATACTGCTTGCCATACATCAGGAACTGCAGCTCGCCCTGCTTGAAAAGTTGCACGCCAATGTTGATGGATGCGCCAGCAAAGGAAACGGTGTAGCCGTCAGCGGTTTGCTCTACACGCACCGCCTTTTCTTCATCGACGCTGGCATTGAAGGTAACGAGCTTCATGCAGCCTCCGCAAGCATTTCAAAGTGAAGTTCCACGCCAGGGCGCTCGCCGTTGTACGGGAACACGAAATGCGGCATGTGGGAAGGAAAAACGAAGGCATCACCAGGCGATGGCATTTCCATGTGGTTGATGTTTCCAAACACCCCTGTTGCGCGGCCACCAAACAGGAGATGCGGGTTGTGCAGGCAGAACATCCCCGAGTAATCGCGCTTGGATGGGTCGGGCTTTGCGGGGAAGTCCAGCCACAGCACGCAAGAAATATCAGCGTGCGGCTCGGTGTGGAAAGGCAGGTGCTGGCCGTAGCGAAATATGGATTCGCGCCCCACCATGTTGCTGACGCTGCAATTGAACTCGTCCTCGATGCTGCGGCGCAGGCGTCGGAAGATGGGCTTGAAGAACTCTGGGAACATGAAGTCCAGGCTGTCACGGTAGGTGCGGGAGTACGGGACCTGATGGTCATTGAGGCGCTCGTTGGCTTTGATAGCCATCTCGGTCGCTTGCTCAACCTCGGAGGGGCTCAACAGCTCCTGGATGCGAAGCACCGGAGCGGGGAAGATTTTTGTCAAATCGCTCATGTGTCTCCCCGGATCAGCAGTAGCAATCGCAGTTGCAATTGCAATTGCAGTTGAAGTTGTATTGGGTTCTTCGGACAGAAATCTGGCTGCCGTTGTCCACCAGCTCATCGCGGACAAAAGATGCGCTACCGCAGTTCGAAACCACAGAAGTCGCGTTGTTGCCCACTGGGCTGCAATTGCCCGTGTTGCCAGGGCAGTTGCCAATGAAACAGTTGGCGATGGTGCTGAAGAAGTAGTCGTGCAGCCATCCGTAGTTGGCTGTCCACATCTGACCGCTGTTGTTCATGTACATGTCCCAGTTGCCATCGGATTTCAAAAATCCCATGAGGCCCTGGTTGTGGTGCAGATACCGGGTGCCCCAGTCCTGATCCACCATGTCCAGATAGTTCGCCGTGCTGGCTATCTGAAGTCTGGGAACGGTCAGGGTGCCGGTCATCGTGTCGCCGGACTTGGCCACACGGCTCGAAAGATCAATTGGCACACTGGAATTGCCATTGGCATCCGGCCCGTACCCGTTGACCGATCGCACAAAGGCTGTCGAGTCATAGCCATCGAGCTTGTCCGCATCGGCAGCCTTGGCCGTGATGCCCAGGTAGGCGGCATTGTGGTTATGGCCAAGCGCCGCATAAGCCGCGTCATGGTTGTGACCCGACAAGGCAAAGCCGGTGGAATCGATGCCATCAAGCAAATCCGCATTGGCCACCTTGCCGACTGTGGCGGAGAGGTCAATGACCATCTTCCAAGAAGCGGGGCTAACCACCGTGAGGATGTAGAGCTTTTGCTCGTCGGTCCTGAAACACGGCATACCCAGTTGCAGGTTGACCGTCGGGAAAGACGTTCCGCTTGAGAGCGAAAGCGCCGTCTTGTCGTTGTTCAGGATCTGAGACAACGAGTCAGACAGCGTCGTTGAGGATGGAATTTCGGTGTAGTTCTGCATTTAATGCCCTATCAATACCCTTGGGCAACCCAAGAAATGGCTCCGGTCACCCGCGTGCCGGACGTGTTTTCAAGAACTGCGGTGAAGCCGGTGGTTGAAACCGCGCCCAGGATTCGGGGGACGGCCACCGTGGTGCCCCCCTTGAAGGTGAGCGTGACCTCTGGCGAGACACGAAACTGCCGGGCAAAAACAACCGTCACGCCATTGGCCGCATTGCTCACCTGGGCAGTTCCGCGATCAAAGACATCGGGCACATCGACCGTGACGCGCAAGCCATCGATGTAGCCCCGATCAGCATTGCTGGAGGTCAGAATCGCCCTGAACAGCGCCCGCTGGTAGGTGTAGTCGCCCTGAATGAAATCCCGGAAGTTGGTGTATCCCGGTGGATGGCCTGACTCCAGGATGTCCATGAAGTCCTGCTCTGTGATCTCGGTGCTGGCGACGATCATGTCGCTAATGACCCCGTTGGCTCGCCTTCGGTATTGCTCAGCCAGGTTCAAGGCCTCGGCCAGCTTCAAAGTCTGCGCACGACGCAGCGCCTCCCCGATCGCAAAACCTTCGCTGATCGCCTTGCGATACGCAACGGTTCTTCCAAAGACTTCAGCGAACACAAATGTCTCGGAGATCCGTTTGACCTGCGACTTGGACAAGCCTTCATTGAACCTGAAACTCTCAGCCTGTGGCTTGGTGAGCGACTTGGATGGTGTCTCGGTAAAGCTGAAGCTCTCGCCCACGCGCAAGATGAACGCAATGAGGTCGGTGTAGGTCTCAGCCAGCGCCAGCGTCTCGTACTTTCTCAGCGCAATCTGCCGCGCCAACCCCTCGGCCACCTGAAACAACTCGAACACCCGTTTGGTGTTGGAAAGCCCGTTCTTTTCTGCCAACGCAAAGGACTCGACAAACCTCAGAACGAAGGCAATGAGGTCCGTGTAGGTCTCCGCGAAACTCATGACCTCAAACTTGTTCAGTACCAGCCCTTTGCCTTGCTTCTCAGCAAAGGCAATGGTTTCAGAGCTTTGCTTGATCCCCAGCTTCTGGATCAACTCCGTGAAAGCGATGTCCGTGGCCACACTGAGGCTGTAGACCGCCGGATAGGCACTCGTCCAGTTCTTACCGGCTGTGGCGCTGCTCCATGCAAACTTGCCAGAGGTCCAGGTGTAATTAGCCCCCGGCGAGCTTGAGACATTGACGGTCTCGGCCATGTCATTCGCCCGATCAGCTCATCGTGAAGGTAAAAACTGCGGTCAGGCTGTCGTCCACACCCTTGTTGACCACCGGGAACACCACACGATCGAACATGGTTCCGGCCGAGGCTGCGTTGAACACACCCGCTTCGGTCAATGCACCTGTGGCGTCACCCGCCGCATAACTGGCCGTAAAGGTGAACACCTTGGTGCCTGCCGTGTGGGCGTAGGTCGAGGCGTTGCGTTTGATCTCGGTGACCAGGGCGGTCTGGGTCGATGCTGCGGCTGTTGTGCCGGTTCCCACCGCAATCCAGCCCATCACCCCGGGGCGACTGCCAGAGTTACCAATCGCATCGGCCACGAAGTCAAAACCGCCGTTGACGATGATGTTGTCTTTGTGGACCACCTCAACTTCGCCACTGGGCTTGGCCAGCACCAGCGTGAGCGAGCCCTTGATTTGCATGCCTTCATCCATCATGGGATTTCTCCAAAAAAATAGGCGCTGCCCCATAGGGGGCACCGCCTGTACTCAGGTTGATTGATTTGTCTGAACTGATCTGTCAGTACAGCTTGAGAACGGAATAACCCGCCGTTGGAGCCAGTGGCTTGCTGGCACTTTGAACATCACCTCCCATCTTTCCGATGAAAAGCCTGCGCTCTGTTGCCGTCTGGCACACACCGATGCAGATGCGATCAGCCACGTTCACGGGGTAAGGCACCACCACCCGGTTAAAGAGCTGGTCCTCCAGAAAGAAGGTTCCGGCCACCGAGTCATAACCGACCAGGAGGCTTACCCCTGTACCCGAGGCCGTCCAAATAACCGATGTGGTGATCTGGTTCGGGATGAACCAGAAGCTCACATGAAAGACACCCGGAATACTCACCCCCCAGGACACCTTGGTCGTGTCCTTGACCAGCACACCACTGCCGTAACGTCCATCGCCATAACCCACGCCAATGGCTTCAGCGCCCACGGGGTTGCCATAGCCGCTGAGCACCCCATTGAGTCGCCAGCCGTAGAGTTCTCCCGCTTGCAGCGCATCCTCACGGGCCATCTGAAACCTTGCCTCAATGCTTTTGAGCGCTCCGTCATAGGTCCACTGCCGCTTGGCCGCCGAGCTGATCCAGGCGTAATTGGCTGAGGTCCAGGTCTCGCGGTCATCCAGCGTCGCCCCAATGCTGGCCAGCAAGGTGTTCTGCGCCCGATAGCTGGTGGGCAGATTTACCTCAAACAGGTACTCGGACTGGGTCACCCCGCTGTCCATGCGCAGCACATCCAGGCTGTTGACCGATTCGACCGAAGCGAAATGCTTCACGCCGGGGAACCGGGTCGCCTGCGCATCCACTGTCACCAGCAGGTTCGCGTTCTGAGGCTGCGCCACCACTGTGGAGACAAAGGTGGCTTCTTCCGAGTAAATGCCGGGCGATGCGATCGCCTTGATCCAGAATTTGCGCTCACCATCAAAGCCTGAGGGCAGCGTGAAACTGCTGGACTTGACCTCGGCGATGAAGATCGAGGTGTCCCAGGCGCCCCCTTCCCGTAACTCATAGGCCACGACCTCCGGCTCGGGATTGGGCAGCCAACGAAACTCCAGCCGGTTGGCTGACTGCACCACATCAAATTGCCGCACCGATGAGGGCGCGAGCAAGGTGAGCTGGAAGGTGGTGACGTGCTGACTGAACTTGCCGGAGGTGTCAAAGGCTCGGATGTGATAGTTGTACTGACCCGACTCGCTCTGGTCATGCACCAGCTGCGTGCCCGCTGTCTGCCCGACCATCACACCCGAATCCCACCCTGTCCCCACCCTCACCTCATACCCCGAGAGGTCGGCATCGGTGTTGGCACTCCAGCTCAGGAGCAAATCGGTCGTTCGGCGCAGCACCACAAAGTCCTGCACATCATCTGGCGGCTGGAGCTTGCCCAGAATGCTTTGGCTCAGGCTTGCGGAGTTGCCCAGCTTGCCCGACACCCCCACAGCCCGAACCGTGAAGACGTAGTGACCGGCCTCAGCGTTTCGGATCTCCAGATAGGTGCTGGAGACTTTGGGCAGCGTGACCGTGTTGCCACCGTTGACGCGGTAGGTGATCTGGTACTCCAGAGCCCCAAAGACCTGCTCCCAGCCGAGCTGGATCAGCACCAGCGCCTGATCCTTGACACGGTAAAGGCTCTCGGTCACGGTCAGACCCGTGGGGGCTGCAGGCGTTGTCGAGAGCACCGTGATGGCACGAGGCTGCAAGGCCAAGCCCTGCTCGATGGCTCCGTACTTGCTGGGGTTGTGCGCCAGCGCCGTGATTTCATGGACACCAGGTTCGCTTTCAGCGACTTGCACCACCCGAAAGAGCTGCGCCTCCACCAGCGTGGAAGACAGCACCCAGATCGCCCCCACCTGTGGGGCCATCGAAAACGCGCTGGTCACGCCCACAGTCTGGCCAGACAGCGATCCCACCTGCCGCTCTTCCACGACGCCGGTGGGCAGCACCACGGAGATCCGCCAGGATCCTGCAGGCAAATCCTGATCAAGCGTGACGCCCACGGTTGTGGCCGCAGCAATCCGCCCACCCAGTCGCATGCCACCTCTGCTGGCATCGGCCACCTTGACCACATCGCCCGGCCGAACCACAGCACCCTCAAGTCCGGTACGGAAAGTGATGATCTCCGACTCGGACTGCTCGGAGTACAGCAGCCACTTGCCCACCCGGTTGGCCTGACCACGAGAGGTGCACCCCATGGCCACCACATCGGCCTGCACCACACCGTACCGGGCAATGCCTGCGAGGTCCTCGACGTATTCCACCTTCTGGCGATAGAAATCATCCGGATCCACCCAGCTGACCAGCGCCACCGTGTGCCGAGCCTTGGCAGAGGACCCCTGGTAGGCGAACTCACCATCGACAACGTTGGCAGCGGTGAACTGGTAGACCGGATCCTGAGGTGAATCCTGCGTGACCGTGATGGCGCCACCCGACCAATAAGCCATGCCCCGGAACACCGAGGCCATGTCCTGCACCACCTTGTAGGCTTGCTCCCGGGTCTGCAGGTACAGGTTGCAGGTAAAGCGTGGCTCATAGCCACCCAGCCCGTTGGGCACGAACTCGTCACAGTACTTGGCCACCCGGTACAGCGCCCACTTGTCGACCTGCGACTCAGGCATGTAGTTGCCAAGACCGTAGCGGGTATTGGTCACCAGGTCATAGAAGCACCATGCCGGGTTGTCCGTCCAGGCGATCTTGAAGCCGCCATCCCAGACGCCGGCATAAGAGCGGGTCTCGGGGAAGTAGTTTGACGGGATACGAACCCGAAGGAGCTTGAGGTCGTAGCTGCGCCTGGGAATCGAGGTAAATTGCGAGGCGTCGACCCGCAAGGCCATCAGCGCGCTGTTGGGATAGCGCAGCTTGCTCTCGATCACCTCTGTATAGGACTCGAGGAAGGTCTTGTTTTGCAGGCTGGTTTGCGTCGAGTCTGCCGTGATGCGACGCAAGCGCACATCCCAAGGACCAGTCCCGGACAAAGGAACGTAGTAACTGCGCTGGTAGCGCGATGAGGTCTTGCCTGAAACCGTGTCCTGCAGGATCTGCACATACCCGGCTCCCCGGGACTGCAGGTCGATCGCATAGGTGACCGAGGTACCGTTCAGGTCCCCGTTGGTGGTGTCCTGCAGCGTCAGCGTCGGGATGCTGACCTTGATGCGCACAGCGTCCACGTCCGGGTCGGTGATGGAGCGCACCACGGGCTGGCCGTATTTGCACTCCACCCCAACCGAGACCTCGTTTTCCACAGAGGAAAAGCCAGGGATGTAGCTTTGCTGCTGGGTGCCTGTCCGGGTTTCCAGCGTCACCCCGGTGAAGTTGTACGAACCATCCGAATTCTGGATAGGTGTGTCGTCCAGGTAGACGGATTGCAGGCCAGCGACCAGGCCCTCGATCTCGCCCTCGCAGACGAGGTCAACGACCCGGGCATAAGCCTTGGAGCGCAGGCTGTCGGGCGCTTCCTGGGCCACGCGAGCACTGCCGCCCCCACCTTTGCCACCACCTGCGCCAATGATCAGAGAAGTGCTCTGGGCGCTCATACAGCGATCTCATCCACATCAATGCCAGCGCTGATCACGGCCGAACCCACAATCAGCCGCCCGTAACCCACAGGCACGGGATGCCCTTGGGCCGTGGTGTTCACAGCGCCGTTGAAAACATAGCTCGGCTGGTTTTCTGGTCGCTCGGAAGGGTCAGAAGACTTGGCTGTCGGAGCAATCATCTGGGCCACGCCTCCCAAAATCATGGAAGTACCCACCGAATAGAGCGTGGCCTGCGAAAGAAACGAACCCGTTGCAGCCCAGCCCATCGGGTTCCACCAGGACACAGCGATCAGAGCCGCCCCCAAAAGGATCTGGCCCAGGCCATTGCCCCCAGCACCCGAGATCACGGGTGTGATCGTGATGTGCTGCTGCCCTGTGGGCTCATGCAGCCGCTCAAGATTCAAGGCGTCCCGTCCGGCCAGCACCCGGTAGCCCACACCTCTCTCACCTGAGGCGACAAGCTCTCGCTCGAAAGTGGGAAAGTTCGCGCACAGGGCACGCACCGCTTCCGCAGCAGTGGCCACAGCCATCTTGTGCCTGCGCCCGAAGCGCTTACCCAGCTCGCCGAGAAGGATGATGGTGGTCATGGAGGTTGGGTTATTTCTGTGCGATGTCTCAAGATGTGCGTCGTGATCTTTTGCCAGTAGCCGCCATATACGTCCCTGCTGGAGAGCCTGCCCTGCAGATGATGAAGGATCAGGCCATCGCCCAGGTAGATGGCAGCATGGTTGGGAACAGGTGATGCCACCTGCATCAGGAGCACATCGCCAACTTCCATGTCCTGGGATTGAACGGCTCCCAGCGCCTCAAAGCCCGCCGAGCCGAAGTTATCGAGGTACAAGTTCTGGCCGCGCTTCCACCATTCGTCAAAGCGGTCAAAGTTCGGCAGGTCAATGCCACGCTCTGCCCGATACCAGTCACGGATCACCGAGTAGCAATCAAGCACTCCGTGGGCCCATGCCCGACCGACCAGGGGAGCCATGTAACCAGATGGCTGCGTCTCATGCCACTGCCCAGAGGGGTAGGACACGATGAACCAGGGCAAGCCGGAAGCTTCGCAGGCCACTTTGTCGGCCTGGCTCGGGTCAGCGGGCAAATGCGGATGGGAATGGAACACTCCCACGATCTCTCCAAGCCGATCGGCCCGGACATAGTCCTCGGGGTGGATCACGAATTGGTCGGTACCCACGCCGATGTTGCGGCATGGGATATAGGTCTCACGGCCCTTTTGCACGATCAACAGCCCGCAGGCTTCCCGTGGAAATTCATCTGCAGCGTGGGCCAGCGCCAGCGCTTGATTTGCGAGATTCATCATCGGATCAACCCCGCCGCCGGGAACCCGCCAAAGGGCAACTCGGCATTCGAGCCAAAGCGCTTCTGACAGGACACCAGCCGTTTGCCGCAGACATCCTGCGTTCGGCCAGTTACCGTCTCGTCGTTAGCATTGAAATAGGCCGTCCCGGTGTAGCCGCACTCCGAGCCCCGGTAGCTCCAGGGGCAGACGTTTTGAACAATCTGCCGTCTGGGCAAGGACACTCCTTCGAGATCGAAAGAGGCAGCCAACTCAAACTCAACCACATCCCGGGTCTCCCGTGACTTGCGATCAATGCAATACACATCGTCGGCAAACTCGGCAGTCGGGTCTGCAGTCGGGTTGGTACCGGTCCCGAAATTCACGGCATCAAGGTACTTGAGCAGCGTGCGCTTTCGCGTGACCCGAGCACCCACCAGGTCCTGGTAGGAGAGGATCAGCGCAGTGATGCTGCCCGTGACGTTGGCCACCTTGAGTTTAGGACGCGGCACCTGCCCGTTGCCGTTGAACTCAAAGCCTTCAGCCTGAATGGGAAACGGCTCATAGGTATTGCCTTGCCAGACCACCTGACGGCGCAGCTCGTTGGTGCCTGCATGAAAACGGACTACACCCTCATTGAAGAGGGTCAGGTCCATCACGAAGAGCTCGATGACTGCACTCGGGGAGAGCTTCTGGATTTCTGTGGTGATGGCTAATGTCGTCATGGTTTGGGCCGTCATGAGAGATCAAACACCTGCCTGAACGTGGCTCGGATGTTTTCCAGATTGGGTTCTTCCACGGTGCGGCTCCACTCTTCACACAGAAATTTGCCCGCAATGCCGCTTGGAGTGGTCCAGTCGAAAGACTGAACCGCTCCACGAGCACGCAGGAAGTTGTCGATGGCAGCAGCCTCGGCCGTTGATTTGCCCCTGAATTCCAGAGACCAGACCTCAGGCTGGGTGTTGATGCCAAAGGCCAGACGCTGCTCGTACCCGTCGCCGAAGGAGACCTTTCGGACATTGGGTTTGAGGTTGAGCGAAGCGCCAATCGAAGCGATCCATGTGAATGTCGCCATGAAAATCCTTCAATACATCACTGCCGACGCGGATCCAGCAGACCACCGGCTCGCTTCTGATTGAGCAGTTCCTGCCGCACCGCGCTGGAAATCGCCCGCCCCAGGTCTTTGCCCTGCCCTGCACTGCTGGTCACCCCACCCTCGGCCACATTGACCGAGATGTTGAACACATCGCCGCCCCCGGACGAGGGCTGGTTCATCGTGACGGGGATCGAGCGACCATCGGGCAGCGGCACATAGGCCTCGGCCATGGAACCCTCGCCAAAGACCGCCAGCTGAGGCGTGGTGGCCACACCGCCACTGGCATAGGCCCGCAAGGGCAAAGGGCCTGCCGAGGTCATGATCCCGCCATCGGCAAAACCAAACATACTGCCCAGCGCCTTGGCCAAGGGCAGCGTGATGGCACGCTGGATCTGAATGCGGATCAGGTCCGAAATGATGGAGGTGGCCAGCGACTTGAAGTCGAGCTTGCCCGTCATCACGAAGTTGGTGAGCGCATCCGTCATTCCATTGAAGGCCTTGGTGGTCACCGCCTCCATCTGCTTGCCCACCTGCTCGGTTTCTTCACCCAGGGTGCGAAGCGCCTTGGAGAACCCAGCACCGGGATCTGACAACTCAAGGGCCCGTTGACCCAGCAAGGTCGCCCCATCGGCTGCCTGACGGGCAGCCTCCTCGATGCGCCGAAACGATTCGGCCAACTTGTCATTGCCAGGCGTGGCTTCCACCAGCTCTCTGGCCTTGGCCGCGAAATCCGCCAGCTCATCGGCGCTGGAGCGCCTGGCAGCCGACAGTCGTTTGAGCGCATCGATCTCGCTGATCGAACCGGTCTCCCGAAGGACCTTGATCTGCTCTTCGGTCGATCGAAGCTGCCCCTGGCTCCTGGCCACCTGCTCCTGCAGGTCTTTGAGTGTTTCACCGGGCAGCTTGATCTCGCGCTCCAGATTGGACTGCTGGGCTTCACGCTCGAGTTTTTCACGGCGCAGGGTGATTTCCGAGAGCTTGTCTTGCAGCTTCAATTTGTCCTGGGCTGTCTTGGCAATGGTGGCAAGGCCACGCTTCAAAATGGACTCTTCCTGCGCATACAACTCGCCCAGGCGGTCCGTGAATTCCTGCTGTGCGTTCAGCCGGGCCTCACTGGCCTCCTTGTAGCTGATGTATCCCTGCCCCTCGTAGAGGTCGATGATCTTTTGCCGGTCCTTCAGGAGGCCCGTTTCCACATCGGTCAACCCCTGCAGCTGCTTGATGTCGCTTTCGATCTTGGCCATGGCCGCTGCGGTGAGCGCGCCAGTGGCCGAGTTGTAGTTCAGCTTGGGCTTTTTGGCTTCGGACGCAGCCTCGGCTTCCCCCTTGTTGATCGCATCGAAACGCTCCTTGACCGCATCAGCGAGCAAAGGCATCTTCCAAAGGTCAACATAGGTCTGATTAGCCTTCTCAACGATCGCATTGCGCTTTTCCAATGCGGTCTTGAGGGTGGCCTGGTTCTCCTCGGAAAACGGGTTCAGTCCCTTGCCACCAGAGAGGAAAGTGCCAAGCAACTCAATATCGGCCCAAACCGCCTCAAAGCTGCCCATGACGGCCTTGGCCATCTGGATCACACCGCGCAGCGCATCGATGACGATGGCAATGCCATACGCTGTGTCCTGCGCCCAGGTCTTGAGCGTGCCGTCGTCTCGCAGCTTGACCATGGCCTCAGCCGTGTTGTGCGTGCCCAGCATCACGGCCTTGAGCTCACCCACCAGCTCTTCGAGGGCAGGAAGCGCGGCCGTGACGATGGTCTGGGCGACAAAGTTGTGCTCGGCCCGCATGCGGCCCAGCGCCTTCGAGGCCTTCTCGGCAGATTCGATCTCTGCTTCAGTGAGCCGGATGTTCAGATCCTGGTTGGCAGCCAGGTCCTTGAGGAAGGGCAGCAGCCCAGCTCCAGACTTGCCGAACAGTTCAAGCGCAATGGCCGTCTTGCCTGCCCCGTCCTCGAAATTGGACAGTTTCAGGGCAATGTCGTTCATGACCTCAGCCGGATCGCGCAGGTTACCCCCTGCATCCTTGGCCTTGATGCCCAGAAACTGCAGAGCTTGAGAAGCCCCCTTGGTCTCATCGTCCACCCCAGCCAGCCCTTTGGAGAGTTTGGTCAGGCCTACGCCGATCTGCTCCATCGCTACGCCAGAAATGGTGGCTACCGGTGCAAAGCCGGACAGGGCCGTGGCGCTTGCCCCGGTCTGTTCGGCCAGATCCTGCAGGGCGGCTACCGTTTCCAGTGTGTGGGCCACCAATTCCTTGAGCGCGCCCACCGATTCCACGCCGATGGCGATGGCAAAAGTGGTCTTGGCGACTTCGGCCACTTTTTCGAGGGAACCACGCATGGATTCGGCGTGGCGTTCCAAAAGCAATGCACTCTTGCCCAGGTCTTCGCGGAAATCGGCCGTTTCCGCTGCGAGTTTGACCACGAGGGAGCCGATATCAGCCATGCTTCATCACCTTGTGCGCGAACATGGCCTTGAACCGGGCCACATTGAGCTGTGTTTCGTCTTGAGGTTGGGTGGGTTGCGGTTTTTCAAGGAAGGGCATGAAGTCCTCTGGCCGAAACGGCCCCGCATCCTTGGCCCGGTGGGCATTGGCAAAGGTGGAGGCCACCACGCCGGACCTGTAGTCGGCCCGGTAGTCCCCGAAGGGCTCGAGCTGGTAGTACGCCATCCACTCGGTCAGCTCGTCCGAGCCCATCGATGCGAGCATCTCGCGTACCGGCAGGCCCAAAGCCAGCGCCAGCCGGAACACAAAGCGTCTCGAAGGATGGGCGATCAGGCGTTTTTTGCGGCGTCCACCTGATCAGCGCCAATGCCGTTCAGACGCTGGGACACGGCAAACACACGGTCGAGTGCCTTAGCGCTCTTGCCACCGAGCGACGTGATGTCACCATCGCTGAAAAGTCGGCTCCCCGTCTCGTCGCACAAGGTGAGCGAGACCAGGCGGGCACGCACGTTCTCAAGGCGGCCTTCCTTACCAATCAAGCTGGCCTCAAAGGCATCACGGTCGGTACCGGTCATGGTGCGCACCTGCACCTCACCGCCCCACTCCGGGACTTGGACAGTTTCACGGGGCAGATCGTCGCTCTGCAGGATTTGTTCACGGGTCAACATGGGGTGCCTCTCTTTAAGCTTCGGTGATGTCGCCATCGATTTCGATGGTCACGGAGGCCTGCACGACCGCATCCACACCGCCTTGCACGCTGAAGTGCGTGACATAGCCGTAGAAGGTCCAAGTGGCAGGGTTGGTGTCGGTAAAAGTGATCTTGAACTGGCGGCGCACCCGGTTGGCTCGGTCGGTTCTCAGGCCCTGGTGCACCAGATCGTCGGGGTTGTAGTGCAGGGTCAGGGACAACTGCCCCTCGTCGCGCAGGCCCACGCGCTTTTCCTTGGCGGTGGATGCCAGGTTGGTGACGTCGATCACGGCGGCCTGCCCGCCAGGGCCTTGAAACGAGACCACGTTAGGGATGGTTTCAAAGGCGGTGGTCCCAAACCGGGCAATGGCGATACCTTGCGCGGTGATTGCGGTGCTGCTCATGCAGATGCTCCTTGTTTCACGGTGAACCCACCGGCCGGTGGTAGGTGTAGTCCACGCTCACCCGGTACAGCCGGGCCTGATCTTCAAATTCACTGAGCCCCATGCGCACATCGGCGACGGTGCTCTTGTCAGCCAAAAGCGCAGCCAGGACCTGGTCTTGCAGGTGCAAGGCCTCCTGGTACGTTCTCGCGTAGGTGTCGACCTGCACGCGCACGCGCTGCAGGCCATGCGGTCCATCGATGCCAAAGATGTGCTCCTGCACGATGGGCGTGTAGACGATGGCCGGGTACTGGGTGTTTTCTGCTGCGACAAGCGCGTAGACCTCACCCCCGGCCAGATCCTTGATGGCGTCAAAAAAATCCTGCACGGCTACTTCCTTTGCTGACCTCTGTAAAGGTTCTTGGCTTCCAGCTCGATGCGCTCACTCAACCGGTCCTTCATGGCCTGCACTGCTTCGCGCCGCTTGGCTTCCAGGGCTGGCCGCAGGAATGGCCGCGCACGCATTTTTCGGGTGCCAAATTCCACGAAACGCCAGTACCAGGCATCCTGCGAGAGGTTGCCTTTCTTGCCCTGCTTGCGGTACTTCTTGCCGTGGCGCACCGTCACAAAAAAGGTCTGGCGCGTGAGGCTGGAGAGCTCAGGGATCTGTTTCATGATCACCGAGCGCTTGAGCGTACCCGGTGGCGGCTGATTGGGTCCCAGGACCTCGGCCGCTTTTGGCGCACGCATGCGGGCTTCATCGCGGATGACCTTGGCTCCGGCATAAACAGAGACGCGCAGGCCGTTTTTGGCTACCCGGTCAGGCAATTCGCGCAGGGCTTTGGCCAATTCAGCCAAGCCCTCCACCTTGAAGCGTTCATGCTTAGCCATCGTCCAGACCTTCGCTGGCCAGCAGGATGACCAGGACGCGTTTTTCGTCCTCGTTCAGGGCCGAATGGATGTTGAAAATCCGCGACCTGTAGAGCCCCCTGTACTGGGCCACCAGCTGAGGGTTGTCAAAAATGCTCTGGTAGCGCACCGTGATCTGGTGCGTGAGTTCGGCCGAGATGCGGCTGGCGATCACAGCCTCTCGTCCGGACAAAGGCTGGATGTCTGCCCACACGGTGGCCACATCGATCCAAGTGCGGCTGGGCGCGCCCAGGCTGTCTTTAACGGTGCTGGGGCGCTGAATCTTGATGCGGCGGCCCAACGTTCCGGCTCCGATCGGGTTCATAGAGGCCTCATATCAAAGGTACCTTGTAGGGATCGAGCAGGCCATCAATGAAGGGCAAGGGGTCAATGCGCCCTCGCGTCATCGATGCCACCTCCTCGCGGTGGACGTACAGAGAGCCCAGGCGCAGCTTGATCCAGGCCTTGATGCCCTCGGGCACCGCCGAAGCGTCGCCATACCCTGCATCAAAGATCACGCTCACAGCCCCAATCTGAGGCAAGGCAATCGGCCAGATCTGCCCGAACACCGGAGTGATGCGGGCAGGCTCGCAGGCGCTGTCAACGGTGTAGTTCGCTGCTGGCATGACCTGCCAGGCAGCCGCCATGTCCAGATAGCGGATTTCCACCACCGACTGCACGGGCGATTTGGGCAGCAACACAGCGTGCCCGGGCAACGTGAACACCTGCCCTGCGGGCACGCCCATGAGGCTCGGTCCAGGAAAGCTGTCGAGCACCATCCGCCAGCGCGCCGTGACAAGTTGCCGATTGGTCAACGTTTCGGCCGCCTGTCGGGCGGCGGAGATCAGGACCTGAATCAGGCTGTCGTCGTCATCGAAATCCACCCGCAGGTGGAGCTTGGCTTCGGCAAGCGAAACCGGCTCTCCTGCAGGCGGGGTGATCAACTGCATAGGCATGCATTGCTCCCCCCGATTTCTTAGACCACCTGGACCACAGCGGTCTGGTTATTGGCGTCGCCCGGCGCAAACCGGGGATTGACGCCAAGCACCTGGGCTGCCGTCAGACTTGCGGCTACACCCACGGTCACCGACAGGCGCACATAGGCATAGCCGTTGGTCACATCCAGGTCCTCAGGGCGCAGATTGATCAACGCTTGCTTGGCTGAGCCATTGGCAGCCTGGGTAAGCTGCGTGATGGCCTTGCCAGTCAAGTCCTTGGCACCGGTACCAGAGGCATCCTGGGCTTGCTGGAGCTTGGCGTCCAGCGTGGCGTTGGTGCCAAGAGCGCCGGTTTGGACCAGCGCCAGCAGGTTGTGGTGGTTACCGGCCGAGATCCAGCCGGTAGAGGTGGTGCCGACGGCCTGGCTGGCCGGATCGATGGTGGCCAGAACCGAGAACAGCTCGCTGCCTTTTGCATTGGGAAACATGTGATTTCTCCTTGATGGTCAGGCGCCTGATCAGCGAGCGCCCAGTTGGACAAAGGGCGACATGGTCGTGTTGCCCTTGGCGGGAGTGATCGGCGCGGCGATCTTGGATTGGCCGTCCATGCGGAACGTGGTGCGGAAAGCCGTGAGGTCCGCATCGAAGTACAGGTGCATGGAAGTGGCCGTCTGCATGCCACCCGCCTTGGTGATGGTCTGGTAGTACGACAGGTCCGCCAGGAGCACATCCCCTGCAGAGGAGAAGGTGTTGGCGTGCTGGGAGACGATCACCGGGCGGCCGAGCAGCGTTCCGTAGGGCGAGACTTGAATGCCACCCGGGTTCATACCGGTGGGCAGGTAGATCGGGTAGTTGCCCAAGGTCAGCGTGAAGAGCGCTGGGAGCACGTCGTTGTTGACGATCCAGACGGACTTCCCAAACGAGCCAGGGGGCAAGCGCGAGATCATCTTGGCCAAGTTCTGGGCCAAGAGCGTCTGCGTGGCCTGACCAGATTCCTTGGCCACGGTCACCGTGGTGGCGTTGCTCATGCAGCCCACCGGCAGACCAGTGCCCGAGCCAAAAAGGATCGACTCGTTGGTCTTCCAGCGAATGGAGGTGGCGATCTTGTCGGGCAGGTAGGTCGACAGGGCATTGGTGTCGTCCAGCAACTCGTCGGTCACCGGCACCAGGGCCATGAGCTTTTTGAGGCGCAGGGTCGACAGGCCAAGCACCGGCTTGGTACCGATGGCAGAAGCCGCTTCACCTTGCCAGTAGGCACGGATGCCGTTGGTGCCCCAGGGCGTGGTCTCATCCTTGGGGAAGGCCATGGTGTTGCCCGTGATCTCCACGTTGTCGGTCATGGGCAGCAGGGAGTCCTCGCCCAAAGACAACTGGAAGATTTCCTGGGCGAACTGAGGCGGCACCAGAAAGCCGCCATCCTGTGCCGAGCCTTCATTACCGAAGGTGGCAGGCGCCACTGCGTTTCGGCCCGAGCCGATCAACAGGCGCTCATCGATGGAGGCACCAGGGTTTTGCGCCTGACGCACGGTCTTGAGGAAGTCGCCCACACTCTTGAAGCCATGTTTGGGGTCAGAGGCGGCGTTGTCCACCACCGTGATCACGGAGGCCGTGGTCAGTTGAGAGGAATGGTTCATCTGCGCCTCTTCGGCAATCAGGGCAGCTTCACGGTCAATGGCGGCTGAAGTTGCTTCGATCTTGGCCTTGAGGGCTTCGAAGGCAGCGACCTCTTCGTCGTTCATGTCGCGCTGCTCAGCGGCAGCGATGTCGGTCAGGGCACGTGCGTCCTTGACCAGGGTGGCTTTGCGAGCTTGAAGCTCACGCAATTGCTTGCTCATTGGTTTATCTCCAGAAATGAAAAAACCGCCTGGTCGAAATGACTCAAGGCGGCGACAGGGATCACGACCAACGGGTCGCAGGGGGGCGCAGCCCTCAAAGGAGGGCTGAAAGGTAAAGGGTTGAATCAGACCCGCATCAAACCAGTGCGAGAGCGTCTCGCGCCTGTTTCAGGCGGGAATGGCTTTTCTGGGGCTGGCTGCGAACGGCGTTGCCTGTGACCTTGGCCTGCATGCGTGCCAGAACATCATCGAAGGACGCAATGCCATCGACCATGCGCTGCGCCAGGGCAGCATCAGCGCCCAGCACCCGGCCTTCGCCCATGCCGTTTCGGACATCGTCGACCGTGACACCTCTGCCCACGGCCACAGCCTGGATGAAGGCGTTGTAGTAGTCGTCCACACGAGACTGCATGAAGGCCTGCGCTTCAGGATTCAGCGGCACATAGGGGTTGCCTTCGACCTTGAACTTGCCAGCCGAAATCAGGGTGGGTTTGACGCCTTCTTCTTCCAGCGCTTTCGAATAGTCAAAGTGCGCCTGCCACACGCCAATGGAGCCCACCTCACCACCAGGGGTCACGTAGAACTCACTGGCAGAGCAGCCGATCCAGTAAGCCGCCGAGGCAGCCAGGCTGTTGGCCACGGCCACCACGGGTTTTTGGGCCCGGGCCTTGACGATCTGCGAGGCCAGTTCGGCCACGCCATAAACGCTGCCGCCAGGGCTGTCGATGTCGATGAGGATCTGGCCCACCGTGTCGTCGGCCAGGACCTGACGCAAGGCCGAAGTGAATTGCTGGGTACTGGTGCTGCCGGGGCCGGAGATGTCATCGACCATGTTGCCCCGCTGGGTGACCACGCCGTACAGAGGCAACACGGCAATGCCCGAGCCCGCATTGGCAGCAGCCATCTGTTTACGGGTATCGCGCAGCACCCGCTCCGACTGGATCTGGAACATGGCCTCATCAGTTGGCGGCTCGCCAGCTGACCAGCGGGTCAAGACACCGGCCATGGCCTGGAGCCGCTCGGGCATCAGGGCCCACGGGGTTGTCAAAAATTCGGAGAGCAGAAGTTGTCTGTTCATTTGTGTATTCCCAATTGAATGAGGGACCGGGCCAGCGCCGGTTCATCCTCGAGTGATGGAGCCCCCTGCGCCCAGCCCTGCACGACCGACGGAGGCAGGCTGAAGGTCTGGGCGATCAGGTTGATTTCGTTGGAGCCCAGGGCCCCTTTTTTGCAGATGCGACGAGCCAGTCGCTGGGCGTTGGACTCGACCAGCTTCTGCAAGCGCAAGCGCAATTGCTGGTCCGACTCGGGACTCGTATCAAGATCAGATGCGTCGGACTCTTTTTCCGCTTCCTCAGCGTCATCCTCTTCGACCATGTTCAGCGGCCGCAATGGTTGATCGAGTCCTGCGATCGGGTTGAGGTTTTCTGAAATGCGGGCCTCGTTGCGGGTGAGCCAGCCGTTCTGGATGCCGCTTTGGTAGTAAGCAGAGCGGCTGGCCGCATCCCCTCGCATGAGGTTGGCAAAATCAAACTCGATCTCCAGCGCATCACCATCTGGGAGCAGGTCAGCTTCGATGGATGCCTCCCAGCGCTCTGCCCAAGGCGTCATGGTGTGCATGACGAATTCCAGGCTTTGCTGCTCGATGTTGGAAAACGTTGCCCGGTCCAGATCCGCAATCATGTGTGGCGGCACTCTGAACAATCGGGCGATGTCCGTGATCTGGAATTTGCGCAGCTCCAGGAACTGGGCGTCCTTGTTCGTGACGCCCACCTCATGGAACTTCATACCGTTCTCGAGCACCAGGACCTTGCCCCGATTCGAGCCAGACTGCGCCGCCTGGTAGGACTCCCGAAAAACCCGCTTGGACTCCGGGTCCTTAAAAGTGCCTGGGAACTCTATCCAGCCTCCCGTGGGTTTGGCATCGTTGGAGAAGAACCGAGCCCCGTAGTCCTGCGCAGCCAGGGCCATGCCCAGGCTTTCTCGTGAGAGATCAATCGGGCTCAGGCCAATCAGGCCATCCGAGGACAGGCCCCTCAGATGCCAGACCTCACCCCGGGGCAGGACGATCTCGGAGCCTGCTTGATCCCGGATGCGGTATCGGTAGTCGCCAGAGGGCAGAAGCTCCATCCGCACCCGGTCAGGGTGAATCGGGATCAGCTCGGTGATCTCTCCCCGGCTGTTGGCCAGGATCTGGCAGAAGGCGTTACCCCTCAAGGCCAGATGCCCCTGCAGCATTTCGCGCCACTCGAATGGGTTCTGGTACCGGTTGGGCCGTTTTCCCAGCAACTGGTAGAGCCAGTGGTCTGTCACCCGGTCCTTGCCGCCGTCCTTGCGGGGTCGGTAGACCACGAGAGGCAGCGACGCCATGGTCTCAGAGAGGATGCGCACGCAAGCGTACACCGCCGCCAGGCGCATGGCCGAATCGGCCGAGACACGCATGCCCGAGATGCTTCGCGCCGAGACCGGTTCGAAATAGAAGTCCCCCCAGGGTGATCGATCACTTTGGACGCCAATCCTGGAAGCTCTGAATCGGTCAAAGAAATTGAAAAGACCCATGACGTCAGAGCACCATCAACTCGTAGTCGGACCCCAGCACCACCGATTCACCCGGTTTGATCGCCCGAGACAGGGCCATGATCAGTGCAACGATGCCGTCTATCTTGTTTTCTGGTCTTTCCTTCCTTGGATAGATGTTGTCTTTGACGTCCGTGTGGGCAACCACGTTGCTGGCCATCCAGGCGAGCACCGGGTCACCGTCATGAACGAGCTTCTTTTGCAGGACCAAGGCCTCGAGGGTCTTCATCGGCTCGCTGAAGTTCAGCACCGTGGGGCGCACTTCGATCATGGGCAGGCCCTCAGACAACATGCGCGTGGACAGTTGCGTGGCCTGGAACGGGTCAAAGGCCACGGCTTGCACCGAAAACCGCGATGAGATGTCCAGCAAATCGGCTTCGATCCAGCTGAAATCGATCACGTTGCCCGGCGTCACCGAGAGGCGTCCTGTATGGGCCCAGCCCTCGTATTGGCTGTTGCCTGCCGCCTGGACCGTGTCCTCAGGCAGGTAGTACTTGCCAAACACCGCGTATGCGTCTGGTGTGTCAGGGTGCTCGAACACCATGACGAGCGCCGCGATGTCCGTCTTGCTGGCCAGATCCAGACCGAGCCAGCAAGGCTGGCCCAGGAACTGATCGAGCTCGAGATCGGGGTTGGCACTGGCATCCCAGGACCGCATGTCCATCCAGGCCGTGTCTGCACTCACCCACTCATTGAGGTGCTTGGTCTTGAAGTTGTTGACCGCGCTCGGCAACTGCATGGCCTTGGCCTGCAATGGAACCAGGATCTCTTCGCGAACCGAGATGCCCCAGTTGGGGTTGGCTTTGATGAGCGAGTCCTTGGCGGCCCAGTCATCCCCTTCATCGAGGCCGTAGATGATTCCGAACTGGGAGTCGTCTTCGAACACCCGGTTGAGCAGCTTGGTGACAAAGCTTCGGACCTCGTAGCAGATGCCCGATCGGTTGCTGCCAGCCGTGGTGATCACCCACAACAGTGAGTTGTCCCGCTTGCCGGTACCGGTCTCCACCACGTCATAGACCGTTCGGGTCTTGTGGGCGTGCAGCTCGTCGATGCATCCGAAGTGGATGTTCAAGCCGTCGAGCGTGGAGCCTTCTGCCGAGAGGGCCTCAAACTTGGAACCGGTTTGGAGCACATGCATGTTGTGCGCCCCGACGTTCACCGCAAACCGTTTCCGAAATCCCGGACTCAGGCGCGCCATGGTCTGGGCATCGCCAAAGACGATGCGGGCCTGATCACGGGTGGTAGCCAGCGAATACACCTCAGCGCCGCCCTCGCGGTCGGCTGCCAGCATGTAAAGACCTACTGCCGAGGACAGGGTCGACTTGGCGTTGCCCCGAGGCACCTCGATGTAGGAGCGCCTGAAGCGGCGCTTGCCGTCCGATTTGACCCACCCGAAGACCGTGGACAGGATGAACACCTGCCAGGGCTCCAGAACGATCATCTTGCTGGCCAGTGGGCCTTTGACGTGGGGCAGTCGCTCAATGAAGGCGCACAGGTTGTCCGCTGGCCGGTAGGGCCTGCCATAGCGGTCAAGCAGTTCCGGGTTGAACTGGTAGAGACTGCTCTTGCGTTTGAAACGGATCAGGTCATCGAGCTGGCGTTTGCAGGCTTTTTGGACCCACTCGCAGGTCAGAATCTCATGGGAGACAACGCGCTCAGCATATTGCCTGGAGCTCGCGGCGTATGTGCTCATCCTGTATCCCTTTGGGTCAGCCCACGATGTCCTCCCAGAGATCGAGCTCCTCGCCCGGGCGTTCATTTGGAATGGAGATGCGCGAGCGAGATGCCGGGGTGAATCCCATCTCGATCGCAGCTTTGGTCATGATCTGGGCTTGCTTGTTCGCAATGGCCAGGTAAGGCGACTGCATGGGCACGCCGCTGTGGGGCGCCTTCACCAGGAGCCCGGTCTTGCCGATGCCCGCCTGGGCCTGCCGGTAGAGATCTGCCGCACAGGCCCAGATCTCCAGCACGGACATGTCCAGCTTGCGGATCAGCGTGGGCGGGGCGCATTCAAGCGCGTAGCGCCAGGCGGCTTTGGCACCTTCTGGCATGTAGTCCGGAGGCTCGACCAGCAAACCCTCTGGGATGGGCTCGTGGTAGTTGGTCCGGCATGGTTGCAAGGTGCCTTTGATCTGCTTGACTTGAGTCGGCAGTGGCTTGCGTCCACCCATAAATCACCCGCTTGGTTTGATGTTCATCTGATGCACTGCCTTTGCTGCAGGCTTTGGGGGATACCCCCCCTTGTTCAATTTGCACGCACAAAAATTTGCGCAGGCCAACGCATCTTCGAAGGCAGTCTGTAGAGATTCATCCCCCCTACCCCCTCAGGACGGGGTCACTGGCGCGAGGACGCGCTCTCTGAGGCGGTCTTGGCGTTGTGACAGGGCACGCACAGGCTCTGCAGGTTCGCTCGCTCAAAGCGCCCACCGCCTTCTTTGACTGGAACGATGTGGTCAACGACCTTGGCCGGTTGCAACAACCCCTTGGCCTGGCACCTGCAGCAAAGCGGGTTATCCCGTAACACCGCTGCACGCGTGTTGCGCCACCTGACCGATTGATAAAACCCGAGCTCCGTATCAAACCCTCTGCGCGCGCGGCCGTACTCACGGTGCACTTTCGACTGGTGATTGGCGCAGTACCCAGGCACGTTGAGCACCTGTGCGCAACCCGGGTATCGGCATGGAGTAGGCGCACTTCGCGGCATCTCAATCGTCTTTCAAGGAATAAGCGACAGCTTCAAAAATTGACTTGGCTTCACCTTGATTCAGAGCGTCAATCCATCACATTGGATAAACGAAAGGAACCAAGCCAATGAAACAAAAAAAGGACCTGAACAAGCTGCTCGAGCAGATCGCCAAAGAGCACTTGTTCATCGAAACGCTGGAGACACAAAACAGCGATCGCTCGGATTTCCACGACGTCGCAGTCTGGTGCATCAAGAGCGCGCTGGAGGCTGCTTACGCCGCAGGGATCGAAGCAGGAAAAAACACATCAACAACATTGAAAGGCGAACAATGAAACTCACGGACACCCAACGCGCGCTGCTCGAAGCAGCTGCCAAGCATCCTCAAAAGAAACTGACCAACTTCCCCGACACCCTCAAGGGTGGTGCACGCATCAAGGTGCTCACGGCCATGCTCAACGCACAGCTGATTGAGGCCAGCGCGGCAGAGCCCGAGGTGTATGTGGCCACAGCCACAGGGTTGCAGGCGATCGGCTTCACTACGCAGCCACCACGCACAACACGCACAACACGCGATGGCACCAAGCAAGCCGTGCTGATCGAGCTGCTCAGGCGCGCAGAAGGGGCCACGTTGCCGCAGATGACCGAGGCCACGGGTTGGCAGGTTCACACGGTGCGCGGGGCGATGGCAGGCGCGCTCAAAAAGAAGCTGGGGCTGGATATCACCTCAGAAAAGCAGACCGGAACAGATCGCATCTATCGCATCACCACTACAACCGTTTGAGGACCTCATGAACCCGATCACTATCACCATCGAATCCAAGCCCACAACCATCAACTTCGATGGCCGCGAATTGCATGTTCAAAAGCTCAGCATCCCGCTGCCCTTTGGCCGCAAGCCTACAGACATCTCTGACATTGCCGCTTGCGGCGTCGAGGCGGTCTACGTGACCGAGGTCCGGGAGATGGACCCCGAAGAATTTGATGGCTTCAAATTGAACCTGGGAAAGTCTCGTGACTGGCTCAAAGGCAAGGGAGGCGATTACTGGGATGGCCGGTTGTGCGTGATGGTGCACGCACCTGGTCGCCCCTACTTGTTCATTGATCCATCCGGAGGAGACAGCGTTCGCTACCTCGCGCGTCTGGGCTGATCAGTCACAAATAAGCAACTGATCAGAAAGATTGGATGAATTGCTTTACTTCTCACGCAGGTAGAGCGTTCATACAGTCATCGCAACAAGGAGACCCAAATGGCTGCCATCAACACCACAACGCAAACCGAAAACAACTACGACCGCTTCATCATCGAACTGACCACCCTCACCCGCAAATACGGGGTGGCGATCCAGTCGGTCGGAGGCGTTTACCTGGCCGATGAGAGTGGTGAATTTGACAAACTCACCTACACGGCTGACATCACGAGTGGCGATCTGTACCCGAATTTCTCGGACAACTAAGAAGAAGCCGAACCGATTTTCTGCAGGGAAAAGTCAGTGAATCACTCCACCATGAACCAACTCACGCACAGCCTTGTCCGGAAAGACCGCGCCTTTGTAGAGAGGGCCACAGGGTGTTCCTGCCAACCTGAGTGACAACCCAACCGGATCGATAGATCCATCCTGGTCACGGTAGCCCTCAGCCAGAAACACAAACTCGTTCATCACGCCTAAAACGCTGCGGTTGGCGGTCTTGGCATAGACCACCTCACTCATGCCACTGATTTCTGACTCAATGAATTCGGCTGGTGTATGCAGTGCTTGCAGCACTTCTCGCAGCGCAATCGGAAATCGCTCAGCAAGCGTTGCAGCCGGTGCCAATGGCAACAACACAGGCAAAAGCGTTCTCTCATTGACCACAAGCGCCATCTGCGGCTTCCAGAACAGCACAGTGGCATACCAGTTGCCAAGGCGCGTTGAACCAGTCCGGGGAACTTCAAGCTCTGGCTTTATGCGGTCGAGAAGCTTCTTTGTGCAGTGAAGATTGAACATGCCAGTCTGAGTTCATGGTTTGAGAAAGCCCATGGCTTGGACTTTCCCATGATTTTGACGCAAGCAGAACTGGACCACCGTCATTGGACTGCTGGATCGGGAATAGCCTTTTCGCTTGCCTCAGAAAACTTCAAGCCATCGTCCTCGCGCACCGCCTGCTGGCCGGTGTAGTCCTCCCAGCGCTTGATGATCACATCCACGAACTTGGGATCGAGTTCAATGAGCCGAGCCTGACGTCCGGTCTTTTCACTGGCGATCAACGTGGTGCCGGAGCCACCAAACAGGTCCAGCACAATGTCTCGGCTCTTCGATGAATTCTTGATGGCCCGCTCGACCAACTCGACCGGTTTCATGGTCGGGTGCAAGTCATTGACCCGGGGCTTGTTGTAGTTCCAGATGTCCGACTGGTCACGGTCCCCGCACCAGAAGTGATCAGAGCCCTGCTTCCACCCATACAGGATGGGCTCGTACTGGCGCTGGTAATCCGCGCGACCGAGCGTGAAAGTGTTCTTGGACCAGATGATGAACGTGGACCACTTACCGCCTGCCTTGAGCCAAGCCTTTTGCAGGGTATGCAGCTCAGATGAGCTCATGCACACGTAGCAGGCACCCTTGGTGACCACGAGCAGGTTCAGGCAGGCGTCGTAGAGAAACTGGAAGAACCCCTCACCCAGATCGTCGTTCATGATGCGCCGGTCTTTGCCGCGCATCTTGTCTTTGGCGCTGTTGCCGTAGTCCACGTTGTAGGGCGGATCGGTGAAGGCCATGTCAGCCAATTGACCGCCCATGAGGCGCTCCACATCCGACAAGACGGTGGAGTCACCACAAAGGAGGCGGTGGTTGCCAAGAATCCACAAATCCCCAGGTCTGGATACCGGGTCTACTGGTGCTTCTGGGATTGCATCATCTTCAGTCAAACCACCGCCTGATTCGTCCCCATTCAGAAGCTCTTCGAGCTCCTTGTCGGTGAAGCCCATCAGGTCAAGATCAAAGTCGGCCGCTTTGAGTTCGGCCAATTCAAGTTTCAGAAGTTCTTCGTCCCAGCCCGCGTTCTCGGCCAGACGGTTATCGGCCAGGATGTAGGCCTTCTTCTGCTCGGGCGTGAGGTGCCCCAACTCGATGACGGGAACTTCCTTGAGTCCCAGCTTGCGCGCTGCCATCAAACGGCCGTGACCCGCGATCAGGCCCTTGGCACCGTCCGTGAGGATCGGGTTGGTCCAGCCGAACTCGGTAATGGAGGCCGCAATTTGCGCCACCTGGGCATCGCTGTGGGTGCGGGCATTGCGTGCATACGGGACGAGCACGTCCACTGGGACCATTCGGATCTCAGGATGATTCATGGGGGTGACCGGTAAAATTGACCGCAAAACGAGAATGTCTTGCAGTGCAAATCAAAGTAGTTCGCGGGGTTCTGGCCCGCAAAAGTTCAAATGAAACGACCAGTGCAGAAACCGGCTTTGTGCCGTTAACTGCTGGGGTATACCGAGTGGGGTCGGAGGTTGAGGGTCGGCTCGAGGTTTTTCGCGGAGAAAAACCAACTGTGTACCTGCCGCTTGAAAAGTTGGCGGAGTACGAGGCCGCAGGAGAAATCGAAATCATTCGACAGGCCTGATGCAAAGTAATTGCTGCTCACGCACCTTTGTCGACCGTAGATGAAAATGTAGCTGCAAATCGCCGAAATGTTGCAGCGTGTTTTGGCCCAAAAAACCGCGCATTCCCTTTTGAATTTGAATTGCGCCGCGCATGCACGCCAAAACACGCTAATTTCCTCTCTGGTTCGAATCCTCACCGTTTCGGTTGTGCTGCCTTCCTGTTGAGCAGGTCAGCCACCACTTGCATGTCCCGCTTCCAGCGTCTCCACGCCGTAGTGCGGTCACAGGCAAAGCGCTTGCTGATCTCCACCCAGTCAAAACGCTTGGCACGCATCCACACCAGGTGCCGCTCGTCGAGTTCAAGCATCTGTACCCAGCGCATGACTTCGAGCATCTGCTCCACATCCTGTGGAGATGGAGGTGCCATGCGATACACCCTGTGCGGATCCGGGTACGTGTCGTTTGGCAAGATCACGATGGGCCAAGTGCTGGCGTAGCTTTGCACCGCCACACGTGGCAATCGCCTGGCAGTTCTCGCCGCATCGACAAAGCGCTCGGCCACCGCTTCGACTGTCCAGACCTCATCCATGGCCACCTCCCTTGGGTTGGGAGTGACTATTGGCATGACCATGACTCGGACCATGGCCCTGACCATAGAGCCTCTCGCCAATGCTGCGAATGAGCTGGCGCTCCAAGAAGTCAAGCCGCTCGTCCTCATCCGAGACGACCAGGATGTGCTGCTCGCGCCACCCCTGGCGCTTTGCAGCCTCGACATCCATTGGAGTGACCTGTATGCGCCCAAGGGGTGATGGGTAACGTGCTGGAGGGATCTTCATACCTGCCCTCCAAACGAAATATTCCTATGCGCCGCTGGAAAGTCAAAAACGGACTTGTCCGGTTTTGACAATGGGTCTGACGCTTTTGACGGTACAAAACACTCCTTCTCTTTATGCGCGTCTACGCGCCCGCGTAAAGAACCAATGTAATGACTCGTCAGTTGCGTCAAACAGCCGATATGTGAAACCTTTTTCATTGAAATTTCCTCTCAATCATCGTTGTACGGATAAGACCGGGCAGGCAAGGAAGTGGGCTGTTTGAGGTCGATCCCCTGATAGCCACGCACGCCCATGGAGTTGCGCCACTTCTCGAACCGTCTGGCCAACAAGGCGTCGGAGAACCGGCGTTGCGTGCCTATGTACTCACCACTGAGTTCGGCCCACTGCTTCCAGTCGTTGAAGAGCGTGGCCGTCAATGCCTTGTGGTTGACGCCTAGGTTGCAGCGCTCACTCATCCACCGCCCCATGGCGTCCTCGGCCTCGAAGTACTCTTCGGTCGCACTCACCACGGACTTGGGTTGGACCAGGCCCTGGCTTTGCCAAAGCAGGCAGCCCTGCACCGCCCAGGCCATGATTCCGTCTCGCTCAGCCAGCAGCTTTTCGGTCAGGAGCGGATCGCGCTTTTCTGGAGGGACCGTGATCGTGAAAGGGATCAGGTGCATGCGGCGGCGCATGGCCTCATCAATGTTGCGAATCGCAGGCTTGTGGTTACCGGCAATCAAGAGCTTGAACTGCGGTCTGTAGGTGAAGAAATCTTGATGCATCAGGCGCGCCGTGATGTCGTCACCCCCTGTGATCGCCTTGATCTTGGATTCGTTCCAGCGCCTGCCTTGCTCTGTCTCAGTTGCCGAAACAAAACGGGCACCACGCAGTCCTGCCAGATCGGTGGGGTGCCGGTCCGAGCGCGATTCCATGAAGGTGTCCATGGGAGCGTTGGCGGCATAGTCGCCAAGAACCGTGGAGATCACGTTCACGAAGACCGACTTGCCATTGGCTCCCGTGCCGTACAGGAAGAACAGCGCGTGAGTGCTGATGTCGCCCGTCAGGCAGTAACCCACCACGCGTTGCAGATAGTCCTGAAGCTCTTCATCACCCCCTGTGACGTTCACCAGAAAATTGCGCCAGACCGGGCAATCGCCTTGCGGCGTGGCCGTGGTCACCTTGGTCATGCGGCGATCCCGATCGTGTGGGCCACGTGCACCAGTGCGCAAGTCCACGATGCCACCGGGCGTGTTCAGGAGCCAGACGCTGGAATCCCACTGTTCGACCGTAGCGCTGTGACGCGGCTCCGAACGCACAATGCGCTCGATCGCCGAGATCGTTCCAGAGCTGGCCAAGCGACCTTTGAGCTTGGTGCCATCCGCTTGTACCGAAGCCGCCCTGCAGATCAAGCGACAAAGGTGCATCACATACAAGGCTTTGTCGATGTTCCAGCGCACACCATTCCATACGAGCCACTTGCTCCACGGCGCGCAGTAGCGCCAGTCCTCGGCAAACTGGTGAGAAAAGGCCATGGCCAGGCCATCCTCGTTCGTGTAGTCGATACCATCGACCAGCTGCATGGGCGCATGCACATCGATCTGATGCACTACAGGAACCCTCTCGCCTACGGCCAGAAAGCCCGTAATGTCAAAGCCGCCCTGCACGGCATCGGCCACATCCCAACCCTCGGGCTTCTCTGCCGGTGGCTGCAAGATCACGCACGATTTGGCCCCCGCCTGCATGATGGCCTGTGAGGCATGGTCTGCGTATTGCCAGCCGGGCTTATCCCGATCCGGCCAGATCAAGACGTGCTTGCCAGACAAGGGAGACCAGTCGGTTTTTTCGACGGGAGCGTTGGCTCCATGCATGGCCGTGGTGGCGCACACCCCCAGGTCAATCAATGCCTGTGCGCACTTCTCGCCCTCCACCATCACAACCTGCTCAGACTTGAGCATGCCTGGCTGGTTGTACAGAGGACGCGGCTCGGGAGGTGCCATCTTGCGGCGGCGCACATCCCAGGGCCTGAACTCCTTGCGCCCGGGTTCGGGGTCGTAGCGGTAAACCACAGCAATGAGTTTTCCGCTGGCGTCCTGGTAATCCCACTTGGCCGTTGCAGGGCCGAGCTCGTCCACGGCAGGTGCTTTGGCTTTACTGGCTGCCACGCTGCTTGCGGGCATGGCTGAGACTCGGCCAAGCCAACCCTTGGCCCGCTCGAGAACTTGCGGAAATTGGGCCTGCACATCGAGGCTGTAGTAACGGGCGATGAGGTCGAGAATGTCACCGCCTTCACCCGTGGCGCGGTCGGTCCACAAGCCAGCCTTAGGGCCAGAAAGCAAGAGTTCCAGGCTGTCACCAGGGCCACCCATCACATCGCCGACCAGGTACTTGTTCTGGCGACGTTTGCCCGAAGGCCAGATATCCAGTACCAACACGCCCAGTTGTTCGTTGAGGGCTGAGCGGATTTCATCTTTCTCACGCGCCGTTTCCGTACTGCCCTCAGCTGCCTTGCGCATATGGCCGCTGGGGACATCGTTGAAGTCAAGCATGCGCACCTCCCGCTGGAGATGCATCTGGGTGCTTGACCTGCTCTGCTGCGTACCTCACTTGCCATTTGTGAAGTTCCCGGATTCGATAGCGCACCATGCGATTGATGGAGTAGTACGGGATTCCCAGATCAGTGCGCTTGCGAGCATCGATGAAGTAGTACAGCGGCAAATTCAGCGCTGCCGAAGCCTGCTCGGCCGTGACGAGAAAGTCCTCCGCGAAGTCAGCCGCCATATGTGCTGGCTGCCTCTTTGGAGAAATCATTGGCTTGGTTTTTTTCATGAAAACAGTCGTCCCTGCAGACGACTTTCGCCGTCTGCATCATTTGGTTTTTGAAAGTTGAAAGAACGCTCAGCTCAATAGGTTGGCTGGGCATCCAGTTGCATGCGAACGCTGGGGTACTTGCTGCGTTCGTGTTCTTGAACCATGGCCTCGACATAGGTCGTGACCACGGCATTGATCAGCTGCAGAGCTTCTTGCTGGGTGTAGCTCGACAGCGGGCGATCCATTCCGATCTCACTGGCGGCTTCGCCCAAAGGTTTGAGGCACTGCTGCATGGCGGCGATTTCTGCTTCAGTCGGATCTATCACGCCCACTCCCGTCGGCAATGCGCCCTCGCGTTCGAGATAGCGCACACCGGCCGCGTAAAGCCGATGGAAACAATCTTGGCAACGCCTTGAACAGAAGATCCAGTCGATGGGGTACCGCTTGGGATGCCCCACCTTGAAGCGCAGATCCACATGACCAAATCCTCTGGCCTGACGGGAACACACCCAGCACTTCATGCAGCCTCGCCATCACTGCGCCCACGCAGGTCGGCCCTGCACGTTGCCGGGACGGGGGGTGTAGCTGGCCCCCGACTGGGGGGCTTGCGCGGCGGCTGTGGGCACGGCCGTCGCTGGGGCCCCGCCAGAGCCTCCACCCATACCGCCATCACGTTGCAGCTTGGCCTGCATCAGGTCTGCGTACTCTTTGTGATCGGGCTCGATCACCAGCCGGATGATGTTGCGGTACTCGCCTTGGCCATCTTTTTCAATACCGATGCGCGCGGCAAATTCAGCACCATCGAGATCTCCGAAGCTGCGAATCTGGCGAGCGCGTTGTGCCTCGGGTGAGTTGTCATCGGGGTGGATGTTGCGCGCGCTATTGAGCACCGCCTTGATGAAGCTGCGCCCCATCTGCGCCCAGGTTGGCCCCTTATTGGAGTGCAGGCCCACATTGCTCCAGATCTTGCGCTTGGCAAATGGTCCCGTGAGGAGCACGAATTCGCAGGACAGGAACACTGCCCCCGTTTCATCCGATGCCGTGGCATAGCCACCCGTCCAGCCCTTGCTGGCGTCGTCATGGCCGCCGGGTTTGATGGCCATGCGCACCAGGGCCTGGGTGCCTTTGGGGATCAGGTTGAACTCGCCTTGCTGGGCATCGGCGTCATTGAAATCAGACCATGCAGCCTGGTGGTGGTTGTCGTGGTTCATTGAGAAATTTCCTTTGATTGGTGGTGTTTGGGTGAAGATGAAGGCTTTGGGCGCTCAGAGCTGGACATCGCCTACCCAGCGGATCTGGAAGGTGGGCTCGGTGATGAGTTCCTTGCGGGCGGGCTGAAATGCCGCGCGCAGCAGTGGGTGCCAGCGGGCGTAGTCCTGCTCGGCCACCGAGAACTGGACCTGCATGAAGTCCTGTACGCGGTCACCGGCAACGACCATCCGCTCGGCGATCTCGGACAAGTGCTGCTGGTCCCACACGATTTCTTTGGGCTGAGAGACATCGATCTGCAGGTCACCGTCGTCGATTCGGAATCTGGCCGCTTCGTCCTGGCCAAGGCTCTCGACCTGTCGAATCTGGTCGGCATAGCGGATTTCCATGCCCCGGTTGATTCGGCCGCGCATCTGCAGCGTCCAGTCATGGAGTTGCTGCACCGCGTTGCTGAAATGAGCCAGTTGGTCTTTGGGCAGACGGCTGATCTGGCTCTCGGAGAGGTCAGGCAAGGCCGCCTGTTGCAATTGGAGGTGATTCATCGGGTGGCTCCTTAAGCAGTTGCTCGTTGCGAGGTGGAGACGTGCTGGACGCAGTTCTCGAAGGCGATCACAGCATTGAGTGGGTAGTTCACCCGCTTGCCCAGCTTCAAGTAATGGGGGCCACGCCCCTCCATTCGCCAACGTTGGAGGGTCTTGGGGCTCATGCCCCATCGCGAGGCCAAATCGGCTTCGCTCAGGACTTGCCTTGGGGGTATGTGTGGCTCTGGGGCCATGACGCTCAGGGGGTTGAGCGTTGAAAGCGCTGGTGTTGCTAGCAGCATGGGTCACTCCTTTCAGAGAGTTGAGGGACAACGCTGCTATTTCAGAAAATCAATGGGGAACTGATAAGGAACTGAACAAGGAACTTTGGCGATATCTCCAGTTCCTTGATCCTGGCCTGGTGTCTGATGAGCTTGGCGCTTTGCTTGGAGCACCTGCAATAGCAAAGTAAATTTCCGACCAATACCAAAGTAAATTTCTGCATTCACGGAAATAAACACTCATATATGCGTTGCTAAAATTTTTAAAGCGCCATAAAATGCGCCTTAAATGAAATCTATATCCCCACCACCATTGCCAGTTGCACGCAGCCTGACCCGACTCGGTCAGGCAATTTCGCTTGCCCGTCGGCGCAGACACCTGACACAGGAAGATCTTGCTGAACGGATCGGCGCGTCTGCCCATACCGTGCGGCGAATGGAAGCTGGCCACCCAGGGACCGCCATGGTTCACCTTGCCAGGGCCTTGCAGGTGTTCGGGGAGCTGGACAAGCTCAATCAGTTGCTCGACACGCCTCAAGACACCATCGGCCTGACGCTGATGGATGAAAAATTGCCCCAGCGGGTGCGCAAGTCCCGCAAATCACCCGAATCTGGAGCGTTCTGATGGCCACAAAACCTGCTGCCAAACCCACCGCCAGACCGGCTCCAACGCGCACCCAGATGGATGTCTTTCTGGGCAAGGCAGAAAAGCCGCTGGGGCGGCTCATCTTCGTCAAGGACGGTCAACGGGAGTTTTCTCAATTCGCCTACAGCGACGAATGGCTGGCAGATGCGCAGTTCTTTGATGTCTCACCCGACCTCATCCGCCAAAGCGGCTACCAACTTCGCAAGCCCCCCACCAAGAACGACACGTGCTTCTTCTTGGCCTTGGCCGATACCGAACCTGACGCGTGGGGACGGCGGGTGATCGCACGCGCACATGCCAAGGCTCGTGCCAAAGATGCATCGCTGGCGCCACTGACCGAAGCGGACTACCTCGCTTGCGTGGATGATTTCAGCCGGGTGGGCGCACTGCGACTGCGAGATGAAAGCGGGCACTATCTGCGCAGCGTGGCCGATGGCGCTCGGTCAACACCTGCGTTTCTGGAGCTGGAAAAAATCCTCCTTGCATCACGTGCGGTGGAAGTCAGCAAAGAAACGGCCGAAGACTTGGCCTACCTTCAGGGCAAAGGAACATCCCTTGGAGGTATGCGCCCCAAATGCACCATCCTGGATTCAAATGGCGCTTTGTCACTGGGCAAGTTTCCCAGCGTGAACGATGAGCGTGCTGTCACACGTGGTGAGGTGCTGGCATTAAGGCTAGCCCAACTGGCAGGCATTGATACCGCGCAAGCACGCATCGTGATGGTTCAGGACCAGCCGGTTGCCATGATTCGCCGCTTTGACCGCACGCCTGAACAAAACCGTATCCCCTATATCTCAGGTGCAACGCTGTTGCAAGCCAACCGCGACGATGAACATTCGTACACGGAGATCATCGATGTAATGCGTTCCAAGTGCGAGAACTTCATCGATGACGCCAGGCAATTGTGGAGACGATTGGTGTTCAACCACCTGATCACGAACGTGGATGATCACCTGCAGAACATCGGGTTCCTGTACAGCGGCAACAACCAGTGGCGGCTAGCCCCTGCGTTTGATCTGAACCCTTTTCCCGACAAGGATCCGGAATCCAAAACCTGGCTCAGTGAAGACAGCGGTCCGATCACCTCGATCCAACAACTGCTGGATCAAGCCGCCCGCTTTGAATTGTCCAAGCCACATGCGCAATCCATCCTTGAAGAAGTGACCACAGCGGTCAAGCGCTGGAAAGATGTGGCTATCTCAACAGAGGTTGGACTGCAGCCGCATGAGCTCAATGACTTCAAGCCTGCGTTTGAGAGTCACATCAAATGAGCAGCCACCCACTTCCTGCCTAGAAGCTGGAAAACTGCACGGAAATACCGCCATCTAACATCGCCGATGTTAGAAGTCACATTATTTGTTAGATCAAAACCTCTCAGGCATTACTTTGCACCCAGGTCAGCTGATACAAACCCAAACGGCGCTGTCTGCTGACCAGTTGTTCATAGGCATGAATCGGCCCCTCGTACAGGGGATCACCACGATTTGCGGCCTTGACCTTGAAAACATCCATCGGTTTATCGCTGGCCAATCCCGCTTGCCGCATAAGTACTTCGGCTGACTGGGCTTGATGCCGGTGATTCCAAAGCGTGGCAAACAACCTCGCCTGAGCCTCAGTCAGACGAATGGGGCCGTGCGGCCAGTCCGCCAAATGCACCCAAGCGAAGTCGTGACTGAACGGACCATGGATTGCCACCGGAATGATCATCTCTTTAGAGTCAACCATGACATCAGGATCGTCACCGAGCAACCGTAACGCCATGCCGTGCAGAGCAAACCGGTCTTCCAGCTGCCACCACGTAGCCATCCCCGCCAGCGGATCCAATGGTTGCCGTACCAAAGGCCGTGGCGTGATCACCCAGCTTTGGCTGCGTGGCTCGGGTCCATGGAATATCCGTAGCCCGTGCCGCTCGACCAGATCGATACGGCGAGCCAGCAACACCGGCCGCTTCTTATACCGACCAATGTCCCACACGCCATCAACGATTTGAGTGGCGGTGGCGTGCGGCGAAATGTCCAATGCGCCGCGCAGCTTTCGGATCAGCCATTCATCGTCCAACCTCCAACTGCGCTGACTAGCCGGATCCAGCGCAAACGGTCCACAGTCCGGACACTGCACCATGAGCCCATCGTCCGTTCTGAAGATCGGTCCACGGTACAGGCCGCAGAAAGCGCAAAGGGCATCCTGGCTGTTGACCACGCCGGGTACAACGGCCTTCACCTGTTTGAGGACCTGTAGGGCCGCAATTTCTTCATCGTGCAGGCTACTCTCAAAAGAAGCGCTGCCTCGCACGAACATCAAGGCAGCCAAGCTGATGGCTTGCTGATTGAGGGTCAACTCCATTCACACCTCACTCGAACAAGCTGCCGTCCATGGTCGCAGGCTCCTCCTGCTCCCGTCCGGTCTTTAGGACCTGCTGCGCCTTCAAGATGCCCAACTGGACAAGATAGCCCTCAAGTTGGGTACGCAGCTTCTCATCGAACTTGTGCAGGTTCAGTCGCCCCTTGCTGGTGATCTCCACACTGACCACTTGGCAGCGGCTTTTGCCCCGCATCGGTGCCAGATAGAAGTTAAGAACGGCAGCCTGAATCGTCCAGCCGCGTGCAAGCGGGTTTTCTGCGCCGAAGTAATCCTGCAGCAGCTCCGTCACGCAACGTTGATCGCTGGACGCACTGGCCGTGCATTCCATCTTGAGTCGTCCGCATCCACTGACCACGGTCACGCTCTTGACCTGCAATCCGACGAATCCGTCATCAATCGCCTGCGGAATGTTCAACCCCAAGCGCAACGTGGACAGGTTCAGGCGCGGTGTCTGGATCCGCTGTGCATCGGCATCCACACCAAGCAGGTGCTTGGCGAAGGCCTCACACAACATGGCGTGGTACTTGGCGCCGCCACGAATGATGGTGCGGGCCACACCGGTGGCTTGGGCGTATTCCAGCACCATGTGGATGTTCGGACTGCCTACCCTACGTTGCAGCTGACTGCCCTCGAATTCCAGCTTGGCCGTGGCCAGGTCCTTGGCGTGGATGGAGACCAGCTGCGTACCGCGCGCTCGATCCAGCACATTGACCACGCACACCTCGCCACATCCCAACTCCCGCTGGTAGAAACCTTTGATGGCATCACCGAATGCAGCGATCGACTCCTCGTCACGCTTGATGGTGCCCTTGAGCCCCAAGTCGTGCTGCTGGGCTTGTTGACCGTGGTGGTCCAGGTATTCGATCTCGGCTGCCGCCTCAAACAGCGCCGGGTGATGGACATACAACCAGAATGCCCGGTGCAAGTCGCTCTTGCAAGCGATCAACCCCATCAATTCCGTCGGCCGGTCATGCGCAGCCTGAAACATGGCCTGCTTACCCAAGGGGTGGGCCAGCAGCGTGCTGGCGTGCATTCCGGCCACGATGCGATCACGCATGGCGGCATTCGGATGCAGCTGAATCAACCCAACCAGGCTCTTGGAGGCTTGGATCGAGTCATGCCAGATCCAGCCCTCGGGTAAAGGCATGGCGTGGCGCTCGATGAAGGTTTTGAGGGTGTCGTCGACAGGCAGGTTCAGCAAGATGTCGGCGTAGGTCTGAGTGCGGCTCATTAGTTGTCTCCTTTGTTGTTGTTTGTTTTGGCAATGAGGCGTCTCAACCCCCTGATCTGAAGACCTGGGGCTTGGGATGAGTTTTGCCGGATTGCTGGATAAATATACAGCTTTTTACAGGTTTGTCAAAAGTGCATATCCAAGCCGCTTGGCTCCTGGCCTTGGCTCAAAAGATCCAGGATTTATGCGGGTTTCCAGCTCGTGTCCCCCAATGGCCCGCCAAAACACGTTACCTCTGGAGGGGCTCGCTCATAGGATTTGTGGACGGTTTTTTCACACACCTCCATACCCATGACAGCCACCCTGAACCCCTCCACAAGCCACCTCGGCAAACGCTCTGAAAAGAGCGGTTTTCTCTCTCTTTCTCAGATCTCCGAACTGATGGCGCAAGGCGCTGTCAGTCAACATCAAATGTTGAGTGAAAGCCACAGCAGTCAGCTTTACGCCACTGATCTCGACGAGTTCGTGGACTTCCATGCCTGGCAGAGCGTGAATGTGAACCCGTCTACACAACAAGGAGTTCACGCATGAAGCAACGATCCATCACCCCACGCGAACAGCGCAGCCTCGACCAACTCAATGCCATCCAGCGCAAGGTCGCAGCCCTTGACGACTTGAAGATGCCCGAGCTTTGGAAGGTCTGGGATGTGCACTTTCCGCGCCGCCCGGTTCACCCCAACCGCAAGTTCTTGACATCTCGTCTGTCTCACCGATTTCAAGAACTGGCTTTTGGCACCCTTCCCCAGTCCACCCGCGAAAGGCTGGCCGACTATGGCCAGCAACTCTCCAAGATCAAAAGCAAAACCCCACTCAAAGCGGTGGCCATGCCCGGCGCAACACTGGTGCGGGAATTCGACGGCAAGGAATACCGGGTTCAAGTGCTGGCCGACGGTCGCTACGAATACAACCGGCAGATTTACGGCAGCTTATCGGCGATCGCCAAGACCATCACAGGCACACAGTGGTCCGGACCTGCCTTCTTCGGCTTGAAAGCCAAGGGGGAAGCATGAGCATGCTGACGCCCAAAAGATGCGCGGTTTACTGCCGCGTTTCCTCTGACGAGCGACTGGACCAATCGTTCAACTCCATCGATGCACAACGCGAATCAGGCTTGTCCTATGTCCTCAGTCAGCGCAACGAGGGCTGGGTCCCTGTGCAAGACACCTACGAGGACCCGGGCTACTCGGGCGGGAACATGGAGCGCCCGGGTCTCAAGCGTTTGATGGCTGATATCAAGGCTGGCAAGGTGGACATGGTGGTGGTCTACAAGATCGACCGTCTCTCACGCTCCCTGGCTGACTTCGCCAAGATGGTTGAAGTGTTTGACAAGCACCAGGTCAGCTTCAGCTCGGTGACCCAGCAGATCAACTCGGCCACATCAACCGGGCGCCTGATGCTCAACATGCTCCTGTCATTTGCTCAGTTCGAACGTGAAGTAACCGGCGAGCGCATCCGCGACAAGATTGCCGCCTCCAAGCGCAAAGGCATGTGGATGGGAGGTGTTGTGCCGCTTGGCTATCGGGTTGAGGACCGTCAACTGCTGATTGATCCGCAAGAGTCGGAAACCGTGAACTGGATCTTTGACACCTATGTGAGCACGGGCTCCACCACATTCATGGTCCAGCAAATGAAGGAGCAGAACCGCTTGACGAAATCAGGTCGGCATTTCTGCAAGCAATCACTCCACAAGATCCTGAAAAACCGGCTGTACCTGGGCATGATTTCGCACAAGGGGCAGTTCTACGCTGGGGCCCACCAGCCCTTGATTGACCAGGCCAAATGGGACTGCGTGCAAGAGATGATGGCACGCACCAGCGAGGCCAAGAGCCAAGCCACCTGGGGCATGAAGGCGCGCACCGAGTTCCTGTTGCGTGGTCTGATTTACAGCCCCGGCGGTGACCTGTACTTGCCAATGGCGACACAAAAAAAATCAGGCAAGGTCTATCGATACTACGTGCACAACAAGAAGATGCACGAAGGCGCCAGCCAGAGCAGCATCCCGAACCAACCGGCTGAACCCCTCGAGCAGGAGGTGACGAAACAGGTGCTTGATTTCCTGCGCTCGGGCACGATGCTCAACCAATACTGGCACCGTATCCAGTCCATCAACCCTGGCATTCCAGAACCGCAGGCGGTCGTGCTCATCTTGCAGCGCACTGCGAAGATTTGGGATAACTACTTTGATCAGGTGAAAAGCCACATCATCCGAAGCTTGGTGGAACGGATCACGCTCCATGAGGACGATACGGTTGAGGTCAGTTGGCGCACAGATAACTGGATCCCCCTGCTGGAAACCATGAAGCCCAAAACAACGGGGGCAGAGATGCTGGAACTGGAGATGCCCGCATGAGCGACATGACCGTCAGCGACAGTACGAGCGACGACACCTTTCGGATCACCACGCGCACCCCCTTCAAGCTCAAGCGCCGTCCGGGCATCAAAACAGTTGTGATGACACCCGATACGGCGGAAGGTCATTTGAGAGGCGAGTGCATGGACAAGAGCAGCCAAATTGCCCTGTTCCAGGGACTCGCTCGGGCCCACTACTGGCAGCGACTGCTGGATGCTGGTGAGGTCCGCAGCGGCTCAGAAATTGCTCAACTGGAGGAGCTTGACCCGAGCACAGTCAATGAACTTCTGAGGCTGACGTTGCTGGACCCATCTTTGGTAATGGACATTCTGGAAGGAAGGCAACCACAGGAGGTCAGCATGCTGTGGTTCACTCGCAATGCGCTACCCGATCTGTGGCAGGAGCAGTTTTCACCAGCCAATTACAAACTCAGGTAATGCTACCTAGCCAAGACAAGCATTTCAGAAATCTCATTCAAATACTGGCCTGCTGCGTGAGCTGTCATTTACTTTGTTATGCATGCAGGCTGCCTGCTATCGGCCAGAAGTGGACTTAGCACCCTCTCAGCGCAACGACTGCTTCAGCCTTGAAAGCCGTCGCTTATCGTCCTGAAGAACTCCGAAAATCCAGCTCCCGCAGCAGCTTGACCGCTTGCTGGGTCAACCGATTGATTGGACGCGCTGCAGGTACGGCCAGCACGAGTTGATTCCACATCGCAGGGGGACCAATCGGTGACTGCACTACGCGGTTGCGTGAGTGGCTGTTCGTGATAGCGCTCTCGGGAAGAATCGAGCAGGCGACACCTCGTTCCACCAGGGCAAGCGCTGAGTGCACCGCACCGACCTCAGCGACGAGGTTCAGGCTGATCCTCCTAGGCAGCAGAACGGCGTCTACCAGGTTGCGAATTGGGTTCGGGCTCGATGGCAGCACCATGGGGTAGTCCTTGAGCGAGGCCACGCTCACCTGCGCCGGCAGTCGGGTGCCAGGCGGGGACATGAGCAGCAGACGCTCCCGCAACAGGGGCTCGTACTTCAGGAGCGGCGTCGGCGCAGGGTCGAACAACAAGGCGATGTCGATGCGACCGCCAATCAGGTCCTCACGCAATGCAAGGCTTAATCCCTCGATCACCGACACCATGGCGTTGGGTAACGCCTGGCGGAATCTCTGCACCAGCGGGACGCACAGGCCCACCGCCACACGGTGCGGTAGCCCGATCACTACCTTGCCGGTGGGATCGCTCCGCATTTCCTTGATCTCGAACCGAGCCTGAGCCGCCGCATCGAGCATCACCTTAGCATGCACTAACAGGGCCTGACCGGCGTCGGTCAGCTTCACGCCACGACCCGTGCGCTCTAGTAGACGCTGCCCCAGTTCCTGCTCCAGCAGGCTCACATGCCGACTGATGGTCGGTTGCGAAACATTCATGGCCACGGCCGATCTACTTACGCTGCCCTTGTCGACCACCGCTACGAAATGCTCGATCTGCTTTAAATCCATTCAATATTCAAATATCTGATATAGAAGTTATTCAGTTTACATCAAACTATCAATCCCAGAGACTCGAACTCATTCAGTACACAGGATGGATTCCATGAATCGTTTCGAGTCGAAGGTTGCAATCGTGACGGGGGCTGGCTGCGTCGGCACAGGTTGGGGCAATGGCCGGGCCATGGCCGTGCGCCTGGCGCAGGAGGGAGCCAAGGTCCTGGCCGTCGACCGCGACCCGGCCCGCCTGGCCGAGACGCTGGAGCGTGCCGGGGACGCAGCCAAATCCATCGTCACATGCGAGTGCGACGTTACTAGCGCCGCCAGTGTGAAAGCAATGGTCGAGAAGTGCCTGGAGGTCTTTGGAACCATCGACATTCTGATCAACAACGTTGGCGGCTCCGCAAAGGGTGGCCCGGTGGAGATGACAGAGGAAGTCTGGGACAGCCAAGTGGACTTCAATCTAAAAAGTGTCTTCCTCACCTGCAAGCATGTCCTGCCCACGCTCATCGCCAAGAAGTCGGGCGCTATCGTCAACGTCGCCTCGACCTCCGGCCTGCGCTGGACAGGAAGTGCGCAGGTGGCCTATGCCGCAACCAAGGCCGGCGTTATCCATCTTTCCCGCGTGGTGGCTGTGCAGCATGCGCCCGATGGCGTGCGTGTGAACACTGTGGTTCCCGGACAGCTACATACTCCCATGGTCGAAGTGCGGCTCGCCGGGCAGCGCACGGGCGGCGATGTGGATGCCTTGCTGGCTCAGCGTTTGTCCCGGATTCCCCTGGGTTTCATGGGTGATGGGCGTGACACCGCCAGTGCGGCCTTGTTCCTCGCCAGCGACGATGCCCGTTTCGTCACCGGCACCGAGATCGTGGTCGATGGCGGCATGACCGCACGCTGCGACTGAAGTCCTAAAACGGAAGAACAGCAGGAGACATAGGTATGAACAGAAGAATCTGGATGGCTGCGGGTGCGGCTCTAGTCCTAAGTACTGCGTTGCAGGCGCAGACTGTCAGCAAACCAATGCGGATCATTGTGTCATTCGCACCGGGCGGCCCGGTCGACTTCACTGCCCGCACAATCGCCGAGCCACTCGGCCGGGCGCTGGGTCGAACGGTGATCATCGAGAACAAGCCTGGAGCAAACGGCGCCATAGGAGCCGCTGAGGTGCTTAGATCCGAGGCCGACGGCTCCACGGTTTGGATAACCAGCGTCGGTGCGGCTGCCATCAACCCTGCACTCTACGAAAAGCTGCCGTACAACCCACAGAAGGACTTTGCGCCGGTCTCCCTAGTCACCAACAACGTCGAAGTATTCGTCGTCAACGCCAAGGACGCCGCCCGGGAGATACCCGATTTCATCGCTGCGGCCAATGGCGGCAAGGGTGGTGTGGCGGTTGCATCCTCCGGGCGAGGCAGTATCCCGCACTTGGCACTAGCCCAAATGGAACTAGCCACGAACGTCGATTTTTTGCATGTGCCCTATAACGGCATGGCGCCGGCCTTGAACGACCTCCTGGGCGGGCAGGTAGCCGGCGCGTTCGCCGACGTGGCGGCGGTGATGGGGCAGATCAAGGCCGGCCGCGTCAAGGCCCTGGGCGTCGCGGCACCCAAGCGCCACCCCGGCCTTCCGGATGTCAAGACCTTCGAGGAGCAGGGCATCCGGGGCATGGACACCAACAACTGGTATGGGCTGTTCGTCTCGGCGAAGACGCCGCCTGCCGTGGTGGAGGTCCTGAGCAAGGCGGTCCAGAAGGCCTTGGCCGACCCCTCCGCCAGCGCCAAGCTGCTGCAGGCGGGCGCCGAACCAAAGTCCTCGTCCCCCCAGGAACTTGCGGTCCTCCTCAAGTCCGACACTGAGAAGTGGGCGCGCCTGATCAAGAGCCGCAGCATCACCGCCGACCAATGAGCCAATCCGACATTCGCGTTCCCCTGGTCGTCCCGGGAACCCGGCCCGAGCTGGCCGACATCGAGGCGGGGATCCTGCGTGAGCGGGGCCGCATATCCCTCCTTTACCGGGTGCTGCTTAATAGCGGCCCGATCGCACAAGGCTGGGAGGCTATGCTCACGGCGGTGCGCAATCGATCGACTGTCCCGGCCGACCTGCGTGAACTGATGATCCTGCGTGTGGCGGTCCTGAATGGAGCCAGCTTCGAATTCGAAGCCCATGTGCCGCATGCCCAGCGCGCCGGTGTCTCGCAGGCAAAGATCGATGCCGTCCGCGAAGCGACTCTGGCGAGCTGTTTTTCGCCCGCCGAACGCCAGGTTCTGGAGCTGACCGATGCAATGACGCGGGACATTGTCGTCCCAGAGCCATTGATGCAGCAGCTCAAGGCTCAGTACGACCCGCGCCAGCTGGTGGACTTGGTGGCCACCGTGGCCGCTTACAACATGGTTTCGCGGTTGCTCGTGGCCTTGAACGTCGAACATTGAAGGCTGGTATGAACTCTTTATCCACCTGGCTGTCGCACGGACATGGCGACACACCCACCTGCCTGCGGTCCGCTGGGATGCACGTTGACTTGTGGCAGTCGGTAGATGGCTCGGCGTGGCGGGCCTACGCCAGTGGCGGCATCCCGGAGGGCGAAGGCGTCTCCTGGGCTGCGCTGTTACCGTTGCTGGACCTGCAAGGCGCGAGCCGCGGCGAGGTGGCGACCCACCACTACGTGGTCGAAACCGATGTCTCGCAGCAGGAGCTGGACGAGTTCAACGCTTGGTACGACACAGAGCACGTTCCCGGGCTTGCCCGCGTCCCCGGCACTGTGCGGGCCCGCCGCTTCAGGCGCCTGGACGGCAACCCGCGCTTCATCGCCTGTTATGACCTCACCACCCTGCTGACCCTGGAGCGGCCGGAGTGGCTGGCGGTGCGCCATACCCCCTGGAGCGACCGCGTCCGTCTCATGTTCCGCGGCACGATCCGCACGATGTACCAACGAGCTCAGCTTTCTAAGTCATGATCAACAAGATCTCGGACTCCGTAGCCCAGGCCCTGGAAGGCACTCCCGATGGCGCCACCGTAATGGTCGGCGGCTTCGGCACGGCGGGCATCCCCAACGAACTGATCGATGGCCTGATCGAGCAGGGTGCCCGCGACCTCACGGTTGTGAACAACAACGCCGGCAATGGCGACACCGGACTAGCCGCTCTGCTCAAGGCGGGGCGCGTTCGCAAGATCATCTGCAGCTTCCCTCGCCAGGCAGACAGCCATGTGTTCGACGGCCTCTACCGAAGCGGAAAGATCGAGCTCGAACTGGTGCCCCAAGGCAACCTAGCCGAGAGGATCCGCGCGGCGGGCGCTGGCGTCGGCGCGTTCTTCTGTCCCACTGGCTACGGCACCGAACTGGCCAAGGGCAAGGAGACGCGGGAGATCAACGGCAAGCACTACGTCCTCGAATATCCGATCCATGGCGACGTGGCCTTGATCAAGGCCGAGGCCAGTGATCGCTGGGGCAACCTGACTTACCGCAAGGCCGCTCGCAACTTCGGGCCAGTGATGGCCATGGCAGCGCGCCGCACCATCGCCACCGTCCATGATCTGGTCGAACTCGGCGACCTGGACCCGGAGGATGTCGTGACGCCTGGCATCTTCGTGAGCCAGGTCGTTCGGGTCGCGCGCGTGGCCACCCAAGCCGGAGGTTTCAAGGCATGAGCCACTACACGAAGAGAACCAAGGACGAACTGGCCCGACGCGTCGCCGCGGACATCTACGATGGCGCCTACGTCAACCTCGGCATCGGCCAGCCCACCCTGGTGGCCAACCACATCGCCCCCGGGCTGGATGTCATCCTACACAGCGAAAACGGCATCCTCGGCATGGGGCCGGCACCCGTGAGCGCCGAGGAGGATTACGACTTGATCAACGCCGGCAAGCAACCCGTCACGTTGCGGCCAGGGGGCGCTTATTTCCATCATGCAGACAGCTTCGCGATGATGCGCGGGGGCCACATCGACATCTGCGTCCTGGGGGCTTTCCAGGTCTCCGCGACGGGTGACCTGGCCAACTGGAGCACGGGCGAACCTGGATCGATCCCCGCAGTGGGTGGCGCCATGGACCTGGCCACTGGCGCACGGCAGACTTGGGTGATGATGGATCTGCTGACCAAGCAAGGCACCAGCAAGCTCGTCGAGCGTTGCACTTATCCGCTAACGGGCATCGCGTGCGTTAAGCGCATCTACACCGACCTCGCCACCTTAGCTTGTACCCAGCAGGGACTGCGCCTGATTGATGCCGTCGACGGCCTTGGCCTAGACGAGCTGCAGCGGTTGATCGGACTCTCGGTCACTGCCTGACCCCGAAACGCACCATCAAATTCCTCGCCCCCATGAATTCCTCTGCTTCCCAAGGATTCATCCAGACCTATCTGGACGCACCCAGCCAACCTTCAGTGAGCTTGCCCTCGCTGGCTTGCGACAGCCATGTCCATGTCTTCGGTCCCGTTGAGCGCTTCCCATATGGTCCGCATCATGGGGCCGCTCCGGCCTCGGCACCTAAGGAAAAGCTGTTCGCACTGCATCGAAAAATGGGCATCCAACGCTGCGTGATTGTGCAGTCCGTGACGCACGGTTACGACAACCGTGTCGTAGAGGATGCAATCGAGGCTGGTGGAGGCAATTACCTGGGCATCGCACGCGTCCCCCTGGAGGTACCAGACGACGAGTTGGAGCGCTTGGCAAAACGTGGCTTCCGGGGTGTGCGTTTCAACTTTATGCGCCACCTGTCAGGTGGCGCTGTCGTTCAGGACGTGGTGGCCATGACGCCGCGCTTGGCGGCAGTAGGGATGCATCTTCAGGTGCATTTCGAGAGCGAGCTGGTGCACACCGTGGGTGAGGCGCTGCGGGCCAGCCAGGTTCCGGTGGTCATCGACCACATGGGACGCGTGGATGCCACGCGCGGTACCCAGCATCCGGACTTCCGGGGGCTGTTGCGCTTGCTGGAGGACCCCAAGTTCCGCGTGAAGGTCAGCGGCATCGACCGGATCGACTCGGGCTGTCGCGCCGGCGAAGGCTATCCGGCCGGCGTAGCGCTGGCGTGCCTGTTGGTCGAACGCTTCCCCGAGCGCTGCGTCTGGGGCCTGGACTGGCCGCACCCGAACCACACCCACATCCCCGATGACGGAGAGTTGGTCGACGCGCTGGCGCGCATTGCACCGTCGCGGCAGGCCCTGGAGCAATTGATGGTCCACAACCCTCAAGCCCTGTATCGCTTCCCAGTGCATGCTGTTGCCTGAACCCACGCCCATACTGATATGCGACCATTTTTCTTGAATCGTCGCCGCTTCACGGCGGCCGTCCTTGGTGTCGGTAATGGTCTGAGATTCTCACATTCCCAGGCGCAGTCCCTGGCGCAAAGTTTCGCTAGCCGGCCCATCCGGGTTGTGATTCCGTTCGCCCCCGGTGGCGGCACTGACGTCATTGGTCGTCCGCTACTGTCGGCCATGGGTCAGGACCTCGGGCAGACGCTGTACATCGACAACAAGCCTGGAGGGGGGACGGTCATCGGCTCGGATGTCGTCGCCAAATCGGCGCCGGACGGTCACACCATCCTTATGACGACGTCGTCCGTTGCAATCAACGCAGGCCTGTTAGCACAACTGCCATACGACACGCTGGCAGATCTGCCGCCAGTGGGCCGCATTTGTCAGGGGCCCAACGTGATCGTGGTGCGGGCGGACAGCCCGTTCAAGACCCTGCGTGACTTGATCACATATGCAAAACAGCATCCAGGCAAATTGAGTTACGCCTCGTCGGGCAATGGTTCGGCTGTCCATCTGGCTGCGGAGCTGTTCAAGTCGATGACCGACACTCGGATCCTGCACATCCCCTACCGCGGGGCGGGGCCTGCCTACACCGACCTGCTTGGTGGGCAGGTTGATCTGCTGGTGGGAACTGCTGGCGGGGCACACAAGTTCGTTCAGAGCGGACGCATGCGCGCGCTGGCCGTGACTTCCACCAGCCGGGTCAATGCCTATCGCGATGTCCCAACGGTGGCCGAATTCGTTCCAGGTTATAGCGCCGAAGTCTGGTACGGCGTGTTTGCGTCCAAGGGGACACCCACCGCCATCCTGGACCGTTTGAACGTGGCGCTTCGCAAGGCCGTTGGCACACCCGGCTATGCGGACAACTTGTCACGTGAAGGGCTTTCGGTGGCTGTGAACTCGCCCGCGGAGATGGCTGCTTTCATGCGCGAGGAGGTGGCCCGGTGGCGCAAGGTGGTCGTGACCGGGAATATCAAGCCAGATTGAATCTAGCCGATGGCCCACCGGGCCGCGTTCCACAAACAAGGACAAGCAGGCCCGGCAGGGCCAGGAGACAACAGATGAAGGTTCATATGAAGTCGGTCGTCTATACCGCCGGCAATCGGGCGCAGGTCGTGACGATCGAATACGCCGACGTGGGCATGGGGCCCGTGATTGTGATGCTGCCGTCACTGGCGCGATCGGGGCGGGATTTTCATGCGGTTGCTCCACTGGTCGCCGAGCAGGGCTTTCGCGTAATACTTCCCGAGCCACGCGGCATCCGAGGCAGTAGTGGCCCCATGGAATCTCTTTCGCTGCATGATTTCTCTGCGGATGTCGCGGCCGTGCTCGATCACGAGAAGACAGGACCGGTGGTCGTCGTTGGCCACGCATGGGGTAGCCAACCGGCGCGCATGCTGGCAGCAGATCGCCCCGACCTCGTGAGCGCAGTCGTCATGGCGGCGGCATCTGCCGGCAAGATGCTGCCCGGCTCAGAGGAGAAACCCTATAGCCGCCTGCGCGCCGAGATCGATGGATCCGGGGATCCAACTCTCTCCTTGGATCTGCGCCTGGAGTGCCTGCGCAAAGCGTTCTTTGCACCGGGCCATGACCCGTCCATCTGGCTCGACGGCTGGAGCCAGGAGGCACACCACGCGCAAAGCTATGCACGCATACACACCCCGGTCGACGACTATTTTTCCGCGGGTGACAAGGTGCCGATTCTCGACCTTCAGGCGCGCTTCGACGCCGTGGTCATCCCGCGAATCATGAAGGTTTACCTGAGTGATCGAGTCACCGAGGAGTGGATCGAGGATGCCGGTCATGCCCTGATTCCCGAGCAGCCCACCGCGTTCGTCTCGGCCGTCTGCCGATTCGCCAGTTCTGTCCATGGCAACAGTCATTGAAGCCAAAAATCAACCCGAGGACGCAACATGAAGCTTTCACGCCGCCACCTATTTTCCTTTACCCTGCTCGCCACTTTCGGCGCATGCATGGGCGCATCTGCACAGACCGTAGATGGATACCCGAACAAACCGATCCGTCTGGTGATCCCGTATACGCCTGGCGGATCGATCGATAACACGGGGCGCCTGGTTGCCGATCAACTGCAAAAGCAATTAGGGCAGCCGATCGTCGTCGAGAACCTTCCGGGCGCCTCGGGCCTGGTTGGGACCCTGGCCGCGATGAAAGCCAAGCCCGATGGCTACACGCTTATTTTCAATGCCTCCAGCCAGGTCTACCTGCCCCTGGTGATGTCAAAGAAGACGTATGACGCCACCAAAGACTTCACCCCGGTGGGCCAGATCGGCTACGTGCCCCTGCTGGTGGTCGTGAACAACTCCGTGCCGGCCAAGAACCTGGCGGAGCTGGCGCAACTGGCCAAGGCCACCCCAGGTAAGTACGCCTGGGCCACTTCCGGGCTCGGCACCACCAGCCACCTGAGCGAGGAACTGTTCAACCGGACCCTCAACACCGGAATGGACATCGTCACCTACAAGGGCGCCGTGCCCCAGCTCACCGACGTGATCGGCGGCCATGTGGCTGCGGCGGTGTCACCTATGCCGGGGGTGTTTCCCTTCGTTCAGGCCGGCCGGCTGAAGGTGATCGGCGTGACCAGCAAGACCCGCCTGCCCAACCTGCCGGATGTTCCCACTGTGTCCGAGAGCGCCATCCCCGGCTACGAGCTCCTGTCGTGGTACGGCATCTGGGCACCGGCCAACACGCCCATGCCCATCGTGAATCGGCTGAACGCCGAGATCGGCAAGGCCGTCGATAGCCCGAACTTGCGGGCCAAGTTTCAGGAGCTGTCCTTCATCCCGAACCACTCCTCGCAGGAGCAGTTCCGCAAGTTCATCCAGGAAGACCTGGCCAAGGTCGGAAAGGTGATCAAGGACGCCAACATCAGGATCGAACCCTGAGGCGAATCGTCGGTCCCGGCGGGGCCTTCTCACCCGCCGAGCGACGACAGGGCCTGGACGATGTCCTGCTTCAGTTGCAGCAGCAGTGGCGTCAGGCGGCGCACGACGGCCGTGGTCGGCTCGGCAGTCGACACGCTCATGTTCAGGGCGTAGTAGCCGCCTTCGAACGACAGGGGCGTTGCCACGGCTACGACCTCAGGCTGCCAGCTGGCGGCGCAGACATCACGCCGCGCCACATCATCGACCGCCGCGAGTATCGCGGGGCCGAGTTCATCCCATTGCACCTTGCGCACCTGCCGGAAGTGCGAGAGCAGTTGCTCCCGCCGATCTGAGGATGCGCCGGCGATGAAGGCTCGCCCCAGTGAGGTCAACTCCATCGGCACCCTCTGGCCAGAGACCACCGAGCGCAGGGACGGGCGCGGGTTGTAGCGAATCGACTCGAGATAGACCATCTCGTCACCGTCGGGAGCTGCCAAGCCGACGTTGATGCGGTGTGCCTGTGCCGCAGCACGCATCAGGGGCGCTGCTACAGCCAGGAGGGCTGAGCCGGAGCGCATAGCGTGGGCGAGGCTCAGGACTGTGGGCGCAAGGCGATACGCGCGGGTGCGCGGGTCGACCTGCAGGAAGCCGGTGCCCACCAAGGTCTGCGTCAGCCGGCTCACCGTGGACTTCGACAGGCCGGTGCGCTCGGCCAGCTCCATGTTTCCCAGCAGGGCCGATCCCGGCCGGAAGGCCCGCAGGATCTCGGCGCCACGCTCGAGGGACCGATTGTTCGGCGAGCGCCCGGGCTTGGGGGCGGCCGGTAGGCGCCGCGCCGGCTTCGACGTTGCGCCAGCGCTGTTCGAGGCTGGAATTTGAGGCATAAGGTTAGTGTAGTCAATTCCACTCGTTGGAATTCGAGGGGTGTCAATCGGCGAGGCTTTGTATAAGCTGCGACCTGTTCGCTTGGTGCCCTTCGTGGGCGCCGTCAAAGCAGATTTTTCTACCAGGAGACAGATCCATGAACCCCTGCGTTCGCACATTCCTCACCGGCCTGGGCGCCGCAGCGTGCCTGGCCCTAGCCGCGGCAGCGCCGGCGCATGCCGCCTTCCCGGACAAGCCGGTACGCCTGGTCGTGCCCTTTGCCCCGGGCGGCGGCACTGACCTGATCGCTCGCACGCTGGGTGTGGGCATGTCCAATGCCCTGGGCCAGCCCGTCATCATCGATAACAAGCCTGGCGCGGGCACCATCATCGGCACCGACATGGTGGCCAAAAGCCCGGCCGATGGCTACACGCTGGTCGTGGCATCGTTTGCGCATGCCGTCAATCCCAGCCTGATGGCCAAGTTGCCTTACGCAGCCGACAAGGCCTTCACCCCAGTGATTCTGATCGGCCGCGGCCCGAATGTGCTGGTGGTGCGTGCTGACAGCCCCTACAAGACCGTCAAGGACATCGTGGCGGCTGCAGCATCCAAGCCAGAGATGCTGTCCTTCGCATCGCAGGGCAACGGCACCTCCGCCCATCTGGCAGGCGAGATGTTCACGAACTTGGCCAAGGTCAAGATGACCCACATCCCCTACAAAGGGGCTGGCCCCGCCATCACCGACCTCCTGGGCGGCCAGGTTGACATGATGTTCGCCACATCTTCGGCGGTAGGTGCCTTCATCGACAGCGGCAAGCTGCGCGCCGTGGCCGTTACCACCTCAGAGCGCTCCGCAGCTCTCAAGGGAGTCCCAGCGATTGCGGAAACCGTCTCGGGCTACTCGGTCGAAAGCTGGTACGGACTGTATGCCCCGGCCGGTACACCCGTCGACGTTGTCGCCAAGCTCAATGCTGCGGCCAAGAAGGCAGCTCAGGCAGAGGATTTCCGTAAAAAGATAGAACAGGAAGGCCTGGCGGTCAGCGCCGGCAGTCCTGAAGAGCTCGATGCCTATGTTCGCCGTGAAGAAGCGCGTTGGCGCAAGGTGGTGAAGGAAAACAACATCAAAGTCGACTGAGCGCCGCCTTCCATCCCATTTCTGAAAGCATCCCATGACCTACAACTTCATCGACCTGCAAATAGACAGCGGTATCGCCACACTCACACTGAACCGCCCGGACAAGCGCAACGCCATGAGCGACGACATGCGCACCGAATTCATTGATGCTCTGGAGCACGTCTCGGCCGACAAGGCCATCCGCGCCCTTGTGCTCACCGGCGCCGGTAAAGGTTTCTGCGCTGGCGGCGACATCGCTGGCATGGAGCGGCGTATGAATGCGCCCACTGGCGAGGTCGCCTTCAACGGCTGGCACCGCCAGCAGCGCGTGCACCACACACAGTCGTTGCTGCACTCCATGCCCAAGCCGGTGATCGCAGCTGTCAACGGGGCCGCCTCGGGCCTAGGGGCGGACACCGCATTGGCTTGCGACTTCATCATCGCCAGCGAATGGGCCAATTTCACCTGGTCATACATCCACCGTGGCATCATCCCCGATGGCGGCGGCATGTATTTCTTGCCGCGTCGCGTGGGTCTTGCCAAAGCCAAGGAACTCATCTTCACTGGCCGTAAAGTGGACATCGACGAAGCCTTGGCCCTGGGCATTGTGGATCGCAAGGTGTCGGGCGAGACTTTGGTTGCCGACGCGCAGGCCTGGGGCCGTGAGTTGACCAAGGGCTCAGGAACCGCTCTCGCATTGACCAAAACCATCTTGAACCAGACCTTCGAGATGACGGCGCATCAGGTTTTCGCCCAGGGCAGCCAGGCGCAAGGCATTTGCTATACCAGTACCGAGCACCGCGAGTCGGTGATGGCCTTCTTGGCCAAGACTGCCGCAGCAAAGGGTTGATGGCCATGAATGGAATTTCCCGCCTGCTCCAACCTCGCAGTGTTGCCGTCATCGGCGCCTCGAGCGATCCGGGCAAAACGGCCGGCCGGCCAGTGTCCTACCTGTTGAAGCACGGCTTTGCAGGCGCCATTTACCCGGTCAACCCCAAGCTGGATCGCATCGGCGAGTTGGCCTGCTACAAAGACATCGCCTCATTGCCCGAAGTGCCCGATGTGGGCATCGTGCTGCTCGGCGCCGAGCGCGCCCATCTGGCCGTGCGTGAGCTCGCGGCCCGTGGTTGCGCAGCTGCCATTGTGCTGGCCAGCGGCTACACCGAAACCGGTGAGGAGGGCGCACGCCGCCAATCGCAACTGATCGAGGCCGCAGGCGCCATGCGCATCCTGGGGCCCAACACCATCGGCCTGGTGAACCTGACCGACCGCATAGTGCTCTCTGCGACTGGTGCGCTGGAGATGGACCATTTCCCCACCGGCCACATCGGTGTGGTGTCGCAAAGCGGCGGCATCCTGGGTGCGCTGCTCTCGCGCGCCGCGGCCCGAGGCATTGGCATGTCCAAGCTGGTATCCACCAGCAACGAGGTGGACCTGGAGCTGGCTGACTTCATCGACGCACTGGTCGATGACGAGGCAACACGCGTGATCGCGCTGTACGTCGAAGCGGTGCGCAATCCCGCCAAATTCCGCGCCGCCGCCTTGCGCGCCGCAGCGGCTGGCAAGCCGATTGTGGCCTTCAAGATCGGCCGTTCGGAAGCTGGCGCCAAGGCTGCCGTGTCACACACTGGCGCCATGGCCGGTGCCGACCGCATGTACGACGCGCTGTTCCGCCAGACCGGTGTGATCCGCGCCCAGACCTTCGCCGACCTGCTGGACATCCCCGCGGCTCTGGCGACAGGGCGCAAGCTGCGTGGCAACCGGGTCGCCATCCTCACCTCCACGGGCGGTGCTGGCACGCTGGTATCTGACAGCCTGGGCGTTTCCGGCTTCGAGACACCCGCGCCCGACCCCGAGACCGCCGCCGCCCTGCGTGCTCTGCAGACCGGCGACCACGCCGCGCTGGACCGCAACCCCATCGACGTGACGCTGGCGGGCCTGCAACCCGACCTGCTGCGTGGAGCGATCAAGACCTTGCTGGCCAGCCCGAGCTATGACGCTCTGACCATCATCGTCGGCTCGTCCAGCCTGGCCATGCCTGAACTCATGGCCGGCGCGATCCAGGATTGCCTCCCGCTGTCGGACAAGCCGGTGCTCGCGTATGTGAGCCCGCATGCTCCCCATGTGGGCGCGCTGCTCACGCAGCGCGGCGTGCCGGCCTTCGCCGCGGCGGAAAGCTGCACTGCGGCCCTGCAGGGCATGCTCCACGCCTCGCAGTGGCAGGGCCCCCAGGCCCAGGCGGATGCGGGCGCGCCTGTGTCCATCGACGACCTGCCGGCCGGCTCGCTCGACGAGGCTCAGGCCAAGCAGTTGTTCGCGCGCTTCGGCGTTCCCTGCGCGCAGGAGCGTGTCGTCAAGAATGCCGCCGAAGCGAAGGCCGCGGCGACTGAGCTGGGCAACCGCGTGGTGCTCAAGATCCTGTCGTCCGAGATCACCCACAAGAGCGATGTCGGCGGCGTGGCGGTCAACCTCAGCGCAGACCAGGTGGGCGACCGCCTGGCGCGGATGGCGCAGGACGTTCAGGCCAACGCCGGCATCCGGCCGCAGCAGTTCCTGGTGCAGGAGATGGTGTCTGGCGGCACCGAGTTGATCCTGGGCCTGAGCCGCGATGCCCTGGGCACGGCGATCCTGCTGGGCATGGGCGGCGTGACCGCCGAACTGTTCAAGGACACCACGCTGCGGCTGCTGCCGGCGCAAGGCGGCCTGAGCCGGGAAGAAGCGCTGTCCATGGCCCGCGAGCTCAAGACCTGGCCGCTGCTCGATGGCTTCCGCGGCCGTCCCAAGGCCGATGTTGAGGCACTGGTGGACACCATCGTCGCGTTCTCGCGCATGGCGGCCCAACTGGGCGACCGACTGGTCGAGGCCGAGATCAACCCCGTGTTCGTCCTGCCGCAAGGCCAGGGCGTGCGGGCGGCCGACGGCGTGGCCGTCCTGGCTGCTTGACACCATGACGGCACCCACCTGGCCGCTGGCGACCGGGGAGGTCGCCCGCCTGGAGCGCCTGGCCCAGCGCCATGACGTCACGGTGGACGGGCGGACGGTGGCGTGGCGGCGCTGCGGGCACGGTGAGCCGCTGGTCCTGCTCCATGGGGGGCATGGCAGCTGGCTGCACTGGGTGCGCAACCTGGAGTTCCTGGCGCAGGACCACGAGGTCTGGGTGCCGGACCTGCCTGGATACGGCGATTCCGATCCGGTGGGCGGTGCCGGCCTGGACGACCTGGTCAATGCCACCCGCCGCAGCCTCGATGCGTTGGTCGGTGCGGGGACGGCGGTCCGCCTGATCGGGTTTTCCTTTGGCGGCCTGGTGGCCGCAGCGCTGGCTGCCCGCCGGCCTGCAGTGACCCGGCTGGCCTTGCTGGGACCAGCGGGACACGGCGGGATGCGTCGCCCGCGCGGCCCGCTGCGGTCGTGGAAGGAATTGGCCATCGGCAGCTCCGAGTGGCTGGAAGTCATGCGCCACAACCTGCATATGCACATGCTCCATGACGCGAGCTGCGTGGACGACCTGGCAATGCAGGTGCACTGCCAGTCCTGCCTGGCGACGCGCTTTCACAGCAAGCGGATTTCCCGCGCCGGCGGCTTGCAGCAGGTGCTGGATTCCTACGAGGGACCGGTGTTGCTGGCGTGGGGCGAGCACGACGTTACGGCCGATCCGGCATCGGCCGGCTCGCTGCTGGCGACGCGGCGGCCGAAGCGCGAGGTCGTGCTGGTCGAGGCAGCGGGCCACTGGGTCCAGTACGAACAGGCGGATTGGATCAATGCCCTGGTTCGCCAATGGTTGCAATGAAGAAGGAGCGCCCATGAACGCGCAAGTGCAGGACGTGGTCCGCTACGAAGTCGAAGGCGGCGTGGCCGTCGTGGTGATCGACAACCCGCCGATCAACGCCGGATCGCACGCGGTGCGCCGCGGCCTGCTGGATGCCATCACTCGGCTGCCGACGGCCCCGGCTGGCGCAGGGGTGACCTGTCCGCCCTGCTGGCCGGCTGAAGGGGCACGGGCGGCCTTCGCCAGACAATCGCTTTTCCAACAACAAAGGAGACATGACCATGAGAAAGTTCATCGCGAGCGCCCTGTGCGCCTTGCTGCTGGGGGCCTGTTCGACCGCCTCGCATCGGCCCGTCGCGGTTCCCGTCTCCGTCCACGACCAGTCGGCGCTCGGTGCCCGCGGCTATTTCTACGTGGGCGGCGCCTACACGGGGGATGAGAAGCAGCGGGTCATGTCCGGCCAGATGTACGTGGAGGTGCTGGTGCCCCGCCAAGTGCGCCGGCCGTACCCCCTGGTCCTGATCCATGGCGCCGCCCAGACGGCGACCAACTGGATGGGGACCCCGGACGGGCGCAAGGGCTGGGCCGACTACTTCGTGGAGCAGGGGTATGTGGTCTACATGGTCGACCAGCCGATGCGCGGGCGATCCGCCTGGCATCCGGCCGACGGCGCCACGCGGATGTTCTCGGCGCCCGTGATCGAGTCGCAGTTCACGGCCGTCGCGCCATTGGGCACCTGGCCCCAGGCCAAGGCCCACACCCAGTGGCCAGGCCAGGGCGACCGGGCGGGCCGCCGTGGTGACCCGGCTTTCGACGCCTTCTATGCCACGCAGGTGGAGAGCCTGGCCTCGAACGCCGACACGCAGCGCCACAACCAGCGGGCCGGTGCGGCGCTGCTTGATCGCATCGGCCCGGCAATCCTCCTGACACACTCGCAGGCGGGTCCCTTTGGCTGGCTGATCGCGGACGCGCGGCCGCAGCAGGTCAAGGCCATCGTCGCCATCGAGCCTTCGGGCCCTCCGTTCGAGAACTCGACGAACGCCACCGGCAAGGCCCGGCTCTGGGGGCCCACCGATGTGCCGATCACCTACGATCCGCCCGTCGCGCGCGCCGAGCAGTTGCTGGTCGAACAGGAAAAGCCGCTGGCCGCAGGGCAGTTTGGCTGCTGGATGCAAAAGGCGCCGGCCCGCCAGCTTGCCAACCTCAGGAACATCCCGGTCATGGTGATGGTGGCCGAGGCGTCCTACCACGCCGTCTATGACCACTGCACCGCTCGCTACCTGCAGCAGGCCGGTGTTCCCACCAGCTTCGTCGCCCTGCACGAGCGCGGCATTCGCGGCAACAGCCACATGGTGATGCTGGAAAAGAACAACCTGGAGATCGCGGGCGTCATCGACACCTGGATCGTCCAGAGCGTCAAGTGACGAGGGCAGGAGGCAGACGCATGCACCCCACGCAGATCCTGGCCCGGTTCGCCACCCATGCCGCCGGCAAGCCTCTGGAAGCGCCGGTGGCCCACGCTGCCAAGCGGGCGGTGGTCGACTGGTTCGCGTCCCTGTACCCGGGACTTACGACACCCGCGGTCCAGGTCCTTGAAAGGACGCTCGGCGACGACCTCGACCGGGGGGACGCCACCCTGGCCCTGGGGCGCAGGGCCACCGTGCGGACAGCGGCACTGATCAACGGCACCGCGGCACACGCCGCGGAGGTCGACGACAGCTTCCGAGAGGCCATGTACCACCCGGGTGCCGCGACGATCGCTGCGGCCCTGGCCGTCGCCCAGTCGGTGGGGGCCTCGGGCTCCCGTTTCCTGCAGGCCGTTGTCATGGGTTACGAGGTCTCGACCCGCATCGGCGTGGTGATGGGGCGGGCCCACTACAAGCACTGGCACAACACCGGGACCATGGGCGCCTTCGGCGCGGCGGCCGCGGCGGGCGTCCTGTTCGATCTGGACGAGGAGGCCTTCGCGAACGCCCTCGCCATCGCTGCCACCTTCACCGCAGGCCTGCAGCAGGCTTTCCGGCTCGAAAGCATGGCCAAGCCGCTGCACGCCGGCCGGGCTGCCGAAGCCGGAGTGCTGGCCGTCCAACTGGCGCACGGCGGCATGCGCAGTTCGCTGGACGCGCTTGATGGTGAGTCTGGCCTGGGCGTGGCCATGAGCGATGGTCCGTCCTGGACGGGAATCGGCGATACGCTGGGCACCGACTTTCACATCACGCGCCTGACCTTCAAGAACCACATCGGCTGCGGGCATACTTTCCCCTCGATCGATGGCGCCCTCGAACTGCAGCGCCTGCACGGCTTCAGTCATGAGGACATCGAGACCGTGCACCTGGGCGTGTACCAACCCACACTGGACATTGCGCCCCATGTCGACCCGCAGACTGCGGACCAGGCGCGCTTCAGCCTGCATTACATGGTGGCCTCGGCCCTGGTGCATGGCAGCGTGCGCCTGTCGGCCTTTGAGCCGCAGCGCCTTCATGACCCCGCCACGCGCTCGCTGATGGCGCGCATCACCAAGGCGCTGGATCCCGAGGTGGATGCCGGTTTCCCGGCCCGCCGCGCCGCCCGCGTGACCATTGCCCTGCGCGATGGCCGCCGCTTCACGCACTGGCAATCCGATCGCAAGGGTGACCCGGAGCTGCCCCTGACCGACGCCGACCTGGAGGGCAAGCTGATCGAGCTGGCCAGCCCGGTGATCGGCGAGCCGGCCGCGCGTGCCCTGCTGGCGCGCATCTGGGCGCTGACCAGCAGCCCTGAACTTCCCTGAACCCTCCCACTTTTCATGAGCCTGCACATGACCCGACACGCATTCATCTGTGACGCGATCCGCACCCCCTTCGGCCGCTACGGCGGCACCCTTTCCAGCGTGCGGGCCGACGACCTTGGCGCCATCCCGCTGGCCGCCTTGATGGCACGTAATGCCCAGGTGGACTGGGCAGCCCTGACCGACGTGATCTTCGGCTGCGCCAACCAGGCTGGCGAGGACAACCGCAACGTGGCACGCATGGCCAGCCTTTTGGCTGGGTTACCGTTGGAGGTCCCCGGCTCCACGGTCAATCGGCTGTGCGGCTCGGGCCTGGACGCCTTGGGCAGCGCCGCCCGTGCGATCAAATCTGGCGAGGCGGGCCTGATGATCGCCGGTGGCGTCGAGAGCATGAGCCGAGCGCCCTTCGTCATGCCCAAGGCTGAAAGCGCCTTCAGCCGCAACAACGCCGTGTACGACACCACCATCGGTTGGCGCTTCGTCAACAAGCAGATGAAGGAGCTGTACGGCGTGGATTCCATGCCTGAGACCGCCGAGAACGTCGCGACTGACTTCGGCATCGAGCGAGAGGCACAGGACCGTATGGCGCTGGCTTCGCAAACGCGGGCGCTGGCGGCGCAGGCCAGTGGCTTTTTTGACGTCGAGATCGTCCCTGTCACACTGCCTCAGAAGAAGGGGGATCCGGTGATCGTCTCCAAGGACGAACACCCGCGCCAGACCACCATGGAGGCGCTGGCCAAACTCAAGGGTGTGGTGCGACCCGACGGGACGGTGACGGCCGGCAATGCCTCGGGTGTAAATGACGGCGCGTGCGCGCTGCTGCTGGCGGATGAAGCGTCCGCGGCCCGCCACGGCCTGACCCCGCGTGCCCGCGTCGTTGGCATGGCCACCGCCGGCGTGCCGCCGCGCATCATGGGCATCGGCCCCGCGCCGGCTACGCGCAAGGTGCTGCAGCTGACCGGCTTGAACTTGGCGCAGATGGACGTGATCGAGTTGAACGAGGCCTTCGCCGCGCAGGGTCTGGCGGTTTTGCGCGACCTCGGTCTGGCGGATGACGACGCCCGAGTGAACCCCAACGGCGGCGCGATCGCCCTGGGGCATCCGCTGGGTGCTTCGGGCGCTCGTCTGGTCACCACGGCCATTAACCAGCTGCACCGCACGGGTGGGCGCTATGCGTTGTGCACCATGTGCATCGGGGTGGGACAGGGTATTGCCGTTGTGTTGGAGCGCGTATGAGTTTGGACGACATCACCATGTGGCAACCCGGATATTCGCGACGGGAGATCTTCCTTGGGCTGGGACTCGGAGCCATGCTTTCCCCACTGGCCCGTGCACAGGGCTTTCCATCTCGCCCGATTCGAATTGTGGTGCCTTTCCCTGCTGGTGGGGGCACGGATTCGATCGCACGTGCGATCGCCGACGGCTTGACCAAGGAGTTGGGGCAGCCCGTCATCGTCGAGAACAAGCCGGGTGCGGGCACCGTGGTGGGTAACGACTTTGTGGCCAAGAGCGCGTCCGATGGCCACACGCTGCTTCTCAATACCAGTGCGGTCGCCATCGTCCCGAGCCTGTACGCCAAGCTGCCGTATCCGTCTGACACGGGCCTGGCGCCCGTCATGCTCGCCGGCCGAGCGCCTAATGTGGCCGTGGTTCGCGCCGACAGCCCGATCGCATCGGCCGCCGACCTCCTGGCCCGTGCGAGGGCCCAGCCCGGACGACTGTCTTATGGGTCCGCCGGCAACGGCACGTCCACGCACCTGTCCGCCGAACTGCTCAAGGTCATGGCCAAGGTGTACATCACCCATGTTCCTTACCGCGGCGCGACGCCCATGGTCACTGACCTGCTCGGTGGACAGATCGACCTGGGCTTCGGGACCTTGCCGAGCGTGGCGCCATTCCTGGCCAGCGGGAAACTGCGGCCCCTGGCGGTCACGGGCAGCAAGCGGTCGGCGCTGCTGCCCCAGGTTCCGACCTTTGCGGAGGCGGGAGTTGCAGGCTACGAGGCCGACGGTTGGTACGGCCTGTTTGTGGCTGGTGGCACGCCGATGGCGTTGCGCCGGCAATTGCATGCCGCCCTGCGCAAGGCCTGCGAATCCGAGGCCTTCCGAAAGCGGGCCGCCCACGAGGGCCTGGTGCTCTCGATGGAAGACCCGGACGAATCGATGAAGGTGTTCCGGGCGGAGGAAGCCAAGTGGCGCCAGGTCGTCAAGCAGCAGGGCATCCAGGCTGATTGAGCGGCTGAGACTCGCCCTGAAGCGGTCATGCGCAATCAGCGTCGCGAGGACCGCTCAGGGTCGGACTGAGTCACTCAGTAGCGACCGGCTTCACACGACCCAAAGCGGCCATTTAGGTTCCAGAAAACAGCCCGTCATGTATGGGCCATCGGCGCTTCGCGAAGATGCGCTTGGGCGACTCTTGATGAGGAAATTCGGTTGAGCTCGTGATTGATGACTTGGCCTGCCTGAACCAATTGAAAATATCAATCCCAGTCTCAAACCTCATTTCCTTTGTATGGTAGTCACAATGCGACTACAAAACGAGAGACATACCGAGCTTCTTATCGTACTTCTTCCATATACTGAGGCGGACTCAGAAAGGCAACACTCCCAAGCGCGGCTCCTGGCCCGTTGTTGGCTTCCATGCGCGCGAACGCAGACGACTCAGATAACCATAATCTGGCGATGCCCAAAGCGCAGTCAGGGGATCGGTTGCGGCGAAGAAGTATCGATAAGAGACACCATTGCGTCGCGAACAATCTCTTGCGTGTCGCCTCTATGAGAGCAGTCGTGCGGCTTCATCTCAACGGCCCAAGGGTTTGACTTGGCGGAACATCCAATCGATGATGGCCTGGTCCTTGTACGAGGCCTCCCACGAGAAGTGCCCGTTGTTGGTAACCATGCCCAGATCGCGGAAGCGGCTGCCGTCGCCATACTGGTATTCGTCATAGCGCAAATCTGCACCATGGGTACGGCTGGTAGCCCTGTAGTGGCGAACCAGTTGGTCTGCCCCAGACAGAACTGCGGGCTCAACGCTCAGTGTGCCGGCTTCGTCGACCCGACCTTTGCCGCTGAGCATGGCAAACGGAATTCGCGACCCGATGCGAGTAACAGCTGGATCGGTGTCCGAGTGGCCAAGCCATAGTGGAATTGAAACTCGACTGAGGTTGGTGTCTCGGATCACGCTAGCAATTCGTTGGTCGCGCTGCGCCGGTGTTTCGCCGGGCTTTCCAGCAAGGTGGCTTGCGGCGATCGGAATGCCGTTGAACAGCGCAGCAGCAGCGAACTTGCGAGATATGGCCGGATCAGGATGGGTGATGATGGCCCACGAGCCCATTGCACCCAATGACAGGCCGGTCAGGTACAGCCGCCGAGAATCGATTGCCGGATTGTCGATAAGGATCTGGTCGACCAAGCCAAGCAGCAGCTTCTGTGTGTCAGCTGCGCGCCAACCGATCTCGCCGAATGTGTCCATCGCATCTCGTGCGGGTACCTGAGGCACTAGCACATAGGCCTTTTCGGGAGCACGCTCCACCCAGGCAACGCCTCCTTGGTTGGCTAGCAGCGGCGACAGTACATCGGCACCCACATCATTAGCAAAGTGTGTGGTGTCATGGCTCTGGCCGGAACCGTGCAAGAAAACAACCAACGGCACCTTGACTCCTGCCGGAAGATCAGAAGGCGTGTACAAGGTATAACCGATCTCTTTGGTTTGCTTGTTGGCCGACTGTTGGAATTTCCCCGGCTTGAACTGATCAGCAGTGGCAATGTAGGCACCGGTTTGCCGGAACACTGTTCCAGCTTTCACCGTGGACAATACGGCGCCGGGTTTCTGTGGTGAGTCGTTGGGGACTACTGCGTTCAAATCATGTAGCAACTGAACCTCATAGACCATGTTGGCGCCATAAGGCAGCGCCTGGCGAAAACCCGGATTGAAACCGAAGTACCACGACGAAGCATTGAAATCGTTGGGCTCCAACTCAATGATCACATACTTGCCCTCGCTTGGGACGCCCGGCTTATCGCTGGCGCTGGTATAGGCCCGCACGATGGTACGAGGGGCTTTCGCTGCGGCACTATTAGCGATCAGGTCACCGGCATACGACTTGACCGGCAGCAGCTCAGCTTTCACGCTAAAGGCTTGCTCCAGCTTCCAATTGAGCGGCAGTACCTTGCCGAAGTCCAGGCTCAGTGCCACAACCCTCGGATTGGCCTCGGCCACTTTGGAAATCACTGTGAACGGTACGGATGCTGCGCCTTGAGCGTTTGCTAGTCCTGGCAGGAACATGAATAGCAAGAGTAGCGGTGAAGACAGGCGAATCAATTTGCGAAACATATGTGTCCTATTTGGTTGAGATTTTGGTGATGATGCGGCGGTGTTTCAGCTCAACCAACCTTTGATGCGCGAAGCCAATGCTTCGCGACTGATGCCATAGCGATCGTGCAAGGTGGGCAATGCTCCAGCGTCCAAGAAAGCATCGGGTAGACCTGCCAGACGGAAGCGTGCGGGGTGTATAGCGTTTTGCATCAAAGCGCTGGAAACCGCTTCTCCCAGACCACCTACTACAGAATGGTTTTCAGCAACCACCACAAGCCGGTGCTTTGAACCAACCTCTGCAAGAATCGTTGCTTCATCTAGGGGCTTAATGGTGGGGCAATGAAGCACAGCCGCGCCAATGTTGTCGGACTTTAGAGCCTTAGCTACCTCCAACGCCCGCATGGTCATAAAACCGCTGGAAATGATCAGCACGTCACTTCCATCGACCAATCGCTTTGCCTTACCCAGCTCGAATGTGTAGTTGTATTCGTCCAGCACCAATGGTACGTTGCCGCGAAGCAAGCGCATGTAGACCGGTCCTTGATGGGCAGCGATCTGCGGTACAGCCTGCTCGATGTCCAATGCATCGCAGGGATCAACAATGGTCAATCCAGGGACACCGCGCATCATGGCGAGGTCCTCAGTCGCTTGGTGACTGGGTCCGTAACCCGTAGTCAGACCAGGCAGCGCGAAGCACATTTTTACGTTTAGGTTTTCTTCGGCGATCACTTGGTGAATGAAGTCGTATGCGCGGCGCGTGCCGAACACTGCATACGTCGTGGCAAAGGGCACCAGGCCTGTTTTGGCCATGCCGCCTGCCGCACCCATGAGCAGCTGCTCGGCCATGCCCATTTGGAAAAAGCGCTCAGGGTAAGCCTGCGCAAACAGGTGCAGGTCGGTGTACTTGGCCAGGTCCGCCGTCATGCCCACCACTTCGGGGTGCTCGGCGGCGTAGGCCACCAGCGCCTTGCCAAAGGGAGCGGCTTGCACGCGCTGGCCTTCGGTGGCGATGGAGGCGATCATGGCCGAGGTGGTCAGCCGGGGTTTCTTGTCGGTCACTGCGTTCATCTCATTCGCCTCAGGGTTGGTTCGCGTCCAGGATGTCCAGGGCCTGCAGCCACTCGGGTGGATCAACACGAATAAAGTGGTTCTTCTCGCGCGCCTCCAGGAAAGGCACGCCCTTGCCCATCAGCGTGTCGCACAGGATCACGCGCGGCTTGGCATCGGTCAAAGCGCGGGCGGTGTCAAAGGCACGCAGCACGGCGGGCAGGTGGTTGCCATCCACGCGCTGCACATGCCAGCCAAAGGCAGCCCACTTGTCGGCCAATGGCTCGAAGCCCAGCACCTTGGTGGACGGGCCATCGGCCTGCTGGTTGTTGATGTCGACCATGCAGATCAAGTTGCCCAGCCCATGGTGCGCGGCCGACATGGCCGCCTCCCACACCGAGCCTTCGTCCAGTTCGCCGTCGGACATTGAGTTGTAAACAAAAGCCGGGCTCTTTTGGTGGCGCAAACCCAGCGCGATGCCCACGGCAATCGGCAGGCCCTGGCCCAGCGAGCCGCCCGAAATTTCCATGCCAGGCGTGTAGGTCGCCATGCCCGACATGGGCAGGCGGCTGTCGTCGCTGCCATAGGTCTCCAGCTCGGACTCGGGGATGATCCCGGCCTCGATCATGGCGGCGTAGTGTGCAATGGCGTAATGCCCGTGCGAGAGCAGGAAACGGTCGCGGTCCGCCCAATCGGGGTCGTCCGCACGGAAGTTCATCGCATGGCCATAGGCCACAGCCAGCACATCGGCATAGCCCAGAGCCTGACCCACATAGCCTTGGCCTTGCACCTCGCCCATGCGCAACGCATATCGGCGGATACGCCAAGCTACTTGGGCTAATTCTTGATGAGTACTCATAATATTTACAAAAAGTGGAAAAGGTTCAACGAATGATCAGCCAGGGTAGATAGGCAAAGCCCAGCAGCAACGCAATGGCCACGGCGTAGAAGGGGATCAACTCTTTCACCACATCGCCGATGCGCACCTTGGCGATCGAGCTGGTGATGAACAAGGTGGTTCCGATGGGCGGGTGGTACAGGCCGATCGAGAGGTTGACGATCATCATGATGCCCAGCTGGATGGTGTCCATGCCCACGGCAGAGGCCAACGGCACAAACATGGGCGTGAGCAGCAGCACTGCAGCGGGCAGGTCGATGAACATGGCCACGGCCAGCATGATCAGGTTCATGGCCAAGATGATCAGCCAGGGTTGTTGCAGCGTTTCCTTGGCGTACTGGGTGAAGGCAGCGGGCAGTTGCTCGTAGGTCACGATCCAGCCCACCACGCTCGACGCCATGATGATCAACAGCACAACGCCAGTAGAGACACCAGCCTCGATCGCAGCATGCTTGAGCTTGGCCAGATCCAGGTCACGGTAGACCAAGCCCGACACCACCAGAGCGTAAAGCGTGGACATGACGCTGACTTCAGTCGGCGTGGCAATGCCAAAGCGCAAGAAGATGATGATCAGCACCGGCATAGCCAGAGCAGGTCCAGCGTGCATCAATTGGTAGCCGAATTCTCCCCAAATAAAAGGAGAAGTATCACGAGGGAAGTTGCGGCGACGACCTTGCACGTAGCACACCAGCATGAAGCCGCCGCACATGAGAAGGCCCGGCAGGATACCCGCCACGAACAGCGCGCCGATCGATGCGCCCGAGACCAGCGCATACACGATCATCGGGATCGACGGCGGGATCAGGATATCGATGGTGGCCGCAGCGGCCAGCGTACCGGCTGCAAAGGGCGCAGGGTAACCGAGCTTTTTGAGCCAGGGGATCAGCATGGAGCCGATCGCCGAAGCATCGGCCACGGCCGAGCCCGAGACACCGCCGAAAATGGTGGACGACAGCACGCCCACCTGGGCGGGGCCGCCGTGCACACGACCGATCATCATGGTCAGCAAGTTGACCAGGCTCTGACCGAGCCGACCACTGACCATCAGCGCGCCAGTCATCATGAAGAAGGGAATGGCGATCAGCGGGAAACTTTGGGTCTGGGTGAGCATCTGCTCGACCGCCAGGTGCACCGGCACCCGGTCGATGATGAACAAACCCGCCACCGACGCCAGCACCAGCGAATGCGCGATCGGGATCGAGGCCAATGCGGCCAGGATGAACAAACCTATGATCAAGGCGGTCATGCGTCAGCTCCAATTTCATTGTGGTCTTCCCCGCTCCAGACCTGTGGCAGGCGCAGCAGGGTCACGAGGGCCAGCATCACGAAGCCCAACAAAAGGCTTCCAACACTTACGGAGCCTGGTACTTGCATGATCGGTGAGCGCTCATCAACTGCGAGTTCAAAAACTGGCCATGCGGCAAAAGCCAAGCCGAGGTACAAGCCCGCCACCACCAGCGAACCAGCGGTCAACACCCAGCGGCGGGCGGCACCCAGCTTTTGCGTGAGGATCACGACCGCGATGTGCGAGCCATGCTGCGCGGCAATGACCACGCCGGACATGATCATCCAGGGGAACATCAGCTCGGGCAGCTCAGAGGCCCAAGCCAGACTGCTGCCTGCGGCGTAGCGCAGCACCACGTTCACACTCAGGATGGCAAACACCACCGACAGCGTGACGTACAGCACGGCATGACACCACCAGGCGATGAGCGAGTCCACCGCTTTGAAAAGAGGATTCATGGGATCACCTTTGGGACCCGCCGCGCGGGCGGGTCAGGTTAGGTAAAAATTAACGAGCAGCTTGCTGCACGCGCTTGACGAAGTCGCCGATCGGGCCAGAAGTCCACTTGGTGTAGACGGCTGCAGACGCATCCATGAAGGCCTTGCGGTCAACGGTGTCAATTTGCACGCCCTTACCCTTGAGTTCAGCCACCAACTTGTCATCGATTTCTTTGTTCAGTCGGCGCTGCAGTGTGGTCGCCTCCGCAGCGGCTTCGGTCACCACTTTCTGGTCGGCCGCGCTCATGCGGTCCCAGCTGCGCTTACTCATCAGGAATGGCGTGGATTCGTACTTGTGGCCCGACAGGCTGATGTACTTCTGCACTTCGTAGAGCTTGGCCGAGGCGATGTTGGTCAGAGGGTTTTCTTGGCCGTCCACCACGCCCTGCTGCAGCGCCACATACAGTTCAGAGAACTTGATCTGCTGCGCGTCGGCGCCCATGGCCTGCATGATGTCCACCGTCACGGCGTCAGGGGGGGTACGCATCTTCAGACCCTTCATGTCGCCAGGCGATTTGATCGGACGCTTGCTGTTGGACATCTGGCGGATACCGTTGTCCCACAAACCCAGCAGGATCATGCCTTTGGCAGCGGCCTTTTCGCCAAGCTCCTTGCCCACAACGCCGTCCATCACGCTCCAAGCTTTAGGGGCGTCTGCAAACAGAAAGGGCATACCCAGCGCCGAGAATTCGGGGACCACTGTTGACACGGCGCCTTGGCTGTTAGCCGAGAAGTCCAGGGTGCCCGAACGCAGTGCTGTGACCATAGCAGCGTCGTCACCCAACTGTGCCGAGTGAGCCACTTGGATCTCAACGCGGCCATTGGTCTTGGCTTTAACGATTTCCGAAAATTTCACTGCAGCCACATGGCGCGGATTGTCAGGCGGGTTGCCGTGCGCCATCGTCAGTTTGACCGTTTGCGCTGCTGCAAAACCCGAAGCGGTCAGCAGTGCTGTCGCGAGCAAGGTACGGCGGATGAAGGAAGTTTTTTTCATGGTTGTCTCCAGAGTTGAGATATGCAAGGGACTACGGGAATTAATGAATGAGCATGCCGCCGTTCACATCAAGGGTGATGCCGGTGCAATATGCAGACAGATCACTGCCGAGGAACACACAAGCTCCGGCGATGTCAGTTGCGCGGCCCAAGCGAGCCAAAGGAATAGTGGAAGAAATTTCTGCTTTCTTCGCATCGTCGAGCTTGCCCTGAGTGATGTCGGTTTCAATCAGACCCGGAGTAATGCAATTCACACGGATGCCCTCAATTCCGAACTCACGGGCCATGGCTTTTGCCAAACCGAGAACGCCAGCTTTGGCGGCCGAATAATGCGGGCCACCGAAAATGCCACCGCCACGCTGTGCAGATACCGATGAAATGCAAATGATGGAACCCGATTGCTGCTTTCGCATTGCAGGAATGGCTGCCTGAGACATGTACAGCGTTCCACGAAGGCTGACATCCAAAATGCGGTCGTAATCAGCCCCAGTAATGTCCAAGGTCTTGACTGGCTGAGTGATGCCAGCGTTGTTCACCAGGATATCAATTCGACCAAATTTAGCCACGATGGCAGCAGCTGCTGCTTCACACTGTTCTTTGCTGGTGACGTCAGCCACGAGCCCCAGATGACCCGCTCCAAGCTGCGCAGCAGCATCTGCAGGCTTGGCGCGATCCAAGTCGAGGATGACAACTTTGGCGCCTTGAGCAGCCATTTGGCGGGCTGTTGCGAAACCCAATCCGTTTAGTCCGGCACCACCGGTGATGACAGCTACTTTGTCTTGCAGAAGCATGTTTGTATCTCGCTCGAAGTTGAAATGAAGTTCTGGTGGGCGCGATTCTGGTCACCCCTTAAAATTACGACAAGCGATTGTTTTTCAGTCTAAGATGACATTCTGTCATTAAAGCCGAGGGTTCACCCCATGTCTTCATTACCTCCCATAACCAGTTTGCAGGCCTTTGAAGCTGTGGCGCGTAGACGAAGCTTCGCTCTCGCAGCCGCCGAGTTGAACCTCACGCCCTCAGCTGTCAGTCACCAAATTTCGCGACTCGAGATCCAACTCGACATGCGCCTGTTTGAGCGCAGTGCACATGGCGTGAGACTCAGTCCTGCTGGCGAGCATTACCTGCTGCGTGTCAGTGGAGCTTTATCGGCCATTGCAGCAGCCACTGATGACCTTCGCCAAGGTGTACGCAATAGCCTCTACGTACACTGCGCTCCAAGCATTGCATCTTTGTGGCTGATGCCGCGACTACGTCGCTTTGCCTTGGCCCATCCAGATATTTCGCTGAATCTATCTGCTGCTCATACACCTAGCGATTTCGTGCTTGGACAAGCAGACATAGACATACGCTACGGAACACCCCAGTGGGGAGACCTGATCGTTGAACCACTTTTCGTGGAATCTATTATTCCGCTGGCTAGTCCCGCGTTCATCAAGGAACACAAACTAAAGCGGATTGAGCAACTGCTGGAAGTACCTTTGATTCAGAGCAATGTGAGCGTAGTGCAATGGTCTGATTGGTTCGGACGATTTACCCAACTACAAGCGCCCGAGCGATTTCCCGTGCGCTTCGATCGTGCCCAGATGTCTCTGGACGCAGCAACTCAGGGGCTGGGAGTAGCGCTAGAAAGCATGATGAATGCCGCAGGGCATTTGGCTGAGGGCAAGCTCAAACCTCTTTTCAGCCTTGACAAATCGATTCGTGTGAAGGCGCACTTCGCAGTCTACCCCGAGCGCCATGCCAAGCGACCAGCGGTGGAAGCGTTTCTATCTTGGATTCATTCAGAAGCGGCGCAGACGGCCACTCAGTGATAATGAACTTATCTAGTCTCTAAGAAGTGATAGTCTGCTCAAGGTCAAGGACTGCTTTTGGCCGGACTGAGTCACTCAGCGCCGACCGTCTCTACCCGACCCAAAGCAGCCATTTAGGGGCGAGAAAGCAGCCCATCATGTATGCATCGGCGCTTCACGAAGAAGCGCTTGGCTGACTCTTGATGAGGACATTCGGTTGAGCTCGTGATTGATGAATTGGCCTGCCTGAACCAATTGGAAAATATCAATACCAGTCTCAAATCCCATTTCCTTCATAAGGTATGCCACTTCTTCAGTGGCCACGTTGCCCGAAGCACCCTTTGCATACGGACATCCACCCAAACCGGCTATTGAACTGTCAAACACTCGAATGCCCATCTCCAAGGATTTCGAAATATTGGCAATGGCCATCCCGTAGGTGTCATGGAAATGACCTGCCAAATTTTCTGCAGGGATTGAACGCAGACAAACTTCCAGAAGTTGTTCGGTTGATCGAGGCGTGCCTTTGCCAATAGTGTCCCCCAGAGAAATCTCGTAGCACCCCATGTCTCTCATCAGCCCAGCAACTTCGGCAACTTTTATTGGACTGACTTGTCCTTCGTAGGGGCAACCTAGAACACACGATACATACCCTCTGACCTTGATTCCATTGATCAGAGCCACCTCCATGACAGATCGAAATCTCTCCAAGCTTTCTCGGATGCTGCAATTGATATTGCGCTGAGAAAAAGCTTCGGACGCAGCGCCAAAGACTGCGACTTCGGTCAACCCCGCACTGATAGCTGCTTCAAGGCCCTGCAGATTGGGCGTCAGTGCGCTGTATTGAACACCGTTGCCACGGGGCACACCCTGCATGACCTCAGCGGCTCCAGCCATTTGTGGAACCCATTTAGGGGACACAAAGGAAACTGCTTCGATATTTTTCAGCCCTGCACCAACAAGCCGCCGAATCAATTCGATCCGAGTCTCGACACTGACAGGCTGCTTTTCATTCTGCAACCCGTCGCGTGGACCAACCTCAACGATCTTTACCGTCGGCATAGCTAAGTTCACTTGCCACGAAGGGTTGCAAGTTCTTTCTCGGCCACATCGATACGAACAGTTCCTTTGGCGACCAGAATCTTGGCCAGCTGGTCAACTTCATCACCGATAGCACCCGCCATCATGGCGATATTGTGGGAGTGCAGCGACATGTGCCCTTTTTGAATGCCCGTGGTAGCCAGTGCCTTCATGGCTGCGAAATTTTGAGCCAATCCCACTGCCGCAATGATTCGGGCGAGTTCACTGGCTGACTGGACGTTGAGAATCTTCAATGCGGCCTTGGCCATCGGATGAAGCTTGGTTGCACCGCCGATCAAACCAACCGCCATGGGGATTTCAATCGATCCGGCAAGATCGCCTTCTTTCGTGACCTCCCAGCGGGTCAAACTCGAATAGCGACCATTGCGCGAAGCGTAGGCATGCGCACCTGACTCGACAGCGCGTGTGTCATTACCAGTTGCCAAAACCACGGCACTGATGCCGTTCATGATCCCTTTGTTGTGGGTCGCTGCTCGGTATGGATCGGCTTCAGCAAAGTGATAAGCCAGCACCATGCCATCACGGACTTCAGTGCCACCTATGTCTTCAGCACGCCAAACGCAACGTGCACGGGCCAGGCGATGATCAGCCAAGTTCGACAAGATACGCAGATAGGTACGGCCACCAGTCCATTGAGCAATAGAAGGGGCAAGCTTTTCCGCCATGGTGTTCACGGCGTTGGCCCCCATGGCATCCAAGGTGTCAACAATGATGTGCGTGATCACCATCGGTCCAGACAAAGTATCGATCACACGCACTTCCAGCTCACGGAATCCCCCGCCCAGCTTGATCAGCATCGGATCGCAAGCATCGCAGATGGTCCGAATGTCTTCCTTGCGCTCCAGGATGGCAATCCGGGCGTTGTAAGGGTCAGATACATTGACCAGTTGAATCTGGGCAATCATGCGGGTCCCGGACATGGACGTGATGAATCCACCGTTGTCGTAGGACTGTCGGGCAGCATTACAAACTGCCGCCACCACTGATGATTCCTCGGTGGCCATGGGAATCAGCACATCACGACCATCAACCTTCATGTTGGTTGCTATGCCAACCGGGACCGTCATGGTGCCCACAAAGTTTTCGATCATGTGGTTGCCAATTTCTTGGTCGAGGTTGCCGGAGTTGGCAACCAGGGCGCCCTCTTCTGCCGTCAGTCCTGTGATTCCGGCGATCAGGGAAATACGCTCATCAACCGATTTCTTGTGAAATCCACTGATGCGGCTGGAGTAATTGGTTTTGCTCATTTCAGTCTTTCATTCTTAAATTTCAATGCTTGCCCAGGTAGGCCTCACGAACTACCGGGTCATTGGCAATTTCTTGCGCTGTACCGGAAGTCACGATTACTCCGTTCTTCAGGACATATGCTCTATCGGAAACTTTCAAGGCCTGATTGGCCATCTGCTCCACCAGCAAAATCGTCATGCCTTCGTCTCGAACGCGGCGTATCACTGCAAAGATTTCTTTGACGATCAGAGGCGCCAATCCCAGAGAGGGTTCATCAAGGAGCAGCAGCTTTGGACGCGACATGAGTGCACGTGAAATTGCGAGCATTTGCTGCTCACCGCCACTGAGCGTTCCAGCTTGTTGAGTCCTTCTCTCGCGCAGCCTGGGGAAAATCTCGTACTGCTTTTCCAGGTCCTTGACGACCTCGGAGTCACGAGCCGGTCGCAAAAAAGCGCCCAGTAGCAAGTTGTCTTCGACTGACTGGTCGGCGAAGACCTGCCTGCCCTCAGGTGACTGTGAAATTCCCAGAGCCACCCTCTGATGAGAGGGTGTGGCGGTGACATCCTGCCCCTGAAAATGAATAGAGCCGTTTTTGGCGGTTTCCAGTCCAGATATGGCTTTCATCAAGGTGCTTTTCCCAGCGCCGTTGCCACCAATGATGGAAACAACTTCTCCTGCATTCACCACCAGGCTGACCCCACGCAATGCCTCAATGGCACCGTAGTTCACCACCAGATTCTTGATATTCAACATCTCAAGCCTCCTCTTCTTCGTCACCAAGGTAGGCTTTGATCACGGCCGGATTGGTTTGCACAGCTTTGGGTGCCCCTTCAGCAATCTTTTCACCGTGATCAAGAACAACGACGTGATCAGAAACGGCCATGACCAAGTCCATGTGATGTTCAATCAGCATCACCGTAATGCCAAGATCGGAAATCTGACGGATTAGCTGGGTCAGTTCCTGGGTCTCCTGTGGATTGAGACCTGCGGCAGGCTCATCCAACAAGAGCAGTTTTGGATGCGTGGCAAGTGCACGGGCGATTTCCAAACGTCGCTGCAATCCGTAAGGCAAACTGCCAGCAGGAACGTGCGCTCTCTCATGGAGTCCGACAAACCGCAAAAGAGCCATCGCTTCAGATCTTGCAGCAGATTCCTCGGCTCTCGATCCAGAAGTGCTCAGCATGCTTGCCGAAATACCAGCTTCAAGATGTGGGTGCAGTCCAACCAGTACGTTTTCAAGTACTGACATGTGGGCAAACAAGCGCAAGTTCTGGAACGTGCGTCCGATGCCCAGTGTGCAAACCTCACTGGCTTTCAGCCTGCTGGTGTCTTTGCCGAACAATTCAACCGAGCCACGGTCTGGCCTGACGATGCCAGACAGGATGTTCAACAGGGTTGTTTTGCCAGCACCATTAGGGCCAATCAACGAATGGATGTGACCAGGGCGCAGCGTCAAACTTACATCATTGGTCGGAATCACACCACCATAGGCCTTGAACAATCCCCTCGCTTCCAAGATGACGGCTTCAGGGTCGCGCTCCATGGAATATTTGCATTTCCAGGTCTCTATGGGCACATCGATTTCGGGAATCTTATCTGCCACACCCAATCGGCGAATGATCTTTTGTAAGGCACCGGCCAGGCCTTGTGGCATTGCATACAGGGCGAAAAGCAAAAGTGCGCCGTATGTGAAATGCTGCAGCTCTGGCCAACGAGCCAGGAATGCATCCAGCAGCGTCAAAGCAATCGCACCTAAGAAAGGACCCCATACAGAGGGACCACCAAAAAGCACGATCAGCAGCAAGAAAATCGACAGTCGGAAATTGATGAAGTCCGAATTGATGTACTGGTTTTGCTGCGCCATGAAGGCGCCAGCCAGTCCGCACGTCACTGCACTGATCACAAAAGCCAGGACTTTGAAGCGATAGACATTGACACCAACGCTTTCAGCAGCCACTTCTGACGCTTGCACAGCCATCATGGCGCGCCCGTACTTGCCGTGAAGCAAATTGGTGATGAGATAGTGAGTCAGGAAGGCAAATGCCAGGATAAGCCACGCCCATTCCCGGATGCCCAGCATCTGGCCACCAAAGGACGGGGGCACGACTCCGTAAATACCGGCTTGACCACCGAACGGCTCTTGCCACTCGGTGACGATTTTTTCCACCACGATGCCGAACCCGATGGTTACCATGGCCAAGGATGGCCCCTTGACCCGAAGCGAGGGGAAAGCTATCAACAGGCCGAACAAAGCGGCAACAACTGCTGAAGCGACAAGGGCAAGCCAAGGGTTCCAGCCAGCCTGAGCAGTCAACAATGCTGCCGTGTAAGCGCCTGCAGCGAACAGCCCTGCATGACCGAGCGATTTTTGACCGCTCCAACCGACCAGAACGTTCAGACCAGCGGCGGCGATGTAGTACATGCCCGCAGTGAAAATAATCTTCAGGTAGAACTCATTGTCCAGAAGAGCCGGAACAACAGCTGCCAACGCAATAGCAGCCACTGACAGTAAACGATGGCTGTTCATGGTCAAACCTTCTCCATCGTTTTGCGACCAAACAGGCCTTCAGGTTTGACCATCAGTACCACGATGATCAGCAGGAACAAGGTAATTTCCCGCATTTCCGCACGCCATAGGCCAATCAAAGCCTCCAGACATCCAAGCAAGATACCTCCTGCAATGCAGCCTCGGGGGCTCGACAGACCTCCCACAATAGCAGCAGAGAACGCCTTTAGAGCGATGCTCAAGCCCATGAATACAGAGGCTGTCGTGATGGGTGCAATCAGCAAACCCGCCAGGCCCGCCAGACCAGACGACATGACGAAAGCTAGCACCACAATCGCCGCAACGTTAATTCCCATCAATGCCGCAGCCTGCTGGTTTGTCGCGACCGCACGAACCGCTTTGCCGATCTTGGTCTTGCGCAAAACATAGTCGAGACCGGCCATCACTGTCAGCGTGACGACGATGACCAAAATCTCCTGGGGTCGTACCCCAGCACCAGCGATTCGGATGACGTCATCCCCCAAGGGCGAAGGCATCGCAATCGAACTACTGCCCCAAATGGCCATGGCAGTGTTTTGCAAAATGATGCCGAAGCCGATGGTGCTCATCACCCAGGACATCCCTCCCGAACCAAAGAATGGTCGGATGGCGGTGAAATAGAGAAGAACGCCGATCAGACCGACTACGACGAGGGTCATGACCAGCGCCAGAAGGTAGCGTCCGATGGTCACATCAGACGGCTCCAAAACTGCCGTGTAAGGTTTACCTGCAAGCAACAGCAGTGAACCCACAGCAGCAAATGCACCCGCCACCAATACCTCACCCTGACCGAAGTTCAGCGTTTTGGTTGTGGTGTGGGTGATGCTGAATCCCAGCGCAACGAGGGCATAAATTCCCCCGAGCGCCAGTCCGCTTAGCAGTGCTTGCAGGAGAACCATTACCGTTTCAGATCAGAAGAAGTAATGGACTTGGTGATGGCGTCCGAATAGTTCGTGACCTTGCCATCCTTCCACTTTCCCAGCTGGAAGTCTTCAACTCCCAGGCCTTCGTGATCGGTTTTGGAAAAGGGCTTCTTGTAGTTCTTGATGATGCCTTGCACATCCGGCATGCCACTTTCCAGAACGGCAGCAACTTTGGCGCCATCGGTGGTGCCCGCTTGCTTGATGGCTGCAGCGACCAGCATTACAGAGTCATAAGACTGAGCAGCCGACACAAATGTCACCATGGTCGGATAACGCTCACGCACACGAGCCGCAAGAGCTGCAGAGCGTGCGTTGCTGTCTTCGGCAGTGGATGTAGCAAAAATCAGGTGCTCAGCCAGCTTTTTACCAGCAGTGTTGACAAGGACAGAGCTCATGTTGCCCCAAGTGCCGATGGCCGTAGGCATGTAATTGATCTTCTCCATGCTGCGCAGCGTGTGAGCGTTGCCATCAGCCAGGCCATAGATCAGCACCGTATCAGCACCGGCGTCACGAATCTTGGCCAACTGGGAAGTCATGTCCGTGTCTTTAGGGCCGAATTTCTCAACAGCAACAGGATTGAGACCGTGCAAAGCCAGAACTTCCGTGGCGTCCTTCACACCTTGGGTGCCAAATCCTGTGGAATCAGCGATGAAGGCAATCTTCTTGTTCTTGCTGGACTTCACAGCGTAGGCCAACAGGAGTGCCACCTGCTCCCGATCCACCATGGACACGCGGAAGATGAAGTTCTGGGCTTCGTTTTGGTAGCGCTTGGTGATGTCTGTCGCAGTAGCCACAGGCACGATCACCGGTACTTTCTTCTGCTGTGGGATGTGCAACCAAGCCAACGCGTTGCCTGAGTTGGTAGGACCGACGACCACAGCAACTTTCTCGCTGTCAATCAGTTCGGTCATGTTTTGGATCGACTTGGGAGGAGTCCCGGTGTCGTCACGCACGACAGGGATCACTTTTTTGCCCAACAGGCCACCGGCTTTGTTGATGTCCTCAATGGCCAACTCAAAACCGTGGCGGGCAGCCATACCCAGTTCTGCAGCGGCAGTACCCGATTGATCGGCGTTGAAACCAAATTTGATGTCCTGAGCAAACGCAGAACCTGCAAATGCCACCAGCGCAGTTGCCAGCACAGCTGACAGACGGCGTGTTTTCACCTTGTGATCCATAGATGTCTCCTTGGTTGAGGTCAGTTAGGGTGGTCGAACTGTATTTCTTCTGTACCATTCATAAAAGGTACAGTTGCCGTGGACAGTTGAATGACCATACCCTTTTGAGTCAAGAAGTGTCATAGTCCAACCAGCAACTGCATTTCACTGACCATGGCCAGCAAACCGACCCTCGCCCAGAGCCTTGCCGACTCCATCCGACGTCAAATCCAGGAAGGGGCATATCGAACCGGTCAGAAACTTCCTTCTCTTCGTGAGCTTTCCGATCTACATGGGTATTCCAAAAACACCGTCGTGGCCGCCTTTGAGTTGCTGGTTGCCGATGGCGTTTTGGAGCCGCGCAGAGGGTCAGGGTTTTATGTATCTGACGCCACTAAAACGCTAACCCCAGAGGAAAGTCCGAACTCTCTTGGTCGGGCGATGAACATCGTCTGGATGATGCGGGAACAGTTCAAAACCATCCCAGATGCACACCCTCTAGGAGATGGTTTCCCCCCCACCGAATGGCTCTCTGACTTGCGACTGGACAAATACCATCCAAAGGTTGTCCGTAGTGGAATGGGTACGGTCTTTCGGTACGGAAACCGTTTCGGCTACATGCCCCTTCGCGAGCATTTGGTGCACAGGCTGGAATCATTCGGTATCGGAGCCAAGCCCAGCCAAATTTTGCTGACACAAGGTGCAAACAGCGCCATGGACTTGGTGATCCGCTACTTCGTGCCGCCAGGGGCCACCGTGCTGGTGGATGACCCAGGTTACTACCTGCTGTTTGGCAAGTTGAAATTGGCCAATGCCAACATCATCGGTGTGCCCAGAATGGCAGATGGTCCTGATCAGGAGGCTTTGGAACAGTTGATGGCGGTCCACAGGCCTCGACTGTTCTTTACACAGTCTTCTTGTCACAACCCCACCGGCACAGACATCTCGCCTGGCAAAGCATTTCGGGTTCTGAAACTTGCTCAAGAACACAACGTGATGATCGTTGAGAACGACGCTCTGGCGGACTTCAAACCTTTATCCACCCCTCGCCTTGCAGCGCTGGATCAGCTGGAAAGAACCATCTACATCGGCTCATTTTCTAAGTCATTTTCGGCATCACTTCGAGTGGGCTACATAGCCTGCAGTGACGACTTGGCCAGTGAGTTGGCGGACTTGAAAACTCTGGTCTCTACCAACTCCTCTGAATATTGCGAAAGAACAGTCAACGTGATCCTGCGTGAGGGTCACTATGAGCGGCACATGGTCCATCTGAGAGAACGAGCCACGAAAGCGACATCTGTAGCCAGGGAGGTTCTCTCCCATCTAGGCGCAGAGGTATTGGGAAACAGTCCTCAAGCGCTCTATCTATGGGCAAGCCTTCCTGGACATGCGGATACCCATGAACTCGCCCAGAAACTACAACAACAAAACATCCTTCTAGCACCAGGAAGACTCTTCTGCGTGAACTCAGAAGAACCATGTTCATGGTCGCGTTTCAATACTGGGGCTCTCGCAGACCCTAAAGTCGCCAAGGCGCTCGTCAATGCACTCAAAAAGATAAGTTAACTGGCGAGAATTTCTTGGGCAGCTTTCAAAAGCTGTAACTCAATGGATAAACACAGCACACTGCTTTGAAAAAAGTTGAATCGCGAGTGACTGCTAGCGGCAATGACTATCGAGGACTGCTTTTGGCCGATTGTTGCCGGTCATCTGATGTTTCAGTGATGACTTCTTTGCGGCATTTGGACATTTTTGAAGAGTTCACATCCCCAATGCTCGTGCAGCGACAAGGTCCAACCCAATCCATGAAACCCGCATGAATACTGGGCTCAGCTCATGGACACGTCCACAAGCCAACAGAGAAAAAAGAGAGAGATGTGGTCTCTGAGGACAAAAACCAGGGAAATCTGACCCATCGCGTCCACAAGGCAAAACGCGAAAGCCCGCAGAAACAGGGCCTTCCGGGAAAGAAAAGGGGGGACAGAGAAAATCTGTCCCCCGTGTGTGGTGGTGGGTGAGGACCGGGGTTCAATTCCCATCAGATGAACGGATGCTAACACCCTCGGTTCGGATCGGTTTCCTACGGAAACATGCGGAACCCTGACCCCGCAAATGCGGTTTCCTCATTTGCCCGCAGACTTCCGCAGCCTTTGATCTTGCCGTTTGAGCCATCGCTTACACCGGATAGGTGTGGGCCGGTGGATTGCCATTCCTCACCCAATCATTGAAGCAGGCTTCGGTCGACAAGACTTGGAAATGTTGAAACCAATCCGACTGACGCAAAGCCTGCTCGGAGGGACCATCAATCCAACCACTGATCACCAGGCAGAGGTCCATGCACCCGCGCAGGTTCGTCAGCCCTTGAGCCAGCCTCTTTGGGTATGCCCCTTGGTACCGAAATTTGAACAATGGCTCATGATGTGCCACACGATTTCGGAAGAAGTTGGCGATTTGTAGATCCTGTCCAAGCTGATGCCGGTTTTGCGAATTGCCCCACTGCTTGGGGTTCAAGATGGGATGGTTTGGGAAAATTTGCGAGATGACCGGCGGCGCATCAACTGGTGACAGTGTCCTGAAGAAATTGGTCCAGAACCCGAATGTCAAGGCAGCGACCACGTCATCCGTTGTTGGCTGCGGGTTCCTTCTGGCCTTGGTCTTCTTGTCATGCAAGATCCCGTCGATAGACTTTTTGGCATCACCGATGAACGGATAGTGCTGCGCCTGGGCATCGTCATACCAAGGATGCCCATGATGTCCAGCCGCTCCCGCAGGGGAATACCTCTGGGACATGACACGATGGATCGCATCCCTCAGATGCATCTCGATACAACCCAGCAGAGGGAACACCATGGCTGAGATCGCATAGTTCCAGGCATACGCACGCCGCACCTCCTCATTGGAGGTCAGCTTGAGGAAGCTCCGGTACCCTGCGATCCTGGCCGGTGCCAGGAAATGGACGAGGTGGTTCTGCTGGTTGCCTGTCATAGATCTCTGTGCTAGACTTCAAGGGAAGTCTGTGGATGTCCCGCTCTCACCTCGCGTGATGATGGCTCCATGTGCAAAGAGTCGGCGCCACCTTCGGGTGGCGTTCGGCTTTCTAGGCCTCGGTTTTGAACTAGATCAGATCTCAATGTTGTCCTCTGTGAGCTTGCTCCCACATTGAGGACAAACCGGTTTCATCTCCCGAAAGACTTCATCCCATTTCGCGAACCGGTCCAGGACAGAGAAACTGCCCCCTTTCAGCCCATCCAAAGAGTAGTCCTCGTACTGCCTAGAAAACGGGGCGTCGTTTTCTCGCATGACGATGCGCCCCTGGTGCCCACATGCGCATTTCAAATTGGTGCGTGTCACTGTTGTCATGGTGGATGGTCCTTCGCTAAACGATCGGGAGACGAAACGTTATTTGAGGCGGATTTCAGGGGTGAGTAGAAGTCCGGGATTCAATCCATCAAAAGACGTCTCTCTACCATTCGGCGGATGATGTAGGACGATTCAATGTGGCTCATGTTTCTTTGACGCAAATTTATGCGCCCCCTGAACATGGCGTATTCCTCTTTTGAGAGCCGGCCCGGCTTCCTTGGAAGCCTGAGCCATTCCAGAGAGCACACCGCACTCGTTGACTGCACCGCTGCCGGCGCAACTGCTGCGCAACTCAACAAGCTGCCTCTGCAAGGCCTTTAGCTCGCGGATTCGAACCGCCACATGTTTGATGTGCTCATCAATCAAGGTATTGATGTCAGAGCAGTCCTCTGGTGGGGCGTCTTTCATGCGCAACAGCGCTCGAATTTCATCCAGGGTCATGTCCAGCCCACGGCAGTACCTGATGAACATAAGCCGTTCAACATGCTCTGGCCCATAGACCCGGTAGTTGCCATCAGTCCGCTCGGCCATCGGCAGCAAGGCCTCACGCTCGTAGTAGCGAATGGTCTCCACCTGTGTGTCGGTGGCCTTGGCGAGCTCTCCAATCCTCATGGGGTCCTCCTTCAGCACTTGATCCCATTCTAGACCCTTGACTCTGAAGTGGCTACAGGGTTTCTAATGCTCCTGATGAGGAAAAAAATCATGAGTACAACCCCTGAAAGCACCAAGCCAGAAAACTGCCAAAGTGTGAGCTGCTGCTCTGCCGCTGCATGCGCGCCCACGACGCTATCTGAGCAGGACGTGACGCAAACACGCTCCGACCAACCGAAAAACAAGTTCCGCATCTCCAATATGGATTGCGCGTCAGAGGAGGCGGAGATCCGTCGCGCGTTGGATGGCATTCAAGGAATTGATACCCTGCGATTCGATCTTGGAGCACGTGTGTTGACCATTTCCGCGAGCGAAGCCGCATTGCCAGGTGCACTGCAGGCAATTCGAAAGGCAGGTTTCAAGCCTGAGGCCGTGGAAGAAGAAGGCAACACGTCTTCGAATGCATCCGCAGCATCTCCGGCTTTTTGGAAGGTATGGGGAAAACTTTTGGCAGCGCTTGGCTTGGCATTGGCAGCAGAAGCCATCAACTACGCGTTTCCGTCGACATCCTGGGTCAAAGCACTAGGCATGGGACTGGCAATGGGAGCCATTTTCCTTTCAGGCTTCGGAGTCTACGGAAAGGGCCTGGCTGCACTTCGGCAGGGGCGATTGAATATCAACGCGCTCATGTCGGTAGCCGTTACGGGCGCCTTTTTGATCGGCCAGTGGCCTGAGGCAGCTATGGTGATGGCGCTCTACGCGATTGCTGAGGCCATCGAGGCGCGGGCCGTTGATCGTGCGCGGGGTGCGATCAAGAGCCTACTAGCCCTTTCACCCGAGCAAGCAGAAGTGCGACAAGAAGATGGTCGCTGGCTTCGACTAGGGGTGCGGTCTGTTGCATTGAATTCAATTGTGCGAATTGCTCCGGGTGAACGTGTGCCGCTCGACGGCATCGTTGTGGCAGGTCAGAGCGCGGTGGATCAGTCACCCTTGACAGGTGAAAGTCTGCCTGTGGACAAGGGGCCGGGTGATGAGGTGTACGCCGGAACCATTAACCAAGCATCCGCCCTGGAGATGCAAGTCACTGCGCCTGCTTCCGACAGCACGCTGAGCCGGATCATCAAAGCCGTCGAGGAGGCTCAAGCCACCCGCGCACCGACGCAACGTTTCGTTGACCAGTTCGCCGCCATCTACACGCCTGCAGTCTTTGTCCTGGCACTGCTTGTTGCCTTGCTGATGCCTTGGGTGGCAGGTCTCACATGGCTGGAGGCGGTCTACAAAGCGTTGGTCTTGCTGGTGATTGCATGCCCTTGCGCCCTGGTCATCTCCACGCCGGTCTCTGTCGTAAGCGGTCTTGCAGCGGGTGCGCGCAGAGGCATTTTGATCAAGGGGGGCGTCTACCTTGAGGAAGCCCGCAAGATCAAAGCTGTCGCCTTGGACAAAACGGGCACCATCACCGAGGGCAAACCCAAACTGGTGGCGTTTGAGCCTGTGGCGACGGACGAAGCGCCAGAGCACATAGAACTGCTCGCAAAGAGCCTGGCTGCGCGCTCGGACCACCCCGTCTCGAAAGCGATTGCTCAAGGGCTCGCGGTACAACCCCAAGAGGTCAATTCGTTTGAGGCTGTTGCAGGTCGTGGCGTTCAAGGAGTGATTGATGGACACCCCTACATCCTGGCCAATCACCGCTGGATTGAAGAACGTAGCCAATGTTCTGCGCAATTGGAGGCGCGCCTCGCAGTCCATGAAGAGGCAGGACGCACTGTGACCATTTTGGCCAATCGGGACCGGGTGATCGCGCTGTTCGCTGTGGCAGACACGATCAAGCCGTCATCGATCGAGGCCATTTCCGAGATGAAGGCGCTAGGGGTCGTTCCCATCATGCTGACTGGTGATAACGCCGCTACGGCACGCACCGTTGGGCATCAGGCAGGCATCTCGGAAATCCGAGGCAATCTGCTGCCCGAGGACAAGCTCAAGGCCATTGAGGAGTTCCAAGAGCGATACGGCGTGACAGCCATGACCGGTGATGGCATCAATGATGCTCCGGCACTTGCAAAGGCGAATATTGGCTTTGCCATGGGTGCTGCAGGCACTCACACGGCCATGGAAGCAGCGGACGTCGTCGTCATGAACGATGACCTGCGCCGGATACCCGAAACGATCCGCTTGTCCAAACGAACCCATATCATCTTGTGGCAGAACATCACCCTCGCTCTCGGCATCAAGGCGGTGTTCCTGTTGATGGCCATCTTTGATGACGCCTCCATGTGGATGGCAGTTTTTGCGGACATGGGTGCGAGTTTGTTGGTTGTTTTCAACGGGCTGCGCCTTCTCAAGGCAGCAAAGTGAGGGCCGCCACATACAGGCCACCACTCTTGATTGACCTCAGGATTCATGAGGTCAACAACCGGGCTAGTGGCCTTGGAAGCCTAAAGCTACTACACTGTTACCTTATGAAACGGTACTTGGCAATCATCTTGCTGGTTCTGTTGCCCTTGCAGTTCAGCTGGGCAGCAGTGGCTGGTTATTGCCAACATGAATCGGGTGTGACTGTCAACCACCCAGGCCACCACAGTCACGACCATCAAGCCGCAGACCAACATGAACCCGTCAAAGACGGCGTTTCATCTGCTGGGGTTCATCATGACTGCGCGACGTGCCACTTGGGTTGTTCTGCGGCTCTGGCCAGTGATCTGACAACGCCCACAGCAGCGGCAGATCGGGATTACCCATTCGACTACGACGTCAACCCATCTCTAGCGCTCACAGAGCGACCTGAACGGCCTCAGTGGCCCACGCTTGCCTGATCGGCGAGCCTCGGGTTTCCTCTTCCCTTTTTCGAATCCCTTGTGCGCTGGTGTGCATGACGCATTAAGCGTTGCGCACTGAAGCCCGCGACCCCTGCGTCGCTGCTCGCTGATCTCCTTGGATGTTTTCACCATTGGAGATGAGTCATGCGTTTGAACGAAAAAAGGTCAGCACCTCTTCGAATTGTGCTGTCGGTGGTTACTTTGAGCTGCTGGGTCCTAAGCGCTCACGCACAGAGCACTTCTGGCGCCGCGCCAACCGGTGTGGCGTCATTGAAGGAAGTTTTTGAGACGGCTTGGCAAAGGCAGCCGGAAGCACGCGCGCTGCAGTCGCGACGGGACGCCGCGCAGGCCCAAGCCAAGGCTGCAGGCCTGCTGTCACCCGAGGCGCCCTCTCTTGAGATCAGTCAGCGATCGGACCGGGCGACCGGTAACAACGGTGCGCGTGAAGCCGAGATCGGCATCGCAGTTCCGCTCTGGCTCCCTGGGCAGCGCACGGCCAGTGCCGACTTGGCGCAGGCAGAAATCTCTTTTGTAGAGCGCAGGCTTCTCGCCTCACAACTGCGGCTCGCCGCATCCGTTAGGGATGCCTGGTGGAACTGGCAGCGTGCTCGCGTAGATGCCGAAATGGCGCGTGAGCAGTTGGCCAACGCCCAACGGTTGGCTGCAGACGTTGCGAGAAGGACGCAGGCAGGTGACCTGGCCCGGTCAGATCAGCATCAGGCAGAAGGCGCTGTGGCAGCAGCCGAAGCGCTAGCAGCGCAGGCCCAGGCTGCCTCGGCAGTTGCGTTGGCGCAGCTCAATGCGCTCACGGGCGGACTCGCGGCACCAGAATCACCCCACAACGCAGCGGGTGAACCCTCTCCAGCTCCGGCCCAATCAGCCCGTCACCCACTCATTGCAGAGCTGGAAGACCGTATCGCTGTTGCCGAACGCACGGCTGGCCTGATCAGCACCCAGAAACGCTCCAACCCCGAGTTAACGGTCGCCACCACTCGGGACCGTGGGTCATTTGGAGAACGGTATGGCCAGACGGTGCTCATCGGCATTCGAGTGCCGTTTGGTGCAGGGCCCAGGTATGACGCCCGTGTCGCGACGGCGCAGGCAGAAGCCATTGAAGTGCAGTCTCAACTAATCCTTGAGAGAGATCGAATCCAGGCCGATCAGCGAGGCGCTGCTTCTCGCGTGGAGGCCGCACGCATCCAACTCGACGCAGCCCAGCGAAGAGCCAAGCTGGCCCGGGAGTCCCGTGGATTTTTTGACAAGTCGTTCAGGCTGGGCGAGACCGATCTGCCAACTCGCTTGCGTATCGAGGCCGAGGCCGTTGAAGCAGAGCGACAAGAAGCGCGCAGCCGAATCGATCTGGCCACCGCCATTTCTGCATGGCGCCAGTCCTTGGGCTTGCTACCCCAGTGACCCCGCTCATCACCAAAGAATTAAGGAACACCATGAAGTTCATTCAATCGACTAGGGCCATATTTTTGGCTCTGATATTCACACTCCTTAGCCCATTGACTATCGCAGGACCTGGTCACGACCACGGAGACACCGCACCGCAAGCCACTGGATCTGCGCTGCCCCGGTTTACCGCAACGTCTGAGGATCTTGAGCTGGTTGGCATCCTCAATGGAAAGCTGGTCACGCTTTATCTGGACCGCTTTAAAGACAACAGCCCGGTCAACGACGCCCAAATCGAGTTGGACATCGCTGGCAGCAAATACAAAGCGCAAAAGCATGGTGAAGGTGAGTACGAGGTCACCCTCAAGGACACGCTCAAGACCGGCGTGATGGCGATCACCGCAACCATCCAGGCCGGTGACCTGACCGATTTATTGGCGACGGAACTTGATTTGCACACCGATGAAAGCGTGCCAGGACTTCGCTCTACATGGAAAACCATCGCGATGTGGGTCGGCGCCGGTTTACTTGCGCTGCTGACGCTGGGCGTCATGGTTCGCTTCCGTCAAAAAACCCGTCGTGCTTAAGGAGCCATCCACATGAAAACCAAAAACACTGTGAAAAAGCTCCACTGGCTCGCTCTGGCGGCAACTTTGAGCTTAGCGGGCGCTGGCGCGCCGTCTTTCGCTGGTGAGGGTCATGACCACGGCGCAGCCCCTGCCGTGGGAAATGCCAATGGCCCGCAGCGCATGGCCGATGGCAGCGTCTACTTGCCCAAGCCAGCGCAGCGCCAACTCAATGTCAGGACGCTGGTGGTGGAGACCGCCGAGCTGCCTCGCGCCTTTGAACTCAACGGACGGGTGCTGATGGACCCGAACGCTGGAGGGAAAGTTCAACCCATCAATGCTGGACGGATCGAGCCCGGGCCCAATGGCTTGCCCAACGCGGGTCAGACTGTGAAAAAAGGCGAGGTGCTGGCCTATGTAGTCTCAGCTGTTGCCCCGCTGGAAAAAGCTAGCCAATCGGCTCAGTTAGCTGAGATCCGTGCTGCCAAGGCGCTTGCCGAAAAGCGTCTGGCGCGTTTGCGTGAACTGTCGGACACCGTGCCACGCAAAGAGGTGGAAGCTGCTGAGAGCGAGGTGGTCAGCTTGACGGACCGCATGTCGGCCGTCAGCGCAGGCTTGGCCAGCAAGGAGGCTCTACTGGCCCCGGTGTCCGGGGTGATTGCGTCTGCCCAAGTCGTCGCAGGTCAGGTGGTCGACGCCCGTGAGCTGATCTTTGAAATCGTCGATCCGAAACGGCTGCGGATCGAAGCACTGGCTTTTGATGGCGCAATTGCGAGCAATATTGGCGGCGCCACACTGGCGGTCGGTGATCAGCGCGTGCGTCTGAGCTTCATTGGTGCTGCCCGCAGCTTGCGCGAGCAGGCACTGCCCTTGAATTTCCAGGCGCAGAGTCCGGAACTGCTGGGTTTGGCCGTTGGGCAACCGGTCAAAGTGGTCGTTCAGTCCAAGCAAAAAACGCAGGGCATCCCGGTGCCCCAAGCGTCACTGATGAAGAACGCAGCCAATCAGAACGTGGTCTGGGTCAAGACTGCACCTGAAAAGTTTGAACCTCGCACCGTCACCTTTGAACCACTGGACGGTGCAAGCGTCACGGTGACCTCGGGTCTGAAATCCGGTGATCGTGTGGCGACTCAGGGCGCCACACTCATCAACCAAGTCCGCTAAGGAGTCACGCGATGTTTAAGTGGCTTCTCGAAAACAGTCTGGCCAATCGGCTACTGGTGCTGATTGCTGGCGCCGTATTAATGGCCTACGGGGCATTCACCCTGACCCGAACGCCGGTGGATGTCTTTCCGGACCTGAACAAGCCGACGGTCACGATCATGACCGAGGCTGGCGGGATGGCGGCCGAAGAGGTGGAACAGTTGATCACCTTCCCGCTGGAAACGGCCATGAACGGATTGCCTGGTGTGGAGTCGATTCGCTCGACATCCTCGGCGGGGCTGTCCTTTTTGTACGTGACTTTCAATTGGGACACGGAGATTTTCCGGGCACGCCAATTGGTGTCTGAACGGCTCTCGGCCATGGAGCAAGGTTTGCCTGCCGGGGTGATGCCCCGCATGGGCCCAATCAGCTCCATCATGGGCGAGATCATGCAGATCGCCATTCCTGTCGATCCGCAAAAGATCTCACCCATGGCCGTGCGTGAATACGCCGACTGGGTGCTTCGCCCGCGTCTGCTGTCCATACCGGGTGTCGCACAGATAATCCCCATCGGCGGAGAAGTGCGTCAGTTTCAGGTTCAGCCCAACACGGCACGTATGTCGGATCTGGGTATTTCCTTGGACCAGTTGGAGTCTGCTCTGCGCGGGTTTTCAGCCAACACATCCGGCGGCTTTCTGGAACTCAATGGACGCGAGTACCTGATCCGGAATCTGGGCCGCACCTCCCGTCTGGAGGACTTGCGCAACCTGGCCATTTCCGCCAAGAACGGGCAGCCCATCTTGTTGCGACAAATCGCCGAGGTCACTTTTGCTGCGGCCATCAAGCGAGGCGATGCAGGCTTTGAGGGCAAGCCAGCGGTGATCCTGGGGGTTCAAAAGCAACCCACGGCTGACACCACTAGCTTGACCAAGTCCATCGAGGAAGCCATTTCGGACCTCAAAGCTTCTCTGCCCGCAGGGATGGAGGCCCCACGTGTGACATTCCGCCAGGCCAGCTTCATTGAGGCGTCGATTTCGACGCTGCAAGGCAAGCTGATCGGCGCGTCGGTCTTTGTGGCCGCGATCCTTTTCTTCTTCCTGGGGACGTTGCGTCCCACCATCATCGCGCTCACCGCCATACCGGTGTCGATTTTCATCACGGCACTGGTCTTCAAGTACTTCGGCCTGTCGATCAACACCATGACGCTTGGGGGGCTGGCCATTGCCATCGGTGGACTGGTGGACGACGCCGTGGTGGATGTGGAAAACATCCTGCGCCGTCTCAAAGAAGACCGTGCCAAGGATGCCAGCCAGCGCCAGCCGCTGCTCTCACTTGTAGCCAAGGCGTCCATGGAGGTCCGCTCAGCCATCCTCTATGCGACGGTGATCATTGTTCTGGTCTTTCTGCCTCTGTTCGCGTTGCCGGGGCTGGAGGGTAAGCTGTTTGTACCGCTGGGCATCGCTTTCATCATCTCGACACTGGCCTCATTGCTCGTATCGGTGACGATGACCCCTGTGCTGAGCTACTACCTGCTGCCCCGGATGAAGAATCTGGACCATGGCGACACCAAGGTGCTCGCCTGGCTCAAGCGGCGGTACAAGAGCAGCTTGCAGATGGTTCTGGACAGGCCTCGCGTGGCCATGGCCAGCGCAGGGGTTGCGGTCCTGCTGGCAGCCACAGCTGTACCATTCTTTCCCACCACGTTCTTGCCCCCCTTCAATGAGGGCACGCTGCTCGTGGGCCTGCGACTGAACCCAGGCGTCACGCTGACCGAATCGTCTGCCCTGGCGCGCCAGGCCGAGGTGTTGGTCAAGCAAGTACCGGAAGTGGTGCACGTTGGCAGGCGCAGTGGACGTGCTGAGCTCGATGAGCACGCCGAGGGCGTTCATGTGAGCGAACTGGATGTGGGGATCAAACCCTCAGGAGAGCTGACTCGCTCGATGGATGAGGTTCGTGCAGATATTCGTGCGCGACTGGCCAATTTGCCAGCCTCCATCGAGGTGGGACAGCCGATCTCTCACCGGATCGATCACATGCTCTCTGGCGTTCGCTCACAAATCGCCATCAAGATCTTCGGCGAAGACCTGGACGTGCTTCGAGGGCAAGCCGACACCTTACGCTCCCGACTGGCGGGTATCCAAGGCATCGCCGATCTGCAAATCGAAAAGCAAGTTCTTGCGCCCCAAATCAAGGTTCGGTTGGACTACGCTGCGGTAGCCCAATATGGATTGTCGGGCGCACAAGTGCTTTCGACACTGCAAGCATTGGCCGAAGGCGAACGTGTCACTCAGATCATGGAAGAAGGTCGACGGTTTGCTCTGGTCGTGCGCTTGCCTGAGTCTGCCCGTTCGCTTGAAGGCCTCGGCCAGATATTGATCGAAACGCCCTTAGGCAGGGTGCCTTTGTCCAAGATCGCCACGATTGAAGACGCTGATGGGCCGAACCAGATTAGCCGGGACAACGGCAAGCGTCGCATCGTGATCTCCGCCAACGCCTCGGGTCGTCCGCTCTCGGAGGTCGTGGCCGACATCCGTAAGGTCACAGCAGAATCTCGACTGCCCGAGGGCTACTTCATTACTCTTGGGGGGCAATTCCAGGCGCAAGAAGAAGCATCGCGCCTGATTTCCTTGCTCTCTGTTGTCTCTGTAGTGTTGATGTTTGTGGTGCTCTACAGCCGCTACAAGTCAACCGTTTTGTCGGCCTTGATCATGGTGAACATTCCCCTCGCGCTCGTGGGTGCCGTGTTGGGACTGTGGTTGTCAGGTCAGCCCTTGTCGGTGGCAGCCCTGATTGGCTTTATCACCCTGGCGGGTATTTCAGTGCGCAACGGGATTTTGAAGGTGAGCCACTACATCAACCTCATGCGCTTTGAGGGAGAGTCCTTCAACACGCAGATGATTCTGCGCGGATCGTTGGAGCGTTTGAGTCCCGTCTTGATGACCGCGTTAGTGACCGCTTTTGCACTGGCACCTTTGCTCTTCGAGGCCGAGCGCCCAGGCACTGAGATCTTGCATCCGGTGGCTGTGGTGATCTTCTCTGGCTTGATCAGTTCCACGCTGCTCGACACATTTCTCACACCCGCGATGTTCTGGCTCTTCGGTCGCAAGCCCGCCGAGGCGCTTTTGCAAGACAAGGACGCCGAGGCGTTCTGACCTAGTTTTCTACCTCAACCCTAAAAAGGAAATCTCATGAAATTCCGCACTTTCTTAATCACTTCGTCGTTGCTACTGAGCGGACTCGCTTGGGCTGGCCCTAACGATGGCGATCACAAACCCATGCACGGAGGCATTCTGACCACGGTCAAGGATATCGACTACGAACTGGTAGCCAACCCCACGACGCTGCGTCTTTATGTCCGAGACCACGGCAAGGCAGTTGATGTGTCCAAAGCCTCAGCCAAATTGACACTGCTGAACGGCGCGGAAAAGCAAGAGGTCGATCTCAAGCCCAGCGGGGACAAACTAGAGGCGACCGGAAGTTTCAAAGTCAGTGCTGGCACGAAAGTGGCGGCCGTCATTTCCTCGGGCGGAAAGCAGTCAACAGCACGCTTTGTCCTCAAATGAAGATCACTGGGATCTTCACCCCAGAAGCACGATTTCTGCCTGGCGGCGAGCAACCAGACCAGGCAGAACTCGTCCGCCCCCGTACACCCAACGCCTCAGTTCAGATGCCGCCCCAGCCCAGTCTCTCTGATTTACTCGCCGTCGGAGAGTTGAAGTCTGGAGCCGGCCTGCTCCCAGGTTAAACGTAAAGTCGACGATTGCCCCGAGCCGTGTTTCAGGCTCGGTCGCTAAAACGGGACAGAACCGAAGCGTTGCTAGCAGTGCCAACTGCATGTCAGCCTCCAGGTAGGCCTCACCCTGGACCAGAGTAATCGGGGGATGGGCATGGTCGCACAGGTGCCCGTACCCGATCGTCCAGAACCCGGCTGGGCAAACATACGGATATGCCCGGCCAGGATCACCTTTAGGCACTCTGCAAAAGCCTTCGAACCGCTTGGCGAGATCGATCGCAGCCTGCGGGACAGAAGTCATGATCGCACCCGATCAAAGACACGCCCCAGGAACCAGAAGTTCAAAACACCAGCCCATAGCGCCTGATCTGCTTGGGTCCACGCATGCAAGATGGCTTCGCCCCAACTGACGCCCGCGGTTAAGGCACCGATGAAACCGGCAGTCTTCGCTGCGCAGTAGAGCCCCATGAACCAGTAGGTAATGACAGGGCGAACGCTCGCAGAAAGGGCGTCCGCCCACCCCACCCCAGAAATACGACCCTGAGCCGCCACAGCCTCTTTCAAGGCCTCAATGGCGCCTGTGTTCCATGCCGTATCGGCACTGGCGCCAATTTCGGCCATGCGCTGAGCTCCGCGCAATTTTTCGAATTCCAGCGCCTTGTCCTGCATCGCCAATTCATGACTGCGCTCTCCCTGGCGATCGAACCACTTGAGGATCTCTGGCGCCAGACGAAAAGCCCCACCCAGGAGACCACCGAGCAAGGTCTCGATCATTGCGGGCCCCCCATCAGTTTGAGCTTGATGGCAGCTCCCACCAGCAGGCTGGCCAAAATTCCGGTGGTAGCAACCTTGATTGCGGTCTGCCAGGCCGTGTGGCGAGCGTCTCGCCATGCCTCCAACAAGTCGCGCAGTTCGCGGATGTCTCGGGCAGCGTGGCCGTTCTCAAGGCCTAGGTGGGCAAGGCAACGCTCAGCGCCTCGTTCGGCAGCGCGCGTCAACAGTTCATCGAGATCTTCCTGGCGCATGCTGAGCACCGAAGGCTGCTGGTTTTCATCAATCATATTGATCTCCAAAAAAATAGCCCGCACTGGCAAAGCCAGGCGGGCCAAACGGAAAGGTTCCTCTTATGCGGCGACAACTCGGATAGGAAATCGTTTCGCAGAGGGGCTGACGGCATTCCCCTGATCCGAGCGCAGAAATCCGAAAATGTCCTTTCGATCATCGCGCTGGGGACCGTCGATATAGATCGGTACCAAGCCAGTCAAGAACTCGAAGCCAGCGGCGAAGATCGGTACAGCGTCAGAGAAGGCGTTTTCGCAGGACCGGTCCCACAGGGGGCCTTCCAGGAACATGCAGGAGCCTTGGCAAATCTGCAACATCGGGCAGTTCGGGCAGTCCCCCCTCTTACTCCAATGCGTGGCAGTGTCGAGCTTGACAGCGGTCAGGTCGGATACATGTCCAATGCGGTGAGCCTGGCCATTGGGAGCGGTGCTGGCTGCACTCACGTTCTGGCAGGTCAGGACGTTGCCGCGCAGGTCGACTGCGATGCTGTCGGACTTGTCCATGCCGCACTTCTGGCCCAGGCTGGAAGCAGGACGACGACTACGGATGGAATTGACGAAGCTGGCCGTCTTGCTACTCACGGCCTGGACGTTAGCGGCCTGGCCAGTACGGATTTCGTGGAAGGCAAGATTGCGGTAGGCGTGCAGCTCATCTGGCTGAAGCGAGTGAGCAATGCCACCCTCGTCATAGGCATCAACAAAGCTACCCTCGCCGATGGGGACCATGTGGTCGCCAGTCAGCTCGATAAAAAAGCGCTGGATAGCTGCGCGCGATACGTTCTCGCGATTGACCATCGCATTGAAGCTGATGCGCCGTTGCGGGGCCAGACGGGTGTAAAGCGCCATGATGGCGGCGCGCTGCTGCGAATCCTTCAGGGGGTCGGGGCCGCGCACATGCTGGCCTGGGCCATCGTGCGAGATTCCGACATTGAAGCCCATGCGATCAAGCCATTCGTTGATGTCATCGCTCAGCAGCGAGCCGTTGGTGATGACCGACAGATCTGCTTTGGGGAACTTGGCCTTGATGGCCTCGGCCAGGGGGCGCATGGTCTTGATGTAGACCAGAGGCTCGCCACCCCAGAACTCGACCTTCTCGGGCGGGCTCGTCACCCAGGCGTCGAGGCCATCGATGAAGGCCTGCACATCGCCCGGGTTGGTTTCGACCGCGCGCGGCACGAAGCGCTGAGAGCAGTATTCGCACTCGTAGTTGCAAGACAGGCCCAGGCTGATCTTGAGGGTGCGGGGGCTGGACTTGCCCAGTGGTGTCTGCTTGGAGACTGCTGGAGCCTCTACGCGTTTAGCGACTTCGACCGCATGAACCACTGGCTCACCAGATTCGCGGGTCAACTCGCTGGTTGCGTTGTCGTAGTGGAAATGGGTGCGTTGGCCATTTTCAGGATTAATGGCAGTAAGGATGAATTTGGCCATCATTAGGCTCCGTCGCGTGCAGCGAAGTAATCGGCCTGCGCCTGGCGCAGCGCCATCTTGAAAGACATCACGCTGGCGACGGTATGCTCGTCGCTCTTGCCTGCGTTTGCGCTGGCATCGGTGATGATGTGCTTGAGGTGGTCGACAAGGGCAATGCCCTCGTGGCCTGGCACCAGGTTGGCCAGTTGGATGACCAGGGAGCTGAGCAAGTCGACCTGCTTTTCCAGGGCGGCGAGGCTGTCGAGCGGGTTGAGCTTGCGCAGCAGCGCGATCTTGGCCAGGTTGCGAACCCCCAGCCTTTCGCTGTCGGGGAAGATACCTGGCAGAACATCACGAGGCTTGCCCGGCTGCACGATGTCGAAGGGGCACTGAGCCGCCATGGCCTTGGTAATGCATAGACAGGCCTCTTCGGTGGTTTCGCCGAAGTAAAACCAGCCGAGGCCATCTGTCAGGCCGTGTTGAGCCAGGATCGTCAGGCCATCGCGGCTGTCTACATATTCGCGCTGAGACACGATTCCGATGACTTCGCTCTGATACTGCTTGCCATACATCAGGAACTGCAGCTCGCCCTGCTTAAAAAGTTGTACGTCAATGTTGATGGATGCGCCAGCAAATGAGACGGTGTAGCCTTCAGCAGTTTGATCTACACGCACAGCCTTTTCTTCATCGACGCTGGCATTGAAGGTAACGAGCTTCATGCAGCCTCCGCAAGCATTTCAAAGTGAAGTTCCACGCCAGGGCGCTCGCCGTTGTACGGGAACACAAAGTGCGGCATGTGAGAAGGGAAAACGAAGGCATCACCAGGCGATGGCATTTCCATGTGGTTGATATTGCCAAACACCCCTGTTGCGCGGCCACCAAACAAGAGATGCGGGTTATGCAGGCAGAACATGCCCGAGTAGTCGCGCCTGGATGGGTCGGGCTTTGCGGGGAAGTCCAGCCACAGCACGCAAGAAATATCAGCGTGCGGCTCAGTATGGAATGGCAGATGCTGGCCGTAGCGAAAAATGGATTCGCGTCCCACCATGTTGCTGACGTTGCACTTGAACTCGTCCTCGATGCTGCGGCGCAAGCGTCGGAAGATGGGCTTGAAGAACTCCGGGAACATGAAGTCCAGGCTGTCACGGTAAGTTCGGGAGTACGGGACCTGATGGTCATTCAGGCGCTCGTTAGCCTTGGTTGCAAGCTCAGTCGCCAGCTCCACCTCGGCGGGACTCAAAAGCCCCTGGATGCGAAGAACCGGAGCCGGGAAGATGTTGTTCAAAGAGTTCATGGTTTATCCTGGATCAGCAATAGCAATCGCAATTGCAGTTGCAGTTGCAATTGAAGTTGTATTGGGTTCTTCGGACAGCAATCTGGCTGCCGTTGTCCACCAGTTCATCTCGGACAAAAGATGCGCTACCGCAGTTCGAAACCACAGAAGTCGCGTTGTTGCCTACTGGGCTGCAATTGCCCGTGTTACCCGGGCAGTTGCCGATGAAACAGTTGGCGATAGTGCTGAAGAAGTAGTCGTGTAGCCATCCGTAATTGGCTGTCCACATCTGACCACTGTTGTTCATGTACATGTCCCAGTTGCCATCGGATTTCAAAAATCCCATGAGTCCCTGGTTGTGATGTAGGTAGCGAGTCCCCCAGTCCTGATCGACCATGTCCAGATAGTTGGCCGTTCCTGCAATTTGCAGCCTGGGCGCCGTGAGGGTGCCAGTCATGGTGTCGCCAGACTTGGCCACACGGCTCGAAAGATCAATAGGCACACTGGAATTGCCATTGGCATCCGGACCGTACCCGTTGACCGATCGCACAAAGGCTGTCGAGTCATAGCCATCGAGCTTGTCAGCATCGGCAGCCTTGGCCGTGATGCCCAGGTAGGCGGCATTGTGGTTATGGCCCAGCGCGGCATATGCCGCGTCATGGTTGTGACCCGCCAAAGCGAACCCAGTGGAATCAATGCCATCGAGCAGGTCCGCATTGGCCACCTTGCCAACTGTGGCGGAGAGGTCAATGACCATCTTCCAAGAAGCAGGACTGACCACCGTGAGGATGTAGAGCTTTTGCTCGTCTGTCCTGAAGCAAGGCATGCCAAGTTGCAAGTTGACCGTCGGGAAAGACGTTCCGCTTGAGAGCGAGAGCGCTGTCTTGTCGTTGTTCAGGATCTGAGACAACGAATCCGACAGCGTCGTTGACGATGGAATTTCGGTGTAGTTTTGCATTTAATACCCTTGTGCAACCCAAGAAATGGCCCCTGTGACCCGGGTGCCGGAGGTGTTTTCAAGAACTGCGGTGAAACCTGTGGTGGATACCGTGCCCAGGATTCGGGGGACGGCCACAGTGGTGCCCCCCTTGAAGGTGAGCGTGACCTCTGGCGAGACACGAAACTGCCGGGAAAAGACAACCGTCACGCCATTGGCCGCATTGCTCACCTGGGCAGTGCCACGGTCAAAGACATCGGGCACATCCACCGTGACGCGCAGACCATCGATGTAGCCCCGATCAGCATTGCTGGAGGTCAAAATCGCCCTGAACAGCGCCCGCTGGTAGGTGTAGTCGCCCTGAATGAAGTCCCGGAAATTGGTGTACCCCGGAGGATGGCCAGACTCCAGGATGTCAATGAAGTCCTGCTCGGTGATCTCTGTGCTTGCAACGATCATGTCGCTGATGACACCGTTTGCTCGCCTTCTGTATTGCTCAGCAAGGCTCAAGGCCTCGGCCAGCTTCAAGGTCTGCGCACGACGCAGCGACTCCCCAATCGCAAACCCTTCGCTGATCGCTTTTCGATAGGCTACGGTCCGTCCAAAAAACTCAGCGAACACAAACGTCTCGGAGATCCGTTTGACCTGCGACCTGGACAGCGACTCAGTGAACCTGAAAGTCTCTGCCTGTGGCTTGGTGAGCGCCTTTGATGGTGTCTCGACAAAGCTGAAGCTTTCGCCCACGCGCAAGATGAATGCAATGAGGTCGGTGTAGGTCTCAGCCAGCGCCAGCGTCTCGAACTTTCGCAATGCAATCTGTCGCGCCAACCCCTCGGCCACCTGAAACACCTCGAACACCCGCTTGGTGTTGGAAAGCCCGTTCTTTTCAGCCAACGCAAAGGACTCAACAAACCTCAGAACAAAAGCAATGAGGTCCGTGTAGGTCTCGGCAAAACTCATGACCTCGAACTTGTTCAGTACCAGCCCTTTGCCTTGCTTCTCAGCAAAGGCAATGGTTTCGGAGCTTCGCTTGATTCCCAGCTTCTGGATCAACTCCGTGAAACTGATGTCCGTGGCCACGCTCAGGCTGTAGACCGCCGGATAGGCACTCGTCCAGTTCTTACCGGCTGTGGCGCTGCTCCATGCAAACTTGCCAGAGGTCCAGGTGTAATTGGCCCCCGGCGAGCTTGAGACGTTGACGGTCTCGGCCATTTCAATCGCCCAATCAGCTCATCGTGAAGGTGAAAACAGCGGTCAGGCTGTCGTCCACCCCCTTGTTGACCACCGGGAACACCACACGATCAAACATGGTTCCAGCCGAGGCTGCATTGAACACACCTGCCTCGGTCAATGCGCCTGTAGCGTCGCCCGCCGCATAGCTGGCCGTGAAGGTGAACACCTTGGTGCCTGCCGTGTGGGCGTAGGTCGAGGCGTTGCGCTTGATCTCTGTGACAAGAGCGGTCTGAGTCGAGGCCGCAGCAGTCGTGCCCGTCCCCACCGCAATCCAGCCCATCACACCGGGGCGACTACCAGAGTTGCCAATCGCATCGGCCACGAAGTCAAAGCCGCCGTTGACGATGATGTTGTCTTTGTGGACCACTTCGACCTCGCCACTTGGCTTGGCCAGCACAAGCGTGAGCGAGCCCTTGATTTGCATGCCTTCATCCATCATGAGATTTCTCCAAAAAAATAGGCGTTGCCCCAATGGGTGCAACGCCTGTGCTTAAGTTGATTGATTTGTATGAACTGATCTAGTCAGTACAGCTTGAGGGATGAATACCCTGAAGTAGGTGCCAGTGGCTTACTTGCGCTTTGAACTTCCCCTCCCATTTTTCCAACAAATAGCCTGCGCTCTGTTGCCGTCTGACACACGCCGATGCAGATGCGATCGGCCACGTTAACGAAGTAAGGCACCACCACCCGGTTAAAGAGTTGGTCCTCCAGAAAGAACGCTCCTGCCACCGAGTCATAGCCGACCAGGAGGCTCACACCGGAACCCGTGGCCGCCCACATAACCGATGTGGTTATCTGATTTGGGATGAACCAGAAGCTCACATGAAAGACACCCGGAATGCTGACCCCCCAGGACACCTTGGTTGTGTCCTTGACCAGCACACCACTGCCGTAGCGCCCATCTCCATATCCCACGCCAACGGCTTCAGAGCCAACGGGGTTTCCGTAGCCGCTGAGCACACCATTGAGTCGCCAGCCGTAAAGCTCTCCTGCTTGCAGCGCATCCTCACGGGCCATCTGAAACCTCGCTTCGATGCTTTTGAGTGCCCCGTCATAGGTCCATTGCCGCTTAGCAGCCGAGCTGATCCAGGCGTAATTGGCTGAGGTCCAGGTCTCGCGGTCGTCCAGTGTTGCCCCGATGCTTGCCAGCAAGGTGTTCTGCGCACGGTAGCTGGTGGGTAGGTTTACCTCAAACAGGTACTCTGACTGGGTCACCCCGCTGTCCATGCGCAGCACATCCAGGCTGTTGACCGATTCGACCGAGGCGAAATGCTTCACGCCGGGGAATCGGGTCGCCTGAGCATCCACTGTCACCAGCAGATTGGCGTTCTGGGGCTGCGCCACCACTGTTGAGACGAAGGTGGCATCTTCCGAGTAAATGCCGGGCGATGCGATCGCCTTGATCCAGAACTTGCGCTCCCCATCAAAGCCCGAGGGCAGCGTGAAACTGCTGGACTTGACCTCGGCAATGAAGATCGAGGTGTCCCAGGCACCCCCTTCCCGCAACTCATAAGCCACGACCTCCGGCTCGGGATTTGGCAGCCAACGAAACTCCAGCCGGTTGGCTGACTGCACCACATCGAATTGCCGCACCGATGAGGGAGCGAGCAAAGTGAGCTGGAAGGTGGTGACGTGTTGGCTGTACTTTCCGGAGGTGTCAAAAGCACGGATGTGATAGTTGTACTGACCCGACTCGCTTTGGTCATGCACCAGCTGCGTGCCCGCTGTCTGCCCGACCATCACACCCGAATCCCACCCTGTGCCGACCCGTACCTCATACCCCGAGAGGTCTGCATCGGTATTGGCACTCCAGCTCAGGAGCAGATCGGTCGTTCGGCGCAACACCACAAAGTCCTGCACATCGTCAGGCGGCTGGAGCTTGCCCAGAATGCTTTGGCTCAGGCTTGCGGAATTGCCCAGCTTGCCCGACACACCCACAGCCCGGACCGTGAAGACGTATTCACCTGCCTCAGCGTTTCGGATTTCCAGATAGGTGCTGGAGACTTTGGGCAGCGTGACCGTGTTGCCGCCGTTGACGCGGTAGGTCGCCTGGTACTCCAGTGCCCCAAAGACCTGATCCCATCCGAGCTGGATCAGCACGAGTGCCTGATCCTTGACTCGGTACAAGCTCTCGGTCACGGTCAGCCTCGTCGGGGCCGCTGGCGTGGTCGAGAGCACCGTGATGACACGAGGCTGCAAGGCCAGGCCCTGCTCGATGGCTGCGTACTTGCTGGGGTTGTGCGCCAGCGCCGTGATTTCGTGAATGCCGGGTTCGCTTTCAGCGACTTGCACCACACGAAAGAGCTGAGCCTCCACCAGCGTGGAAGACAGCACCCAAATCGCGCCAACTTGGGGAGCCATCGAAAACACGCTGGTCACCCCCACAGTCCGGCCAGAGAGCGACCCCACTTGCCGCTCTTCAACGACACCGGTGGGTAGCACCACGGAGATCCGCCAAGATCCTGCGGGCAGGTCTTGATCGAGCGTGACACTGACGGTTGTGGCCGCAGCAATGCGCCCACCCAGTCGCATGCCACCCCGGCTGGCATCGGCCACCTTGATGACATCACCAGGCCGAACCACCGCACCCTCGAGTCCGGTGCGGAAAGTGGTGATCTCCGACTCGGACTGCTCGGAGTACAGCAGCCATTTGCCCACCCGGTTGGCTTGACCACGAGAGGTGCACCCCATGGCCACCACATCGGCCTGAACCACTCCATAACGGGCGATGCCTGCGAGGTCCTCGACGTATTCCACCTTCTGGCGGTAGAAATCATCCGGATCCACCCAGCTGACCAGCGCCACTGTGTGCCGAGCCTTGGCAGATGACCCCTGATAGGCGAACTCACCATCGACAACGTTGGCAGCGGTGAACTGGTAGACCGGATCCTGCGGCGCATCCTGCGTGACCGTGATGGCGCCACCCGACCAATAAGCCATGCCCCGGAACACCGAAGCCATGTCCTGCACCACCTTGTAGGCCTGCTCCCGGGTCTGCAGGTACAGATTACAGGTAAAGCGTGGCTCATAGCCACCCAGCCCGTTGGGCACCAACTCGTCACAGTACTTGGCCACCCGGTACAGCGCCCACTTGTCGACCTGCGACTCAAGGATGTAATTGCCAAGACCGTAGCGGGTATTGGTCACCAGGTCATAGAAGCACCAAGCGGGGTTGTCCGTCCAAGCGACCTTGAAGCTGCCATCCCAGACACCGGCATAGGAGCGGGTCTCGGGAAAGTAGTTCGACGGGATGCGAACCCGAAGGAGCTTGAGGTCATAGCTGCGCCGGGGAATCGAGGTGAATTGCGAGGCGTCGACCCGCAAGGCCATCAGCGCGCTGTTGGGGTAGCGCAGCTTGCTCTCGATCACCTCGGTGTAGGACTCGAGGAAGGTCTTGTTTTGCAGGCTGGTTTGCGTCGAGTCGGCCGTGATGCGGCGCAAGCGCACATCCCAGGGACCAGTCCCGGACAAAGGAACGTAGTAACTGCGCTGGTAGCGTGATGAAGTTTTGCCTGAAACCGTGTCTTGCAGGATCTGCACATAACCGGCTCCACGGGACTGCAGGTCAATTGCATAGCTGACCGAAGTACCGTTCAGATCACCATTGGTCGTGTCCTGCAGCGTCAGCGTCGGGATGCTGACCTTGATGCGTACAGCGTCCACGTCCGGGTCGGTGATGGAGCGCACCACGGGCTGACCGTATTTGAACTCCACCCCGACCGAGACCTCGTTTTCCACAGAGGAAAAGCCAGGGATGTAGTTTTGCTGCTGGGTTCCGGTCCGTGCCTCCAGCGTCACACCGGTGAAGTTGTACGAGCCGTCTGAATTCTGGATGGGTGTATCGTCCAGATAGACTGACTTCAAACCACCAACCAAGCCCTCAATTTCGCCCTCGCAAACGAGGTCAACCACCCGGGCATAAGCCTTGGAGCGCAGGCTGTCGGGCGCTTCCTGGGCCACGCGAGCACTGCCTCCCCCGGATTTGCCGCCACCGCCAGCTCCGACAATCAATTGCGAATCAACGGTGCTCATACAGCTATTTCATCCACATCAATGCCGGCGCTGATCACGGCCGAACCCACAATCAGCCGCCCGTAACCCACAGGCACGGGATGCCCTTGGGCCGTGGTGTTCACAGCGCCGTTGAAAACGTAGCTCGGCTGGTTTTCTGGTCGTTCGGAAGGGTCAGAAGACTTGGCCGTCGGAGCAATCATCTGGGCCACACCACCCAAAATCATGGAAGTACCCACCGAATAGAGCGTGGCCTGCGAGAGAAACGATCCAGCAGCAGCCCAGCCCATCGGGTTCCACCAGGACACAGCGATCAGGGCTGCCCCCAAAAGGATCTGGCCCAGTCCATTGCCCCCAGCACCGGAGATCACGGGTGCAATCGTGATGTGCTGCTGCCCTGTGGGCTCATGCAGCCGATCAAGATTCAAGGCGTCCCGCCCGGCCAGCACCCGGTAGCCCACACCTCGCTCACCTGAAACCACGAGCTCTCGCTCGAAGGTGGGAAAGTTCGCGCACAGGGCACGCACCGCTTCCGCTGCCGAGGCAACTGCCATCTTGTGCCTTCGACCGAAGCGCTTGCCCAGTTCGCCAAGAAGGATGATGGTGGTCATGGAGGTCGGGTTATTTCTGTGCGGTGTCTCAGGATGTGCGTCGTGATCTTTTGCCAGTAGCCGCCATACACGTCCCGGCTGGAAAGCCTGCCCTGCAGGTGATGCAGGATCAGACCGTCACCCAGGTAAATGGCGGCATGGTTGGGAACAGGTGATGCCACCTGCATCAGGAGCACATCGCCAACTTCCATGTCCTGGGATTGAACGGCTCCCAGCGCCTCAAAGCCTGCCGAACCGATGTTGTCGAGGTACAGGCTCTGGCCGCGCTTCCACCACTCGTCAAAGCGGTCAAAGTTCGGCAGATCAATGCCTCGCTCTGCCCGATACCAGTCCCTGATCACCGAGTAGCAATCAAGCACCCCGTGGGCCCATGCCCGACCGACCAAGGGAGCGATGTAGCCAGATGGCTGCATCTCATGCCACTGCCCAGAGGGGAAGGACAGAATGAACCAGGGCAAGCCAGAAGCTTCGCAGGCCACTTTGTCGGCTTGGCTGGGCTCAGCAGGCAGATTCGGATGGGAATGGAACACCCCCACGATCTCTCCAAGCCGATCGGCCTGGACATAGTCCTCGGGATGGATCACGAACTGGTCGGTACCCACGCCAATGTTGCGGCATGGAACGTAGGTCTCCCGGCCCTTGTGGATGACGAGCAGGCCACAGGCTTCGCGGGGAAACTCCCTAGCAGCATGGGCCAGCGCCAGCGATTGGTTGATGGAGTCCATCATCGGATCAACCCCGCCGCTGGAAACCCGCCAAAGGGCAACTCGGCATTCGAGCCAAATCGCTTCTGGCAGGACACGAGCCTTTTGCCGCAGACATCCTGCGACCGTGAAGTCACCGTCTCATCGTTGGCATTGAAATAGGCCGTCCCGGTGTAGCCGCACTCCGAGCCCCGGTAGCTCCAGGGGCAGACGTTTTGAACAATCTGCCGTCTGGGCAAGGACACTCCTTCGAGATCGAAAGAAGCAGCCAACTCGAACTCGACCACATCCCGGGTCTCTCGTGACTTTCGGTCAATGAAATACACATCGTCGGCAAACTCGGCCGTCGGGTCTGCGGTCGGGTTGGTACCGGTCCCGAAATTCACGGCATCGAGGTACTTGAGCAGCGTGCGCTTTCGCGTGACCCGAGCACCCACCAGGTCCTGGTAGGAGAGGATCAGCGCAGTGATGCTGCCCGTGACGTTGGCCACCTTGAGTTTGGGACGCGGCACCTGGCCGTTGCCGTTGAACTCAAAGCCTTCAGCCTGAATAGGAAACGGCTCATAGGTATTGCCCTGCCAGACCACCTGACGGCGCAGCTCGTTGGTGCCTGCATGAAAGCGAACCACGCCTTCGTTGAAGAGGGTCAGGTCCATCACGAAGAGCTCGATGACTGCACTCGGGGAGAGCTTCTGGATTTCTGTGGTGATTGTTTGGACTGTCATGAGAGATCAAACACCTGCCTGAACGTGGCACGGATGTTTTCCAGATTGGGTTCTTCCACCGTGCGACTCCACTCCTCGCACAGAAATTTGCCCGCAATGCCACTCGGGGTGGTCCAGTCGAATGACTGAACCGCCCCACGGGCACGCAAGAAGTTGTCGATGGCAGCTGCCTCGGTCGTTGATTTGCCCCTGAACTCCAGGGACCAGACCTCGGGTTGGGTGTTGATGCCAAAGGCTAGGCGCTGCTCGTACCCATCGCCGAAGGAAACCTTGCGGACGTTGGGTTTGAGGCTGAGTGATGCGCCAATCGATGCAATCCATGTGAATGACGCCATGAAGCCCCCTTAATTCATCCAGCTCTTCGGGGGTCGAGCAGACCACCCGCACGCTTTTGATTCAGCAATTCCTGTCTGACAGCGCTAGAGATCGCCCGTCCCAGATCCTTGCCCTGACCTGTGCTGGTTGTCACACCACCTTCGGCCACGTTCACCGAGATGTTGAAAACATCGCCGCCCCCGGACGAGGACTGGTTCATCGTGACGGGTATCGATCGACCATCAGGCAAGGGCACATAAGCCTCTGGCTTGGAGCCTTCTCCGAACACCGCAAGTTGCGGGGATGAGGCCACCCCACCACTGGCGTAGGTGCGCAAGGGCAAAGGGCCAGCCGAGGTCATGATTCCGCCATCGGCAAACCCGAACATGCTGCCCAGTGCTTTGGCCATGGGTAGCGTGATGGCACGTTGTATCTGGATGCGGATCAGGTCAGAGATGATGGAGGTGGCCAGCGACCTGAAGTCGAGCTTGCCCGTCATCACAAAGTTGGTGAGCGCATCCGTCATCCCATTGAAGGCCTTGGTGGTCACCGCCTCCATCTGCTTGCCCACCTGTTCGGTTTCTTCACCCAGAGTGCGCAGCGCCTTGGAGAATCCAGCCCCCGGGTCTGACAGTTCCAACGCCCGTTGCCCCAGGAGCTTCGCTCCATCGGCCGCCTGACGGGCAGCCTCTTCAATGCGGCGAAACGACTCGGCCAACTTGTCATTGCCAGGCGTGGCTTCCACCAACTCCCGAGCCTTGGCAGCAAAGTCTGCCAGCTCTTCTGCGCTGGACTTGCGCGCGGCAGACAGACGCCTAAGGGCATCAATCTCGCTGATCGAACCCGTCTCGCGCAGGACCTTGATTTGCTCTTCAGTCGATCGAAGCTGACCCTGGCTCCTGGCCACCTGCTCTTGCAGGTCCTTGAGCGTTTCGCCTGGCAGCTTGATTTCGCGCTCAAGGTTGGACTGCTGCGCCTCACGCTCTAGTCTTTGTCGCCGAAGAGTGATCTCAATAAGCCTATCCTGCAGTTTCAATTTGTCCTGGGTGGTTTTCGCCACCGTAGCGAGACCACTTTTCAGGATTGCCTCTTCCTGCGAATACAGCTCTGCCAGCCGGGCTGTGAAATCTTGTTGCGCACTCAGCCGGGCCTCGCTCGCCTCCTTGTAGCTGATGAAGCCCTGGCTCTCATACAGATCGATGATCTTTTGACGGTCCTTGAGGATGCCGGTCTCGACATCCGTCAGCCCCTGCAGTTGCTTTATCTCGCTCTCAATCTTTGCCATCGCTGCGGCGGTGAGAGCGCCGGTAGCCGAGTTGTAGTTCAGCTTGGGCTTTTTGGCCTCGGATGCGGCCTCCGTCTCACCCCGGTTGATGGCATTGAACCGCTCTTTGACCGCATCGGCCAGTAGCGGCATCTTCCAGAGGTCAACATAGGTCTGGTTGGCCTTTTCAACGATCGCATTACGCTTTTCCAATGCGGTCTTGAGGGTGGCCTGGTTCTCCTCAGAAAACGGGTTGAGACCCTTGCCACCTGCTAGGAAGGTGCCGAGCAATTCGATATCTGCCCAGACTGCCTCGAAGCTGCCCATGACTGCCTTGGCCATCTGGATCACACCGCGCAGCGCATCGATCACGATGGCAATGCCATACGCTGTGTCCTGCGCCCAGGTCTTGAGTGTGCCGTCATCACGCAGTTTGACCATGGCGTCTGCCGTGTTGTGCGTGCCCAGCATCACCGCCTTGAGCTCACCCACCAGCTCTTCAAGGGCAGGCAGTGCGGCCGTGACGATAGTCTGGGCGACGAAGTTGTGCTCGGCCCGCATGCGACCCAGTGCCTTCGAGGCCTTCTCGGCAGATTCGATCTCAGCTTCAGTCAGCCGGATGTTCAGGTCCTGGTTAGCGGCCAGGTCCTTGAGGAAAGGCAACAAGCTCGCCCCAGACTTGCCAAAGAGCTCCAGCGCAACGGCCGTCTTGCCTGCCCCGTCCTCGAAATTGGACAACTTCAGGGCGATGTCGTTCATGACCTCGGCCGGATCCCGCAGGTTGCCCCCTGCATCCTTGGCCTTGATGCCCAGAAACTGCAGGGCCTGCGCAGCACCCTTGGTTTCATCGTCCACCCCGGCCAGTCCCTTGGAGAGCTTGGTCAGGCCCACCCCGATCTGGTCCATGGCCACGCCAGAGATGGTGGCCACTGGAGCAAAGCCGGACAAGGCCGTGGCACTTGCCCCGGTCTGCTCGGCCAGATCTTGCAGCGCTGCCACCGTCTCCAACGTATGCGCTATCAACTCCTTCAAAGCACCTACCGACTCCACGCCGATAGCAATCGCGAAGGTGGTCTTGGCCACCTCAGCGACCCTCTCCAGAGAACCGCGCATGGATTCGGCGTGTTTTTCCAGAAGGTGGGCGCTTTTGCCCAGGTCTTCACGGAACTCGGCCGTTTCGGCAGCAAGCTTGACCACCAGTGAGCCGATATCAGCCATGTTTGACTACCTTGTGGGAGAACATGGCCTTGAACCTGGCCACGTTGAGAGGGATTTCCTCTTGGGGTTTCTTTTTTTCGAGGAAGGGCATGAAGTCTTCGGGCCTGAATGGGTTGGCATCCTTGGCCCTGTGGGCATTGGCAAAGGTGGATGCCACCACGCCCGAACGGTAATCAGCCCTGTAGTCCCCAAAGGGTTCGAGCTGGTAGTACGCCATCCATTCGGTCAGCTCATCCGAGCCCAAGCTCGCAAGCATCTCGCGCACCGGACGACCCAAAGCTAGGGCCAGGCGGAACACGAAGCGCCGGGAAGGATGGGCGATCAGGCGTTTTTTGCGGCGTCCACCTGATCGGAGCCAATACCGTTCAGGCGCTGAGCGACTGCAAACACACGGTCCAGCGCCTTGGCGCTCTTGGCGCCCAGCACAGTGATGTCGGCATCGCTAAATAGTCGAGCACCAGTTTCATCGCACAGGGCAAGGGAGACCAGACGGGCACGGACGTTTTCGAGACGCCCCTCTTTGCCAATCAAGCTGGCTTCGAAAGCATCGCGATCGGTACCGGTCATGGTGCGCACTTGCACCTCACCACCCCACTCCGGCACTTGAACGGTTTCTCGGGGCAGATCTTCGCTTTGCAGGATTTGTTCACGGGTCAACATAAATTCGGTTCCTTAGGATTCGGTGATCTCGCCATCGATCTCGATGGTCACGGACGCTTGCACCACGGCATCAACACCGCCTTGCACGCTGAAGTGCGTCACGTAACCGTAAAAGGTCCAAGTGGCAGGGTTGGTATCGGTGAAAGTGATCTTGAATTGACGACGGGTACGGTTGGCACGGTCAGTTCTGAGGCCTTGGTGCACCAAATCGTCGGGGTTGTAGTGAACCGTCAGTGTCAGCTGGCCCTCGTCGCGCAAGCCCACGCGCTTTTCCTTGGAAACTGAAGCCAAGTTGGTGACATCGATGACGGCGGCCTGGCCACCGGGTCCCTGAAACGAAACCACGTTCGGGATAGTCTCAAAGGCGGTGGTGCCAAATCGGGCAATGGCAATGCCCTGTGCGGTGATTGCGGTGCTGCTCATGTAAATGCTCCTGTTTTGTGGAATCACTGCTACCGGTGGTAGGTGTAGTCCACGCTCACCCGGTACAGCCGGGCCTGTTCTTCAAAATCGGAGAGCCCCATGCGCACATCGGCGACGGTGCTCTTGTCTGCCAGCAACGCTTCCAGGACCTGGTCCTGCAAGAGCAATGCCTCCTGGTACGTTCTGGCGTAGGTATCAACCTGCACGCGCACGCGTTGCAGGCCATGTGGCCCATCGATGCCAAAGATGTATTCCTTGACGATGGGCGTGTAGACAATGGCCGGGTACTGGGTGTTTTCTGGTGCGACAAGCGCATAGACCTCACCCGCCGCCAGGTCCTTGATGGCGTCAAAGAAGTCCTGCACAACTATTTCCTGTTGAGGTTCTTAGCTTCCAGTTCCACCCGCTCGGCAAGCCGCTCCTTCATGGCCTGGACGGCGTCGCGCCGCTTGGCCTCTAGGGCTGGCCGAAGGAATGGTCTGGCTCGCATCTTTCGGGTACCGAACTCCACAAATCGCCAATACCATGCATCCTGCGAGAGGTTGCCCTTCTTGCCCTGCTTGCGGTACTTCTTGCCGTGACGCACGGTCACAAAGAAGGTTTGACGCGTGAGACTGGATAGTTCGGGGATGTGCTTCATGATCACCGAGCGCTTGAGCGTTCCCGGTGGGGGCTGATTGGGGCCTAGTGACTCCGTGGCCTTGGGCGCTCGCAGCCTGGCTTCATCGCGGATGACCTTGGCTCCCGCATAAACCGACACACGCAGCCCGTTCTTGGCAACCCTGTCTGGCAACTCCCGCAGTGCCTTGGCCAATTCAGCCAGGCCTTCGACTTTGACGAGTTCTCGTTTAGCCATCGTCAAGTCCTTCCGAGACCAGCAAGATGAGCTGCGTCCGCCTTTCGTCCTCGTTGAGAGCCGAGTGGATGTTGAAGATGCGTGACTTGTATAGAACCCGCATCTGCGCAACCTGCTGAGGGTTGTCAAAAACAGTCTGGTAGCGGACCGTAATCTGATGGGTGATCTCAGCCGAAATCCGATTGGCGATTACAGACTCACGCCCAGACAATGGCTGAATATCGGCCCAGACCGTGGCGACATTGATCCAGATTCGACTGGGTGCCCCCAGGCTGTCTTTGACGGTACTGGGGCGCTGAATCTGTACACGGCGATTGAGCATGCCTGCGCTGATGGGATTCATGCCAACACCACCTTGTAGGGGTCCAACAACCCGTCAATGAAGGGCAAAGTCTCAATGCGACCGCGCGAGAGGGCCGCAACCTCCTCACGATGTGCATACAGACTTCCAACCCTGAGCTTGATCCAACTCTTGATGCCCTCGGGCACTGAAGCGGCAGCGCCATAGCCGGTATCAAAAGTGACACTGACTGCGCCGATCTGAGGCAGCGTGATAGGCCAGATCTTTCCGAACACCGGGGTGATGCGAGCTGGCTCGCAAGCCAAGTCCACCACATAGTCGCTAGTCGGCATGCTCTGCCAGATTCCAGCCATATCCTGATACTGGATGCTCACCACAGACTGAACGGGGCACTTAGGAATCAGGATCGCGTGACCAGGCAGCGTGAAGGGGCTGCCGGCAGGCACCCCCATCAAGCTTGGACCAGGAAAGCTATCGAGCACCATCTTCCAGCGCGCCGTCACAATCTGACGGCCCGTGATCGTCTCTGCTGCCAGCCTCGCCGCCGTGATGAGCGCCGAGATCAGCGCATCGTCATCCGTGAAATCCACTCGCAGATGGAGCTTGGCGTCCATGAGAGACACCGGCTCCTCTGCAGGCGGGCTGACAAGTTGCAGCGGCATGGCGATCAGGCTGCGTCAGCGTTGGCTGCCACTGGCTTGGTTTCCTGGGCAGTTGTGGGAGCGCTTTGGTTTTTCACAGCGGAAGCCTTAGGGGTATCCACTTCTTCCGCGAAGCCAGCAGCAACTTGACCGAGAGTCTCGTCGTCCGACGGGTAGATGCCACCCTTGGCGTACTTCACGAAACTGTTACCAGAGCCATCGACCGAGAAGAAGTCGGCCAGGAATCGAATCGATTTCATGACTGCTCTCCTCAGATGATTTGCGCCACGGCTGCCTGGTTAAAGGCGTCCGCAGGGGCATAGCGTGGATTAACACCGAGCACCTGGGCGCCGGCCAGGCTTGCCGCCACACCCACGGTGATCGACAGTCGCACGAAGCCGAAGCCGTTAACTGTGTCGAGCTCCTCGGGCTTGACGTTGATGAGGACTTGCTTGGCCGAGCCGCCACCCGCTTGGGTCAGCTGGGTGATGGCTTTACCCGTGATGTCCTTGGCACTGGTACCGGAACTATCGAGCGCTTGCTGCAACTTGGCGTCCAGCGTTGCTGACGTGCCCAGCGCACCGGTTTCGATGCTGGCCACGAGAGCATGGAAGTTGGCCACCGAAAGCCAGCCGGTGGTGACGGTACCCACCGCCAGGCTGGCGGGGTCAATGGTGGCGAGGACGGCAAACAGTTCGCTGCCTTTTGCATTGGGAAACATGAGGTTCTCCTTGAGAGTTGAGTTGATTCGCAGAGATCAGCGTGCGCCCAGCTGGATATAGGGCGACATCGTGGTGGCACCCTTGGCCGGGGAAATCGGGGCGGCGATCTTGGATTGGCCATCCATGCGGAAGGTGGTCCGGAAGGCGGTCAGATCGGCATCGAAGTACAAGTGCATGGAAGTGGCGGTCTGCATTCCACCTGCCTTGGTGATCGTCTGGTAGTACGACAGGTCCACCAGGATCACGTCGCCCTGAGACGAGAAGGTGTTTGCGTGCTGGGACACAAACACCGGGCGGCCCAACAGCGTGCCGTAGGGCGAAACCTGAATGCCACCCACTGGCAGGCCCGTGGGCAGGTAGATCGGGTAGTTGCCCAGGGACAAGGTGAAGAGCGCCGGCAGGACGTCGTTGTTGACGATCCACACCGAGTTCGCAAAGGACCCACTGGGCAAGCGCGAGATCATCTTGGCCAAGTTCTGCGGCAGCAGCGTCTGAGCCGCTTGGCCTGATTCCTTAGCAACCGTCACAGTGGCACCTGCAGACAGGGCCCCAACAGGCACCCCGTTACCCGCACCAAACAAAATCGACTCGTTGGTCTTCCAGCGGATCGACAGAGCCACCTTCTGCGGCAAGTAGCTGGTCAGCGCGTTTGCGTCGTCCAGCAACTCATCGGTTGTGGGCACCAACGCCATGAGCTTTTTCAAGCGCAGCGTGGCCAGACCCAGGACAGGCTTGGTGGCAACTGCAGATGCCGCCTCGCCCTGCCAGTAGGCACGAATGCCGTTGGTGCCCCAAGGCGTGGTCTCGTCCTTGGGGAAGGCCATGCTGTTGCCGCTGATCTCGACGTTGTCAGTCATGGGCAGCAGGGAGTCTTCGCCCAGGGACAACTTGAAGATCTCTTGCGAGAACTGAGGCGGCACGAGGAAACCACCATCCTGACCGGCCGCTTCGTTGCTGTAGGAGCCTGGGGCAGCAGCGCTGCGGCCACCACCGATCAGCAGGCGATCATCGACGCCATTGCCGGGCTTCTCGGCCTGGAATACCGCCTGCATGAATTCACCCATGGTTTTGAAACCATGTTGCGGGTCGGCCGAACGGTTATCCGTCACGGTAATGATGCCGTTAGATGGAGTGGCGACGGTCATGGCCATCTGCGCTTCTTCGGCAATCAGTGCAGCCTCTCGATCGATGGAGGAACTTGCTGCATCGATACGGGCTTTGAGGGCGTCGAAGGCTGTGACCTCTTCGTCGTTCATGTCACGGTTTTCAGAAGCTGCACGGTCAGTCAGTGCGCGGGCTTCCTTGATCAGGCCGGCCTTGCGAGCCTGCAGTTCTCGGAGTTGTTTACTCATTTGGGTTCTCCAGAAATGAAAAAACCGCCTGACACCTCGCGGTGTGGCGGCTGGATAGGGAAAAGTGGATTACGACCGACGGGTCGTGAAAGAACCTGGAACGGCTCGACGGAGCCGTACCGGGATGGGGTTACAGCAGAGCCAGGGAATCCCTCGCCTGCTTCAGACGGGATGCGCCAGGTCGGACCTGCTGTTTGGCATCACGTCGCATCTTTTTGAGGACATCGTCAAAGGTGGCGATGCCATCGACCATGTTTTGCGCCAGAGCGGCGTCAGCGCCCAGCACACGGCCCTGGCCCATGCCGTCTCGCACCTGCGCAATCGGCACTCCCCGACCACGGGCCACCGCCTTGGTGAAAGCGGCGTAGTAGTCATCGACGCGCGACTGCATGAAGGACTGGGCCTCATCGTCGAGTGGGCTGTAGGGGTTGCCTTCAACCTTGAATTTGCCGGCCGAGATCAGGGTAGTTTTGACACCCGATTCTTCGAGCGCCTTGCTGTAGTCCTGATGCGCCTGCCAAACGCCGATGGAACCCACTTCACCTCCAGGGGTGACATAGAACTCGGACGCTGAGCAACCGATCCAGTAGGCAGCTGACGCGGCCAGCGAATTGGCCACCGCCACTACAGGTTTCTGAGTACGGGCGCTTTGGATTTCATCGGCCAGTTCAGCAACTCCATACACACTGCCGCCAGGACTGTCGATGTCGATCAGGATCTGGCCTACCGTGTCGTCGGCCAGAAACTGGCGCAACGCAGATGAAAACTGCTGGGTGCTGGTACTGCCAGGACCCGAAACATCTTCGACCATGTTCCCACGCTGAGTCACCACTCCGTAGAGCGGTAGCACGGCAATGCCACCGGCAGACTGGGCCGAGGCGGTTTGTCGTCGTGTTTCACGGATCACACGGTCTGCCTGCACCCGGATCATGTTGTCGGCCTCGGCCGAAATACCGGCCGACCAGCGCATGACGACTGACGCCAAGGCATGGAGTCGTTCGGGCATGAGTGCCCATGGGGTCGCCAGAAACTCGGCGACCAGCAATTGATGGTTCATGAATTCATCCCCAATTGGGTCAGTGATTGGCACAGGTCGGCTTGCGCCAACTCCAGCCCGTTTTGTTCTGCGGCCCAGCGCTCAGCTGAAGCCAGTGGTACGGCCAATGCCTCTGAGATCAGAGCAATGTCCTTTTGATCGATCACGCCAGAGCGGCTGATGCGCCTGGCCCAGCGTTCAGCGGCCGATGCCACTACCGAATGCAACCGGGCCTTGGCCTGATCGTCCTGAGGGTCCGTGGAGGTCTCGTTGATTGCTGCCGGATCGTCGCCCAAATCAAGGTCCTGGGCGTCACTTTCCTCGACCATGTTCAATGGGCGCAGTGGTTCGTCGAGTCCTTCGATCGGGTTGAGGTTTTCCGCAATGCGGGCCTCATTGCGGGTGAGCCATCCGTTTTGAATGCCGCTCTGGTAGTAAGCCGAGCGGCTGGCTGCGTCACCGCGCATGAGGTTCGAGAAATCAAACTCAATTTCCAGGTCATCCCCATCAAGCAGCAACTCCGACTCAATGGATGCTTCCCAACGCTCCGCCCACGGCGTCATGGTGTGCATCACGAATTCCAGACTCTGCTGCTCAATGTTCGAGAACGTGGCACGGTCCAGGTCGGCAATCATGTGGGGCGGCACCCGAAAGAGTCGCGCAATGTCTGTGATCTGAAACTTGCGCAGCTCGAGGAACTGGGCGTCCTTGTTGGTCACCCCTACCTCGTGAAACTTCATGCCGTTCTCCAGCACGAGAACCTTGCCCCGGTTGGATCCGGACTGCGCCTGCTGATAGGACTCACGGAAAACCTTCTTCGCCTCCGCGTCCTTGAATGAGCCAGGAAACTCGATCCAGCCGCCGGTGGGCTTGGCATCGTTGGCGAAAAACCGGGAACCGTAGTCCTGGGCGGCCAGCGCCATACCTAGGCTTTCCCGAGCGAGCTCAATTGGGCTCATTCCCATCAGACCGTCCGAGGACAAACCTCGCAAATGCCACACCGCACCACGCGGCAAGATCGTCTCCGTTCCCGCACGGTCGGTCACGCGGTAGCGATACTCTCCCGTCGTAAGCACCTCGACCTTGACTCGGTCAGGGTGGATAGGAATGAGTTCTACGATCTCGCCACGTGGATTGGTGATGATCTGGTTGTAGGCATTGCCGCGCAGAGCCAAATGGCCCTGCAGCATTTCGCGCCACTCGAAGGGATTCTGGTACCGGTTGGGCCGGCGGCACAGCAGGTTGTGCAACCAGTGGTCGGTCACCCGGTCCTTGCCGCCGTCTGCCCGATTGCGGTACAGAACCAGGGGCAGCGATGCCATGGTCTCCGACAGGATGCGCACGCATGCATACACCGCCGACAAACGCAGGGAGCCATCAGGTGAGACTCGAATGCCGCTACTGGAGCGAATAGACACTGGCTCGAACCAGAAGTCCCCCCAAGGGGAGCGATCGTCACTGGAAGCTCGAAAACGATCGAAGAAACTAAGAATTCCCATTGGCTCAGAGCAGCATCAGTTCATAGTCGGCTCCCAGCACTACCGAGTCACCCGGTTTAATCGCGCGCGCGAGCGCCATGATCAGTGCAACGATGCCGTCAATCTTGTTTTCTGCCCGCTCCTTGCGTGGATAAATGTTGTCTTTGGCATCCAGGTGGGCCACCACGTTGCTGGCCATCCAGCCAAGTACAGGGTCGCCGTCATGGGCCAGCTTTTTCTGAAGCACCAGGGCTTCAAGCGTCTTCATCGGCTCGCTGAAATTCAGTACCGTGGGACGCACTTCGATCATGGGCAGCCCCTCGGCCAGCATCCGGGTCGACAACTGAGTCGCCTGAAACGGGTCAAAGGCCACCGCCTGCACGGAAAATCGTGAGGTCAGATCCATGAGATCTGCCTCGATCCAACCAAAATCGATCACGTTACCTGGCGTCACCGTCAGGCGACCAGTGCGCATCCAGCCCGAGTACTGGCTGTTGCCAGCGGCATTCACTGTGTCTTCCGGTAGGTAGTACTTGCCAAAGACGGCATATGCATCCGCAATCTCCGGGTGCTGAAAAACCAGCACCAGCGCCGCGATATCAGTTTTGCTGGCAAGGTCTAGGCCTATCCAGCAGGGTTGGCCAATGAAGGCATCAATGTCCAGGCCCGAGTCAGCACAGGCATCCCAAGCCCGCATGTCCATCCAGGCCGTGTCCGCATTGACCCACTCGTTGAGGTGCTTGGTTTTGAAGTTGTTGACCGCACTGGGCAACTGCATGGCCTTGGCCTGTAGTGGCCCCAGCACTTCCGAACGTACCGAGATACCCCAATTGGGATTGGCCTTGATCAGAGCGTTTTCAGAGGTCCAGTCATCACCATCGTCCAGGCCGTAAATGATCCCGAACTGCGAGTCGTCCTCGAACACGCCATCGAGCAATTTGGATACGAAGGTCCGCACCTCGTAGCAGATGCCAGAGCGGTTGCTGCCCGCAGTGGTGATCACCCACAAAAGTGAGTTGTCTCGCTTGCCTGTACCAGTCTCAACCACGTCGTAGACGGTGCGGGTTTTGTGGGCGTGGAGTTCGTCCACACATCCAAAGTGAATGTTCAGGCCGTCCAGCGTTGAGCCTTCTGCCGACAGCGCCTCGAACTTAGATCCCGAGGACAGTACATTCATGTTGTGCGCGCCGACGTTGACTGAGAACCGACTCCGAAACCCCGGACTGCGCCGAGCCATGGTCTGGGCATCACCAAAGACAATGCGTGCCTGGTCACGGGTCGTGGCCAACGAGTACACCTCAGCGCCGCCTTCACGATCGGCCGCCAGCATGTACAACGCCACTGCCGACGACAGAGTCGATTTGGCATTACCCCGTGGCACCTCAATGTACGAGCGCCTAAAGCGCCGCTTGCCATCATCCTTTACCCAGCCGAACACCGTAGAGAGGATGAACACCTGCCAAGGCTCCAGGCTGATCGGTTCGCCCGCCAGCGGCCCCTTCACATGGGGCAGGCGTTCAATGAACGCACACAGGTTATCGGCAGGATGAAACCCACGACCGTCCCTGTCGGTCAGCTTCGGATTGAAGTGGTAAGGGCTGGACTTGCCTTTAAAGCGCGTCAGATCGTTGAGTTGACGCTGGCAAGCCAGTTGCACCCAGCGACAGGCCAGGATTTCACCGGCCACCACTTGTTCGGCATAGCGCTTGGCCATAGCCGCATAGTTCGTCACTGGCATTGCCGTTTACCCCGCGATGTCGGCCCATGGATCTAGGTCGTCATCAGCCGCCTCCAATGGCAGCGTGACTCGGGACCGAGATGCGGGCGTGAAGCCCATCTCCGTTGCAGCCTTGGTCATGATTTGCGCTTGCTTGTTGGCGATAGCCAGATACGGAGACTGCATGGGCACACCCGTGTTGGGTGCCTTCACCAGCAATCCGGTCTTGGCAATGCCAGTCTGGGCCTTGCGGTACAGGTCTGCAGCGCACGCCCAGATCTCCAGCACCGACATATCAAGCTTCTTGAGCAGATGCGGCGGCGCGCACTCCAGTGCGTAGCGCCAGGCGGCCTTGGCCCCCTCGGGCATGTAATCAGGCGGCTCAACCAAATCACCAATGGGCTTAGGTTCCCTCAGATTGGTTCTGCACTTTTGCAGCGTCCCTTTGATTTGCTTGACTTTGGTGGGCAACGGTTTTCGACCGGCCATAGGTATCCCATCCAGGGGGATCCCCCCCCTAGTTCAATTTGCACGCGAAAAAATTTAGGCTGGCGCGCGCATCGCGGCTTGCCAACCCTAGAGATTCATCCCCCCCCTGGGGGGACCCGACCGCGCTGCTGACTCGCGTGCGGTCTTGCTGTTGTGACAGGGCACACACAGCGATTGCAAGTTGGCCGCGTCAAAACGCGCACCACCGTCTTTGATTGGCAGGACGTGGTCCACGACCCGCGCGGCCACTAGCAGCCCCTTGGCGCCACACGCACTGCACAGCGGGTGCTCACGAAGGAAGGCTGCCCGTACCGAGCGCCACTGCCTTGATTGATAGAAGCCCACCTCGGCATCAAACCCACGCCGCGCACGCCCGTAATCACGATGGATCAGGGGCCGGTGTGCGTCGCAGTAACCGGGCACAGCCACCACTGCAGCACAACCCGGGTATCGACAGGGAGTGGGAGCGCTGCGGGGCATTTGCTGTTATTTCCAAATGATTCAAGAAAGAAGCAACTGCTTCGGAGATTTAGCTTGGCTTCCTCTGAAAACAGAGCGTTCATACGAACACCATCAACCAAGCCAAGGAGCAACACATGAAAGCCAATGACCCCAACAAGCAGCTCGAGCAGATCGCCAAAGAACATCTTTTCATCGAGACCTTAGAGACCCAGCACAGCGACCGGCTGGACTTCCACGACGTGAGCGTCTGGGGTGTCAAGGCTGCGCTTCAAGCGGCCTATGAAGCTGGCCGCAAAGCCGCCAACACCAATCAAGCACCCATTTCCACCCAATCCTGATCGGAGAGCACTATGACCACGCAACTCACACCTGCACAACACGCCATCCTGGCTCACGCGCATCAGCACACCGAGGGCAAGATCGCCTGGTTCCCTGAGAACATCAAAGGCGGTGCCCGCCAGAAGGTAATCGACGGCCTGTTCAAGCGCACATTGATCACTTACGACGGCAAGGACTGGTTCGTAGCTGCCGAGGGCTACGAAGCCCTGGGTGTGCCCCGCAAGGCACCGATCACCAGCAAGGCCCTCGACGAGGTCATTGAAGCCGCGACAGATGCGAAGCCCCGCAGCCGGGACAGCAGCAAGCAGGCGCAGGTGATTGCCATGCTCAAGCGCCCCGAGGGCGCCACGATCCCGCAGATCTGTGAAGCCACCGGTTGGCAGCAACACACGGTTCGCGGCACCTTTGCCGGCGCATTCAAGAAGAAGCTCGGCCTGGAGATCACCTCAACAAAGGAGGCTGGTGCTCAGCGGGTGTATCGTATTGACTAGTAATGCATCTCAACTCAAATTGGACTTATCAATCATGTCAATCGCGAAACTCAGAAAAGCCATTTCGGAGCATCCATTCCGACCTGCAGGGATACTCGTTAGTAAAGATCTTTGGGATGAACTCGATAATGAAAAACTGATTCGCCACAAGCCGATTCGGCCAGTTGGTACCACAACCTCCATGGGACAAGGCGCATATTTCGATGACGATATATTTGTAGAAATTGGCGCGTTCCCAGATGGAGTCGACTATCAATTACCAAGCTCTGCCCCATAGTCATCAGGATTTGAATCCAAGAGAGCCATCTGATCCCCCATGGTTTGCGAGTTCTCAACTGCTGAGAATCTGACGGCCTTGCGTCCAGTGAACTCCTCCCAGCGCTTGACGATCACATCGACATACTTGGGATCAAGTTCGATGAGTCGGGCGCGGCGTCCCGATTTTTCGCAGGCAATCAACGTTGAACCAGATCCGCCGAACGGATCAAGCACCAGGTCTCGGGTCTTGCTGCTGTTGCGCACTGCACGTTCGACCAGTTCCACCGGCTTCATCGTAGGGTGCAGGTCGTTCTTCTGCGGCTTCTTGACATTCCAGACGTCACCCTGGTCACGGGCACCACACCAGAAGTGGTCTGATCCATCACGCCAGCCGTACAGGATGGGTTCGTACTGGCGTTGGTAATCCGCGCGTCCGAGCGTGAACGTGTTCTTGGCCCAGATGATGAACGTGGACCAACGACCGCCAGCGGCACGGAAGGCCGACTGGAGGGTGTCCAGTTCCGAGGAACTCATGGCGATGTAGACGGCACCCTTGGTGTGGGTCAGGATGTTCGTGCATGCGTCCAACAGGAAGCTGCCGAAGCCATCGCCCAGGTTGTCGTTCATGATGGGGCGATTCTTGCCACGCATCTTGTCTTTGGCCGTGTTCGCGTAGTTCACGTTGTAGGGCGGATCGGTGAAGGTCATGTCCACCAGTTCCTCTCCCAGCAGGGCCTTGAAATCGTCGGCCTTGGTGGCATCGCCACACAGCAACTTGTGCTCACCCAGGACCCAGATGTCGCCAGTCTTCGAAATCGGCGTCTCGCTGACCTCGGGCACGGCATCCTCATCAGTGAGTCCATCCTTCGTGGCTTCCTCACCAGCGATCAGGGCTTCCCACTCCTCTTGCGAAAAGCCGGTCAGGCCCAGATCAAACCCTGCGTCTTTGAGGTCTGCCAATTCGATGCCCAGCAGCTCGTCTTCCCAAGAGGCGTTCTCGCCAATCTTGTTGTCAGCCAGGATCAGTGCGCGACGCTGGGTGTCAGACAGATGCTCAAGCGGTACCACTGGCACCTCAGGCAGACCGAGCTTGCGGGCAGCCATGAGCCGACCATGGCCTGCAATGACGTTGTTTTGGCCATCGATCAGGATCGGAGCGCCCCATCCGAACTCCCGGATGCTGGCCGCGATCTGGGCCACCTGCGCTTCCGAATGCAGCTTGGCATTGCGGGCATAGGGGATCAGGACGTCGACCTGGCGGTATTCGATGTGGATGGGATTCATGGGGACCAGAAATGAAAAACCCGCCGGATATTGCCACTTGGGCCACCGGGCGGGTTTGTGAAATTGTTTTGTCGGAGACGCATCTCTCGCGACCGTAGACAGAATTTATCCTGAATTCGGTCAAAACGCGACACCTCCAAATTCGCGTTTCTTTCGCATCTGTTCGCATCCCTTGGAATGGTTTTGCTGTGCCACGCAACGCCTATCAACCTCCACGCGAAATATGTTCGGTGATGGTCTGAATTGCGACCTCCCAATGCCGTTGTGCCGTGCGCGGAGCCACACCGAAGCGTTTGCCAATGTCATACCAGCGCCAGCGTTCAGCCCGCATCCACACCAACTTGCGTTGCTCGACATCCAAACACTGGACCCATTGCATGACCACAAGCATGCGCTCCACCTCGACCGGGGTTGGAGGGAAGCGATAGACCGGCGGGTCGTTGCTGGCCATGCGCTCGTAGTCTGTTCGCACGATGGTGGGCCAGCAGTTGAAGTGCCCCTGCACCCTGACCGGTGGCAAGCGATGTGCTGTGCGCGAGGCCTCGATGAGCCAGTTGGCCACGTCATCTGTTGTCCATTGAAGTGTTGCTGTACCCATGTCATTCCTCCTGTGTGTCCAAAGCCCAGTGCAACAGTGCTAATGCATCTGCCTCGTTGTCATCGGTCACCGGATGCCCCAGTTCCCGCATCGCGTCCATAACTTCTGACTTGCCTGCATTGCCCTTGCCGGTGGCGTGCTTCTTGATCGTTCCCACGGGCACCCCTTGGTAAGGGATGTTGTGGTGCTCGCACCAAGCAGTGAGCGTGGCCAGCAGTCCGCCGTAGACATGGGCCGCATCCACGCCGGCATGGCGGCGCACTTCCTCGAAATACAAACTGTGGATTTCGGTGGCCAGATGGCGCATGTCGCTGAGCCAACGCTTAAAACGCAGGTAGCGCATACCTCCGCCTTCGTAACGACTTGGCTTGAAGCTCTCAAAGCCATGGACGACTTGCGCGCCCTGCGTACGCATGGCCCAACCGGTCGTGGTCCCCAGATCGATCGCCATGACCACGGTGCGCGATGCAGACACCGGATCGAGCGCGTGGGTACTCTCCCTACGTAACGGAGAGAGGGCATCAGCCCCCTCTCCTACGTAGTAGGAGGGGGAGATTTCGCCAACTTCGGAATGGGCAGAAAGTGAATAAAAACAAGGACTTGGCTCAGTTGGCAACATTTGCCAACTGCCAACTGCCAACTGAACCGGAAAACACGTAAGTGGTTGATATGAAAAGGAATTAAGTTGGCAACAGTCTGCTAACTGAATCCAGTTGGCAAAACTTTGCCAACTTCCAGCCCCTTTTTTGCCAACTTGCTCCTGCGTATCGGTGTGTGTGACATCGCACAAACGCGGGTCAATGCGGGCGTTCTCCAAAGCGCGGCACATGACAGCGTGTGCGTGCTCCTGCACGTCGATGCGTGCGTGCGCCAACGCGCCGTGCGTGAGGTCTCTATCTTGGCAAATCGTGTTCATTCGGACTCCTGTGGGTCATTGCTGTTTTCGGGATAGACCCACACTTCCGGGTTCTCGACGGGCATCGCTGCCCCGGAAAGCGGGCACTTGTAGTGGGTGGGAAGGACGCGCAGAGATACCGTGTGCACCTCTCCAGTGTCTGAATCCGGTTCGCCCTGAGGCAGGTTGACCACCATGCCCTCGACGCACAGGTAGCCAAACTTGGAACGGCCGATGGAGGGCAGCCCATAGTCCTGTGCGTTGCGGAAATACTTGATGTAGCCCTGGGTGGCCAGGGCCGAAAGGCGTTCGCGGATGGTGCGCTCGCCGCCAAGGCCAGCCTTGCCCTCGAAGGCCTCGGCGAACTGATTGGCGGTGTAGCAGTTGCCCTTGACCCCTTCATCGAGCAGGATCTGCAAGATCACATCAAGTTTGCGCAGCCGCTCTGCATCGAGCCGCTGCCCGTACTCCTTGAGGACTAGCCGCTCACTGGCATTGACGATCTCCCACTGGTTGTCGATCTTGTCGACGTAGCGGATGGGCAATCCCGGGCCATTGCGCAACTCAAAGATCAACTGGCGCACCGTGGTCGACTCATCCGGCCGATGCAGCATCAGGCTTGACGAGTAATAGCTGCGTAGGCTGCTCGCACCTGCAAAAGCCTGGAATGGGTCTTCCTCGAACTGACGTTTGGTGATCTTCTTGGTGTGGTGGACCAAGATCACGCCAGCATCCGGATTGACCGCGAGGTGCAGCTTGGTCACACGGCGTGTGAGGAAGAACATCATTGCGTCGTTGTCGTTCTCTCCACCCACGCCGCCACCGTCGAATACGTTTCGGATCGGATCAATGGCAATGATGTCCGGCGGCTCACCACCGAAGTGCGTACTGATGGCATGAATCAGCTGCTCCAGCCCCTCGTCATTGAGAACCAGGTGCAACTGTGGCGTGACCATCAGATTGCGACGTGCCAGCGCCAACCCCTCCTTAGGCAGGAAGATGTTGTGCATGCGCTCCTTGAGGTATGGGTATCGGACTTCGGCCTGGATGTAGGCAACCCTGAGTGGCCTTGCTGGCACCATTTCCAAGAACGTCAGACCGGCAGCCATGTGAGCGAGCCATGACAGCAGGAAGTCGCTCTTACCAACCTTGGGGGCACCGCCAAAAACAGCGATACCGCCCGGCGTGACGATCCGGTTGGAGACCAGATCAGCAGGCACAGGCGTGTGGTCGTCCAGGATCTCGCCCATGGAATAGATGGGCAGGCTTGCTGTGCTGGCCTTGACGTTGATGCGCTCGCCAGAATGCAAGAACTCCTCGCAGTCAAAGTCTTCGACCACGGCGTCGGCGGCATCCCATTTCTCAGGTTTCGATTCAGGTGGGACAACGATTGCCACCGACCGTGCGCCCACGGTGCTACAAGCCTTGGCAGCCGCTTCAGCGTAATCCCAGCCCGGCGCATCCCTATCTGGCCAGATCAGAACGTCTTTACCCCTGAGCGGGGTCCAGTCCGTCTTTTCGATGGGCGCCCTGGCACCGTTCATGGCTGTCGTTGCAACGATGCCTTTATCGATCAAGGCCTGGGCACACTTCTCCCCTTCGACCAGCACCACCTGTCTGGCCAAAGCCATGGCGGGTTGGTTGTAGAGCGGACGTGGATCGGGCGCACGCCACATGCGGGCGCGCACATCCCAGGGCCTGAACTCCTTGCCTGATGGTGGGTCGTAGCGATACACCCGGGCGATCAACGTGCCGTCGGCGCTCTGGTAGTCCCAAATAGCGGTATACGGTCCGAGTTCATCGACCGGCTGCTGGCGAACATCACGCTTGATGGATCTGCCGACGGGCGGGGCAACGCCACACCACTGACGGATCTCTTCAAGAATGCGGGGGAAATCATTCTTGACCGAAAGGTTTCGGGACAGCCCCCAGGCATCGAACACATCACCACCCATGTCAGCGGCGAAGTCGAACCAGAGGCCACGTCGTGCACCCTCCATCTCAACGACCAGGCTTTTGCCGGGTGAGCCATCAATGTCACCCACGTAGAACTTTCCGCCACGGATACGACCCTGGGGGAACAGAAAAAGCAGGACAGATTCGAGCCGATCGATCAGCGCATGGCGCAATCCTTCGACATCTTCTGTCGTCCCGGTTACGCGATCCGCTGCATCGTTGAAGTCGAAGTAGCTGGACTCATGCATCAAGACCCACCCCAACAGCGTTCCTGCCATGAACAGAAGCGGCACTCCTGGTGGGTTGGCGTGGTCGAGAATCGGGGCAGCACCTCACCGGCATCGGTGGCCGTGATGACACGCACGGCGCGATCAGACATTCGCTGGGCAAGCCCACCATCAAAGGGCACCAACTCGAACCAGATCTCTTGGCTGTCTTTGTTGATGGCGGTGAAAAGCGCTGGGTTCTGCGAGATCCCCTGGATGCTGGCTTCCATGTAGGCCTGGTAGATCGCCATCTGCGCGGCATAGACCGGTTTGGACTTGGCCACACCGTTTTTGACCGTATCACGCCAGGACTTGTCGTTCATGGTCTTGCACTCCCACAGCGCGGGATAGCCCATGCCCAGTGACGCTGGTCCGCCATTCAGGACACCATCGACATGGCCCTTGATCCGACCACGAGCCACGGAAAACCCGAACTGCCCGCCCTGGGCCTTGCGGGTGTACAGGTCAAAGCCGATCAGGCGTAACCACCGAATGGCAAGGTCTTCCAGTTGGTGGCCCACCTCGAATACCCGAAGCAGACGACCAGAAAACTCCCGCCCTGGGTCCACCGGCGTGCGGGTGTATTCGAACTGGAGCGCACGCTCGCAGGCGACTCCCAGGCGGGACGCGCCCAGGTAGTCACGCGGCGTTTGCGCATCGCGCTCCCGCGACAGCGCGTCATCGATGAGCGCGCCGACCTGTTCATGAAATTTGGGACGGTGATTGAAGTCGAGCATCACACCCGTCCTTGCTGCCGACCTGCGGCTTGAACAGCGAGCCGTTGCTCCAAAAACGCCCGGTCCTTGGCTGCCATACGCTCGTGCTCTTCGAGCATGTGGTCTTGGTACTTGGTAACGACCACATCAATGAGTGTGAGCACCTCCTCACGGGTGTAGTCGGCAAGAGGACGCTGCATACCGATTGAGCCAACGTACTCGCCCAGCGGTCCAAGACAGGACTGCATGGCTGAAATTTCCATATCACTGGGGTCGATCATCTGCCCCTCCGTTTTGTTCATGAGCGTGGAGAAGGCCTCCTGACAGCGGCGGGAGCAGAACACCCACCTGTCGTTGTAGCGAGAGGGGTCTGAGCGGCGAACGCGCGGGTTGAACCAGCCAAACCCCTTGGCTTTGCGATGGCAGACAGCACATTTCACGCAGCCTCCAAGATCGGGTGGACATTCGCGTCGTTGGCCGCGTTGACCAAGCGAACGATGGCGTTGCGGTTGAAGCGAAACGACAGCAGCGCAGACGCCTGGTAGCGCGTCAGACCGTAATCGGCTCGCAGTTCAGGTGGCAGGTACTGCAACTGTTTCGGTGTAGGTGCTTCGTTGAGCCAACGGCGAGTCTTGTAGGCTGAGTCCTCGGATTCGTTTTCGTTGAGCCAGTCGTCCGCCTTGGCCATACAAACCGTGCGCTCGCCGACCGCCAGCAGCCGGGTATTGAGCCCCTTGCCTCCGCCAATCGCATGCCAGCGACCGTTGAGAAAGAAGATGCCGCCCCAGGCTGTGAAGCCCGTAGCCATGAGTGCATCGTCGCTGCCAAAGAGATCGCACCAACGGAAATTGGATCGGCTGAGTAAGTCAATCTCGCTCATGACGAACTTGTCCAGCACGCCTCCATCTGGTGCCTCTGATGGCTCCCAAACATGGGAGCAAAACGGGCACTCCATGACGGCCAGCGGTACGACAGCTCCGCACTCCGGGCAATCCTTGGTCGGCGCATCACCATCATGGTCGTGGCCATTGAGATTGACTTCCTGCTCAAGCGCGCCATGCATGAGGCTGGCAGTGCCAAAGTCCAGGACGATGCAATCGGTTTTGACCACACCTGGAAACTCCTGCGGATCGACCGTGCGCAAGCCTCGGCCCACCATCTGAATGAAGGTGGACTTGTATGAACTGGGTCGCAGCAGGACCACGCAGGACGTGGGCGTGTAGTCGTAGCCTTCGGTAAGCACTGCGACGTTGACCACCACCTGGGCGCGACCGGTTTCATAGGAGGCCAGTCGCTCCTTGCGCTCGGCATCAGACAGCTCACCGTGGACCAGCACAGCGTGAACGCCGGCCTGATTGAAGGCTTTGCAAACGTCGCTGGCATGCTCGACCGTGGAGCAGAACACAATGGTTTTGCGATCACTTGCCTTGGCTTTCCAATTGGTGATCACCGACTCCGTGATCAGGGTCTTGTTCAGGATGGACGCGACCTCATTCATGTCGAAATCGGTGGCCGTGCGCCGCACCTTGCGCAAGGCGTCCTGGGTGCCAACGTCGATCACGTAGGTCCTGGGTGGTACCAGATGGCCGCTGGCGATCATCTCCCCCAGCGTGATCTGATCGGCCAAGTTGCTGAACACTTCACGCAGGCCCTTGCCATCGCCCCGGTTCGGGGTTGCGGTCAGACCGCAGATGGCAGCCTTGGGGTTCTTGACCAACACCTGTTCAATCACTTCGCGGTAGCTGGGCGAAACCGCGTGGTGGGCCTCGTCGATGATCAACAAGTCGAGCGTCGGCATTTGCTCCAGATTGGCGCCACGAGAGAGCGTCTGCACCATGGCGAAGGTGGCGTTGCCAGCCCACGATTTCTCGTTGGCATCAAACACAGAGGTCTTGAGGCGCGGGTTCACTCGCTCGAACTTCGAGCGGTTCTGCCCAGTCAATTCAGTGCGGTGGGCCAGAATGCATGCCTTGGCATCAGGCTCAGCCAGGATGCTGCCGGCCACAGCCGACAGCATCACGGTCTTGCCCGATCCGGTGGGCGCAACGGCCAGGGTGTTGCCATGCTCGCCGAGGGCCGCAAGGGTCCTCTGCACAAGCAAGGCTTGGCGGGGGCGAAGAATCATGGCAACTCCCCCTTACTGAGCCCAGCTGGGACGACCCGGTACCGCTGCGCGTCCGGTGGCCTGTGCATAGGCGTTCGGCGCCGTGGCACTGGGCGCCGCAGGTGCGGAACCGTTCATGTGCGCCGCGTACTCTTTGTGGTCCGGGGCCACCGCCGACTTGATGACGCACTTGTCTTGGCCGTTCTGGTCCTTCTCCCAGTCGACCTTCCCGACAAACTCAATGCCCTCCAGATCCGCAAAGCCGCTGATGCGACGGGCGTTTTGTGCTGCCGGGCTGTTGTCACTCGGGTTGATCCCGCGTGCGGAATTCAGGATGGCCTTGATGAAAGTCCGCCCCATGTTGGTCCACTCGGCACCCTTGGCGCTGTACAGCCCAATGAGCGACCACATCTTGCGGCGAGCGAACGGGCCATCGAGCACCACGAATTCGCAATTGAGGTAAACCGATCCAGTGTTCAGGCTGCGCGTGGCGTAGCCGCCGGTCCATCCCTGAGACGGGTCGTCATAGCCACCGGGCTTGATGGTCATGCGCACACGCACTACCGTGCCTTTGGGGATGAGGTCGTAGCTAGATTGCTCGGCGGCGGAATTGAAATCGAAAAAGGTCATGATCAAGACTCCAGAGAAGAAATTGCGGGGGTTGGGGTGTTGGGGGCAGCCTCGGAGGTAACGGGCTGCGGTCGGGCAAAGTCCAGGCGCTCACTGGCAGGGCGTGCGGGGCCAGCGATCTTTTGCATCAGGCGACCGAGATCCGGCTCCTCAACTGCGTCGAGACGACCGCTGCGGTCCTTGGCTGGGTAGCCCCACTGGTTGAGCGTGTGACACACAAAGGCGCGGTAGCTGCTACCGTCATCGGCTTTGACTTCGGCCAGCGTGATGACCTCATCGACGATGCCGGGCAACTCAAGTCCGGTTTTTGAGCCATCAATCTGCAGCGTAAAAACGCGGCGGTTGAAGTCGTCCAAAGCCTCGTTGAGGATCCCGACAAACCAGACGTTCTTGCGACGTGTATGCTGCAGGTGGGTCAGCCAGCCAATCATTTCTTGGCCCATGAGCCCGTAGGCGCCACGGCTGTCGGGCTTGCCAGTCTTCTCGGAATAGGCCTGCGGCTGCCCCTTGCACCATTGCAGGCACAGGCGACCTGCCACGGTGATTGAGTCAACGAAAACCGTCTCGTACTTGTCCAGCACGACCGGATCGCCGAAGCGCTGGCACACAGCCTGGTAGTGCGCTTCGCTGTACGGCTGGTCATCGCGCAGCGCCGGGTTGGGGCCACCGATGAACACCGCAAAGTCGCGGCATTCCTGCCATGTGCGAGGACGGATGGTGTCGCCTGCGTAGCCCTCTACGGCCAGGTCTCCGGCTTCCAGATCAAAGAACAGGGTCGAGACCGGATTGAGCGTCCAGAGCTGAGAAGTCTTGCCAATGCCAGACTTCCCGACCAGGACCCCTTTGACGCCACGACGCTCAGCCAAGCGTTGGTCAGCGGTGATGATGGGCAAGCTCATTTGGCCACCTCCTGGAACTCATCGCTGAAGAACACCTCGGCCACCGTGTTGGTTCCAATGGCGCCCCGTTTGCGGGCTTGCTCGTACAGCTCGCGCAGACCACTCAGGCCGCGACGGGCTTGTGCCACTTGGGCTTCAATGCCGACAATGGCAAAAGCCATGTCGTCCAGCGTGGCGTCCTCCAGGGGGACGGTCACTTCTTGCTGACGATGACCCTCAAGGGCCGGCACGCGGATGGTGTCGGGCAGTTCGCGCACATACCATTCGGGGCGCTCACGCAATTTCTGAACAGGGGTTTTCTTCTTGAACAACATGGTGATTACTCCTTCACGAGGGCAAGGCGATACGAGGGCTTGCCGGACTTGACGGTGCGGGCAGCCTCGAAGGCGGACTTGAGGGTTTCGGGCCAAGCGTTGAACTTGGTCTCGCTCACCCGGTAGCTGATCTCGACGTACTGCTTTGCGTCATCACCGCTGTCCGTGATACGGCGGGTGATCTCGGCCAGACGGGCCTGGTCCCAATCGACTTTCTTGGGTAGGTCGGCAGTGACGCGCACGTTGCCGTCGTCGAAGTGAACGACCCCGGTGTCCTTGCCAGCGTCGTGGCGCAGGTTGCGGGCACGCTCGCTCCACTTGAAGTCGATGGCTTGGTCGATGTGATCGCTCAGGGCTTTGCCAGAAGCCAGCAGATCAGCAGCGGCGTTCTTGATGCTGAAGAGCAGTTCGGCGGGTTGCTGCGCCAGCGTGCCAGCTGGGGTGGCCAGCACCTGCTCGGGGGTGAAATTCACATCGGTGCTCATGCTGCACCTCCGCTGACTTCACGCTCGGAAGTGCTCTTGCGCAGGCTGTCGACTTCGAAGGCTTCGATGTCTTCGATCCGGTAACGGACCTGGCCTTGCAGTTTGAGGAATACGGGACCGATGCCCTCAGAGCGCCAGCGCTCCAGTGTGGCCTCGCTTAGGTCCCAACGGTCAGCCAATTGCCGTTGATTGAGGTGTTTGACACTCACGTTTTTCTCCTTTCAAGTAATTGCGAAAACGTGAGGAAAGTTTCGGAAACGACCGGTGGGCAAAGGGGTGGGCAAAGAGGCAGAAAGGGGTGGGCAAATGCGGCAAATGCACCCGCCAGAAACAAAAAGGCCCGGAGGGTTAGTCCGGGCCGTTCTTGAAGTTCGCTTTTTGGGCAAATCAGCCTTTGGGCGGCGATGGGTCGTTGCCATAGCTGTTGCGATCGCGAATGCGACCGTCTTTGCCATGGATCAGAACCTCGCTTTTTTGGTTGATTGCGATCGAGCGGGCGGCACGCTCCGCCTCGGCCTGCGTGTTGTGCAGCGAGGTGTCACGGGTATTGCCTTCGCCACGGACGGCCCATTGGTCGTCGCGGCGAACTACGTGTTGGTTTTTTCCAGTCATTTGTGGTCTTTCAAAAGTAAGCGGTTGAAGTTGAGGGGGGTGAGTGCTGATCGGTTCACCCCCCTTCGGATAGCATGTAGTCGGGATGCAGCCAGTAGTTGCCCTTCTGGTCCGACTGCACAAAGGTCTCGAACACCTCAGGGTGCCGCTTCTTGATATCAGCGAACCTGAAGGTATCGGGAATCTCCAGTGCAGCAGCGATCTGGCGCTTGTGAACCTCATCGCCGTCCGCGTCAAGCAACACCTTCAGGAATTTGAATACCTGCGGTGAGAGCGTGACTTCGGCGCCGCCGATCAATGCCACCCGCTTGGTTTCCAAAAGCCGCAGCGATGTTTCGTCTGAGACGGTGAGCGGGGCAAGGCCATCGACATAGGCTTCAAGGTTTTCAATGACCAAACTGCCCTTGCGAAGTTGCGCAACGGCCCTCAGGGGCACCAACAACCTACCCCCCAGCCGACCTGACTGCAGAACAGTAATGTCACTTGTGGTGAGGGTCAGATCCATGCCGGGTGCAGAAGCCTTCCCAAGGGCCCCGTCCACGTCGGCTTGGTTTGCTGCCAGTTGGCATCCGAAAAACAGGCTGTGACGATGCCGCTTGAATTCACGTTCCCCCAGATGCCACAGCACGCCGTTGACAATCTCCGTGACCGGATACCGCGACCTCAATCCCAATGACGCGTTGAGCCAGTCGGCAACCTTGGCGGGGCTCGCCTGCCAAAGACGCGCTCGCTCTTTTGCCAGCGGCACCCAGCCGCACTCGCCACAGTAGGCCCGAAGCCCAATTTGAGATCCATGTGCGACTTGTTCGGGCCGTATTGCACCGCTCATGCAGTCTGGACACAACACGGCATCGGTCAATTCAGGGCCAAGACTCAGCGCCTGAACATCCCTCAGATGCTTGAACACCTCAGCTTGGCCACTGACCCACACTGCATCTGGCAAGAGATGATGCCCAGGCTGCTCCAGCAACCTGGACAGCTCCGCCAATGCAGGCGCATTGATGGGGCCCACGATCAGGCGCCTTCAACGGCAGTTGCAGGTTGATCGGCAGCTTCTGCGGTCGGCGGCTGTTGCATCACCCCCAATGCCAGTACGAGCTTTTCCGCCAGTCGGGCATCCGCTTCTTCCATGTCCCTCAGGTTGCTGATGCCCGTCGGCTTCAAACCGATGTGCAGCGCCCGACCTTTCTTGGAGTCCCCTTCTGGCATGAAATACAGACTCACGGTTGCGCTGATGAAATTGAAGCCCGTACCCATGAGCGTCGCGGTGTGTTGCACACGTACACACTCCAATGCATCAGGCGCGTCCTTGTCAGCTGGCGGCTTGACTACGTAATCACACAGAGGCCGTTGAACCGAGCGGAGGCGGCACTCGGAGAGCCGGACCTTCACCACCCCATGGTCATGCAGATCCAGTCCGCTGTGCTCGTCCGGCATGACACCTTCACGCAACCGGTTGAGCAAGAAAAGCGGCTGATTCACGGTCATCGGCTCCAGAGGCTTCTTGAACACATGCGTGCCCAATGGACCGATGAGCTTCTGCCGCGCTTTCTCACCACCAACCACCAACAAGTCAATCACGCCACTTTCGGGGTAGATGATTGCGGTCATACGCAGGGGCGGACGCACGTCACGCCACAGCGTCTTGTCATCTGCCCCAAACTCAAGGCTGCGTTGAAGGTTGTCCTCTACACGGATATCCAACTGCACCCCACCGTCGAGATGGCGTGTCAGCACGTCAATCTCGCATGCACGGGGACGGCCTTTTTTCGGCGTGAAGGCTTCAGCAAGGGCCTTGCGCAGGGGGTCGATGTCGACAGCCTCATGGTGCAACTCTTGCCCAGGTGGAAGTTGGATACGACGCCATGTGCGCTTTCCAATTTCAGCATCGGCCTGAATGATGGACTCGGCCTCGGCAAGTTTGGTGGGCCAGTTGATCAGCGCCCACAGCGCCCGCTCGGCATCACTGATGTGGTGCTCAAAATCGTCCAACATCGCATGCCCCAGTGGAACCGTGTTGCGCAGAGCCTGGACCCCGCGCACAGTGGCCATGCATTTCACGCGACGCAGTTCTGCGTAGACCGATGTCAGCTTGCCCTCGTCCAAGGCTTCGAAGCCTTTTTGCATGCTGGCCTGGACATCCTTTTCGGGCTGAGACCACGTTGCCCCTTCGGGCAATTCGATTTTTCGGGCCTGGAAGTAGAACTCCCAGTACTGGTTGCGCACCTGACGCACGAGATCGCGATAGTTGAAGGCTGACATTTGTTTTTTTTCCTTGCTACTGTGGCCTGCGTGCGCATCCTTGTCTCGCGCATCCATGGACCTGCCGCCGAAGAATCAGAGAGGTGCCGCAACACCCCACCGACCGGAATCGTTCGGTAAACCGAACTTGTGCGAATTATTGCTGGCACCTGATAGTCATGTCAAGCAGGTACGGATTCGTTCGGTATGGTGGTATCCTGTGGGTATCCATGTGGATAGTTAAGGAGTGACAAGTGGCATCACCTCTCGGTGAAAAAATCAAGAACCTTCGTACTGAAAAAGGACTAAGTCTTGAGCAACTGGCCCAGATGACCGATTCCAGCAAAAGCTACCTGTGGGAGCTGGAAAACAGAGAACAGGCCAATCCCTCCCTTGAAAAAATCAACAAACTGGCCGTGGCGCTTAATGTGACCGCTGAATTTCTGGTGAGCGCACCAGAATCCAGTCCCGACAACAAAGTCGCTGACGAAGCTTTCTTCCGCAAATACCAATTGCTGCCAGACCTGGAAAAGAAGAAGCTTCGAAAAATCCTGGACGCCTGGGAAGACGAATGACCAAGCACAAGCGCCCCATGGCTGTTGCCAACCAGATTTCAGACATGCTCAACCAGGTGTTGGGCGTTGATCGATTCCCGGTGGACGTACAGCAGTTGGCGCTTGAATACACGAGCCAGTGCTTTCCCGACTCCCCCATCACCAAGATCCAGGGCGAACGCATTGACGGCTTCGAGGGAATGCTCAAAGCCAACAAGTCAAAGACCAAGTGGCTCATCGTCTACAACGATGGCAACGGCTCGGAGGGGAGGCAACGCTTCACGGTCGCCCATGAGTTTGGGCATTACATGGTTCATCGGGAACTCCAGGATGAATTCGCCTGCCACGACGATGAAATCTCTACGGGTGAACGTAGCAAACGGGACATCGAGGCCGAGGCAGATCAGTTCGCCTCGACATTGCTAATGCCCTACGATGACTTCCGTCGGCAGGTCAACGGCCAGCCCATCAGCTTTGATCTGATAGGGCATTGCGCAGATCGATACGGCGTCTCGCTCACTGCAGCGGCTCTGCGATGGATCGACATCGCGCCAGAGCGCGCGATCCTGATAGCAAGCCGTGACGACCACATGCTTTGGGCCAAGTCGAACGAGGATGCGTTCAAGTCAAGGGCATATTTTGCGACCCGAAAGAACGTCATCGAGCTTCCGAGAACGGCGTTGGCCCACAGCGCCAATGCAGAAACGACCGTTAATCAGCAGGACGTTCGCGCCAACACTTGGCTCACCAATGAACCAGGCTATGTCCGCGCTCAAGAACTGGTCAAGAGCGCTGGTCAATACGACTACAAGCTCACCTTGCTTTTGCTGCCGCAGGCTGAATGGCGGCGCCCAACACACGAAGATGAAGAGCCAGACGAGGATACGTTTGATCGCTTCACGCGCAACGGTCAACCGCTGAACCGCTAAGCCCATCACCTGCTGGAATTCAAAGCCACCCAGTTTTCGCAGGGGTTGGCAAATTCCAGCATCTTTCCGCGCCAGTCCTAAACCTCCCTCTGGCATTGCCATGGACCCCTGGGGACAATTTTTTCCTTCGATCGTTGAACATCAAGGACTGGCAACCAATGCAAGAAATCAACCGCCGACCACCTGATTCCATGTCCGTCGCAGAACGCATGGATGAGGTGGCTACCCTGCTGGCGAGGGGCATTTCCCGGGTATGGGAAGAATCTGTCGCGAAGTCCGCAAATGTGGCCTCACAGAGCCAATTAGGACTTGCATATTCCGGCACCCGAAGCGTTCATACGGACCCGTCAACCAAAGTCACGGAGTCCAAATGACCACAACGCAATCACCCTACGCCACGCCACCATCAGTGCTGGCACAAATCACCAGCTTGCCCGACCTCCCCATGTCCGACATCAAGGCACTGTGGAAGAGCCTGTTCGGCGAAGACACCCCAACCCACAACCGCCAGTTCTTGGAACGGCGCATTGCCTACAAGCTCCAGGAGATCGAATTCCGCAAGATCGACCGCAACATGCTTGACCGCAACAAGCGCCGAATCCAGGCCATCCTAGAGTCGGGGCAGAACAAGAAATTCGACCGCGACATCCGACTCATGGCCGGCACCGTACTCACCCGCGAATACCAGGGCAAGGAATACCGGGTCATGGCCACAGTCGATGGCCAGTACGAATTCGATGGTCGCTGCTACCAGAGCCTGTCACGCATCGCCAAGGAGATCACTGGCACGGCATGGTCTGGCCCTGTGTTTTTCGGGCTGAAGTCGACAGCTGCCAAGAAAAACACCGGCAAGAAGGGAGCAGGCAAATGAGCGAAGTCCTCAAGCGGCGCCAGCGCTGCGCCGTCTACTGCCGTGTGTCCAGCGACGAACGCCTGGATCAGTCCTTCAACTCCATCGACGCTCAGAAAGAAGCCGGCCATGCCTACGTGGCCAGCCAGCGCAGCGAGGGCTGGATTCCGGTTGCCGATGACTATAACGACGGCGGCTTCTCGGGCGGCAACATGGAACGCCCGGCATTGCGCCGGCTCATGAACGACATCGAGGACGGCCGCGTCGACATCGTGGTGGTCTACAAGATCGACCGCCTCACCCGCAGCCTGGCCGATTTTTCCAAGATGGTCGAGGTGTTCGAGCGTGCCGGCGTGTCATTTGTATCGGTGACCCAGCAGTTCAACACCACCACCTCCATGGGCCGGTTGATGCTCAACGTGCTCCTGTCCTTTGCACAGTTTGAGCGCGAGGTCACCGGCGAACGGATCCGCGACAAGATCACGGCGTCCAAGCGCAAGGGAATGTGGATGGGCGGAATACCACCGCTGGGGTACGACGTGAAGGATCGCCGACTGATTCCCAACGAGCGCGAAGCCAAGATCATCCGGCACATCTTCACGCGGTTCGTAGAACTGGGCTCCACCACGAAGCTCATGAAAGAGTTGCGCATGGATGGCGTGACGTCCAAGGCCTGGACAACACAGGATGGCAACGTCCGCGAAGGCAAGCTGATCGACAAAGGTCTGATCTACAAACTCCTGGGCAACAGGACGTACCTGGGCGAATTGCGGCACAAGGATGAATGGTTCAAGGGCGAGCACCAACCCCTAATCGAGCCCAGCACCTGGGAGGCAGTGCAGTCCATCCTGAAAGTCAGCCCGCGCATGCGGGCCAACAACACGCGCGCCACCATCCCCTTCTTGCTCAAGGGCATCATCGAAGGGGCTGATGGTCGCGCTCTGACAGTGGCCTGGACCCGCAAGGGCACTGGCAAGCTGTACAGGTACTACATCCACTCCCGAGAGAACAGGGAACACGCGGGCGCGTCCGGTCTGCCGCGCTTACCAGCCATCGAGCTGGAGGCGAATGTAGTGCAACAGATGCGGCTAATCCTGCGCGCCCCAGACCTGAAAGCCCGGGTCGCTAAGCTGATGACGACCATGGATTCCAAGGTGGATGAGGCCAAGGTTTGCATCGCGATGCTGCAGATCGACAAGGTCTGGGATCAGTTGTTTCCAGCCGAGCAAGAACGTATCGTTCGCCTGCTGATCAAAAAAGTGGTGGTCACGCCGCACACCGTCGAGTTGCAATTCCGACCTAACGGCCTGGAGCGGCTGGCAGCTGAACTCAAAGTTCCAACGGAGCAATCGTCAGTTGATGAGGTGGCGGCATGAACGAGATCAAGATCAACGCAACTGGCAACGCCGACCTGGTGACGGCCAGCAATGGGAGTTTCAACGTCACCATCCCGATCAAGATCACCCGTCGTGGTCGTCGTAAGGCGGTCACGCTGCCAGACGGCACAGCCCTGCAACCAAGGGCGTGGGACAGTTCGCCCACGCCGATACAGCTTGCCCTAGCTCGGGGACATCAATGGCTGGGGTTGATCGAATCTGGCAAAGCACGGAATTTGGCGGAAGTAGCCGAAATGGAGGGGATGGACCGGGCCTACGTCAGCAGGATGGTGAACCTCACCACCTTGGCGCCTGACATCGTGGCAGCCATCCTAGACGAGTCATTGCCAGATCACGTCACCTTGTTCGATCTGGCGTCCGGGACGCCCCTGCTGTGGGACGAGCAACGGACGTTGCTATCCACCTGAATCCCGAACCGCTAAGGTGTAGGACCGAATCCGACCCAAAGGAGCCACTCAAGGAACCGTCCGATCAGGACGCGTCAGTCCAACTGATGCCAAGGTAAAGTCATGGAGGAAGACTTCCTGCTCAGGCCAGTGTCAAGGAGACTTCGATGTTCCCGCGTGTGGCATTCGAGTAGGGGCAGACCTGGTGGGCGGTATCCACCAGGTCCTGGGCCACGGCGCGGTCCAGGCCAGGCAGGCGGATGACCATCTGCACGGCAATGCCAAAGCCCTGGGGAATGGGGCCGATGTCCACGCTGGCGTCGATGCTGGCGTCCGCAGGCACCACCACCTTCTTCATGCCAGCCACATGCTTGAGCGCGCCCATGAAGCAGGCCGAGTAGCCAGCGGCGAACAGCTGCTCAGGGTTCGTTGCACCGCCCTTGCCACCCAGTTCCTTGGGCGGGGCAAGCTTGACATCGAGCAGGCCATCGTCGGTGACCGAGCGGCCCTCACGGCCTCCGGTGGTGTGGGCCTTGGCGGTGTAGATGACTTTGTCGAGTTGAGTGGGCATGAAGATTCTCCGGTTCGAAAAATTGAAAAAAGTGCTTGAAAGTCAGGCCAGATCGAAACGGTCCAGGTTCATCACCTTGGTCCAGGCGCGGGCAAAGTCCTGAACGAACTTGCCGCGGTGGTCGTCCTGGGCATAGACCTCGGCAATCGCCCGCAGCTGCGAGTTCGAGCCGAAGACCAGGTCCACGCGGGTGCCGGTCCAGCGAACCTGGCCGGTCTTGCGGTCGCGACCCACGTAGGTCTGAGCAGCCTCCTCGGCCGGCGACCAGGCCACGCCCATGTCGGTGAGGTTCACGAAGAAGTCGTTGGTGAGCTGACCCGGACGGTCCGTAAAAACTCCGTAGCGGGATCCATCAAAGTTGGCATCCAGAACGCGCAGACCCCCGACCAGCACGGTCATCTCAGGCGCGCTCAGCGTGAGCAACTGGGCTTTGTCCACCAGCAGCTTCTCGCCGGGTTGGCTGAAGTTCTTGGCCTGGTAGTTGCGGAACCCGTCGGCCTGCGGCTCCATAACGGCAAAGCCCTCCACGTCGGTCTGCTCCTGCGTCGCATCGACGCGGCCCGGCGTGAACGGCAGCTCCATCCGCTGGCCAGCAGCCTGCGCCGCCGCTTCCACCGCTGCGTTGCCGGCCAGCACGATCAGGTCGGCCAGGGACACCTGCTTGCCACCCTTGGCCTGCGCATTGAAGGCCTGCTGGATGGCTTCGAGTTTGGTCAGTACGCGTGCCAGTTGCTCGGGACGGTTGACGGCCCAGTCTTTCTGCGGGGCCAGACGGATGCGGGCGCCATTGGCACCGCCGCGCTTGTCCGAACCACGGAAGGTGGAGGCCGAGGCCCAGGCCGTGGCCACCAGTTCGCTCACCTTCAGCCCGCTGGCCATCACCTGCTTCTTAAGCGTGTCGGCGTCGTGACCGTCGATCAGTGCATGCGTGCGCGCCGGCAGCGGATCCTGCCAGATCAGGTCTTCAGCCGGAACCTCGGGACCGATGTAGCGCGACTTCGGGCCCATGTCGCGGTGTGTGAGCTTGAACCAGGCGCGGGCATAGGCATCAGCGAACTCGTCGGGATTAGCCAAGAAGCGGCGCGAGATCTTCTCGTAGGCCGGGTCGAAGCGCAGCGAAAGGTCCGCCGTCGTCATCATGGGGGCGTGCTTCTTGGATGGGTCGTGGGCGTCTACGATCATGTCTTCGGGGGCGACATCCTTGGCGCGCCACTGGTGAGCGCCCGCGGGGCTTTTCACCAGTTCCCACTCGTACTTGAACAGCACCTTGAAGTAACCCATGTCCCAGGTCGTGGGGTTGGGCTTCCAGGCGCCCTCGATACCGCTGGTGGTCGTGTCACCACCATGGCCCGTGCCGTGCTGATTGATCCAGCCAAAGCCCATCGCTTCGATAGGCGCGGCTTCCGGCTCGGGGCCGACCAGCTTGGCATCGCCCGCGCCGTGGGCCTTGCCGAAGGTGTGGCCGCCAGCCACCAAGGCCACAGTCTCTTCGTCGTTCATGCCCATGCGGGCGAAGGTCACGCGCACGTCCCGGCCCGAGGCCACCGGGTCGGGTTTGCCGTCCGGGCCCTCGGGATTCACGTAGATCAGGCCCATCTGCACTGCGGCCAGGGGATTTTCCAGATCGCGCTCGCCGCTGTAACGGCTGTTCGCCTTCTCGCTCGTGGCCAGCCATTCGCCCTCGGAACCCCAGTAGATGTCCTCTTCCGGCGCCCACACGTCCTCGCGGCCGCCCGAGAAACCGAAGGTCTTGAAACCCATGGTCTCCATGGCCACGTTGCCGGCCAGGATCATGAGGTCGGCCCAGGAAATTTTGTTGCCGTACTTCTTCTTGATCGGCCAGAGCAGGCGGCGCGCCTTGTCGAGGTTGCCGTTGTCGGGCCAGCTGTTCAGGGGCGCGAAACGCTGGCTGCCCGAGCCTGCACCGCCCCGGCCGTCGGCCGTGCGATAGGTGCCTGCCGAATGCCAGGCCATGCGGATAAAAAGGCCACCATAGTGGCCCCAGTCGGCAGGCCACCAATCCTGCGAGTCGGTCATGAGCGCGGCCAGGTCCGTCTTCAGGCTCGCATAGTCCAACGTGCCAAATTCATGCCGGTAGTCGAAGTCCTCGCCCAGCGGGTTCGAGGCCGGGCTGTGCTGGTGCAGGATGGCCAGGTTCAGTGCGTTGGGCCACCAGTCCCGATTGCTGCGCATCACGGGCGCGGGCTGGGCGGCTGCCTTGGCGGCATGGAAGGGGCACTTGGAGAGGTCCGACATCGTTGATTTCCTTCTTGGTTGGCTTTCTTGGGACTCGGAGTTGTGGCGGTAGAAAGCGGCTATTCGTCCACATCGCTAGATAGTTTATGTAAATTCACTGAACGCATCCAATTGCCAATCGCTATGCGCCGGATAGGCGAACACACCGAGTACCGCAACCATATTGACGTAAAAAGCGTAGATCAATGAAGCCACACCGGGGTCCTCCAACGCGTGGTGCAGGAATTGAACTCCACGAGTTGAGAGCACCCGAACGGCACAGATGGCGTGCGCCAGACCCATCGTTGAGGCACCTAGGCGCGACCGGCTGCAATTGGCCGCCTCCTGCCATCAATTGGCCAAGCACCCTGATTGCGCAGTTCGAGCCCCTACCAATACTGAAATCAAACCATTCGATTCGTCCACTCGTAAGTTGTTGATCTTGTTGACCTCAGGCAGAGGCTCTTGTGGACTTCGGCCCGTTCTCGGGCGTGAGGGGCGCTGAGAGAAATGGCCAAAAGAGAGAGAACCAGGCGGAGAACAGGCTGTGAGGTCTGGTGGACGAGGTCCACAGCTTTCCGCAGGAGCCCGCAACAACACGGGGCAACACGCACGATCGCCCAGGAAAAAACCCCAACTCAGACGAGTTGGGGTTTTGGTATTGGTGGAGCTGGGGGGATTTGAACCCCCGTCCATAAGCCTTTTTCGTACAGTTCTACATGTGTAGTCGTCTGATTTGAATCTTGCCGTGTGCGTCGCGCAGCGACACGCTACGCACCCAGCCAGCACCCTTTTTTCTCACACCACCCCAAGGTACCCGAGGTGATGCCAGCCCATATGTTTTCCCTTGCAGTTAGGAAGTCTTGCGACCCCCTAACCCAGCCTATCGGCCAACTGTTGCAAGGCTCACCGGATTAAGCGGCGAGTGCGAAACGTTCGTCGTTTGCAGTTAGTTTTTTTCTGCGGTTTTACGAGGTAACAGAACCTCGACATGCCCTGCCACGCGTCCGAACCCATGTCGAAACCAGTGCAGCCCCTAAGATGTCTATTTTAGGCCTGGTTGAGCGATTTCAAGAGGTCCAACGGAGAATCAATGTGCAAATGGGCATTCCAGCGCGAAATATCGGTCTGCGCACCCAAATAACCATAGGTGGCAGCCACCGTGCCCATGCCCGCAGCCAGTCCAGCGACGATGTCACGCTCGTCATCTCCCACATACACACAACGGGAAGGATCGATGCCCAGACGACGGGCTGCCTCGAACAAAGGCTCTGGGTGCGGTTTGGCGTGCGGCGTCGTGTTGCCACTGACAATTGCCCGTGCAGTAGAAAACAAGGGCATGGCAGCCGTCAAAGGGTCGGTGAAACGGTTGGATTTGTTGGTCACCACACCCCAAGCCACGCCTTGCGCCACCAGGGCATTGACCATGTCCACCACGCCATCAAAGATGCGCGTGCGCTCGGTCATGCAGCTTTCATAATTGACGAAGAATTCCTCTTTCATCGCATCGAAATCAGGATGCTCTGGCGTCATGCCAAACGCCAGACCAATCATGCCTCGTGCACCTGCGCCCGCCATGGGGCGGTAATGCTCCAGGGGCAAAGAGGACAAGCCACGTGCCACGCGCATTTTGTCCACTGCTGCGCCCAAATCAGGGGCACTGTCAATCAGTGTGCCGTCCAGATCAAACAGGACGGCTTCAACGTTCTTAAACATGCTGCACTCCTCAAGCCTTGCGGCAGGCCATCAGGTAGTTGACGCTCGTGTCCTGGCTCAACCAGTAGCGACGGGTGAAGGGGTTGTATTCCATGCCCTTGAAGCCTTGCACGTCCAGGCCCGAATCACGCGCCCAGGTTGCCAATTCGCTGGGCTTGATCATGCGGGCAAACTCGTGCGTGCCTTTGGGCAGCAGCTTGAGGATGTATTCAGCACCCACGATGGCAAACAGGAACGACTTGGGGTTGCGGTTGAGGGTCGAGAAGAAGACCCAACCGCCGGGTTTGACCATTTGCACGCAAGCCCGGACCACCGATGCAGGATCGGGCACATGCTCGAGCATTTCCATGCAGGTGACCACGTCAAATTGTTCTGGCTGTTCTTGGGCCAAGGCTTCAGCACTGATTTCGCGGTATTGAACACCACTTGTGCCCGCTTCCAGCGCGTGCAATTGCGCCACTTTGAGCGATTTGGTGGCCAGATCTATGCCCGTGACTTGTGCGCCTTTGCGGGCCATGGCGTCAGACAAAATGCCGCCGCCACATCCCACATCGACGACTTTTACGCCCGACAGTGGCGCTTGGGCGTTGATCCACTCCAGGCGCAAAGGGTTGATCTGGTGCAAAGGACGAAATTCACTCTCGGGGTCCCACCAACGGTGGGCCAGATCAGAGAACTTGGCCAATTCAGCCGGGTCAACGTTGTTTGCAGCTTGATTCATGGGGTGAGATTGTGATGCAAGTGCCCTGCTGGCTTGAGCTGCAGGCATAAAAAAAGCCCCATTTCTGGGGCTTTTTAATCCTTGTTAAAAGGATTATTGAGCGGCGCGGGTACCGACCACTTCGATTTCAACGCGGCGGTTTTTAGCGCGGCCGGCAGAAGTCTTGTTATCAGCAACTGGCTGCTTCTCGCCTTTGCCTTCGGTGTACACGCGGTTTTTCTCGATGCCTTTGGACACCAAGTAAGCCTTCACAGCGTCAGCGCGCTTGACAGACAACTTCTGGTTGTAGCTGTCACCGCCCACGGAGTCGGTGTGACCCACAGCGATGATGACTTCCAGGTTGATGCCTTTGACTTTGCCGACCAAGTCGTCCAACTTGGCTTTGCCTTCTTTCTTCAACACAGCTTTGTCGAAGTCAAAGAACGCATCAGCAGCGTAAGTCACTTTGGTTGCAGCAGCTGGTGCGGGTGCTGGAGCTGGGGCAGCTTTAGGAGCTGGCGCCACAGCAACAGGGGCTGGAGCTGGAGCAGCTTTAGGAGCCACGATGGCGCCGTCGCAACCGGCAGCTGCAGTTGCAGGTGTCCAGTTGGCATCGCGCCAGCACAGTTCTTGGTTACCGTTTTTCCAAACCAGGTCACCGGAGCCATTGCGCCAGTTGTCCACGGATTGTGCGCCAGCGGCCGTTGCGAGAGCTGCGGCTGCAAACATCATTGCCACTTTGTTGAGTTTCTTCATGGTCTTCCTCTTCAGGGATTAAGCCGCAGACTCGCTGCGAAAAATGAACGTTACAGATGACCGTCACCTGTAGCGCTGACATTTATTGTGCCATAGACATGCCAGGGTACTGTCAATTGACACACGAGCCTGACAACCTATTACAAATTTGCAAACAAAGTTGTTGCATTCTTGCGACACCCTATTGCACCTAAAATCATGGGTTCAATTCGCGTCACCCATCACCCCCTCTATATATGACCCAGTTCGCCAAAGAAACACTGCCCATCAGTCTGGAAGAGGAAATGCGGCGCAGCTACCTCGATTACGCCATGAGCGTGATCGTCGGTCGTGCCCTGCCTGACGCCCGTGACGGTTTGAAACCCGTGCACCGCCGTGCCTTGTTCGCGATGCACGAGTTGAACAACGACTGGAACCGCCCTTACAAAAAGTCGGCGCGTATTGTCGGTGACGTGATCGGTAAGTACCACCCACACGGCGACCAGTCGGTGTACGACACCATCGTCCGCATGGCGCAGGACTTCTCCATGCGTCACATGCTGGTGGACGGCCAGGGCAACTTCGGATCGGTGGACGGCGACAACGCAGCGGCGATGCGTTACACCGAGATCCGCTTGGCCAAGATCGCCCATGAAATGCTGGGCGACATCGACAAGGAAACCGTCGACTTTGGCCCCAACTACGACGGCTCGGAAAAAGAACCGCTGGTGCTGCCGTCTCGCCTGCCCAACCTGCTGATCAACGGCTCGGGCGGTATTGCCGTCGGCATGGCCACCAACATCCCGCCGCACAACTTGAATGAAGTGGTGGATGCATGCCTGCATTTGCTGCGCAACCCGGAAGCGTCGATTGACGAATTGATGGAGATCATTCCGGCGCCTGACTTCCCGACCGCCGGCATCATCTACGGCATCACGGGTGTCAAAGATGGCTACCGCACCGGCCGTGGCCGCGTGGTCATGCGCGCCAAGTGCCACTTTGAAGACATCGACAAGGGCCAACGCCAGTCGATCATCGTGGACGAGCTGCCCTACCAGGTCAACAAGAAATCCCTGCTCGAGCGCATCGCTGAGCTGGTGCACGAAAAGAAGATCGAAGGCATCAGCCACATCCAGGACGAGTCTGACAAGTCCGGCATGCGCGTGGTGATCGAACTCAAGCGTGGCGAAGTGCCCGAAGTGGTGCTGAACAACCTGTACAAGCAAACCCAGCTGCAGGACACCTTTGGCATGAACATGGTGGCCCTGATCGACGGCCAACCCAAGCTGTGCAACCTGAAAGACCTGATCCAGGTCTTCTTGCAGCACCGCCGCGAAGTCGTCACGCGCCGCACCGTGTTCGAGCTGCGCAAGGCGCGCGACCGTGGCCACGTGCTCGAAGGCTTGGCCGTGGCGCTGGCCAACATCGACGACTTCATCGCCATCATCCGCAATGCGCCCACACCACCTGTGGCCAAGGTCGAGCTGATGACCCGCGCCTGGGACAGCCAGATGGTGCGCACCATGCTCACCCGTGCCCGTGACGATGGCTCGGTGATCAACGCTGACGACTACCGTCCAGAAGGCCTGGAGCGCGAATACGGTCTGGGTCAGGACGGCCTGTACCGCCTGTCGGACACGCAAGCGCAAGAGATTTTGCAGATGCGTCTGCAACGCCTGACCGGTCTGGAACAAGACAAGATCGTGGCCGAATACAAAGAGGTCATGTCCGAGATCGAAGACCTGCTGGACATCCTGGCCAAGCCCGAGCGCGTCTCCACCATCATCGGTGACGAGCTGGGCACCGTGCGCCAGGAATTCGGCCAAACCAAGATCGGCGCCCGCCGCAGCCAGATCGAGCACAACGCGCAAGACCTGGCCACCGAAGACCTGATCACGCCCACCGACATGGTGGTCACGCTCTCGCACAGCGGCTACATCAAGAGCCAACCCTTGTCTGAATACCGCGCCCAAAAGCGCGGCGGTCGCGGCAAACAAGCTGCGGCCACCAAAGAAGACGACTGGATCGACCAGCTCTTCATCGCCAACACGCACGACTACCTGCTGTGCTTCTCCAACCGTGGCCGCCTGTACTGGCTCAAGGTCTGGGAAGTGCCTGCAGGCTCGCGCGGCTCGCGTGGCCGCCCCATCGTCAACATGTTCCCGCTGCAAGAAGGCGAGAAGATCAACGTGGTGCTGGCCTTGACCGGCGAAGCCCGCACCTTCCCGGAAAACCAATACGTGTTCATGGGCACGTCCATGGGCACGGTCAAGAAGACCTCACTGGACGAATTCAGCAACCCCCGCAAGGGCGGCATCATCGCCGTCAACCTGGACGAAGGCGACTATCTGATTGGCGCTGCGCTGACCGACGGCCAACACGATGTGATGCTGTTCAGCGACGGCGGCAAGGCTGTGCGCTTTGACGAAAACGATGTACGTCCTCTGGGCCGCAGCGCCCGTGGCGTGCGCGGCATGATGATCGAAGAAGGCCAAAGCGTGATCGCCATGCTGGTGGCCGAAGACGAAACGCAAAGCGTACTGACCGCCACCGAAAATGGCTATGGCAAACGCACCAGCATCGTCGAGTACACCCGCCACGGCCGTGGCACCAAGGGCATGATCGCCATCCAGCAATCCGAGCGCAACGGCAAAGTCGTGGCCGCCACCTTGGTGCATGCCGATGACGAGATCATGCTGATCACCGACACCGGCGTTCTGGTGCGCACCCGCGTGGCCGAGATCCGCGAACTGGGCCGCGCCACACAAGGCGTGACCTTGATCAATCTGGACGAAGGCGCCAAGCTCAGCGGTTTGCAACGCATCGTCGAAAACGACGCCAACGCGAACGACCCCGAAGCCGACGCCGAAGAAGGCTCCACAGACGACAACACCCCAGCAGCGGAATAAGGCATGAGCCGAGCTTTCAATTTCTCGGCCGGTCCGGCCGTCATGCCCGAAGAAGTCTTGCAACAAGCCGCCGCAGAAATGCTCGACTGGCACGGCTCGGGCATGAGCGTGATGGAGATGAGCCACCGCGGCAAAGAATTCATCAGCATCTACGAACAGGCCGAATCCGACCTGCGCGAGCTGCTGGCCGTGCCTGCGAACTTCAAGATCCTGTTCATGCAAGGCGGTGGCCTGGCCGAAAACGCCATCATCCCGCTGAACCTGTCACAGGGTGGCGCGGTCGATTTCGTGCTGACCGGCAGCTGGAGTCAAAAGTCTCAAAAAGAAGCCGCCAAATACGCCACATCGCGTGTGGCCGCATCGGCTCAGGCCGATGGCTTCACCTGCCTGCCCCAAGCGGCGAGCTGGCAAATTGGTCCTGACAGCCGTTATGTGCACATCTGCGGCAACGAAACCATCCACGGCGTGGAATTCCAGGAATTGCCTGACCTGAAAGCTTTGGGTTGCGACGCACCGCTGGTGGTGGATTTCTCGTCGCACGTGGCCTCGCGCCCGGTGGACTGGTCCCGTGTGGGCCTGGCCTTTGGCGGTGCTCAAAAGAACCTCGGCCCAGCAGGCCTGACCTTGGTCATCGTGCGCGAAGACCTGATCGGCCATGCCCTGCCCCATTGCCCCAGCGCCTTTGACTACAAGCTGGTGGCCGACAACCAGTCGATGTACAACACCCCGCCCACCTACAGCATCTACATCGCGGGCCTGGTCTTTCAGTGGCTCAAAAAGCACGGCGGCATTGCCGCCATGGAGCAACGCAACATCGCCAAAGCCCAACTGTTGTACGACTGCCTGGACAACTCGGCCCTGTATGTGAACAAAGTGGACAAGGCCTGCCGCTCGCGCATGAACGTGCCCTTCTTCCTGCGCGACGAGTCACGCAACGACGCTTTTTTGGCCGGTGCCAAGGCACGCGGCTTGCTGCAGCTCAAGGGCCACAAATCGGTCGGCGGCATGCGCGCCAGCATTTACAACGCCATGCCTCTTGCGGGCGTGCAGGCGCTGGTGGACTACCTGCGCGAATTCGAAAAAACACAGGCTTAACGCCACCCCAGGACCATGAGCCAACAACCTATCCAGTCCGAAGCGCTGGGCGCTTTGCGGGTGCAGATCGACTCGCTGGACAAGCAACTGCTGCAACTGCTGAATGAACGCGCCCATGTGGCAGAAAAAGTCGGCGAAATCAAACGCGCCGAAGGCTCGCCCTTCTTTCGCCCCGACCGCGTGGCCCAAGTGATCGACAAGATCACCCAGGCCAATCCCGGCCCGCTCAAAAACGAACACGTGGCCTCCATCTGGCGCGAAATCATGTCGGCCTGCCTGGCGCTGGAAGCCCCGCAGCGCGTGGCGGTACTGGGTCCTCAGGGCACGTTTTGCGAGCAAGCCGCCATTGAATTTTTTGGCAGCGCGGCCAACCTGATTTACTGCGCCAACTTCGACGAAGTCTTCCACGCCACCGCTGCGGGCACCGCCCAGTACGGCGTGGTTGGCATGGAAAACTCCACCGAGGGCGTGGTGGCCCGCTCGCTCGATTTGTTCCTGCGCTCGCCCGTGCATGTGGTGGGCGAAGTCAGTCTGCAAGTGCGCTTCAATCTGCTGCGCCAACTCAACTCGGACGCAGGCATCGAGGTGGTGATGGCCCACCCCCAAGCGCTCGCGCAGTGCCAGGGTTGGCTGTCCAAGCACCTGCCGCATGTGGAGCGCCGCGCGGTGTCCAGCAACGCCGAAGGCGCCCGCCTGGCCGCCTCCAACCCCGCCTGGGCAGCCTTGGCCAGCGAACGTGCCGCCAGCCAGTTTGGCCTGCACATCGTGCACCATGCCATCCAGGACGAGGCCTTCAACCGCACCCGCTTTGCCGTGATTGCCCTGCCGCAAACCCTGGCCACGCCACCCGCCTCGGGCAAGGACTGCACCAGCTTGGTGGTCTCGGTGCCCAACCGCCCGGGTGCTGTACACGACTTGCTGGTGCCGCTCAAGAACAATGGCGTGTCCATGACCCGCTTTGAATCTCGCCCCGCCAAATCCGGTCAATGGGAGTATTACTTCTACATCGACCTGCAAGGCCACATCAGCGAACCCCATGTGGCTGCCGCCTTGCAAGAGCTGCAAGGCCTGTGCGCGTTCTACAAGGTCTTGGGTTCTTACCCAGTTTCTGAATGACGTTCCAGCGACTGGCCTTGATCGGCTGCGGCCTGATGGGCGGCTCGTTTGCGCTCGCCTTGCGTCAAGCAGGTCTGGTGCAAACCATCGTCGGCTTCAGCGCCTCCGAGAAAACCCGCCAACGCGCGCTTGAGCTCCAGGTCATCGACCAAGCTTGTGCCAGCGTGGCCGAAGCCGTGCAAGGCGCCGATCTGGTCTTGTTGGCCGTGCCCGTCGGCGCAATGCACGCCAGCTTTGCCGCCATGCGCGATGCGCTGCAACCGAGTGCTTTGCTGATGGACGTGGGCTCCACCAAGTGCGATGTGATTGCTGCAGCACAAGCCACTTTGGGCGAACGCCTGAGTTGCTTTGTGCCCGCGCACCCCATCGCGGGCAAAGAAGTCGCAGGCATCGATCACGCCGAAGCCACGCTGTACCAGGACCGCCGCACGATTCTCACGCCGCTGCCCAAAACCGGCATTCACAAAACGCAAGCGGCGCACGAGGTGTGGACTGCCATTGGCAGCCATGTGAGCACCATGACGCCTGAAGCACACGACGCCACGTTTGCAGCCGTCAGTCACCTGCCTCACATGCTGGCATTTGCTGCAGTGAATGCCTTGAGCACACAGCCCCAAGGCGCGGCCTTTCTGGAGATGGCGGGTCCCGGCTTTCGTGATTTTTCCCGGATCGCCGCCAGCGACGCATCAGTCTGGCGCGACATCCTGAGCGCCAACAAAGCAGAAGTGCTCACGCAAGTGGCGCACTTTCGCGCTGCGCTCGATGAATTTGAAAACACCTTGAAGCAAGGCGACACCGCCTCACTGCAACACCTGATTCAACAAGCCAGCGATGTGCGCTCGGCCTGGACGCTGCAAGCGGGCAACGCTTGCAACAAAGCCTCTGAAGACTGACCCATGTTCTCCACCGCCTTCCTTGATCTTCCTGCGCTGCAAGGCGCGTCCGGCACCGTCACCCTGCCCGGCTCCAAAAGCATCTCCAACCGCGTGCTGTTGCTCTCGGCCCTGTGCCAAGGCACCACCGTGGTCCACGACCTGCTGGACTCGGACGACACCCGCGTGATGCTGGCCGCGCTGCGCCAACTGGGCTGCGGCGTCGAGGTGCAAGGCACCACAGTGACCATCACCGGCCTGGGCGGCCGCACCTGGCCCACCGAAGCGATTGAATTTTTCATGGGCAACGCGGGCACGGCCATGCGCCCGCTGACTGCAGCGTTGGCCGTCCAGGGTGGCGACTTCACCCTCAAAGGCGTGCCCCGCATGCACGAGCGCCCCATCGGCGATCTGGTGGACGCCTTGCGCGAGCTGGGCTGCGCCATCGACTACCTGGGCAACGAGGGCTACCCGCCCCTGCGCGTGCGCCAGCCTGCGCTGCAGCTCGACAAACCCATCCCCGTGCGCGGCGATGTGTCCAGCCAGTTCCTCACCGCACTGCTGATGGCCCTGCCGCTTGCTGCCCAAGACCGCGCCATCACCATCGAAGTGGTCGGCGAGCTGATCAGCAAGCCCTACATCGAGATCACGCTCAACCTGCTCGCACGCTACGGCATTGCCGTGGAGCGCCAGGGTTGGGAGCGCTTTGTGATCCCTGCAGGCAGCCGCTACCAATCGCCCGGCACGATCCACGTCGAAGCCGACGCGTCTTCGGCCAGCTACTTCATCGCACTGGGCGCCATCGCTGATGGCAAAGGCATCCGCATTCAAGGCGTGGGCGCAGACTCGATCCAGGGCGACATCCGCTTCATGGACGCTGCAGCGCAAATGGGTGCCCAGATCACCAGCGGCCCCAACTGGCTGGAAATCCAGCGAGGTGCCTGGCCACTCAAAGGCATCACCCTCGACTGCAACCACATCCCCGATGCGGCCATGACCCTGGCCGTGATGGCGCTGTACGCCGATGGCCCCACCACGCTGCGCAACATCGCCAGCTGGCGCGTGAAGGAGACCGACCGCATCGTGGCCATGGCCGCCGAAAGCCGCAAGCTCGGCGCCACCGTCGAAGAAGGCCCGGACTGGATCACCATCCACCCCCTGCCTGCCGGCAAATGGCAACGCGCCAGCATCCACACCTACGACGACCACCGCGTGGCCATGTGCTTCTCGCTGGCCGCCTTCAACGCCGATCAGGTCCCGGTGCGCATCGAAGATCCCAAGTGCGTGGCCAAGACCTTCCCCGACTACTTCGAGGCCCTGTTCTCGGTGGCGCACACAGAGGCCACGAACATCCCGGTGATCTGCATCGACGGCCCCACCGCCTCGGGCAAGGGCACGCTGGCCAGCCGTGTGGCCGCGCAGCTCGGGTACCACTACCTGGACTCGGGCGCGCTCTACCGCGTGACCGCCCATGCGGCTTTGCAAGCGGGCCTCACGCTGGAGGCTGCCGATGAAGCCCAAATCGCTCAGCTGGCCCGCAGCCTACCGGTGCGGTTTGAAGGTGAGCAAGTCTTGCTGAACGGCGTGGACGTCACCGACGCCATCCGCAGCGAACAAGGCGGCATGAACGCCTCCAAAGTCTCGGTACTGCCGACTGTGCGCGATGCGCTGATTGATCTGCAGCACAGTTTTCAGCGCCTGCCCGGCCTCTTGGCCGACGGCCGCGACATGGGCACCGTGATCTTCCCGAACGCCCCTTTGAAGGTGTTTTTGACCGCCAGCGCTGCCCAAAGGGCCGAAAGACGGCATAAGCAGTTGATTTCTAAGGGTTTTTCGGCTAATATCGACAGTCTTCGCGCTGACTTGGAAGCACGCGACGCCCGGGACATGTCCCGCAGCGTGGCGCCTTTGAAGCCCGCGCAAGATGCCTTGCAACTGGACAACTCGTCCTTGTCCATCGAAGCTTCGGTGGATCAGGTCCTGAACTGGTGGCAAGGCAGGCAAGTTTTTGGCGCATGAATTGCGCCGACCATTTGCCAACAGTCCGCTGAAAACGGGCTGAATCAAGGGTTCCACGTCGCTCCCCTCGTGCAGCTTGCACACCGGCCTCGTGGATTTTTGCCAACCAACCGCGGTTCACACCGCACACCAATCGCCACTGCAGCTCCTGGAAACGACGCATACCGCGTTCGTCAGTCCTGTTTGTGGATGAGGAAATCACATGTCTGAATCTTTTGCCGCCCTCTTTGAGGAATCCCTGCAACGTACCGAAATGCGCCCTGGTGAAGTCATCACCGCTGAAGTGGTGCGCATCGAACACAACTTCGTGGTTGTCAACGCCGGTCTCAAGTCCGAGTCCTATGTGCCCCTCGAAGAGTTCAAGAACGACCAGGGTGAAGTCGAAGTCCAGGTCGGCGACTTTGTCTCCGTGGCCATCGGCTCGATCGAAAACGGCTATGGCGACACCATCTTGTCGCGCGACACCGCCAAGCGTCTGGCTTCGTGGATGTCTCTGGAAAAAGCCCTGGAATCCGGCGAATTTGTTACTGGCGTGACCAGCGGCAAAGTCAAGGGTGGCCTGACCGTGTTGGTCAACGGCATCCGTGCTTTCTTGCCCGGTTCTTTGGTCGACACACGTCCTACCAAAGACCTGTCACCCTATGAGAACAAGACCCTGGAATTCAAGGTCATCAAGCTCGACCGCAAGCGCAACAACGTTGTGTTGTCTCGCCGTGCCGTGGTGGAAGCCTCCATGGGCGAAGAGCGCGCCAAACTGATGGAAACCCTGCGCGAAGGCTCCATCGTCAACGGCGTGGTCAAGAACATCACCGAATACGGTGCGTTCGTGGACCTGGGCGGTATCGACGGTTTGCTGCACATCACCGACATGGCATGGCGCCGTGTCCGTCACCCTTCCGAAGTGGTGACTGCTGGTCAGGAAATCACCGCCAAGATCCTGAAGTTCGACACCGAGAAAAACCGCGTGTCTCTGGGTCTGAAGCAAATGGGCGACGACCCATGGATGGGCGTGAACCGCCGCTATCCACAAGGCACCCGCATGTTCGGCAAGATCACCAACATCGCCGACTACGGCGCGTTTGTGGAACTGGAACCCGGCATCGAAGGCTTGGTGCACGTGTCTGAAATGGACTGGACCAACAAGAACGTGGCCCCATCCAAGATCGTGGCGCTGGGCGACGAAGTCGAAGTCATGGTCCTCGAGATCGACGAAGACAAGCGCCGCATCAGCTTGGGCATGAAGCAGTGCCGTGCCAACCCATGGCAAGAGTTCGCTCAGAACACCAAGCGCGGCGACCGCGTCAAGGGCCCGATCAAGTCGATCACCGACTTCGGCGTGTTCGTGGGTCTGGCTGCCGGCATCGACGGCCTGGTGCACCTGTCCGACCTGTCCTGGAACGAGTCCGGCGAAAACGCCGTGCGCGAATTCAAGAAGGGTCAAGAAGTCGAGGCTTTGGTCTTGGCTGTGGACGTGGACCGCGAGCGCATCAGCTTGGGCATCAAGCAACTGGACTCCGATCCTTTCACCACCTTCACCTCCATCAACGACAAAGGCCAGACCGTCACCGGTAAGGTCAAGACCGTGGATGCCAAGGGCGCTGAAATCGACCTGGGCGAAGACATCGTGGGCTACCTGCGCGTGTCCGAAATCTCGCGTGACCGCGTGGAAGACGCCAGCCATGTGCTCAAAGTCGGCGACGAAGTGACCGCTGTGGTTGTGAACGTGGATCGCAAGACCCGCAATATCCAATTGTCGATCAAAGCCAAAGACCAAGCTGACCAGCAAGAAGCCATGGCTTCGCTGTCGCAACAGTCTTCGCGTGAAAACGCTGGCACCACCAGCCTGGGCGCATTGCTGCGCGCCAAGTTGGACAACAACTGATCGTTGTTGAACTGAAGACAGCTGCTGTCTGAAAAGCCTGCCCCTGTGATGGGGGCAGGCTTTTTTCAGCCCCCTGCAGATGACTTGAGAACAAGAAAAATCCCATGACACGCTCTGATCTGGTTGAAGAATTGGCCGCGCGCTACGCGCAGTTGACCCACCGTGACGCCGAACTGGCCGTCAAAACGGTCCTTGACGCCATGAGCGATGCCTTGGTGCGTGGACACCGCATTGAAATCCGCGGTTTTGGCAGCTTCTCGATCAACCGCCGCCCCCCCCGCATTGGCCGCAACCCCCGTTCGGGTGAAAGCGTGCAAATTCCCGAAAAACGGGTACCCCATTTCAAACCTGGCAAAGCCCTGCGTGAGGCTGTGGACGCAGGCACAGCTGCGGCTGCCGCCAAAAACAAAGCCTGATTGGTCAAGCACCACACACATGCAAACATGGCGGTCATGAGGCCCATTAGAATGTTTGCAGCTTCCCGAGGTTCCCCATGAAACGTCTGCTTCGCTTGCTTCAGTGGCTGCTGAAAGCAGCGGTTTTTTTCACCTTGTTTGCATTCGCGCTGAACAACCAGCAAGAAACGCGTGTCCATTTCTTTTTTGGCACCTCCTGGCAAGCGCCCACCGTGTTGGTGGTGCTGTCTGCTTTCGCACTGGGCGTGGTGATCGGCGTGCTGGGCATGGTGCCCCGCTGGTGGCGCCACCGCCAGGCGGCCAAACAAAACGCCAAACCCGCCCCCGAGGTGGAACGCACACCCGAGCCTTCTCATGGAACTTGATCTGACCTGGATTTTGCTGGGCTTGCCCATGGCCTTTGGTCTGGGCTGGCTGGCCTCGCGTCTGGACCTGCGCGAACTGCGCATCGCCAACCGCCAGGCACCACGGGCCTACTTCAAGGGCCTCAACTACCTGCTCAACGAGCAGCAGGACCAGGCCATCGACGCCTTCATCGAGGCCGTCCAAAATGACCCCGACACCTCCGAATTGCACTTTGCACTGGGCAATCTGTTTCGCCGCCGCGGCGAATACGACCGAGCCGTGCGTGTACACGAACACCTGTTGTCCCGTGCCGACCTGAGCCAAAGCGATCGCCAGCGTGCGCAGCACGGCTTGGCGCTGGACTATCTGAAAGCCGGTTTACTCGACCGTGCCGAAGAAGCTTTGCGCAAGCTGGAAGCGACGCCTTATGAAGGCCAGGCTCGCCTGGCGCGTCTGGCCATTTACGAGCGTTCACGCGAATGGCCCGAAGCCACATTGGTGGCCCAGCTGCTTGAAAAATCAGGGGAAGCCAACTTCAGCGTGCGCATGGCGCATTACCAATGCGAGCTGGCACGAGAAGCTGTGCAGCAAGGCGACTCGGCCAAAGCCCTGCAACTGCTGCAGCGCGCCGTGCTCGATTCGCCCGATGCACCTCGGCCGCGGATCTTGTTGGGTCAACTGCAGCTGGCCCAAGGCCAAGCCCATGCTGCGCTTGAAACACTGAAGGCGCTGTTCGAGAAAGCAGACGCTGCCGCCCCCCTGGCAGCCAGCAGTCTGGCCAAAGCCGCCCAAGCGGCGAATTTGACCTCGACCGCATTCCATGTGCTGGAGGCCCACTACGCCAAACAACCTTGCATCGATGTGCTGGAAGCCATGGCCAGCCTGGAAGCCGCCGAGCCCGCCGGTCCAGCAGCATCGCACCAGCGGTACCTGGACCATCTGCAAAAACAACCCTCTTTGATGGCGGCTTCGCGCTGGCTCAACGGGCAAGCACAACACGAGCCCCTGCCCGCTCCGGTTCAAAAAGCACTGGAGCAAGCCACGCGCCCACTGGCCCGCTACCGCTGCGCGGCCTGTGGCTTTGAAGCCAAAGAGCACTTCTGGCATTGCCCAGGTTGCCAGGCCTGGGACAGCTACCCGCCGCGCCGCGTCGAAGAGCTTTGAACACCGCCTGAAACATCTCGTTTCAAGCGCGACGCTTTCAAGCCTTTACCCACCGCCACCCTGGCCAGACAATCTCGATGCCCGGCCAACAACGGGTTCATCGGTACAGGGAGGGGCATCGCATGATCGCAAAAACAGCAGCCGTGCTGGTGGCCGGTTTGTTTGCCGGACTGTCGTGGGCACAAATTGAGTTGAATAAAGCCAGCGAGATTGACCTGGACGGCCTCAAGGGCGTGGGCCCAAGCCTGACACGGCAGGTGCTCCATGAGCGTCAAAAAGGGGCGTTTGCAGACTGGGCCGATGTCATGCAACGCATCAAAGGCATTGGCCCCAAAAAAGCGGCCAGCTTGTCAGAACAAGGGCTGCGGGTACAAGGCCAGTTGTACGCGCCTTCGGCACCTGCCTTGCCACAGCCTGCCCTGGCGCCAAACGCCCCATCAATTTCTTGCTGTCACACCCGCTGAGGTCTGCCACTGAACACTGGACCCAAGGGCAGACCTCAAACGGGTCCAAATCCACCACCGCCGGGGGTGTGAATCTCAAACACATCACCCGCTAGCATCTCGACCTGGCCGATGTGCGCCAGTTCTTGAACGCTGCCATCGGTGCGCACGACGCGGTTGATGCCCGGCAGGCCACTGTACCCACCGGCCATGCCAAATGCCTGATGGATGCGCCCGTTGGACAAAATGCCCGCCGTCATCGGCTCCAGAAAGCGCACGCGGCGCACACCACCGTCGCCGCCGCGCCAGCGCCCCGCGCCGCCTGAGCCCTGGCGGATGGCGTAGCTTTCGAGCCGCACCGGAAAACGGAACTCCAGCACCTCGGGGTCGGTCAGGCGCGAATTGGTCATGTGGGTTTGCACCACCGAGGTGCCGTCAAAACCACCGACCAACTGGCCTTGTGCGTCAAAACGCCCACCCGCCCCGCTGCCACCTGAAATCGTTTCGTAATACTGCACCCGCGCATTGCCGAAAGTGAAGTTGTTCATGGTCGGCTGGCTGCCCGCCATCACGCCCAAAGCGCCAAACAGCGCATTGGTGATGCAGGTTGAAGTTTCCACATTGCCCGCCACCACCGAAGCGGGCGGGTTCGGGTTGAGCATGGATCCCTGTGGAATGATGACCTTCAGAGGTTTCAGGCAACCGGCGTTGAGCGGGATGTCATCATCCACCAGGCTGCGGAACACGTAGAGCACCGCCGCCATGCACACCGCACGCGGGGCGTTGAAGTTGTTCGGCAGCTGGGCGCTGGTGCCCGTGAAATCGATCTCGGCCGTGCGCTGCTGCGCGTTCACACGCACCGCCACCTGGATCTGAGCGCCGTTGTCCAGCGGCAAAGTGAACGCACCGTCTTTCAAGCGCGTGATGACGCGGCGCACCGATTCTTCGGCGTTGTCCTGCACATGGCGCATGTAGGCCTGCACCACGTCCAGCCCAAACTGGTCCACCATGCGGCGCAGCTCCTGCACGCCTTTTTCGTTGGCGGCGATCTGGGCTTTCAGGTCGGCCATGTTTTGCGCCGGGTTGCGCGAGGGGTATTCGCCGCTTTGCAACAAGGCCACCATCTCGGCTTCACGCAAATGCCCGGCTTCGACCAATTTGAAGTTGTTGATCTGCACGCCCTCTTCTTCGATGCGCGTGGAAAACGGCGGCATCGAGCCCGGCGTGAGCCCACCCACATCGGCGTGGTGCCCGCGTGAGCCCACATAAAACACCGGCTCGGCGTGACCGTCCAGATACACCGGCGTGATCACCGTGATGTCGGGCAAATGCGTGCCGCCGTGGTAGGGGTCGTTCAGCACGAACACATCGCCCGGCTGCATGCGGCCTTTGTTCTCTTGAATCACGGTCTGGGTGCTCTCGCCCATCGAACCCAGGTGCACCGGCATGTGCGGCGCGTTGGCAATCAGATGGCCTTCGGCGCTGAACAAGGCGCACGAAAAGTCCAGCCGCTCCTTGATGTTGACCGAGTAGGCCGTGTTTTGCAGCTGCAGGCCCATCTGCTCGGCAATGTTCATGAACAGGTTGTTGAACACCTCCAGCAGCACAGGGTCAGCCTGGGTGCCTGCGGCGTGCTGCACGGCGCGTGCTTGCACGCGCACCAGCAACAAATGGTCGAGCGCCGTCAATCGCGCCTGCCAGCCAGGCTCCACCACGGTGGTGGCGTTTTTCTCGGCAATGATGGCCGGGCCCTCGATCACATCGCCCGGGCGCATGTCTTCGCGAACGACCAAGGCGGCGTCTTGCCACTCGGCCACGCCTTGCGCGTTGGCGGCGTACACCCGCACCGTGTCGCGGCGCGGCACTTCGCGCTCGGGGTGCAAGGTGTTGACGGCCTCTTCGGGCGCATCACCGGGCAGCACGGCCTCGACCGACACCGCTTCGACCACCAAGGCCTTGCCTTGCATCAAGAAAGCAAAGCGTTGGCGATACGCCGCTTCAAAACCGGCGATCAACTGGGCCTGATCGCCCCAGGGCACGACCAGCGCCGAGTCGGTGCCCTCGTAACGCAAATGCACACGTTGGCGCAGCTCGATGCGGTCTGCACCACCGGCATCTCCACCCATCTGCGCCAGCAAAGCCTGGCGCGTGGATTCACCCAAGGCCTGCAAACGCTCGGCCATGAAGGGCATGGCCGCAGCGTCCAGACGCCGCTCAATGGACTCTTCACGCATCACGTTCTGGTCGGCCAAGCCCATGCCGTAAGCCGACAACACGCCTGCCAGCGGGTGCACCAGCACCTGCGACATGCCCAGGGCATCGGCGACCAGACAAGCATGCTGCCCACCCGCGCCGCCAAAGCACTGCAAGGTGTAGCGCGTCACGTCATAACCCCGCGCGACCGAAATTTTCTTGATCGCGTTGGCCATCTGCTGCACCGCGATCTGAATGAAACCGTGCGCCACGTCCTCGGCAGCGCGGCCGGTTTGCTGGGCCAGTTTTTGGAAGTGCCCGCGCACGACTTCGGCGTCGAGTGGCTGGTTCGCTTCCGGCCCGAACACCGAAGGGAAAAACCGAGGCTGCACCTTGCCCACCATCACGTTGGCATCGGTCACGGCCAACGGCCCGCCCCGGCGGTAACTGGCGGGACCGGGGTTGGCGCCCGCGCTTTGCGGGCCCACACGAAACCGCGCACCGTCATAGGCCAGCAGCGAACCGCCGCCTGCCGCCACCGTGTGGATGCTCATCATGGGCGCACGCATGCGCACCCCCGCCACCTGGGTTTCAAACTCGCGCTCGAACTGCCCGGCAAAGTGCGACACATCGGTGGATGTGCCGCCCATGTCAAAACCAATCACCTTGTCATGCCCCGCCAGCTGCGCCGTGCGGGCCATACCCACAATGCCGCCCGCCGGGCCGCTCAGGATCGCGTCCTTGCCCGCAAACACCTGGGCGTCCGTCAGGCCACCCGAAGACTGCATGAACATCAGTTTCACGCCCGGCATTTCGCTGGCCACCTGGTCCACATAGCGGCGCAGGATGGGCGACAGGTAGGCATCGACCACGGTGGTGTCACCCCGGCTGACCAGCTTCATCATCGGGCTGGTCTGGTGCGAGGTGCTGACCTGCGTGAAGCCGACTTCACGCGCCAGACGCGCCGCCGCTTGCTCGTGCGCCGTGTGCCGCCAGCCGTGCATGAACACCACCGCCACCGAGCGCACACCTTGCGTGTGCCAATGCATCAATTGGGTGCGCAAATGGGCTTCGTCCAAAGGTTGCAAAACCTCGCCATCCACCGCCACACGCTCTTGCGCCTCCACCACCGCGCTGTAGAGCAATTCGGGCAACACGATCTGGCGGTCAAACAAACGCGGGCGGTTTTGGTAGGCGATGCGCAACGCGTCGCCAAAGCCCTGCGTGGTCACCAACAGCGTGGCTTCGCCTTTGCGCTCCAGCAGCGCATTGGTGGCCACCGTAGTGCCCATCTTCACGCACTCGACCTGCTCGGGTGTGACCGGCTCGCCCGGTTTCAAGCCCAGCAAATGGCGGATGCCTGCCACCGCCGCATCGCGGTATTGCTCGGGGTTTTCCGAGAGCAGCTTGTGCGTGACCAAGGTGCAATCGGGCCGCTTGCCCACCACATCGGTGAAGGTGCCACCCCGGTCGATCCAGAATTGCCAACGGTTTTTGCCAGCTAAAGAAGTCTTTGATTCGGTCATGACAGGCTCACACATCCAGTTTCACAAAGAAGCGGCAGCACGCGCCGCCTGGTCGTACATGCCCGAGAGCACACGCAGCAATCGGGCCAGCTCGCCAATGTCGCGGTTCAACCCGTCGTCGGCTTTGAGCGCGTCGATCAGGCAGCTCTCGCGGATCTCGCGGTAGCGCTGCACAAATTGGCGTCCCTCGTCGGTGGCGGCATAGGTCACTTCCTTACCGTTTTTTTGCGAAGCCACCACACCCAGGCCCTGCAGTTTTTTCAGGGCGTAATTCACCAAATGGGTGTCTTCGATGTTCATGATGAAGCAGATATCGGCCAGCCGTTTGTCGCGGGCGCGGTGCGTGACGTGGTGCAGCACCAGCACATCCAGCGGCGTCAGGTCTTTGAGGCCCGCTGCGCTCATGCAGTGCACGATCCAGCGGTGAAAGGCGTTGCCCGCCACGATCAGGCCGAACTCGAACTCGCTCATCTCGGCGCTGTCGGGCGAGACCAGATGGGCCGAGGACACGATGGGGCTGGCGGCTTTGTTGGAGGCTGAATTTTTGCTGGGCATGGGCACACGCTTTCTGGGCAATGGTGAGAAAGTCTATTCGCCATCATGACAATTTGCCAACAATTTGTTGACATTAAGGGAAATCACCGATCCCAAGCACGGGCAACTTGCCTACAGTGAACAACAGCCGATGCACCAGCTGCGTGCACATCACAGGCACAGCTTTTGCTGTGCTTCATGGCTTGGTCCCACCTTCTCAGGAGTTTTCATGAAACGTCGCGCCCTCCACCTCAGCCTCTTGGCTGGCTTGCTCGCCCTCTCCGGTTTTGTCTCGGCCCAAACCAAATGGGACCTGCCCGCCGCTTACCCGGCCAGCAACTTCCATTCGTTGAACCTGGCCCAGTTCGCGACCGATGTGGACAAAGCCTCTGGTGGCAAGCTCAAGATCACGGTGCATGCCAACGCCTCCCTGTTCAAAGCCCCCGAGATCAAGCGCGCCGTGCAAGGCGGCCAGGCCCAGGCCGGTGAAATCCTGCTGGCCAACTTCAGCAACGAGTGGCCCATCTATGCCGCCGACGGCCTGCCCTTCCTGGCCGACAGCTACGACGAGGGCATGAAGCTCTACAAAGCCCAAAAGCCTTTGATGGACAAGAAACTGGCCGAACAGGGCATGGTGCTGCTGTACTCGGTGGCCTGGCCACCGCAGGGCATTTACAGCAAGAAGCCGCTCAACAGCGCAGCCGACCTCAAGGGCATCAAGTGGCGCTCCTACAGCCCGTCGACCGCCCGCATTGCGGAGCTGGTGGGTGCCCAGCCCGTCACAGTGCAGGCGGCCGAGTTCACCCAAGCCCTGGCCACCGGCGTGGTCGAGTCGACCATGACGTCTGGCGCCACCGGTGTGGACAGCAAGCTCTACGAACACCTCAAGTACTACTACGACGTGCAGGCCTGGTTGCCCAAGAACGCGGTGATCGCCAACAAAAAGGCTTTTGACGCGCTCGACAAAGCCACGCAAGACGCCCTCATGAAAGCTGCAGCGGACGCCGAAGCCCGCGGCTGGAGCGAGTCACGCAAGGTCAACGACACGACACTGGCCACCCTCAAGGCCAATGGCATGACCGTCACAGCCCCCTCGGCGCAACTCAAAGCCGACATGGCCAAGGTGGGCGACACCATGCTCAAGGAATGGCTGGACAAAGCAGGCGCCGAAGGCAAAGCCCTGGTCGACGCCTACAACAAGAAGTAAGCCCACATGAGCACCAGCAGCACAGCCAGCGCCAGCTTTGGCAGGCGTTTTTTGGACGGTTTGTACCTCTTGGGGGGCAACCTGGCCGCCCTGTGCGTGCTGGCCATTTTGGTCTTGATGATCGGCGCCTCGGTGGGGCGTGTGTTCGAATGGCGCGTCTCCTGGGTCAACGACATCGTGGCCTGGCTGTGCGCGGCAGCAGCTTTTCTGGGCATGGCCTACAGCTTTCGCAACGGCGACTTTGTGCGGGTGACCCTGGTGCTCGAATCGGTATCTGCGCCCGTGCGCCGCTGGCTGGAGCTGGTCTCGCTGGCCGTGGCCGCCGTGGCGATTGGCTACCTGGGCTACTGGGCGGCGCGCTTCACCTGGGAGAGCTACGAGTTCAACGACATCGCGGGCAACATGGTGGCGATCCCGATCTGGATTCCGCAAATGAGCTTTGTCATCGGCTCGGCCATTTTGGTGATTGCGGTGCTGGATGAATGCGTGTGCGTGTTCCGCGGGGGCAAGCCCAGCTATGTGGCGCGTGTCGAAGAGCGGCACGCCCGTGGTGATTTTTCCGAGGAGATGTGATGGGCCTGCTTGAAATCGGGGGCCTGCTCCTCTTTTTGATGTTGTTGATGCTCAGCGGTGGCGTCTGGATCGCCATGACGCTGGCCATTGTGGGCTGGGTCGGTCAGGCATTTTTCACCAACACCTTGCCTGGCAAAAACCTGTTCTCGTCCTTCTGGGAGACCTCGTCCAGCTGGGAGCTCGCGGCGTTGCCCATGTTCATCTGGATGGGCGAGATTTTGTACCGCACCAAGCTGTCCGAGCAGATGTTCGACGGCCTGTCCCCCTGGCTGTCCAAGGTGCCTGGCCGCCTGATGCACACCACCATTTTGGGTTGCGGCATTTTTGGCTCGGTCTCGGGTTCCTCCGCCGCCACCTGCGCCACGATTGCCAAGGTGGCCCTGCCTGAACTCGAAAAACGCGGCTACGACCGCAACATCGCCCTGGGCTCGCTGGCGGCTGCCGGTGGCCTGGGCATCCTGATTCCACCGTCCATCACCATGGTGGTCTACGCTGTGGCGGCCGACGCCAGCGTGATCCGCCTGTTCCTGGCAGGCTTTTTGCCCGGCTTTTTGCTGATGGGCCTGTTCTCGGGCTACATCATCTGGTGGAGCCTGCGCAATCCCGACAAAGTGCCGCCACCCGAAGCACCCACCACCTTCATGGAAAAAATGCGGCGCTCGGGCAGCCTGATTCCTTGCTCGCTGCTGATCGTGTTCATCGTTTGGGTGCTGGTGGCGGGCATTGCCACCGCGACCGAATGCGCGGCCTATGGCGTGCTGGGTTCGCTGGCCATTGCCGCCGCAGGCCGCAGCCTGACCTGGGAAAACTTCTGGCAAGGCCTGGTGGGCGCCACCCGGGTGAGTTGCATGATCATGTTCATCCTGGCGGGTGCGGCGTTTCTCACCAAGACCATGGCCTTCACCGGCATCCCACGCGAACTGGCCGAGTTTGTGCACAGCATGAACCTCTCGCCCTTTGGTCTGATTGGTGTGCTGGTGGTGGTGTATCTGATTTTGGGTACGGCCCTGGACGGCATCTCGATGATCGTGCTGACCAGCGCGGTGGTGCTGCCCATGATCCAGAAAGCCGGGTTCGATCTAGTCTGGTTCGGCATCTTCATCATCATGCTGGTCGAGATCGCTGAAATCACGCCGCCCGTGGGCTTCAACCTCTTCGTGCTGCAGAACATGACCGGCATCGACAGCAACCGCATCGCCCGCGTGACCCTGCCCTTTTTCGCCTGCATGATCGTGGGCATCGGCCTGATCACGGTCTTCCCGTCCATCGTGACCATCGTGCCGGATCTGTTGATGGGTGTGGCCAAGTAAAACCGGCCCGCCACTCCGGTAAGATGCCGCGCTGGCCTGCCAAGGCATGAAAGAGTGACGGATGTTCAAAAATGTGATGGTTTACCGCATCGGCGAGGGCTTTGCCCCGACCCTGGCGGATGTGCAAGCGGCGCTGGAGCCCGCCCAGTTTGTGGAATGTGGCGCCAGCCAGGAGAAATCCGTGGGCTGGATTCCGCCACGCGGTGAGGCCTACGGCCCGTTGGTCGAGTCCGTGGGCGGTCAATGGATCGTCAAGCTGATGATCGAATCGAAAGCCGTGCCCGGCAATGTGGTGCGCCGCAGAGCCGACGAACGCATCGCCGAAATCGAAGCGGCCACCGGCCGCAAACCCGGCAAAAAAGAAAAGCGCGACATCATGGACGATGTGCTGATGTCGCTGCTGCCCCAGGCATTCGCACGTCAATCCACTGTAGTGGTCTGGATGGACCTGGACAACCGCCGCCTGGTGCTCAACTCGGGCAGCCAGGGCAAGGCCGACGAAGTGATCTCGGCATTGATGAATGTGCTGGGCGGTTTGTCGGTGTCATTGATCCAGACCGTGACCTCGCCGCAGGCCGCCATGACCCAATGGCTGCTGGCCCCCAGCGAAGACGAATGGCCAGCCGACCTGACGGTGGAGCGCGAAACCGTACTCAAATCGACCGGCGAAGACGCGGCCAGCGTGCGCTTTACCCGCCACCACCTGGCCAACGACGATGTGCGCAAGCATGTGATGGAAGGCAAGCTGCCCACCCAGCTGGCGCTCAGCTGGGACGGCCGCGTGGCCTTTGTGCTGACCGAGACCCTGCAACTGAAAAAAGTGCAGTTCCTCGACGGCGTCATGGACGAATCGGGCACCGACAAAAACGAAGACCGTTTCGATGGCGATGTGGCCCTGTCCACCGGATTGCTCGGCCCCTTGCTGGACAGCCTGATCGAAGCGCTGGGTGGCGAGATGGAGATCGGCGCTGCGCAAGCCTCCTCAGCGCCAACAAGCACAAGCTCTGCCACTTCAGGAGCGACCACCGAAGCGGACGACGACGACCCACCCTTTTGACGCGCAAGCCCCTCCGCCCTGAATAAGCCATGACCCGACCCGCTGAACACCTGGCACTGCTGCGCTTTGCCCTGAAATGGCTGGTGCTGGCCACGGTGGTCGGTGTGCTCGCCGGATCGGCCTCGGCCTTGTTCCTCTGGGCGCTGGATGCAGCGACCAGCTACCGCGAGGCCCACCGTCACATCGTCTGGGGCTTGCCTCTGGCTGGCTTTGTGGTCGGCTGGATTTACCTCAAAGTCGGGCATGGCGTGGATGCGGGCAACAACCTGCTGATCGACGAAATCCATGACCCGAAAAACACCGTGCCCCTGCGCATGGCTCCGCTGATCCTGGTCAGCACCGTGGTGTCTCAACTGTTTGGCGCATCGGTGGGCCGAGAGGGGACTGCCTTGCAAATGGGCGGCTCGCTGGCCGACCAATTGACCCACGCCCTGAAGCTGGACAAGGACAGCAGACGCATCGTGCTGATGACGGGCATCGCCGCCGGGTTTGCATCGGTCTTCGGCACGCCTTTGGCCGGTGCCATCTTTGCGCTCGAGGTGCTGGCCATCGGCCGAATGCGCTATGACGCCTTGTGGGCGTGCACAGTAGCGGCCGTGATCGGTGATCAGATCACTTTGCTGTGGGGCATCCAGCACACCACTTATGCTGCCGGAACCATACCGCCTCTGACCGCCTGGAGCCTGGGTGCCGCCGCTGTGGCGGGCGTGGTGTTTGGCCTGGTGGGTCGGCTGTTTGCCCAAGGCACGCACAGCGCCAGCAGCGCGATGAAGAAACGCATCGCCTACGCCCCCCTACGCCCATTCGTCGGTGGCATCGTCATCGCCGCAGCCTTGTGGTTTTTGGACGCGTGGCGTTATGCGGGCCTGGGCATCTCGGTGATGGTGGAGGCTTTCGCGCAACCGCTGCCCGCCACCGACTTTCTGGGCAAGATGGTGTTCACCATCGCCTCACTGGGCAGTGGATTCAAAGGTGGAGAAGTCACCCCCTTGTTTTACATCGGCGCCACGCTGGGCAATGCACTGGCACCGTTGCTCCAGTTGCCTTTTCCCATGCTGGCCGCGTTGGGTTTTGTCGGCGTCTTCGCGGGGGCTGCGAACACACCGCTGGCTTGCACGCTGATGGCAATAGAACTGTTTGGTGGCGGCATCGGTGTGCATGCCCTGGTGGCCTGCGTTCTCAGTTACCTCGTGTCCGGGCACACCGGGATCTACAAAGCACAGCGGGTCGTTCAAGCCAAGCACTGAGCGCGACTCAACCGCCCCCGCGCTGTGTGGTCAAGTCAAATCGGCGCATGAAGGCTGCACGTTCATCCGCACTCAAACCTTCGAACTGGAAATGCATGCGCAAGACCGGCAAACGGATCAAGGCGATGACGCGTGGCGGCAGCACCTGCCAATTCAAAAGCAAGGCACCGCTGCCGATCGCCACACGGGCTGAAGCACCATCACGCGTCCATGCACAAGACGCGACGGCGATGGGCAACCACTTGAGCCACTCGGCCTCGGTGCAGCCCATGTCGCGCTGAAAAACTTCGGCATAACTCGACTGCATGTCGTCGGTCAACCACCAGCCACAGGCGGCCAGATGGCCAGCACATCACCGTCCACCAAGGCATAAGTGCCTCGGTTTTCAGGGGCGATGTATTTGCCGTTGACCAGCACCAAGTGCACCAGCTTGGGCGGCAGGCCAAAGGGCTCGATCACTTGCATGATGGTGGTGCCGAGTGCCACGTCCATGGCCATCTGGTTGCTGCGGCGAACCTCGGCAGGCAGATAGTCGGTGAGCGTGGCAAACAGTTTGAAGGTGATGTTCATGCGCGCATTGTCACTTCAGCGGCGACGCGCATCTTGCGCGCCCTGCCAGCCATCTTGCCCCTGGGCACACGCCAAGTAGGCATCGACCAGCCGGGTCGGGTCGTGTAGCAGGCGGTCCTTCCACTCACCCAGCCGGATCTGGCCTTCGACCAGACCCCGCATGACGCCCACATGCTCGGTCCAACCCACGCTGTTGCAGCCGATCAGCACATCGTCCTTGAATTGCAGGCTCAAATGACGACCTGCGGCCTGGTCGGTCAACACCGCGTGTTCACCACCGGGCACACCTTCCCAGTTGCCAAAGCTGGTCGAGATCAAGCCCAAGGTGTCGAGCACGTTGATCTGCGTCACGCCTTTGAGCTCGGCATTCTGGCCCACCATGTTCAAGGCGGCCACACGGGCTTGTTCCGCCGCATTGGGCTGGATGGCGCTCACGATGGTCTTGCCACTGACCTTGTCAAAAGCTTCAGCGCAGTCACCCGCCGCATAAATGCCAGGCACATTGGTTTGCATGCGGGCATCGGTCAACACGCCCTGCAAGCAGGTGATGCCGCTGTCCTGCAAATACCCGATGGCCGGACGCACGCCCGTGGCGCTGATCACCAGATCCGCTTCGATGGTCTGGCCGTTGGACAGGCGCACCTTGAGCGCGCCAGAATCGCCTGAAGACAAACCCACCGCTGAAGCGAGCTTGCCCAACAAGCCCTTGTCGGCACCCGATTCAATGGCTTCGACCTTGGCCCCGGTGAACACCTGCACGCCCTTGGCCTCGCACCAGTCACGGATCATGCCGCCTGCCACCGGTCCCATCATGCGCGGCACCATGCGGTCACCCATCTCGACCACGCTGAGCTTCACGCCCCGCGCAGCCAGCGCTTCCATGATGATGCAGCCGATGAAGCCTGCACCCATCTGCAAGACACGTGCACCGGGTTTGGCCAGGGCCTGAATGGCCCGCGCGTCCGCCAGCGTCCAGCACGGGTGCACGCCGGGCGAGTCGATGCCCGGAATCGGCGGACGCACAGGGTGCGAGCCGGTCGCGATCAGGAGCTTGTCAAAAGCCAGTGATGTGCCGTTGTCCAGTTGCAACTTCTTGCCTTGGGCATCCACCTTCGTCACCCGGGCCTTGACTTGCTGGATGCGCAAATCGTCAAAGTGCGTGGACGACTTGCGCAAGTAAGTGCCGCGCTCGTCGATGTTGCCAATCAGCAGGTAAGGGATCGCCATGCGCGAATACGGCGCATCGGGCTCGTCCCCCACCAGCGTGATGGTGTCGGCGGGGGCATGCTTGCGGATGGTTTCGGCGGCGATGACGCCAGCAGGGCCTGCGCCCAGAATCACGTGATGGGTCATGGTGTGTTCTCCAAAAAAGAAGCGACCTGTTCGGGCCGCTTCTTGCTGCAAGTCCGGGCGATTTACAGGCCCAGACGTTCCTTGGTGGCCGAGGTGGGTCGGCCTTCGCCGTCCCAGCCGCGTGCATCGTAGTACTTGGGCAACATTTCGTTCAACTTGCTGACCATGCCTTTGCCCGGGCCGGTTTTGGCGGCTTCGGTCATCAGGCGCTTGGGCAGGTTGTCGTCGGCCTTGGTGAAGCCTGCGGCGTTGTTGAACTCGCGCTCCATGTTCCAGATGCGCTCGCCAATGTGGGCCAGGTGCTCCATGGTGAACTCTTCGCCACAAGCGGCTTGCACCTGGGGGGCCACGTCGGCAAGCGTCCAGGCGAAGCTGGTGAAGATGCAGATACCGGCCGAGTCAAACGCCGCTGTGGCGTCTTGGAAGGCCTTGACCAACTCGGGTTTGCCTTCGTGCTCGGTGGGCTCGGTCTTGACCGGGATGCCCAGCACTTCAGAGGCGATGGTGTAGCCGCGCAGGTGGCAGGCACCGCGGTTGGAGGTGGCGTAAGCCAAGCCGATGCCCTGGATCACACGGCCGTCGTAGGCCGGAAATTCCTGGCCCTTGACGCTCATGGACAAGTCGGGGTGGCCGTACTTGGCGGTCAGGCGTTTGGAGCCCAGGCCGATTTCCTTGCCAAAGCCGATGCCCTTGGCGGTCATGTCGGCAAATTCGCACAGGGCTTCTGCCGAACCGAATGGGGCTTCCACACCGATTTGCTCTTTGGTCAGCACACCCATTTCGTACAGCTCCATCACGGCACCGATGGTGGCGCCGAAGCTGATCGGGTCAAAGCCTTCTTCGTTGCAAACCATGTTGGCGTATTGCAGCGCTTCGAGGTCTTTGACGCCATTGGCCGCACCCAGCGCCCAAGCCGCTTCGTATTCCAGACCACCGGACGCGCCCCAGTATTCGGGCTTGTTCTTGACCGAGAAGTGGCCTTCATCCATCTTGCTGATGCGACCGCAGGCGATGGTGCAACCAAAGCAGGCCTGGTTGGTCACCAGGTGCTTTTTGCCATCGGTCTCGCGGGGCGTGGCCATGGCCTCGGCCGAGATGTCCTTGGCGCTTTCAAACTGCACGTCGCGGTGGTTGCGGGTAGGCAAGGCACCGACTTCGTTGATGACGTTCATCAGCACCTGGGTGCCATAAGCGGGCAGGCCTTGGCCGGTGACGGCGTTGTCGGCCAGCACCTTCTTGGCGGCCTTGGCAGCGGCCATGAAGGCTTTGGGGTTTTGCACATTGCCCACGCCCTTGGTGCCACGCACGGCAATGGCTTTGAGGTTCTTGCTACCCATGACGGTGCCCACGCCCGAACGGCCAGCCGCACGGTGCAGGTCGTTCACCACGGCGGCGTACAGCACGCCGTTTTCACCGGCCTTGCCGATGCTCGACACGCGCAGCAGCGGGTCTTGCAGGCTGGACTTGAGGATTTCCTCGGTCTTCCAGACGCTTTGGCCCCACAGGTGGCCCGCATCGCGCAACTCGACTTCGTCGTCGTTGATGTAGAGGTAGACCGGCTTGTCGGACTTGCCCTCAAAAATGACCATGTCCCAACCCGCCATCTTCAGCTCGGCACCCCAGTAGCCGCCCGAGTTGGAGCAAGCAATGGCGCCTGTGAGCGGGCCTTTGGTGATGACGGTGTAGCGGCCACCCGTGGAGGCCATGGTGCCGGTCAGCGGGCCGGTGGCCCAGATGATCTTGTTGTCGGCCGACAGCGGGTCGACTTTGGGATCGACTTCGCTGATCAGGTATTTGCTGCCCAGACCGCGCGAACCCAAGTAAGCCTTGGCCCACTCCATGTTCAGCGGTTCGGATTTGACGGTGCCCGCAGTCAGGTTGACGCGGAGAATTTTTCCAGCCCAAGACATGTTGATGCTCCTTGTGGGTGGGGGGATTAACCGGCGGTCGGCTGGTTGCCCAGCTTGTCGGCCCACTGTTTCATTTTGTCGATGCCGGTCCAGTTGGCATCGACGAAGGTGATGGCGCCGGTCGGGCAGGCGTCGGCACAGGCAGGGTCGCCACCGCACAGGTCGCACTTTTGCACCTTGCCAGTCTCTTGCACGTAGTTGATGGTGCCAAACGGGCAGGCGATGGTGCAGACCTTGCAACCCACGCAGGTGGACTCGTTGACCACCTTGGCGCCGGTGGCCTTGTCCACGGTGATGGCTTCCACAGGGCAAGCATGCAAGCACCACGCTTCGTCGCACTGGGTGCAGGTGTAGGGCACTTTTTTGCCGGTGTGGTGGAAGTCAAACACCTTGATGCGCGACTTGGAGGTGGCGTATGTGCCGTAGTTCTCGAAAGAACAGGCCATTTCGCACTGCAAGCAGCCGGTGCATTTGTCCGGGTTGATGTGCAGGACTTTCTGCATGGAGGTCTCCTGTGGTGTGGCGGCCTTTTCAAAGCCGCCCTTATGAATCAGAATGCATAGGCATTGTTGATGCGCCTGCCTGCTTGCACCTTGGGTAGAAACCCTAGATCCAGCAGGGTCAGCCTCAAGAATTCTCAACTTGATACACACCCTGACATGCCACTGACCTCCAACGCCAGCGACCGCCTTCAGCGCATCGAGCAAGCGCGGGATGTGGTCTTTCGCGGGCAATCCTCACTGCCGGCATCGGGCGTGCCCGGGTGGGTCACGCAGTCCTGGCAGAGCTGCCTGGCGATGGGGCTGCAACCCGAACACCCGGTGGGGTTCGATGCGATTTCCACCCAGCACATGCGCCGCGTGCAGGAAGCCAGCCGACCCTTGGTGCAAGCAGCCCAACCCGTGCTGGCCGAGCTGGCCAGAGCGATCGCCGACATTCGCTACTTTGCCATCCTGACCAATGCCCAAGGCATTGTGGTGGATGTGCATGGCCCCGTGGATCGCCACGATCGCCGGGCCGATGTGATCGCCCGCATCGGCGTGGACCTGTCAGAAAAAGCGGTGGGCACCACCGCCATCAGCGCAGCACTGTCCCAGTTGCAGCCGGTGTGGTTGCACCGTGGCGAACATTTTTTCAAGGACACCAGCGTCTACAGCTGCGCCGGTGCGCCGGTTTTTGGGCCCGATGGCGTGTGTGCCGGCATGCTCGATTTGACGGGTGTGGAAACCGTGGAACGCCCCGCCTTGAAGCACCTGGTGCGGCGATCGGCACGCAGCATCGAAAACAGCTGGTTGCTGTCGACCGCACATGCCTTGGTGCTGCGCCTCAATTGGCCCGGCAACCAGCCGGGTGATGACAGCGATGGCCTGCTGACGCTGGACCCGGATGGCCGCATCCTGGGCGCCAACCCCACGGCGCGGCAAATGCTGTCGCTGCTGCCCGAGACGCCCGGCCAAAGCTTGCATGCCAGCGACATTTTTGCCACCCCCTGGCAGGGCTTGTTCGATGCGGCCAGCCCAAAAGACAAGGCCCAAGAATTGCCACTGTGGTCAGGTTTACGCTTGCAGACACAAGCCTTTCGGCCAGGTACACCTGCGCCTGCAGCCTTCACGACCGCCCGGCCTGCGCCCGGCAAGCCCCTGAAGGACATTCAAACCGACATGATCCGGCAAGCCGTGAACCAGGCCCACGGGAACGTGGCCGAAGCCGCTCGCCATCTGGGCATCAGCCGGGCCACGGTGTACCGCAAGCTGGGCGCGCCCAGGCAGTGAGAGGTTTATTTCCCGGCGTTCGGGAAAAACAGCTGCTCACCGCCGATTTTGTAATCCGCAATGTTGGCCTGCCCTGCTGGCGAGGTCACCCAATCGACAAACTTTTGTGCCTCGACCTGCTTGACATGTGGGTGCTTGGCGGGGTTGACCACCATCACGCCGTACTGGTTGAACAGGCGCTGATCGCCTTCGACCAGGACCGTCAGATCGGCGCGGTTCTTGAAGTTGAGCCAAGTGCCGCGATCGGCCAGCACATACGCGCCTTGTGATGCAGCCATGTTCAGCGCGGGGCCCATGCCGCAGCCGCATTCGCGGTAACCACCGCCCTTGGCTGACGCCAGATTGGCCAGCGTCCAGTAGCGCAACTCGGCGGCATGGGTGCCGCTTTTGTCACCACGCGACACAAACGCCGCATTGCTGGCAGACACTTTGGCCAAAGCCGCCAAAACATCCTTGCCCTTGGTGCCTGCCGGATCGGCCTTGGGGCCAATCAGCACAAAGTCGTTGTACATGACGGGCTGGCGTTTTAGTCCAAACCCATCGGCCACGAATTTTTCTTCCGCCGCCTGATCGTGCACAAAGACCACATCGGCGTCACCGCGCCTGGCCATGTCCAGCGCCTGGCCCGTGCCCAGGGCAACGACTTTGATATCGATGCCGCTGGCTTTTTTGAACGCAGGCAACAAATGCGCAAACAAGCCGGATTGTTCAGTCGATGTGGTGGAGGACATCACGATGGACTGGGCCTGAGCCCAAACGGTGACCGATGCCAGCAACGCGAACAACAGGCCAGTGCGAAATGGAAGGCGGATCGTCATGAGAGTTCTCCTTGAACAAAAGCATGGGCCTGCGGACTGCGCACAGACAACTCAGCCGCATCGAAAAAAACCGCCACGGGCAAGTCAGCCATCACCCGACCAGCTTCGAGGTAAATCACGCGAGAAGCCAAGCGCTTGACCTGCCCGAGGTTGTGGCTGGCCCAGATCAGCGTCAAAGCGGCGTCCTGGCCTTGTGAAAATTCGTCAATCAGGTTTTCCACTTCGCGCTTGGCATGGGGATCCAGACTGGCGGTGGGCTCGTCGAGCAACAAGACATCGGGCTGCCGCGCCCAGGCCCTGGCCAATGCCAGGCGTTGTTGCTGACCGCCCGAGAGCTGCCTGCCGCCTTGCCCGGCCACCGCCGTCAAACCCACACGCTGCAAAGCGTGCAGCGCACGCTCGCGCGCCTGGGCCCATGTCAAACCCAAACGGCGGTCCAGCCAGATGCCCAAAGCCACATTGTTCAGGGCCGAAATGCGCAGCAAATGCGGTCGCTGAAAAAGCATGGCCTGGCGCGCACGCGGGTCTCGGTGCACACGGCCTGTGGCCAGCGGCAAGAGGCCATGCAAGAGGCGCAGCAAAGTGCTTTTGCCCGAACCATTGGAGCCCACCAGGGCCACACGCTCGCCGGGTGCAATGTGCAAGTCGACGCCGCTGAGCACGGTCGCATGCCCCAGCTTCACCGAGGCGTTTTGCAGCTGAACAAGGACGGGGCTGTTCATGCGACCCACCCCTTGGCGGCCACCACCACAGGGCCATGCTGGCGTTGCCCCCAACGCCGCAAACCCACAGCCAACAGATTCAAAAGCAAGACCACCAACAGCAACACCACGCCCAGACCCAGGGCCAAAGGCAGATCGCCTTTGCTGGTCTCCAAAGCAATCGCTGTGGTCATGACACGGGTGAAGCCATCGATGTTGCCGCCGACGATCATCACTGCACCCACTTCAGAAATCGCTCGGCCAAAGGCGGCCACCCCGATGGTGAGCAATGCATAGCGTTCATCCCAGGCCAGCAGCCAACCGCGCAAACAGGGCCCTGCCCCCAACGAAGCCCATTGCTCACCATGCAGCACCTCCACATCCTCGACCACTTGCCGCGTGAGCGCCGTGACCACCGGCACCACCAGAATGACCTGCGCCAAAACCATGGCCTTGAAACTGAACAACCACCCCAGGAACCCCAAAGGCCCGGTGCGCGAGAGCAACAAATAAACCAGCAAACCCACCACCACCGAAGGCAAGGCCAGCAAGGTGTTGAGGATGAGCAGCACCACACCACGCCCGGCAAACCGCGCCACAGCCAACCAGGCGCCCAGCGCCACACCCAAGGCATACGCCAACAGGCAGGCCGAGGCACTCACGGCCACGGAGCGCACGACCACCGACCACAAGGTCGAATCCAGATCCCAAATGAGGTGAAGCGCCGTGATGACGCTGTCAAGCAAGGTGTTCATAAGCAGCGATCAATGCTACCCGAGGCCTGCTCTCGTTCAGGTGAGGGATGTCCGCTATGAATAACTTTGCATAGGTACTGACCCGCGACTGGCTTGCGAGGGGCTTGGCCCTGCATGTCTTGATGCACACTACGTGCCGTGCGACACATCGACCTTTCTTACCAGTGGAGTCCCGACTCCCAACTGGCACCGCGCCGCAACCCAACCTCGCCGCTGCGCAATCCCCTGATGGATTTGCTGCAGGCGGTGCGCAGCTGCGGCTCCATTTCTGCAGCCGCCAAAACCATGGGCTTGTCCTACCGCCATGTCTGGGGCGAACTCAAGCGCTGGGAAGAAGTCCTGAACCAGCCGCTGATCATTTGGGAAAAAGGCCAGGCCGCGCAATTGACCGAATTCGCCGACAAGCTCTTGTGGGCTGAACGGCAGGCACAAGCGCGTCTCACGCCCCAAATCAATGCCCTGCAAGCCGAGCTGGAAAAAACCTTTGCCGTGGCGTTTGACCCCGACAGCCATTTGCTCACGCTGTACGCCAGCCATGACGATGCTTTGGTCAGCCTGCAAAACCATTGCGCCCAACAATCGCTGCACCTGGACATGCGCTTTTGCGGCAGTGTGGACGCGATCCGGGCGCTCAACGAGGGGCGTTGCATGGTCGCTGGGTTTCATGCACCTGTAGAGCCAGATGCCGATTCTTTGGTCGCCAGAACTTACCGCCCCCTGCTCAAAAGGGGGCAACACAAATTGATCAGCTTCGCCCGGCGTGAGCAGGGATGGATGACCCGCCCGGGCAACCCCTTGCATCTGCGCGCTTGGCAGGACATGACACGCGCCGATGTGCGCATCGTCAACCGCGCTTTGGGCACGGGCACCCGACTGCTGCTGGACCAATGGCTGCAAAGCCAAAGCGTGGCCAGCACTGCCGTGCATGGCTATGAGCACGAAGAGAGCTCGCATGCGGCGGTGGCCGCCTGCATCGCCGCGGGCCAAGCCGATGCAGGGCTGGGCATCGCTTCGGCCGCGCTGGCACAAGGCCTGGATTTTGTACCGCTGACCCAGGAAAACTATTGGCTTGTCTGCCTCAAAAGTGCGCTGGACAGCCCCCCCATTGCGCAACTGCGTCAGGCCTTGCAGTCCTCCGCATGGCAGGACAAGATCAACTTGCTGGCCGGGTACACCGCATCGCCCGACTGCGGCCGCATCCAGTCCTTGAAACTGCGCCTACCTTGGTGGAACTGAAAGCCCGGCCACGCACACATACGTAGTACCACGTACAACCACAAGCAGGCCACGCTGATTTGAGAAGATTTAAGGGCCCAGAGCACAAATATCAGGCCTCGCCTGGGCCGCTCACAGGTCTTCATTGTTAACATTGGCGCCATTTGCCAAGCGTCTGCGCTGGGCATGGGCTTTGCGCCTTTTCCTCATGTTTAACCTGGAGACACATTTGTCGACATTACTCAAATTCGCTTTGGGCGTGGACTGGCTCAACGACCGTTTGGGCAAGCTGGCCACCTGGACCGTCTTGCTGGCCGCGCTCATCAGCGCGGGCAACGCCTTCGTGCGTTACGGCATCGACTGGAGCTCCAACGGCCTGCTGGAGATCCAGTGGTACCTGTTCGCCTACATGGTCATGATTGGCGCGCCTTATGTGCTCAAGGTCAATGAACACGTGCGCGTGGACCTGATGTACGGCAAGCTCAAGGGCAATGGCCCGGTTTTTGTGGACATCTTTGGCCTGCTGTTCTTTTTGATGCCCGTCATGGGTTTTCTGGCCTGGATCTCCTTCCCTTACTTCTGGAACACATTCGTGTCAGGTGAAGTCAGCAGCAATGCGGGCGGCCTGATCCGCTGGCCCGCCACCCTGGCCATGCCTTTGGGCTTTGCCATGGTCTGGCTGCAAGGCCTGGCCGAGCTGATCAAGCGTGTGGCCTTCCTCCAGGGCCAATACGCCATGGACACCCATTACGAAAAACCACTGCAGTGAGCGACTTAGCCACAACTGCTTTACGACTCGCTGCAAGGAAATAAAAAATGCAAATGGAAAACTTTGCGCCCATCATGTTTGTGGGCTTGGTGTTTGTGATGCTGATCGGCTTTCCGGTCGCCTTCTCTTTGGCCGCACTGGGCTTGGCAAGTGGCTTTTTCGCCATCGAAATGGGCTGGTTCCCACAGGCCTTCCTGGGCAACTTGCCCATCTCGATCTTCTCGATCCTGAACAACGACCTGCTGCTGGCCATCCCTTTCTTCACCTTCATGGGCACCATCCTTGAAAAGTGCGGCCTGGCCGAAGACATGCTGGACTCCATGGGTCAGCTGTTCGGCCCCGTCAAGGGTGGTCTGGGCTACTCGGTCATCATCGTCGGCTTCATCCTGGGCGCCATCACCGGCACCGTGGCCGGGCAAGTCATTGCCATGGCCCTGATTTCTTTGCCCGTGATGATCCGCTACGGCTACAACACCCGTTACGCCACCGGGGTGCTGGCCGCGTCGGGCACCATCACGCAGCTGGTGCCGCCGTCGCTCGTGCTGGTGGTGCTGGCCGACCAACTGGGCCGCCCCGTGGGTGACATGTACAAAGGTGCCTGGGGCCCCTCGCTGATGCAGATCGCCATGTTCGCGATCTACACGTACGCACTGGGCGTGTTCAAGCCCCATTACGTGCCCGGTGTGCCCAAGGAAGCGCGCACATTGAACGGCTGGCCCCTGTGGCGCAAGTGCCTCAAGGGCATCATCCCGTCTGCCGTGCTGATCTTCACCGTGCTGGGCTCCATGGGCGGTTTACCCTTCCAGGACCGCGCGATCGCCACGCCCACCGAAGCCGGTGCCATGGGCGTGGTCGGCGCACTGATTTTGGCGGCCATGCACAAGCGCCTGACCAAAGACCTGCTGTGGGAAGCCATGCACGGCACCATGCGCCTGACGGCCATGGTGGTGTTCATTCTGATCGGCTCGCGCGTGTTCAGCCTGGTGTTCCAGGGTGTGGACGGTGCCAAGTGGGTCGAGCACCTGCTGTCGGGCCTGCCCGGCGGTCAGGTCGGCTTCCTGATCGTGGTGAACCTGTTCGTGTTCTTCCTGGCCTTCTTCCTCGACTTCTTCGAGATCGCCTTCATCATCGTGCCAATGCTGGCCCCGGTGGCCGACAAGATGGGCATTGACCTGATCTGGTTCGGCGTGCTGCTGTGCGTGAACCTGCAGACCAGCTTCATGCACCCGCCGTTTGGTTTTGCGCTGTTCTATTTGCGTGGCATTGCCGACACCATGTTCAAGGAAAAGCGCATCGCCGAGCCGATCAAGACCAACGACATCTACATGGGCTCCATCCCCTGGGTGATCATGCAGATCTTGCTGGTGGTGATCGTGATCTTTGTGCCGCAATCGGTGACCGCCTTCCTGGACAAGCCCGAAGTCATTGACATGAACTCCGTGGTGCTGGAGGCCGCGCCCGCGCCAGACGAGGGCGCCCCACCGGACGCCAACGCCAACCCGGCTGCACCTCCGACCGACGATCCGATGAAGGACATCCCCGGCGGCAGCGACAAGAAGTAAAGCTGGCCACCTCTAGGCACCTCGTCAGCACAGCGGCGAGGTGCTTTTTTCTTTTTAAAGCCCCCACATGCCCGACACCGATCCCACTGCGCAAGCCGCCTCACTGCCCTACCCTTATGAGCCTCCGACGCAGCCCATGAGCGCCGCTGCGTTCGGCCCGGTGTTCAAGGCGATGGCCTGGTTCATCCTGCTGGCCTTGATGGCCTGGTGCTGGCGCCTGAACATCGACTGGCGATCGGCCCAAGGCACTTGGTTGGCCGTGGTCTGGGCCATGTTGGCGTTCATGGTCTGGCACATCCAGCGCAGCCGCATTGTGCTGGACCATTTGGCGATCGAGCAAAGCTGGATGTGGCGCCGCCGCGTCACGTTAGCTGAGTTGGCCTACGTGAAGACCATGCGCATCCGGGGTCTGGAGCATCTGGTGGCCCCCCGCATCTATGTGCGCAACCTGGGCGGCAAATTCACCTTCTTCTACTGCCATGACCGCGCCATGCTGGATGAATTCACCCGCATCGCCCAAGCCCTGCGCCAGCACGAACAACGGGTATAAAAAAACCCGCCGGGCTTGCGCGCGGCGGGCTTGTATCAGGGTCTGTGCAAAGGTCTGAAACGATCAGAGCTTTTGAGCCTGCATGAAGCTGTCAAAACGGGCTTCACCGAAACGGAACCACCAGTTTTGCTCGGCACGGAACTTGGAGTAGTCGTCATAGACTTTCTTCCAGTTCGGGTTCTTGGCGCTCAACTCGGCGTACACGTCTTGTGAGTGCTTGAAGGCCACGTCCATCATATCTTTGGGGAAAGGCAGGACCTTGGTCTTTTGGGCCGCCAGTTGCTTCAAAGCACCTGGGTTGTGCGCATCGTAACGGGCCTGGATCTCGATGTGGGCCACGGCAGAAGCGGCTTCCACGATGGCCTTGTTCTCGAGCGACAGGGCGTCGTAGGCCTTCTGGTTGACCATCAGCGTCAGCTGAGGACCACCTTCCCACCAGCCGGGGTAGTAGTAGAAGGGCGCCACTTTGTTCAGGCCCAGCTTCAGATCGTCGTAAGGACCGATCCATTCGGCAGCGTCGATGGTGCCTTTTTCCAGCGACTGGTAAATCTCACCAGCGGGAATGTTCTGAGGCACCACGCCCATGCGCTCGAGCACCTTGCCGGCAAAGCCACCGACGCGGAACTTCAGGCCTTTGAGGTCAGCAGCCGACTTGATTTCCTTGCGGAACCAGCCGCCCATCTGGGTGCCTGTGTTGCCCATCGCGAAGTTCACGATGTTGTATTTGGCATAGTGTTCGCGCATCAGCTTCATGCCGTTGCCTTCGTACATCCAAGCCGTCATCTGGCGGCTGTTCAGGCCGAAAGGAATGGCGCAGTCCAGCGCAAAAGTCTCGTCCTTGCCGAAGAAGTAGTAAGGCGCGGTGTGCGCGCATTCCACGGTGCCGTTCTGCACGCCGTCCAGCACGCCGAAGGCGGGCATCAGTTCACCGGCCGCGTGGGTGGTGATCTCGAACTTGCCGCCGCTCATTTCCTTGACCTTCTTGGCGAAGACTTCGGAGCCGCCGTAGAGGGTGTCCAAAGACTTGGGGAAGCTCGAAGCCAGACGCCAGCGAATGGCGGACTGGGCATGCACAGCAGGCGCGATGCCTGCGGCCAAAACGCCTGCAATGCCTGCGTTTTTCAGAATGGAACGACGATCCATGGAGAACTCCTCATTGAAAAATAAACACACCCCAGACTTCAGGGTGTGGACCTATAGGGTACTGGCTATTCTAGAAAGGTCTGCAACCGGTTCCGGCTCGGGTTTACCCTTTTTGTCAGATTTCACCCCGCGAACACCCCAAGCCGCGAAAGTCATTTGACCTTCATCAATGGGGCCCACACCTCAGCACCGGGCCTCAGGCAAAACGCTGGCGAATGGACGCCTCGATGCCAGCGGCATCCAGACCTTGCGCAGCCAAAAGCTGGGCATGGTCACCGTGTTCAATGAACACATCCGGCAAGCCCAGCTGCAGCACAGGCCGCACCAGACCCAGTTGCTGCAAAGCTTCGGCCACGGCACTGCCCGCGCCACCCATGATGCAGCCCTCTTCCACCGTCACGATCTGCGCATGGTCTTGAGCGACGCGTTGCAGCATCTCTGTGTCCAGCGGTTTGACCCAACGCATGTTGACCACGGTGGCATTCAGGGCTTCGGCCGCCTTCAAAGCGGGCGCGAGCAAAGAACCGAAGGCCAGGATGGCAATGCCCTGGCCATGACGGCGGAGCTCGGCCTTGCCCAAAGGCAAGGCGTTCAAATCGGCATCGGGCACAGCGCCCACGCCCGCACCGCGTGGATAGCGCACCGCCACCGGATGGTTCTGGGCATAGGCCGTGCTCAGCAGCTGGCGGCATTCGCGCTCGTCGGCCGGGCAGGCCAGGCTCATGTTGGGAATGCAGCGGATGAAAGCGATGTCGTAAGCGCCCGCATGCGTGGCGCCATCGGCCCCCACGAGTCCCGCGCGGTCAATGGCGAACACCACCGGCAGGTTTTGCAAGGCCACATCGTGGATCAGCTGGTCATAGGCCCGCTGCAAGAAGGTGGAGTAAATCGCCACCACCGGCTTGAGGCCTTCGCAGGCCATGCCCGCAGCGAACGTGACGGCATGCTGCTCGGCAATGCCCACGTCGAAATAACGGTCGGGAAAGCGGCGGTGGAACGCCACCATGCCCGAGCCCTCGCGCATGGCGGGCGTGATGCCCACCAGGCGTTTGTCTTGCTGCGCCATGTCGCACAGCCACTGGCCAAACACCTGGGTGAAGGTGGTTTTGGCGGGTGTGCTGGGCGGCACCAGACCCACAGCCGGGTCAAACTTGCCGGGGCCGTGGTAGGCCACCGGATCGGCTTCGGCCAGTTTGTAGCCCTGGCCTTTTTTGGTGACCACGTGCAAAAACTGCGGGCCATCCAAGTGTTTGATGTTTTCCAGCGTCGGGATCAGCGACTCCAGATCGTGGCCATCGATGGGGCCGATGTAGTTGAAGCCGAATTTCTCAAACAGCGTGGCAGGCACCACCATGCCCTTGGCATGCTCTTCCAGGCGCTTGGCCAGTTCAAACAAGGGCGGTGCATTCTTGAGCACGTTCTTGCCCATGCTCTTGGCGGCCGAATAAAAACGACCACTCATCAACTGCGCCAGATAACGGTTCAAGGCACCCACAGGCGGGCTGATCGACATGTCGTTGTCGTTCAGGATCACCAGGAGCTTGCACTCTTCCACACCCGCGTTGTTCAGGGCCTCGAAAGCCATGCCCGCGGTCATGGCGCCATCGCCGATCACGGCGATCGAATGGCGCGATTCACCCTTTTGGCGGGCGGCCAGCGCCATGCCCAGCGCCGCCGAAATGCTGGTAGACGAATGGCCCACGCCAAAGGTGTCGAACTCACTCTCGTCGCGGCGCGGAAAACCCGACAAACCGTTCAACTGGCGCAGCGAGGGCATGCGGTCGCGGCGGCCCGTCAAAATTTTGTGCGGATAGGTTTGGTGCCCCACGTCCCACACGATGCGGTCTTCGGGGGTGTTGAAGACGTAATGCAGCGCCAGCGTCAGCTCCACCGTGCCCAGGTTCGAGCTCAGGTGGCCACCGGTTTTGGACACATTGTCGAGCACGCAGGCGCGCAGCTCTTGCGCCACGGTGGGCAAATCGCTGCGTGGGATCTGGCGCAAATCGGCCGGTGACTGGATGGCGTGAAGGAAATCGGTCATGACATCAATGGGTTCGTTGCACCACCATGTCGCACAGGGCGCGCAAAGCGGCCAGGCGATCAGCGGGCAAACCGGTATCTTGCAAAGCTTGTGTGGCCTGGGCCACCAGCTGATCGGCCAGGCGCTGCGCGCCCTCCAGACCCATCAGCGCCACATAGGTGGGTTTATCGGCCGCAGCATCTTTGCCAGCGGTTTTGCCCAGGGTGGCCGAATCAGCCGTCACATCCAAGATGTCATCGACCACCTGGAAAGCCAGGCCCATGGCCTCGCCAAACTGCTGCAAGGCCGACTGGGCAGACGCCGACACCGCTGTGCCGCAGGCCGCGCCCATTTGCACGCTGCACAGCAGCAAGGCCCCAGTTTTGAGTCGGTGCATCTGACGCAGCTGCGCCTCGGTCAAGCGCTGACCCACACTGGCCAGATCGATCGCCTGGCCACCGGCCATGCCCTGATAGCCCGAAGCACGGGCCAGCAAGCCCACACAAGCGGCCTGCACCGCAGGGCTCACGCTGCCGTCCAGCGGCGTGAGGAATTCAAACGCCAGGGTTTGCAAAGCGTCCCCGGCCAGCAAAGCTTGGGCCTCGCCAAACTGCACATGCACTGTGGGTTTGCCACGACGCAGCACATCGTTGTCCATGCATGGCATGTCGTCGTGCACCAGGGAATAAGCGTGGATCAACTCAATGGCGCAGGCCGCTCGCAAGGCCGCTGCCATGTCGCCCCCCACCGCCTCGGCGGTGGCCAGCACCAGCAAAGGCCGCAAACGCTTGCCCCCGTCCAGCACGGCGTAGCGCATGGCTTGTCCCAAATCGGCGGGCGACTGCGTAGCGATGCCATCGGCCAAAGCCACCTCCACACGCGCCAGGTGCGGCTGCATCCAGGCTTTCAAATCAAACAAGCTGCTCATGCGCCGGTCCAGGGTTTGAGTTGGCCGTTGTCCAGCACCTTGATCTGGTCTTCCACCGCCTGCAGCTTGTCGCGGCAATAGCCCAGCAAGCTGGCCCCGCGCTGGTAACCCGAGAGCAACTGATCCAGCGGCATCTGGCCCGACTCCAGCTGCGCGACCAGCTGCTCCAGTTCGGACAAAGCCGCCTCGTAGGTGGCCGGCAAGGCCTGCACGGCGTCTGAAGTCTCGGTTTTGGAAGCCTTGGGCATGGGTAGTCCGCGCAAAAAGACTGATTTTAGGCGCTTGGCCAGACCCTCACGGACAGCCATGCCCTGACCAAGGACAAATCGGGGGAGATGGCGCTAGCTCAGCGTCTGTGGCCGCCTGCACGGTGCCTCAAGCCCCTCAGGGTACAATCTTGGGTTCCCCGGCAGGACTTTTCCTGCCGTTTTTTGCGCCCGGATCGAAGGATTCAGCGCTTTGTCCCTGCCCCTTCATAGGGGGAGTCTCTAGGTCAGGTCATCCATGTCTGATTTAAGTCTTCAACTGCAGCAGGCCGCAAGCCAACTACCAGTTTCCACTTACTTCGATGAGGCGCTGTTCCAGCGCGAATTGAAAACGCTCTTCCAGCAAGGCCCCCGCTACGTGGGCCACCAGCTGGCAGTGCCCAACCCGGGCGACTATTACGCCCTGCCCCACGAGGGCGAAGGCCGCGCCTTGGTGCGCAACGCCCAAGGCGGGGTCGAGCTCGTCTCCAACGTCTGCCGCCACCGCCAGGCCGTGATGCTGAACGGCCGGGGCAACCTGCAAATCCAACAAAAAGGCAGCGCGGGCGGCAACATCGTTTGCCCGCTGCACCGCTGGACTTACTCGCCCCAAGGCGAGCTGCTGGGCGCGCCGCACTTTACGCACGACCCCTGCCTGAACCTGAACAACTACAAGCTGCAAGAGTGGAACGGCCTGCTGTTTGAAGACAATGGCCGCGACATCGCCGCCGACCTGGCGGGCATGGGCCCCCGTTCGCAACTCGATTTTTCGGGCTACGCGCTCGACCGCGTCGAGCTGCACGAGTGCAACTACAACTGGAAGACCTTCATCGAGGTCTATCTGGAGGATTACCACGTGGGCCCCTTCCACCCAGGCCTGGGATCGTTTGTGACCTGCGACGACCTGAGCTGGGAGTTCAAGGAACACTATTCGGTGCAGACCGTGGGCGTGTCGGGCGGCTTTGGCAAGCCCGGCTCCGACACCTACAAAAAGTGGCACGAGGTGCTGCTGAAGTACCGCAACGGCCAATTGCCCGAGCGTGGTGCGATCTGGCTGACCTATTACCCGCACATCATGGTCGAGTGGTACCCGCATGTGCTCACGGTGTCGACCCTGCACCCGATCAGCCCCAGCAAGACGCTGAACATGGTCGAGTTCTACTACCCCGAAGAAATCGTGGCGTTTGAGCGCGAATTCGTCGAAGCCCAGCAGGCCGCCTACATGGAAACCTGCATCGAGGACGATGAGATTGCCGAACGCATGGACGCGGGCCGCAAAGCCTTGCTGGCACGCGGCGACAACGAAGTGGGCCCCTACCAAAGCCCCATGGAAGACGGCATGCAGCACTTCCACGAGTGGTACCGCCGTCAAATGAACACGCTCTGAGCAGAAAGCCCCGATGCAAGCCTCCTGGATGATTCTGGCGTCGCTGTTTTTCGCGACGATGAGTGTGTGCATCAAATTTGCATCGAGTCACTTTCACACCTTTGAGCTGGTCTTCTACCGTGGACTGATCGGCATGGTCATCATGGCCAGCCTGTGTCGTGCCCAAGGCGTGTCACTGCGCACCACTGTGCCCCTGATGCACGTCTGGCGCTCGGCCATCGGGGTGATGTCCTTGTCAGCCTGGTTCTATGCCATCGCGCATTTGCCGCTGGCCACGGCCATGACGCTGAACTACATGAGCGGCGTCTGGGTGGCTGCGTTACTGGTGGGCAGCACACTGGTCATGGGCCGCCTGCAAGATGCCACCCGCCAAGGCCCCATCGTGCTCACCGTGATCGCAGGCTTTGCCGGTGTGGTCATGATCTTGCGACCCACCATCGAGCAAAACCAGCTGTTTGCGGGTGTGATCGGTTTGCTCTCCGGGTTAGGCGCGGCCATGGCCTATATGCAAGTGGCCGCGCTGGGTCGCATCGGCGAGCCCGAGTCGCGCACCGTGTTTTATTTTTCGATCGGCACCACTTTGGTGGGTGGCACGGCCATGCTGTTCACCGGGGCCAGCGACTGGGTCTGGCCTCAGGTGCTGTGGCTCTTGCCCATCGGCCTTCTGGCCGCTTTGGGCCAGCTGTGCATGACCAAAGCCTACAGCCACGGTGCCACCTTGCTGGTGGCCAATTTGCAATATTCGGGCATCGTGTTTGCAGCCTTGTACGGTCTGTTCTTGTTTGGCGACCTGATCCCCCCCATCGGCTGGATGGGCATGGCCCTCATCATCGCCAGCGGCATTGCAGCGACTGCCTTGCGCAACCGCGCCCTGCCCCAAGCCCCTGCCGAAGAACACTGACCCTGGAGCCGCCATGTACCCCTTGCTGATCTCTGCCGCTCAACTGCAAACCCTGCGACAACAAGGCACGCCCTTGGCCGTGGTGGACTGCAGCTTTGACCTGATGAAGCCCGAGTTGGCCGACGACCTGTTCGAGGCCGAGCACATCGCAGGCGCGGTGCAAGCCCACCTGGACCGTGACCTGAGCACGCACGAAGGCGACGCCGTCAACGGCGGACGCCACCCCCTGCCACCGCGCGAACGCGTGGCCGCTTGGCTGGGCAGCCTGGGCATTGGCAACAGCACACAAGTGGTGGTGTACGACCGCAACGCAGGCAACTACTGCGGGCGTTTGTGGTGGATGCTCAAGTGGCTGGGCCACGACGCAGTGGCCATGCTGGATGGTGGCCTGCAAGGCTGGAAGGCCGCTGGCGGCGCTGTGACCAGCGGCCCTGCAACCCGGCCCGCTGCGGCCTCATTTGAAGTGCGCCCTGCCTTGCGCGAACTGGTCTTCACCGACCAAGTGGTGGCCGACTTGGGCCGCCCCACCCAAACCGTGGTCGATGCACGTGGCGCTCCCCGCTACCGTGGCGAGGTGGAACCGCTGGACCCGATTGCCGGGCACATTCCCGGCGCACTCAATCGCCCTTTCACCGACAACTTCACACCGGAGGGTTTTTTCAAAAGCCCTGAAGTGCTCAAAGCCGAATGGGAGAAAGTTTTGGCAGGCCGCAGCGCCAGCACCGTGGTGCACCACTGCGGCAGCGGCGTGAGCGCCGTGCCCAATTTGATCGCCATGGAACTGGCCGGTCATGGCCTCACCGCCCTGTATGCCGGCAGCTGGAGCGAGTGGAGCCGCACCCCTGACCTGCCCTGCGCCCAGGGCTGAATGTCTTAGCCCTGGTGTGCCAATTGGCTGACGGCCATGACCATGGCCATGCCGCCGACCAGCCAGATCACTTGCGCGGCGGTTTCCTTGGCGCTCAGGCGCTTTTGCAATTGCGGAATCAAGTCGGCCAGCGCCACATAAATGAAGCTGCTGCTGGCCACCACCAAAAAGTAGGGCAAGGCACCTTGCAAGGCATCCACCAGCACATAGCCCACCGCCCCACCCAGCGCCGTGATGGCCCCGGCCATGGACACCTTGAGCACCGCCGCCTTGCGGTTGCTGCTGCCCTGGCGCAACACGACCAGATCGCCCATGTGGTGCGGCACCTCGTGGGCCAGCACCGCCAGTGAGGCGATCGCCCCCAACTGCACATCGGCCATGAAGGCCGAGGCGATCAAGATGCCATCGCCAAAGCAATGCACGCTGTCACCGGCCAGCACCGCCCAATGCCCGGCGGTGCGCTCACCGTGCGCGTGGTGGTGCGCATGACCATGGTGGTGTTCGTGTTCATGCTCGTGGCCGTGCTGGTGCGCGTGATCCGCCTCGCCATGGCCATGGCCATGGTGGTGCTCATGCCCGTGGTGCCACAGCTCGGCCTTGTCGAGCAAAAAGAAAAACACCAAGCCCAATAGCAGAGTCAAAAACAAGGCTTGCGGGGCCACGCCCGCCTCGAAAGCCTCGGGCAGCAAATGCAAAAAGGCGGTGGCCAACAAAGCGCCTGCAGCCAGACTGAGCATGTGCTGGGTATAGCGGCTGATCACGCCAAAACTCAGCCACGCGGCCAACCAGACACTGCCGATACCGGCCACCAAGGTGCCAATCAAAATTGCCAAAAGAGTCATTTTTCCATCCGCGGTGTTTGCACCACCGCCAAAACAAACCGCCCCGAAGGGCGGTCTTTCATGCATTCATCAAGCCACGCCTTGGCGTTTGAGCCATGCCAGCAATCGCTGCCAACCGTCCGCAGCCGCCGCCTGGCGGTAGCTGGGCCGGTAATCGGCATGAAAAGCGTGCGGGACCTCAGGATAAACCACAAACTCGCTGGCTTTGCCAGCGGCTGTGCCCTTGGCCAGTTCGGCTTTCATCTTATCAAGCGTGTCAAGGGGGATGCCCGTGTCGGCACCGCCGTACAGGCCCAGCACCGGCGCCTTGATGTGTGCGGCCAGCGCCACCGGGTGCTGTGGCGTCTGCGGCGTGGCGGCGCCCACCAGGCGGCCATACCAAGCCACAGCGGCTTTCAGCTTGGGCTGGTGCGCGGCATACAACCAAGTGATGCGCCCACCCCAGCAAAAACCGGTGATCGCCAGCTTGTCGGTGTTGCCACCATTGGCAGCAGCCCAGGCCACCGTGGCGTCCAGGTCGCCCATCACCTGCGCATCGGGCACCTTGGCGATCAGCTCGGACTGCAACTTGGCCAGCTCACCATATTCGCTCGGGTCGCCCTGACGCACAAACAGCTCGGGGGCAATGGCCATGTAACCGGCCTGGGCCAGGCGGCGCGTGACATCGGCGATGTACTCGTGCACGCCAAAGATTTCGGAAATCACCAACACCACCGGCAAATGGGACTTGCCCGCCGGAGCGCTGCGAAAAGCAGGCATCTTGAAGCCATTCACATCAATGGTGACCTCGCCAGAGACCAAGCCATCCGATGGCGTCTTGATCGCGGTTTGCGCTATCACCGTGCCCGCCGCAGCGGCATAACCTACCCCCAGCGCCATCTGCAAAGCCTGGCGGCGCGTGCTCCCGTCAAACGCATTTTTGCCCAGCAAAGCCTGGGCATCCTGAATCAGATCGTGGTTCACAAGAGGCTCCTGAAGGTGTTTGGAAATGCGGGATCTTTGCACAAATGCGAGATCACCGTTGGCCTGAATGTTTGTTGACGGGCGGCTGATGTTTGATTGATTCGTGCTGTTGGCCCCTGTTGGTTAGGCCCGAACATCTGCAAACTTCACAGGGCCGGATCAATAAATACATCTGCGGCGTTAGCAAAGACCAAAAAGCGAATACTTTAAGTTACGATCGCAGCTCAATTTGTGAACACTAAATGGGTCTTAATTGGAACGAAATCAAATCCAGGGCATTGCTTTTCAGCAAGACTTGGGACGACGCCTGCAACGAAGACAGCCAAGCCAAGCCCTTTTGGATCGACTTCTTTGAAATCTTTGGCATCACCAACACCATCGTCTACAACAACTACCCTTGGCCCGGCTTCGCTAGCGAACCACTCAGCGACAAACACCGCACCGCCATCCAACAAGCCGCCCAATGCGTGCTCGACGCCCGTGCCCAATTTGCAAGCTCCTCACTGGCCGACCTCTACGACCCGCTGACCATGCCCCCGGCCCTGCTCAAGGCCCACCAAAAACTAGACACCGCCGTAGACGCCGCCTACCAACCCAGCGGCGGCAAAAAGACCTACGCCTCCGACGCCGAACGCGTCGCCTTCCTGTTCGAGCTGTACCAACGCATCACCAGCTTGCTGCCTGCGCCAGCGGTCAAGAAAACACGAAAAACCAAGGCAACAGAAAGCTAATAGATATGACCAGATTGAACCAGTGCCGAGAGTTGTCACGATTAGGCGAGTGCGCACTTCGCATCGATAGCGGAGGAACTAGTGTTCCCTGCAACAACACTTTAGCGAGCCACGACCTATTGGTCGCAACAGCTATTTCAAAAATTTAATTGTCACTTCACTTTTCTAACAAGGAGCCGTCTTGTCTTCCCTCAAAGTCAATCAAATTAAGCAGAAAGTAAGATCCATGTTCGAGCCTCACCTCGACCTGTCTGATATCGGTGCAAAGGATGCAGAGCGAGACCAAAAGATTTTGAGTCGATGTCTTGCAGCGCTTGCTATTTATCTCCAAGCTGGCTGCTCGGAAATGGAAGCTGCAGCGGCGGTATGGGACGGTTCTGACGATAACGGCATTGATGCCGCATTCTTTGATCCGTCTGACCTCCGCGTGCTCTTTGTTCAGTCTAAGTGGATCAACAAAGGCAGTGGCGAGCCAGAGGCAAAAGATTTAGGCGCTTTTACTAAAGGAGCGCGGGACGTTATCGAACAAGACATTACAAACTTTCGGCCGGCACTTCATGGTCGCTTCAGCGATATTGCGCTTCGACTGGCCAACCCTGGAACGTCTGTGCACCTGACCGTCATTTCCACAGGATCTAGCACGTTAGCAAAACACGGAATGTCAGTCTTAGAATCATTTTCCAAAGATATGAACGGCAACGAGCCAGATGCCATTGCTTCATTCAATGTGATGGGACTCACAGAGGTCTATTCGGGACTTGCACACGATCCTACTCAGAGTAACGTTGCAGTTGAAGCGACACTATTGGATTGGTCATACATTGCAAGTCCCTACCAAGCCTACTTTGGCTTAATCGACGGGCTGCAATTAAAGCACTGGTGGAAAACTCATGGCAAAGGTCTTGTTGCATCGAATATTCGACATGCTCTAGGCAGCACCGAGGTGAACACTGAAATTAAACAAACAGCCGTTTTGCAACCGGAGCACTTTTGGTATTTCAACAACGGCATCACACTCGTCTCTCATGAGGCAATAAAAGCACCAGCAGGCGCTGCTTCGCGCTCTGCTGGAAATTTCTCATTTAAGGGCGCATCTATCGTAAACGGCGCTCAGACGGTTAGCTCACTTGCGAGAGTGGAGGACGATCACAAGCTCGCTTTGGTTAGAGTCCCTGTGAAAATTATCCTGCTTAAGGCAACCCCAGCAGGGTTCGGCGAAGAAGTGACGAGAACCAACAATCTCCAAAACAGGGTTGAGCCGAGAGATTTTGTAGCCCAAGACCCTGAACAAAAGCGGATCCGCCAAGAAATGGCTATGGAGGGGGTTGACTACCAATTCGTTCGAAGCGAAGACGCAGTGCAAAGCCCAACGTCGTGTGAACTTATTGAACTAACGACAGCGCTGGCGTGCGCATCCGAAGATCCGACCTTGACAGTTCAACTTAAAACCGGCATCGGGCGATTTTTTGTTGATTTAACAAAAGCTCCATACAAGACAATTTTCAACCCAAGCGTTAGTGGTGCTAAAGCATTTAACGCAGTTCTACTAAACAGAGAAATTGAGAAGTGGATCGAACAAAAGAAGGGATCTATTGGTAAAAAAAGCGGCACCGAATGGGGTGCCTTGGTGCATGGAAATAGGATTCTTTCGGCTGCCGTGTTCAACAAATTCGGAACATCGAAGCTTCTCCAGCCGATCAGCTCTTTTCAAAGCAGTCTTGCTGCTTCAAATCTGACAGTTATCTGCGACGATGCGCATAAGAAGATGGTCACAGGCATTGAGTCTCACTACAGCGGAAAATTTTTAGCTGTACTGTTTAAAAATCCCACAATTAGCAGGCACGTCTACGATCTTGCACGCGTATAACCGGGCTTGACTCTTGCAGACAGGATGGCTTGAGCACCCCTAAATTACGAGTCGAGCTGTAAAACTGGCCATCTATAGATCAGGATGTCAGCGGCCCCAGCTGATGCGAAAATTTTATGCAGCTGTGAAAGGCTCCATGCGCACCACGGCACACGCTCCCACGGCACTGGCAAAGCGTTGGACTGTTCGCATGGATGGCGTGCCCCTGCCACTTTCGATGCGTGCCACCACGCTTTGGGTCGTGCCCATGCGTGCGGCCACATCGCCTTACGTCAGGCCTGCTTGGGTTCGTGCTGCAATCAGTTCGCGGGCCAACTCAAACTCGTGCGTTTGTGCGTCATAGGCTTGGCGAACGGCGGGGTTGGCCAGCAGTTCGGCTTTCAGGTCTTTTAAGTTTTTCACGCCGATTCCTCCAAGCGTTTCAATGCGGTTTCAATCGCGCTTCATGGCGTGGTCTGCGTCTTTTGTCCACACAGGACAGCCTATCGTCATAGCGCACGCCAAAACAGGGCAATGTTATGCATGTCGCGACGCAATTCTTTGAAGTGCCTGCGTTTTTAAGCCCTTATAAACGTCAAGCTCCAGGCAGCCTGCGCCAAATGCCAACTGGGGTACAACTTGTATCCCACTTGCTCTGCTGACCCTGACAGCAAGATGAGCGAAACCAATTGCGCCAACACCGATTCAAATCTGTTTGCCCACCTCATGCGCCGTGCGGTAGCCCCCCACGCCCTTCACATACGCCAACAACTCCCCAAAAAACGGATGCCTGCAAAGCGTGGACGAATCGCCCACCAGCAGCAGCTTGCGCCGTGCGCGGGTCATGCCCACGTTCATGCGGCGGATGTCGGACAAAAAGCCGATCTCGCCTTGGGGGTTGCTGCGTGTAAAGGTGATGGCAATGATGTCGCGCTCCTGGCCCTGAAACGAATCGACGGTGCCCACGCTGAGCCTGCGTTGCAGCAGCAAGTCGTTCAGCACGGCGCTGTCTTCGATGGCGTCTTTCAAATAGTTGATTTGGGCGCGGTACGGCGCAATCACGCCGATGGTGAGAGGGCGCTGGTCTGGGTCGGTGGGTTCGCCGGGTTCCAGCAGTTGGGCCAGCAGCTGCGCCAGGCGCTCCAGCAGCAAGTGGGCTTCTTCGGGGTTGGCGGTTGAACGGCTTTCAGGGATGGCCAGTTCTTGATAACCGCAGCCCGCCGTGTCGATGAATTCCACAGGCAGGTCGGGTGCAAAACGTGGGTCATTAAAGCGCGGGTCATACGCGGCCAAGTCGGCATGGCGCACGCTGGGGTGCGGCACCAGTTGGCCGCCATAAAACTTCTCGGAGCTGAAGCCCATGATGTGCGTGTGCATGCGGTATTGCGTGGTGAGCATGCGGGCTGTGTTGGGTTGGCGCTGGATGCACTTTTCAAACAGGGTTTCGCGCAAGCCTTCACGGGCGGCTTTTTCGCTTTTCACGGTGGGCGGCAGCTGGTGGTGGTCGCCTGCCAACACCAGTCGCTGGCCCTTGGCAATGGGAATCCAGCAACCCGGCTCCAAGGCCTGGGCGGCTTCATCAATGAAGACGGTCTCAAAGCTCAGATGGTGAATGTGGCGTTGGCTGGCGCCCACCAGCGTGCAGGTGATGACTTGCACCGATTCGAGCACGTCCTCGGTCATGAAGCGCTCCAAGTCGTCGGCGGCTTGGCGCAGCGTGCGTGCTTCATCTTTGAGCCATTGGCGGCGCTGGCGCTCTTCAAAACCAAAGTTGCGAACGCGTTCGCTGGCGGTCTCGCGGTGCTGTTCAGCGGTTTGGCGCATCGCGTGCATCTTGGCGTAGCTGGCGTGGGCCATCACCCCGGCGTCGAGCGTGTGCTTGAGCAACAAGTCCGACACGCGGCTGGGGTTGCCCAGGCGGATCACATTCACACCGCGCTCGGCCAGCTTTTCGGTCAGCAGGTCCACGGCGGTGTTGGAGGGGGCGCACACCAGCACGCGCCGCTCGCGCCGGATGGTTTCCAAAATAGCTTGCACCAGCGTGGTGGTTTTGCCTGTGCCGGGCGGGCCGTGGATGATGGCCACGTCTTGCGCCGTGACCACATGGCGCACAGCCGCCAGCTGCGAGTCGTTGAGCGCACTGGGGTAAAACAGGTCGTCGGCTTGGGGCTCGCGAAAGCTGGCCTGCCTGGCGCCCAGCAGCACGTCGCGCAGTTCGGCCAAGCGGTTGCCGTGTGCGGCCATGACCGCGCTCAGGGCCTGGTTCATCTCGCGGTAGCTGACCTCGTCAAAGGTCAGATCAATACCCAGCGTACTGCCCTCCAGCACCCAGTCGGGCAGCGCTTCTTTGGTGGTGGCCAACAGCAGCTTGTTGCGCCGCACGCGGGTCACCACGCCACTCACCACAGGCCGGTCAGGCCCCGAGTAACCGGGCGCACTGCTGAACAGCGCCGCAGCCGCCCCCACCTGAAACAAATGCAAATCTTGCCGATGTGAAGGTCGCTCCAGCTCCAGCACCACCTTGCCCCCAAAACCAATGTCTTCTTGGGTGATGGTGACGGGATACCAAGTCAGGCCACGCCGACGGCGCTCTTTGATGCTGGCACTGGCGTTTTTGAGCTTGAACTGCGCCTGGTCTTCCTGTTGCTCCAGTTGCATGAGTGCACGCACATGACGTAACTCATCATCAACAGAAAGAGGGGCGGTGGGGGTCGGGTCTTGGTCGGCCAAAAGGAATGGGAAAGGGAACGAGAGGGGTTCAAGGACTTGACCGCTCTCGGTTTTGAGGATGGACGGGACTCTAACTGAATTGGCACGAGCACCAGATACACCCCCTATCATCCCCCCATGCCCGCTCCCGTCCTCTACTCCTTCCGCCGCTGCCCCTACGCCATGCGCGCCCGCTTGGCTTTGCAGGTCAGTGGCGTGGTTCATGAGCACCGCGAGGTGGTGCTGAAAAGCAAGCCTGCCTCGATGCTGGCCTTGTCGCCCAAGGGCACGGTGCCGGTGTTGTGGCTGCCGGCACAGGCGCGGGTGATCGATCAGAGCCTGGACATCATGCTGTGGGCCTTGGCGCAAAACGATCCGATGCATTGGTTGCCGGAAGGGGATGCTTTGGCGCAAGCCTTGCAAGACATCGCGTTCAACGATGGGCCTTTCAAGCAGCAGCTGGACCGCTACAAATACCCCCAACGCTCGGGCCTGTCCAGTGGTATGGCCGACCGCGACCTGGGCGCACAGTGGCTGGCGCAGCTGGATGCACGTTTGCTGCAACAGGCCTTTTTGTCGGGGGCGCATTGGGGCCTGACGGATGCGGCGTTGGCGCCGTTTGTGCGGCAGTTCGCGCACACCGACCCGGCCTGGTTTGCGGCCCAGCCTTGGAGCCGCTTAATCGGCTGGTTGACCGCTTTTGAAGGCTCTGAGGCCTTTGCGCAGACCATGGCCAAGCACCCGCCTTGGCAAGATCCGATGGCTTGATTCATTGCCGCGCTGTACGCGTGTTGGGTGGCTTCACCGCACAGCGGCGACTGGCCATAGTTGCATCACGGCTCTGCTCCTCGCTTCAGTGCTTAACGTGGGGATGACGAAAACAGCTCCACTAAAATGGCCACACAACTGACTGGGTGCCCTATGGCCAAAAAAATCGCTGCAATTGGTCTGGGTTTACTGTGCTGCTTGATTGCTCGTGGCCAATCGGCGAGCCCTATCGGTGAGGACAAGTACCAACTCAAAGGCGATGTCGGTCTGGCGTTTTATCGTACGCCTGCGATTACTCGGACTTCGGGCGATTCCACCGTGCTTTTGCCGTATGCGTTTGCGGAGTATGGAAATTTCTTTGCCCGTGTAGACACCTTCGGCTGGAAACTTTTGCCCCTGGGGGCAGGCAACGTAGAACTGTCTGCTCGTGTGAGTTTTGAGGGATACCAACCCGTGGGTTATACGGGCATTCAAAATCGCTCAACCCCTTTGCCCGTGGGCTTGAGCACCTATCAAGAAACACCCTATGGTGCATTTTTTGTTCATGGTTTCTACGATGCGAATTCGGGCGGTACGCTGCTCGATGCCAGTTATGCGGCTGAATTGAAACTCGGCGGCATCACCATCTATCCTCAATTGGGGTTTGAACGTCGCAGCGCATCCTATATTCGCCATTTGTACGGCGTTTCACCCGCAGAAAATGCAGCCAGTGGCTTCAGCGTACCGGTCTACAAGCCGGGTACTTCGATCAGCCCCAACTTGGGTTTGGCCATTGAATATCCGGTGATGAAGGACTACAGCTTGACGCTGCAAGTACGAAAAAGATGGCTCGACAGCAGCATCACAGACAGCCCATTGGTGACCCGCAAGTCTCAAATGAGCGGCTTCTTGTCACTGACTCATGGTTTCAAGTAAGCCACTCAGCTCACGGCGCTGGCAATGAGAACCGCGTTGGTGCCGCCAAAAGCAAAGGAGTTGGACATGACATGTTTGAGATTGGCATTTTTGCGTGAGCTGCCCTGAATCAGGTCCAAAGTCATTTCAGGATCAAGCTCATCGCAGTTGGCAGAACTTGGCATCAGGCCCGATTGCAGTGCACGAATAGAAATAAGCAACTCCATCGCGCCGCCCGCGCCTAACAAATGGCCGTGCAAGCCCTTGGTTGAACTGATGGGCACACCGCGCTCGCCAAAGACTTCGCTGACAGAACGAGCCTCGGCCACATCGCCTGCCTGCGTGGCCGTGCCGTGTGCGTTGATGTAGCCAATATCATGGGCAGACAAACCCGCATCGTTCAATGCTTGGCGCATTGCACGCACTTGCCCCTCCCAATGCGGATTGGTCATGTGATTGCCATCGCAATTGGTGCCATATCCACTGAGCTCAGCTTGCAAATGAGCGCCCCTTTTGCGAGCGTGTGCTTCGGTTTCAATGATCAAAGCGGCAGCACCCTCGCCTAACGCAAATCCCGTCCTTTTTGTGTCAAAAGGCCGGCAAGCTGTTTGTGCAGATTCACTTTCAAGGGATGCCAGGACACGAAGCGCTTGCCAACCTGCCACCACACAGGGCGTCAACATGGATTCACTGCCACCCACAATAGCCACATCGACTCGCCCCATTCGCAAGGCCAGCAATGCCTCACCAATGGCCACAGCAGATGACGCGCAAGCACAGGAGTAAGTCAAGCTGGGGCCATGCGCATGCGTCAACAGCGAGATTTCTGCTGCAGGCGCATTGGGCATGGTCGTCACGACATTGGTGGGACGAATACGCTTGTGGTCAACATAGACAGAGCGACACGACACATCAAAATTGGCCGCACCAGCCATGCCGGACCCCCAAAAAATGCCTAAGCGCTCGTGATCGACTTGATCTAAATCGAGCTGCGCATGCGCAATGGCATCTTGTCCGGTTTTGAGGGCCATGGCCGTGCAGCGATCCATAGGAACTTTGGAGGGCGCAACCAGCCCTTTGGTTTCAAAGACCGATGGGCACAACGGAACATTGACTTGATCGATCCCCTCCAAATCGATCAAGTTGGACACGGCGCCAGAGCGCGAATGCCGCAACGCATCGTCAAACTCCGCCCATGTGGAACCGAGCGCAGAAATTTGCGCATACCCGGTGACAAAAACGCGCTCAAACTTGCTCATGCTGCAGGTTTCATCGATTCAATAACCAGGCAAATGGCGCCCAAGGTCAAACCCGCCTGAGTCGGATCCATCTTTTCTTCGGGGATGCGCATACCAAAGGCATCTTCAGCAGCAAAGATGAATTCCATCAAAGTCAAGGAATCCAGCCCTATTTCTGACAGCACAACGTCACGATGGATGATGGCAGGGTCAACGCCAAAGTCGTCAACCAACAACTGCGAAAGCACGCCAAACGGATCTTTAGTCAAGTCAACCCCCTTCGGAAAATCGTCAGATCTTAGTTGAATTTTTCAAAATAGAGAGGCTTTTACCCATGAAATGGAAGTGATCGACACACACGCGGCAGGCATGCAATCGACCATCGGCTTGAACGAATCGCAAATCAAACGCTTTTGGCGTGCCTATTTGAGAAACCGGGGGTTGAAAAATTTTTTCGAGCAAATCCCTGTCCTCCATGTATATGGCGTCTTGCCAATTGGATGGTTCATCCAAGGGAATTTTGTTTTTCGTAATTTTAAAAAACAACGGCTCCAACTTGTATTCAGACTCGCCAAACTTGATCACCAATATTTGATCGAAATCGTTCAGCAATACTTCCAAGATAGACCAATTTTGACTCGATTGCTGGGCATGAAAAATACGGTCGTTTTCCCGATACAGAGAGATTTTGTGACGTGACTCAACCACTTTCAGCAACAAATCACGTGTGAATAAAGCACGGCTCAAGGGCTCCATAAAGGCAACTGCACTCAAAGTCACCACTGCAAAATTAAAGGAAATGATCAAGTCCTTGGGGGACAACACATCAAAGCTGCCATAGGGTTTGACGAAATAATACTCACCCAAGATGACACTGATCAGCACAGACACAAGGGCGAATTTGTAGCCAAAAAAATACTGGACAACCAAGCACGCCACAATGAAAAAATGAAACACCGCATAAGGCTCCACCAGAGGGTGCAAGAAATAACGCAGGGCAAAGGAGACGAGGATAATCAGTGCAGTGCCCACACAAGCCTGCCTTGTAGAGTACGGACTCCAATTTTTAGAATTTTGAATCTTCATCAACAATGACCCATAAAAATTTTGGTGGCATCTCGCTTAACGGCGGCGATCAGGGCTTGCTGATGTTACATGGGCTGGGCGCGAGTTCTTTGGAGTTGGCGCGTTTGGCCAAGCACTTGAATGAGCAAGGCTTCTCGGTGAACGCACCAGATCTTCAAGGCTATTGTTTTGGCACCCCCGTTGCACCTTGGCAGTCTTGGGTCGAGCAAACACAAGAGCACTTGTGGGAGATGAAGAAGAAATATGAAACAGTTTCGGTTGTCGGCGTGTCCATGGGCGCGACGCTGGGCTTGATGCTGGCAGAACGGGAGCCGTTGACATCCTTAGTCATGCTGTCGGCCGCGCTGTCTTACGACGGCTGGGCAATTCCCTGGTACCGATTTTTGTTGGACTGGACGCAGTGGATTCCGTTTGCCAATGCTTACCAATACAAAGAAGCCGATCCATTTGGCATAAAAAACGACGAAATACGTGCAATGGTCAAGCGCATGATGAAACTCGACCATATCTCTGAAAGCGGCGCAGAAATCATCACCCTCGCCAGCCTGAAAGAAGGCCGCAAGTTCATACAGGCCACATTGGAAAATATTTCAGACGTGGCCACGCCCACTTTGTTCATGCATGCTGTCGACGACGAGTCGGTGCATATCCGCAGCGCCGAACGTGTTTTTGAGCAAATTGGTTCACCCAGCAAAGAGTTCATCTACTTGGGTGACAGCTACCACATGATCACCATCGACAATGAACGCGAAACTGTCCACCAAGAGACCGCTCGCTTTCTGAAAAACACCGTCAATGAAACCTTGGACCGCAAAGCGTTTGATGTGCCTGGCATTTTGTCACTTGATCTGCGCCGCTATTTGAAAAAGCAAGCCCCATAAATTCTTGTGGGTAACCACTCAGCAGGCATCGCCCCAGTGACCTCGCCATGGCAGATCCCTACCGAACAAAAATTTAAGGGGTTTGCCTGCGCCAATACTGTGTCCGCCAGAACAAGCCCCAGTAACCTTTGACTTCAAGCACCTGGCCGTCTTTCGCAAGCACCATGACCAATCGGTAGACTTCGCCATCGTCTGGGTCAAGGATTTTCCCATCACGCCATTGACCGTCCTGCGCGCTCGCCTTCGCGCCACGGATGATTTCCAAGCCCACCATGGCTTGGTTTTTCCGGTCATCACGGCAGTGGGTGCACACAGTCTCAGATCCGGGTTGGATGTAGAGCAATTTTTCAATTCGTCCACTCAATAGGTCGTTGTTCTTTGCAATTCTCACCAAGGCAGTGGGTGTTTTTCCATCGTCATCAAAGCTCATCCATAAGCCTTCCGGCGTAGTCTGCGCTTTTGCCACGAAGGCAGTTAACAAGAGGCATAAAACAAAGAAAATTTGGCGCATTGATCAACTCATGGTGATGAAGCTCGCATGCACATTGCAAGTGAAGCCCATCAAATTTTTAACATCAGGATGATCTTTTTCGCACGGCACCAATGGTTGTGCACTGGATGGCCTGATTCACTGCCGTGCTGTGCGCGTGTTGGGTGGCACCGCGCCGGGGTGGCTGGTGCGCCAGGGGTTGATGTCCAGCCCGCCGCGCCGTGTGTAGCGGGCGTACACACTCAGTTGAGACGGTTTGCAGCGCGTCCAAATGTCCATGAAGATGCGCTCAACGCATTGCTCGTGGAACTCGTTGTGGTTGCGAAAACTCACGATGTATTGCAGCAGGCCCTCTTGGTCGATCTGGTGGCCGCTGTAGCGGATTTGCACGCTGCCCCAATCGGGCTGGCCGGTCACCAGGCAGTTGCTTTTGAGCAAGTGACTGACCAGGGTTTCGGTCACGGGCGCGTCTTGAGTGTTCACCGTGAGCAGCTCGGGCGCAGGCTGGTAGAGCGTGCATTCGGTGTCGAGCCGGTCCAGGCTCAGGCCATCGAGTTCATGCACCGGTTCGGCGTCGAACTTTTCGGGCATGAGCAGTTTCACGCCCACGCTGGCCTGCACCGCACTGCCGTGCCAGACGGCCGCGCTGATGTCGCGGCGGATGCGGTCGCGCACTTCGTCGGCGCTGTCGATGCGGGTGTTGTTGAAGCTGTTGAGGTACAGCTTGAAGGACTTGCTCTCGACAATGTGCGTGCTCTCAGCGGGCACGGTGATGTGAGCCAAGGCCACTTGAGGCTTGCCTTTGGTGTTGAGCCAGGACAGCTCAAACGCAGTCCACAGGTCCGCGCCAAAGAACACGGGCTGCGCAGTGATGCCGATCTCGGCCCGCTTGGTGGCACGCGGGATGGGGAACAGCAGACTCGCGTCGTACTGGTCCACATAGGCGCTGGACTTTCCCAGCTGCGATTTTTCTGGCGTATTTTCGGGGGTATTCATGCTCATGCTTGCAATTTGCGGCGAAAGACCAAGCGGTCGGGATCGGACACGGCGGCATCGTAGGCATAGCCTTCGAGGTCGAACTTCAGCAGCCCTTCAGGGTGGGTGATCTTGTGTTTCACCGCATAACGGGCCATCAGGCCTCGGGCGCGTTTGGCGTTGAAGCTGATGATCTTGTATTTGCCGCCCTTGAAGTCTTCAAACACGCATTCAATGACGCGGGCCTTGAGGGTTTTGCGGTCCACCGCCTTGAAGTATTCCTGCGAGGCCAGGTTGACGATGACCGGGGTCTTGTCGGCAGCCAGGCGTTCGTTGAGGTGCTCTGCAATTTGCGGGCCCCAGAACTTGTAGAGGTTGCTGCCCTTGTCGGTTTGCAGCGTGGTGCCCATTTCCAGGCGGTAGGGCTGCATCCAGTCCAGCGGGCGCAGCACGCCGTACAGGCCGCTCAAGATGCACACATGGTTTTGTGCCCAGTCCAGCTCTTTGGCATTCAGGGTTTTGGCGTCCAGGCCTTCGTACACATCGCCATTGAAGGCCAGCACGGCTTGTTTGGAATTGTTGGCGGTGAATTTGGGGCGCCAGGCTTCGTAGCGGGCCACGTTCAGGGCCGACAGCGCGTCCGACAGGTCCATCAGCTCGGCGATCTGCTGGGGCGACTTCTGACGCAGTACCTCGATCAAGGCCTGCGACTGCGGCACGAACTGGGGCAATGTGTGCGGCACATCGCCTGCGGGGGTCTCGTAGTCCAGTGATTTGGCGGGTGACAATAAGAACAACATGCTCGACATCCTTTACCTGGACGATTATCTCGCCATCGTGCACAAGCCCGCTGGCTGGCTGGTGCATCGCACCCCGTTGGACAAGGGTGAAACCCGCTTTGTGCTACAAACCCTGCGAGACCAGATCGGGCGACACGTCTGGCCCGTGCATCGGCTGGACAAGGGCACCAGCGGCGTGCTGGTCTTTGCCCTGAGCGCCGAGGTGGCCCGCACGCTGGGGCAAGCATTTGAAACGGGCGAGGGCCTGCACAAGACCTACCGGGCCATCGTGCGCGGTTGGCCTTCTGATCAAGGCCTGATCGACCACCCCTTGAAGCGCATGCCCGACGACATGCGCTCAGAGCGCGAAGAAATCCAGCCCGCCCAGACGCGCTACCAAACCCTGCGCCAGGGCGAGCTGCCGATTGCGCAAGGTGAATTCCCAAGCCTGCGCTGGGCCGAGGTGCAGCTGCAGCCCCTGACCGGCCGCCGCCACCAGCTGCGCCGCCACATGAAGCACATTGCCCATCCGATCATCGGCGACGCCACCCACGGCAAAGGGCCGCTCAATCGGGCGGTGGCCGCGCACATTGGGGTCACCCGACTGTGGCTGCACGCGGAAAGTCTGCAACTGCCCCACCCGGTCAGCGGCCAACTGCTGCGCCTGGCGGCGCCCATGCCCAGCGACTGGACGCTTTGGGATGCTTTTTCCACCGAGCCATAACGCTGAATTTAAAAGTTCGCACCGCTCCTCTTTGTAGGAGCCCACCCCGTGGGCGATGGTTTTTTGAGCTTGCGGCTTGCTCAAGGGACAAACCTCAAACGCCCCATCGCCCACGGGGTGGGCTCCTACAAGGCGGTGTGGGCTGTCACCCAACGGATAAGAAGCTGCCCGGTTTTCCATAAGATGCAATGATCGGCCTGCTCGCGCACAAGCCAAGCTTCCAACCACCCTCGACTTCAATCCCCATGAGCCTGCTTTTCACCCCCTTCAGCTTCGACGCCCCCAACGGCCCGCTCACTTTGCCCAACCGCATCGTGATCGCGCCCATGTGCCAGTACTCGGCAGAAAACGGCCAAGCCACCGACTGGCACCTGACGCATTGGACCAACCTGCTGAACAGCGGCGCGGGCCTGTTCACCATCGAGGCCACAGCGGTGTCGGCCGTGGGCCGCATCAGCCCCGGCTGTCTGGGCCTGTGGGACGACGCCACGCAAGCGGCGCTGGGTGACAAACTGCACCGCGCCCGCCGCCTGGCTCCGCACATGCCGGTCTGCATCCAGATCAGCCACGCGGGCCGCAAGGCTTCAAGCGCCGCGCCCTGGAACGGCGGCATGCTGATCGCCCCACAGGACGGCGGCTGGCAAACCGTGGCCCCCAGCGCCCTGCCCCACCTGCCGCAAGAAGCGGCACCCACCGAGTTGAGCCTGGCCGACATCGCGCAGATCAAAGCCGACTTTGTGAACACTGCCCGGCGCAGCCATGCTTTGGGGATCGAGGCCGTCGAGCTGCACGCCGCGCACGGCTATTTGCTGCACCAGTTTTTGTCGCCTTTGTCCAACCAGCGCACCGACCCATACGGTGGCTCGTTTGAAAACCGCATCCGCTTTCCGCTGGAAGTGTTCCAAGCCGTGCGCGAAGCCTTTGGTGGCACGCTGGGCATGCGCATCTCGGGCACCGACTGGGTCGATGGCGGCTGGACGATCGAAGAAACCTGCGAACTGGCGGTTTTGCTCAAAGCTGCCGGTGCGCAGTTCGTGCACATCTCGTCGGGCGGCGTGTCGCCCTTGCAAAAAATCACCTTGGGCCCCGAGTACCAGGTGCACCTGGCCAAAGCCGTCAAAGAGCGCTCAGGGCTGACCACGTTTGCCGTGGGCCTGATCACCGAGCCCGCCCAGGCCGAAGCCGTGCTGCAGCGCGGTGACGCTGACCTGGTGGCGCTAGCCCGTGCGTTTTTGTACAAACCACGCTGGGGCTGGGAAGCCGCCGTGGCACTGGGCGGCACCGTCGATGCGCAGCACCAGTACTGGCGCAGCCTGCCCCGCGAAGCCAAAAACATTTTCAACGACGCCAAGATCGGCATGCGCTGAACCCCAACCTTCAGGACACGAACATGAACCACTTCACCTTCACCCGCCCAACCGCATGGATGGCCGCTCTGGCACTGGCTGCCCCTTTGAGCTTGCTGGCGCAAACCTTCCCCAGCAAAAACATCAGCCTGGTGGTGCCCAACCCGCCCGGCGGGCTGGTGGACACCTCGGCCCGCTTGGTGGCCGAGCCCCTGGCCCGCGTGGTCGGCCAGGCGGTGGTCGTGGACAACAAACCCGGTGCCAGCGGCAACCTGGCCTACCAAACCGTGGCCCGCAGCGCCAAGGATGGCTACACCTTGCTGGTCTCGTATTCGGGCTACCACATCGCCAACCCGATCCTGATGGACAAGCTGCCCTGGGAGCTGAAAGACCTGACACCAGTGGGCCTGATCACCGTGGCCACCAATGTGATCGCGGTGCACTCCTCGGTGCCGGCCAACAACCTCAAGGACTTCATCGCCTGGGTCAAAGCCAACCCCGGCAAGGTGAATTACGCCTCGCAAGGCAATGGCTCGGTCTCGCACATCGGCACCGAAATCTTCAAGCAACAAACCGGCGTGGACATGACGCATGTGCCCTACAAGGGCTCTGGCCAGGCGATTGCCGATGTGCTGGCCGGCCAGGTGCAGGTCTTCATCACCACACCGCCTTCGGTCATGCAACATGTGCAAGGCGGCAAACTCAAGGCGCTGGCCGTGACGGGCAAAACCCGCCACCCGCAAATGCCCCAAGTGCCCACCGTGGCGGAAGCCGGTTTGCCGGGCTTCTCGCTGGAGTCTTGGGTGGCTTTGTATGCGCCAGCAGGCACGCCTGCACCGGTCTTGCAAAAACTGTCGGCCGACGTCAAACGCAGCATGGAACTGCCCGAGACCAAGCAACGCGCCGACCAAGCGGGCATCGAGGTGCGCTATTTGCCGCCTGCCGACATGACCCATTTGCTGGAGCGTGAAACCGCCGAATGGACCAAAGCCATCCAGGCAGCCAAGGTCAAGCTCGATTGAAGTCCCCGGCCAGGCTGGCCAGGGTGGGTGCAGCCATGTCGGTGTGCGCCGGGTAATGCGTGTGGTCGCAGCCCAGCCGCACACCTGCACCGGCCTGCACAAAGGCGGCCATGGCCGCGTCCAGCTCAAAGCGTAAAAAATGCACGGCTGAGGTCTTGGTGGCGGTCTCGCGCACCAGGTCTTCATCGGCGATGGCGTAAACGCGGGGGTGCCCCTCGACCTCCACAAACACGCGGCTGGCCACCCCCACCAGCTTGGCCAGCTCGCGCTGGCGCTCCTGGGCGTCGGGGTAGCCCAGCAGCAAGGTGGCCTTCCATTGGTGGCCCATGGGCACCAATGGCGCATAGGCGGCGATCTCTTGCAGGATGCCGTCTTCTTCAAAGATTTTTTCGATCCGCAGCATCTCCTGGATCTGGTAGCGGACCGTGGCTTCGTTTTCGAATTGCACCCGCAGGTGCTCGCCCAATGGCACGCTGCGCAAGCGGCGCAGCGCCACCATTTCAGGCTGGTGGACCTTGCGCCACTTGGCGTAGGCCTCCAAAGACATCAGGTTCTCGGGGCTGATTTGGCCGTCACTGTGCATGCCGGGGTTCAGCTTTCCAGGCTGTCGATGGCTTTTTGGTAACGGTTGGCATGCGAGCGCTCCGCCTTGGCCAGGGTCTCGAACCAGTCGGCGATGTCGTCAAACCCTTCGTCGCGGGCCGTCTTGGCCATGCCGGGGTACATGTCGGTGTATTCGTGGATTTCACCGGCCACAGCCGATGCCAGGTTCAGTGCGGTGGTGCCGATCGGCAGCCCGGTGACCGGGTCGCCCGAGAGGGCCAGAAAGTCCATGTGCCCGTGCGCATGGCCGGTTTCACCATCGGCGGTCGAGCGGAACAGGGCCGCCACATCGCTCAGGCCTTCGATGTCGGCCTGGTTGGCAAAGTACAGGTAGCGGCGGTTGGCTTGCGCCTCCTCGGCAAAAGCCTGCTTGAGGCATTGCTCGGTGCGGGAACCTTTGAGGGCGGGCATGGGAATCTCCTGAACGGGGTCTGGCTACGGGATGCGGGGCCTGAAATGGCCCTTGGCAAAGCGTATTTTCGGATTGTCCGCCCAGAAGCGGCTTTGGCGGGTAAGAAGGGCCACAAAAGTTAAAATCAGGGCAGTTCGACTTGTGTCGCCTTTTCGCTTCTGAAACGAAGCCGCACCTATTTCCAAAGACCCCCATGAGCAACGCACCCGCCACCCCGGTCCAACCCGGCCTTGAGAGCCTGTCCAAATCCTTCGAGCCCGCCGCCCTGGAAGCCCATTGGGGCCCCGAGTGGGAAAAGCGTGGCTACGGTGTGGCCGGTTTCCGTGGCACACAAGCGGCCAAAGACGGTGCACCCGCCTTTGCCATCCAGCTGCCACCACCCAACGTGACCGGCACGCTGCACATGGGTCATGCATTCAACCAGACCATCATGGACTCGTTGACCCGCTACCACCGCATGATGGGCTTCAACACCGCCTGGATTCCCGGCACCGACCACGCCGGCATTGCCACGCAAATCGTGGTGGAGCGCCAACTGCAGGCCAAAGGCATCAGCCGCCACGACATGGGCCCCACGCCCGCCGAGGCCCGCAAGAACTTTGTGAGCAAGGTCTGGGAATGGAAAGAAGAATCAGGCAGCACCATCACCAGCCAGATGCGCCGCATGGGCGACAGCGTGGACTGGAGCCGCGAATACTTCACGATGGACCCCAAGCTGTCCAAGACCGTGACCGAAACCTTTGTGCAGCTGTACGAGCAAGGCCTGATCTACCGTGGCAAGCGCCTGGTGAACTGGGACCCGGTGCTGATGAGCGCGGTGTCGGACCTCGAAGTCGAGAGCGAGGAAGAGGATGGCTCAATGTGGCACATCCGCTATGACTTGGCCGATGGCAGTGGCTCGCTCACCGTCGCCACCACCCGCCCCGAAACCCTGCTGGGTGACGTGGCCGTGATGGTGCACCCTGAAGACGAGCGCTACAGCGCCCTGATCGGCAAGCAGGTCAATTTGCCTTTGTGCGGCCGCACCATCCCCGTCATTGCCGACGAGTACGTGGACAAGGACTTCGGCACGGGCGTGGTGAAAGTCACCCCCGCGCACGACACCAACGACTACCAAGTCGGCCAGCGCCACAAGCTGGAGATGATCTGCGTGCTGAACCTGGACGCGACCATCAACAACAACGCGCCCGAAAAATACCGGGGCCTGGACCGCTTCGTGGCCCGCAAGGCTGTGGTGGCCGACCTCGAAGCCGCAGGCGCTTTGGTGGAAGTGAAAAAACACAAACTCATGGTGCCCCGCTGCGCCCGCACCGGCCAGGTGATCGAGCCCATGTTGACCGACCAGTGGTTCGTCGCCATGAACCAGGTCGGCCAAGGCGACGCCACCGGCAAGAGCATTGCGCAAAAAGCCATCGACGCCGTGCAGTCCGGCGCCGTGAGCTTTGTGCCCGAGAACTGGGTCAACACCTACAACCAGTGGATGAACAACATCCAAGACTGGTGCATCTCGCGCCAGCTGTGGTGGGGTCACCAGATCCCGGCCTGGTACGACGAAGACGGCAACGTGTATGTGGCGCGCGATGAAGCCGAGGCGCAAGCCAAAGCGCCCGGCAAAACACTCAAGCGTGACGAAGACGTGCTCGACACTTGGTACTCCAGCGCCTTGGTGCCTTTCAGCACGCTCGGCTGGAGCAGCAACAACGCAGCTGGCGGCAGTGGTGCCGCCGGATCGGGCGATTTGGCGAGCGCAGCGAGTATGAGCACGACCGGCGGTGCCACTGCCGCCAGCGGAACCGAAAGCCACACCAACGACTACGACCTCTACCTGCCCTCCAGCGTCCTGGTCACCGGCTACGACATCATCTTCTTCTGGGTCGCCCGGATGATCATGATGACCACGCACTTCACCGGCAAAGTGCCCTTCAAACACGTCTACATCCACGGCCTGGTGCTCGACGCGCAAGGCAAGAAGATGAGCAAGTCCGAAGGCAATGTGCTGGACCCAGTGGACCTGATCGACGGCATCACGCTCGAACCCCTGCTGGACAAACGCACCCAGGGCCTGCGCAAGCCCGAGACCGCCCCCAAGGTGCGCAAGCAGACCGAAAAAGAATTCCCTGAAGGCATTCCGGCCTACGGTGCCGACGCGCTGCGCTTCACCTTTGCGGCACTCGCCAGCCTGGGCCGCAGCATCAACTTTGACTCCAAGCGCTGCGAGGGCTACCGCAACTTCTGCAACAAGCTGTGGAACGCCACCCGCTTTGTGCTGATGAACTGCGAAGGCCAGGACTGCGGCCTGAAAGAACACACCAAGGAAGAATGCGCTGTGGGCGGCTCGGCCCACGGCTACATGTCCTTCAGCCAGGCCGACCGCTGGATCGTGTCGCAACTGCAGCGCGTGGAAGCCGAAGTGGCCAAAGGCTTTGCCGAGTACCGCCTGGACAACGTGGCCAACACGATTTACGACTTCGTCTGGAACGAGTTCTGCGACTGGTACCTGGAAATCGCCAAGGTGCAGATCAACACCGGCAACGATGCGCAAAAACGCGCCACCCGCCGCACCCTGATCCGCACGCTCGAGACCATCATGCGTCTGGCGCACCCGATCATCCCCTTCATCACCGAAGAACTCTGGCAAAAGGTGTCGGTGGTGGCGGGCCGTCCGGGCGAGTCGGTCAGCATCTCGGCCTACCCCGTGAGCCAGCCCGAGCGCATCGACGAACAAGCCGAAGCCCATGTGGCCAAGCTCAAAACCCTGGTGGACGCCTGCCGCAACCTGCGCGGTGAGATGAACGTCTCGCCTGCCACCCGCATGCCCATGTATGTGCTGGGCGACACCGCCTTCATGCAAAGCGTGGCGCCGGTTTTGCAATCGCTGGCCAAGCTGAGCGAAGTCAAGGTTTTTGAAACCGAGGCCGAATGGGTGGCCGCAGCACAAGCGGCGCCCGTGGCGGTGGTCGGCGAAGCGCGCCTGTGCCTGTTCATGGAAGTGGACGTGGCCGCCGAAAAGATTCGCTTGACCAAAGAGGCCACCCGCTTGGAAGGCGAGATCACCAAGGCCAATGCCAAGCTGGGCAACGAGGCCTTTGTGGCCAAGGCCCCGCCTGCCGTGATCGAGCAAGAGAAAAAGCGTATGGCCGACTTCGGTGCCACGCTCGACAAAATCCGCCAGCAATTGCAGCGTCTGGGCTGAAGCCCTCGGACAAGGACAAGACCATGAGCCACAACGTCATCCGCAAAGCCGTCTTCCCGGTCGCAGGCCTGGGCACCCGCTTTTTGCCCGCCACCAAGGCCGCGCCCAAAGAGATGCTGCCGGTGGTGGACAAACCGCTGATCCAGTACGCCGTCGAAGAAGCCTATGCGGCCGGTGTGCGCCACATGATCTTTGTCACGGGTCGCAGCAAGCGCGCCATCGAAGACCATTTCGACACCGCCTATGAGCTGGAAAATGAACTGGAAGCAGCTCACAAGGACGAGCTGCTGGCGCTGGTGCGCTCGGTCCAGCCCGACGACATGGTCTGCGCCTATGTGCGCCAAAACCGCATGCTGGGCCTGGGCCACGCCGTGCTGTGCGCCGAGCCGCTGGTGGGGAACGAGCCTTTTGCGGTGCTGCTGGCCGATGACCTGATGGTCAACCAAGGCCCGACCATCCTGTCACAGATGGTCGATGCTTACACCAAGCAAGGCCGGTCGGTGTTGGCCGTGCAGGAAGTGCCGCTGGATCAGGTCAAGCGCTACGGCATCGTGGCGGGCGAGTCCGCTGGTCGCCAGCTGATCCGCGTCGAGCAGATTGTGGAAAAACCCAGCCCCGACATGGCCCCCTCGCGCATGGGGGTGGCAGGCCGCTACATCCTGACGCCCGGCATCTTCGACGAGATCCGCAACCAACCCACCGGCGTGGGCGGCGAGATCCAGCTGACCGATGCGATTGCGCGCCTGATGCAACGCGAGGCGGTCTATGCCTTCCAGTACGAAGGCAAGCGCTACGACTGCGGCAGCAAGGAAGGTTTTCTGGAAGCGACGGTGGAACTGGCGCTGCAGCACCCGCAAGTGGGTGCGTCTTTCCGTGAATACCTCAAAAGCCTGAGCCTCTGAGCCCGACATCACGCGCAGGGCACTGCGCCTGCAAATACCGGCTCCCCCTGTAGGAGCTGCACCCCGTGCGCGATGGGGTGCTGACCTTTCTAAAAATCAGCGGCGTTTGAGCCCAAACACAAACGCCGATTCGGTCTTTTCCTGCAAGACCAGTTCATTGCCGGTCTGCTTGGCAAAGGCTTCAAAGTCGCGCCATGAGCCAGGGTCGGTCGCAATCACTTTGAGCACCTGGCCACTGGTCAAATCGTTCAAAGCCTTTTTGGCCTTCAAGATGGGCAGCGGGCAATTGAGGCCGCTGGTGTCAATTTCCTTGTCGAATTCCATCGCTCAATCCTGATTCGGTTCCTGGCTTTGCGCCTCGCGCTCGGCCCAGCTCATGAACTGCGGCTCAATGCCTTGGGTGCGCAGCCAATCGCCCATGGCGTAGCCCGTGCCTGCGGGCCAGCAAACGATGTCTTGCGGCGCAAACATCTTGTACTCGACCAACTCGGAGGACAAGCGCACATGGCCCTCGGCCACCGCGTGGTAGGCGATGATGACCTGGTTCATGCGCTGGAAATCGTACACACCGATCAGCTGGAGCGACTGCACTTGCAAGTTGGTTTCTTCGGCGATCTCGCGGCGGATGCCGTCTTCAGGCGTTTCGCCCGCTTCCATGAAACCGGTGATCAGTGCAAAGCGCCGACCGGGCCAGGCCGCGTTGCGGGCCAGCAAGATCTGGTCGCCCACCTGCACAATCCCGGCCAGCACCGGCGTGGGATTGTTCCAGTGCGTGAAGTCGCAGGCGGTGCAACGCAGGCGCATCACCTCGCCCCCGTCTTCCATCTGGGTGAGCCAGGCCAAAGGGGTGGCGCACTGGGGACAAAAACGAAATTCAGCCATGGTTCATCCTGGGTTCAGGCGGGGAAGACCCCTGTCGACAAATAGCGATCACCGCGATCGCACACGATGAACACAATGGTCGCGTTTTGTACGGTTTTCGCAATCTCCTGGGCGACCCAGCAGGCCCCGGCCGCCGAAATACCCGCAAAGATGCCTTCGGTGCGGGCCAGCTTGCGGCAGGTTTCTTCGGCATCGCTTTGGCTCACATAGACCAGCTCGTCCACGCCCGCCGGATCGTAAATTTTGGGCAGGTATTCCTGTGGCCACTTGCGGATGCCCGGAATGCGAGAGCCCTCGCTGGGCTGGGCGCCAATCACACGGATCGCCGGGTTCTTTTCTTTCAAGAAGCGTGACACGCCGGTGATGGTGCCAGTGGTGCCCATGGCGCTCACAAAGTGGGTGATCTTGCCGCCGGTCTGCTCCCAGATTTCAGGGCCGGTGGTCTCGTAATGGATGCGCGGGTTGTCCGGATTGGCAAACTGGTCCAGGATGCGGCCCTTGCCCTGCGCGGCCATGCTGTCGGCCAAGTCGCGGGCGTATTCCATGCCGCCGCTTTTGGGCGTGAGGATCAGCTCGGCCCCAAAGGCCTTCATGGTCTGGGCGCGTTCGATCGACAGGTCCTCGGGCATGATCAAAATCATGCGGTAACCCCGGATGGCCGCCGCCATGGCCAGAGCAATGCCGGTATTGCCCGATGTGGCTTCGATCAAGGTATCGCCGGGCTTGATCTCGCCGCGCTCTTCGGCTCGGCGAATCATCGACAAGGCTGGACGGTCCTTCACGGAACCCGCAGGGTTGTTGCCTTCGAGCTTGCCCAAAATCACATTGCCACGGGGGCCCATGTCCTTGGCGCTCAGGCGCTGCAATGCAACCAGGGGGGTCTTGCCGATGGCGTCTTCAATGGTGGGATAAATCATGGCCGTACTTTGCCATAAGTCGGGTGCCCCTTGTGCGGCAGCACACTGACCGCCCGACAAAGCTTTCATATCTTCGAATCACTGGCGGCCTGCAGGAGGTCGCCAGCTTGAAATGCTTCCCAAGAAAGGTATTGGTATGAAAGTCAAACAAGCATGTCTGGCCGCCCTGGTCTTGTCTGCGGCGGCGGCCCAGGCGCAGTGGTACGGCGAAATCGGTGTCACCCCACTGTCCGTCAAAGGCACCGTGGAAGGCAACACCCTCAAATCCCATCCGACCATGATTGGCATCGTGGCGGGCTATGAGTTCCACCCCAATCTGGCGGTGGAAGGCATGGCGGGCACCAATGCGGATTCCGACCCCATCAGCCTCAATGGCAGCGAAGTGCCAGGCACCAGCCTGAAGGTCAACTATGCCTATGGCCTTTTCATCAAGCCCAAAGTCATGCTGACGCCTGAATGGGAGCTGTTTGGCCGCCTGGGGGTGATTGAAAACAAGACCACCGGTCAGGTCGGGAACTTGTCCATCACAGACACCGACCACGACGTGGCCTACGGTGTGGGCATGAGCTACCACTTTGACAAGACCACCTATGGCTCGCTGAGCTACACCAACTTCTACGACAAGCAAGGCACCAAGACCCAAGGCGCCACGCTGAGTGTGGGCATGAAGTTCTGATTTTTTGAGGATGGCAGGGCCAAGCACCTCAAAAATGTGCCATAATTTGCGTCTTCACAAATACCCGCCCGGGTGGTGAAATTGGTAGACTCAGGGGACTCAAAATCCCCCGCCGCAAGGCGTGCCGGTTCGAGTCCGGCCCCGGGCACCATCTCTGGAAACCCTGCATCCATGCTGGGTTCCAAACGAATCAAGGCCAACCTTCACGGGTTGGCCTTTTTTCTTGGGTGCGTCAGCGGCGCATGGCCTCCTCCAGCAGGGTTTGGTACTGCCCACGGACATGGGGCGCCACCACTTTGTACACAGGGACAAACAGATACCGATCGCCCTGCCCCAGAAAACCTTCCACCCACGCACCGCACATCACACCGTCTTCGCGCAGAGCAGCGCCCTGGCTTGGCCATGCAGCGTGGAGTGCTTTCACCGCCTCTGATCGGCGCTGCACTGCGGCTGCGAGCCCCCAGGGCTCGGTGGACGGGGGCTGTTCTTTCAGGTAGACCTCGGACAACACCGCCACAGCTTTGGAAAACCTGGGGCCTTTGTCGGGATCGTTTGAAAAAGCTTGCGCCAGAACGCTGAAAATAGCGGCGCAATGCATGGCCTGCCCAGCCAAACGGGTCTCTTGCACCGCCACAGCCTGGGAAGCGCCACACACCCAAGCCAAAAGCCCCAGTGCCAGACGGACGTCCTTTGTTTTCATGGTTTCTCCTTCAGCGACGTGGCCTGTGCAAGCTTTCTGAAAGACGATACTCAGAACGCTTCTTTTTCCGCCTCAAGGTAAGCGAGGCTGACGTATTTGCCGATATGGGTGTCAAACCCCTGCATGGTCTTGGCGCGCAACAGCACGCGGGGGTCCTTGAGCACCGCCGCCTTGGCCTCAGCCTCGGATTGACCGTCTTTGACCGCTTGCAAAGCAGGCTCCCAAATGCCTGCCAAAAATTCGCCATAAGTGCGCAGCAAATCCTTGCTGCCCAAACCATGCCCAGGCAACCACAACTGCTCACCCACTGCTGCGATGAGGGCCTGGTAGTACTTGAATGTGCCCAGGTATGAGCCTGCATCGATGTTGGCAATGCGGTTGGCCATGGCGATGTCGCCGATGGCCGTGACCCGGTCTTCGACCACCTGAACGCACAAGTCGGCATCGGTATGGGCGCGGCCATAAAAATGCATTTTCAAGGTGACATCACCAAAATGAAAAACCTGACCATGCTGGACGGTTTGATTGGGCGGCACCACCTCGGTACCGGATGTGGACTGTTGGGTCCACTTCTCCATCAAAGAGGCCCAGGTCTTGCCCTCCAAGCCTTCAATCTGAGCTTTGGTCGCGGGCAAGGCATAAATGGGCAATTGCTGACCGTAGGCCAATGCAAAAGCATGGTTGCCCAACCAATGGTCGCCATGGAAATGGCTGTTGAACACGGCCACCACCGGTTTGTCGGTGACCTTGCGAATCATGCGGATGGCCATTTGTCCGATCTGCAATGAGCTGCCCGAGTCCAGCACGATAACGCCTGCTGACGTGACCACAAAAGTCACGTTGGACATCATGCCCAGGTTCTCGGGTGTGGGAAAACCATCTGGCGCAAAGATGATCCAGACATGCTGCGAAACCTGACGGGGTTCGATGTCCACCATGGGCGGCCCCATGATGAAGTCTTGCGCTTGTTGGGCAAGCAAGCGTGCTTCGGGCCAAAGTGCAGCACAACCCAAGGCTGCACCTGTCAGCAAACAATGTCTTCTGTTCATGCGGTTACCCAAGCCAAACCGTGGAGCATCACGATGGTCCAATCAAGTGTTTAAACGCCATGTGGGGCATCAAGCCGCATAACCCTGGTTGGGCAAGCCGCCCGTGATCTTGGGGGCATTGAGCTTGCGAGGTTTGACGCGGCCTCCCGGCTGCGTCTTGAGCCAGGTTTCCACCACCTCCCAGACTTGTGGGTTGCCCTGGGTGCGGGCCTCTTCGGCCACGGGCGCCCAGCCAGCCACCTTGTACTTCTTGCCCGCCTCGACCAGCTGGCCATTCAAACGCATGTCACCGATGCGCGTGCCCATCTTGCCCAAGGGGTTGCAGCTGTAGCTCAAGCCCCCCACGCGCACCATGTCACCGCCTTGTTGGTAGTAAGGATCAGGGTTGAAAAGGTTGTCGCACACGTCTTCCAAGACCGTCTTGATGGTCTCGCCGCTCATCTCGGTCACGGTGGCATACGAGTAAGTGGTCGCCGTCATGTCCAGCAGCCATTCGCGGGTGATGGCCTGACCCGGCAACAAGGAGGTGCCCCAACGAAAACCCGGTGAAAACGCGATTTCTGCGCCTTGCACATCCAGCAGCGCATCCACCAAGAGCTGGTCACCCGTGCCGTTGAAGTTGCCACGGCGGTAGAGCAGGCCTTCCGAGATGCCCAGCTTTTCGGACAACTTGGCTTCATAGGGCGCACGGATCTTGGTGATCAAGGCGTCCATCTCTGGGTCGGCAGGCAACATGTTCGAAAACACGGGCAACAGCTTGTAGCGAAAGTCGCTGACTTTTTTGTCTTTCACATCAAAGTCGAGCACGCCCAGGAACTTGCCATTGGAGCCTGCGTTGGTGACGATGGTCTTGCCGCCCTTGTTGGACACCAGTGTGGCCACCGGCATGCCGTCGTGCGTGTGGCCACCCAAGATGGCATCAATGCCGCTGACACGGCTGGCCATCTTCAGGTCCACATCCATGCCGTTGTGGCTGAGCACCACAACGACCTGTGCGCCTTTGCCACGGGCTTCGTCCACCATCTTTTGCATGTTGTCGTCCTGGATGCCAAAAGACCAGTCGGCCACCATGTAGCGGGGGTTGGCAATCGGGGTGTAGGGGAAAGCCTGACCAATGATGGCGCAGGGCACGCCATTGATTTCACGGATCACATAAGGCTTGAACACCGGATCACCGAAGTCATTGGTCTTGACGTTTTGCGCGACAAAGTCCACCTTGCCTGCGAAATCTTTGTCGACGATCTCCTTCACACGCTCCATGCCCAAGGTGAATTCCCAGTGGCCAGTCATGACATCCACGCCCAGCAACTTGCAGGCATCGACCATGTCCTGACCGTTGGTCCACAAGCTGGTGCCTGAGCCTTGCCAGGTGTCCCCGCCGTCCAGCAGCAGTGCACCGGATCGGCTGGCTTTCATGCGCTTGACCAGCGTGGCCAAGTGCGCAAAGCCGCCCACCTTGCCGTAACGCTGGGCCGCTTTTTCGTAATCCAGACAGGTCAGTGCATGCGCCTGGGCAGAGCCGGGGCGGATCTTGGCCGCCTTGAGCAAATGCTCGCCCACCAGGTGAGGCAAATGACCTTGCATGGCGCCAATGCCCATGTTGATGCTGGGCTCACGGAAGTAAATCGGCTTGAGCTGCGCATGGCAGTCGGTCATGTGCAAGAAAGACACATTGCCGAAATTGGGGATGTCGTACAAGCCATTGGCAGCCGTTGTGGCGCTGGCTTCCGCGAATTGCCCCATGCTCATGCCCGCCATGGTGCCGGCACCCATCACTTGAATGAATTCACGTTTGGTCAGGTTCATATTTGCACTCACTGATGTATGGCCATCAAAAAAACCCGGACGAGCCGGGCTTCAAAGCCTCATTGGTTCACAGGCGACTTGGGGTCGAGCAACAAGCCAACCACATGCCGGACTTGGGCTTCGGTGAGGATGCCCATGTGGCCAGCACGCGGCATGTTGGAGCAAGCGTTGTAGGCCTTGGAGTTCCAGATCTTGCCCCAGGTGTATTCCACAATCGCTTTGCTCTCCGGGCTTTTGGGGTCGGTCACGCCACGGATCTTGCCGTAGTTGTAGAGGCTTGGGCCAATCGTGCCGTAAGAAATTTCTTCCTTGCTGATCTGGTGGCAGTTGTAGCAATTGCCGCCATTCACATCCCCAGCTTTGTCTGTCCAGGTCAGGCCTCGGCCACTTTGCGCAATGGCTTCGCCTTGCTTCCAATCGCCAATGAATTGACCATCCGAAGGCCATTTGATGGCTTTCAAATTCATCTCTTCGATGGCTTTGGAGGTCTTCTCGTCCAAAGGTGTGCCAGCCACATCGGCTTCGCTGCAAGCGCGGTTGGTTTCGTCGGTGTTGAGCACCCTGTCGACTTTGGCAATGCCCTCATCGCGGAACGAGGCTTTGACCATTTTGGAGGTCAACTCGTTGAGCTCGGCCACCGATGGGCCCGATGCACAACCGACCGCCAGCAAAGCGGCCACGGTACCGGTCAGGGCCAATTGAATTTTCTTTTTCATGGTGAGCACCTTGAACGTTAGCGCTTGATGGCCGGAGCCGCTGAGACAGAGCCCTTGGAGTTCACACCCAAGTAGGTGGCCAAAGCCAAGGTGGCATCGCTGCCAAAACCAGGATAGGGAAAGCGCTGCTGGCGGTAGCAATCGTTCAAACGCAATTGCATGCCCCACATCTGACCGTTGGACACACGGTAAGCAGGCCAGGCGGCAAAACCCACGCCGTCACCCGGATTTTTGGAAAGCATGGGCAGATCTTGCAAACGGATGCGCTTGCCCTCTTCGCCATGGCATGAAGCGCAAGCAAAATCGTGAGGCCCGCCGCGTTGGAAGAACAGGCGTTTACCGACTTGGTAGAAAGTCTTTTCCTGAGCGTGCGCTTGTGGCAAGTTGAAGCGAAGGCCTTTGGACTCGGACGCGATCCAGGTGGCCAAAGCGGTCACATTGTTTTGCTCACCCTTGCCAAAGGGCGTGTTGTAAATCTCGGCGGCATTGAAGCCTTGCAGGGTTTCCATGCAAGTGACCAGGCGGGTTTCCAGATCCTGCACGCGCTGGGTGTCGGCAAAGTAACGGGGCAGCTCAACAAATGCCCCTTTGACAACGCCAGGGCCTTTGCCCAAATCGCACTTCTCCAGCGTGGCGTTCTTGGGGCCGCGCTTTTGCTTCCACAGGTCTTCACCTTTGGCCTCAAACAGTTCGGCAGGGTTACCGTCTTGCAGCATGGCACGGTATTCATCAATGCCTTGGCTGGCGGTCTTTTGCGCCATGACGGGGGAAACGGACATGGCCAAAACAGTGGCCATCGTCCATGTGGTCGCGAGTTTCATGCGGCACCTCTCATCAAATCGGGGAACAAAAAAGGGTGAAGAGACAACTTCACCCTTTTGCACAAACCCACCGTATCAGGATACGGTGGCTTCGTCTGTGCGGGTATCGCCTTTGTTGTCTTTCCAGGTGACGGCGACTTTGTCGCCCGCCTTGGCACCCTTGATGACGAATTGCATGAAAGGGTTCTTGGACACTGCAGGGCCCCATTCAGCGGACAGCACTGGCTTGCCATTGAGGGTGGCCGTGACTTCCTGGATGAACCAGGCAGGCACCAGCTTGCCAGCCGCGTCTTTGCGCTGACCGGATTCCATTTCGTGGCTCATGAGCACGCGAACGGTGGCTTTGTCGCCCGAAGCCTGGGCACGGATACGCATTGGATCTGCCATTTTTTACTCCAAATCTTTCAGTAATTCGATGATCGGGTCAGTGGGCGATCAACCGCCGCAACCACCCAAAGTGACTTTCACTTCCTTCTTGGCGAAGAAAGCCTTGCCATCGGCCATGATGGCCACAGCGTAGACGTCCGACGATTGCCCCATCTTGGCGCGGGTCAGGAAGTTGGCTTCGATGCTGTCGTTCACATGGAACATGGCGACCAGGGAGGCTGGGTTTTTCTCCACCAAAATCAGCAATTGCTTGACGCCTGCCAAAGTGGTGCTGGCGCCCAATGGCACCACAGCGCCGTTTTCAGCGATGTCGGGTGCCGTGATGGCCACATCCTTGCTTTCGGCCAAACCGGCACCGCCAGCGGCTTTGACGGCATCCTGAACGGTCTTGGCGTCAAAAGCGGCTTTGTTGAAGGCGGCTTGTGCGAACTGGGGGAAGCCAGCCGAGGCCAACAGGCCTGCCACGACAGCGCTTTGCTTGAGTGTCTCGCGACGGGTTTGCATCGGGTATCTCCTTGAGGTTGAATGATGCTATTGAAACAGGTGCAGAAGTGCAACAGGTCTAGCCCGTATCACTTGCTGGCCCCCTTTGAAATCCATTCGGCAATTTTTCTGGCATCTGCTTCGGGCAGGGTCTGGGGTGGCATCGGGATGGGGCCCCACACGCCAGAACCACCCACCTTGATTTTGCCAGCCAGGTAATCACCCTTACCGGCGTGTTTTTTGGCGACTTCGTTGAAACCTGGCCCCACCACTTTCTTGTCCACACCGTGGCATGCCGTGCAACTGTACTTGTTCAGCAAGGCGATGGCCGCTTTGGCCTCTGCATTGTCAGGCTTGGGCGGGGCAATGGGCGCTGAAGCTGCGTTGGTGACGGGCATACCCGCTTTGCGCTCTGGCCGTGTGGTGTCCACGCCGTGCTGCTGGCCCACCAAGCGGTTTTGCTCTGCCAGGTTACCGTGCGCATTGCGCGCAAAATCAGGCAAAAAGGACGCCAGCTTGGGCTCGGGCGTGCAGTCTTTCATGCAGAGTTTGTTGTCGGTATCCGGCTTTTTAACGCCTCCAAACTCCTTGCCTGGCCACATGGCGTGCTGGGTCGTCATGCCGTTGCGGTTGGGCATGCGGTTTTGCACCTGGGCGATGTTTTTGTCTGACAGCACAAAATCATCGGGCACCACATTGGCCAGGTTCAGCAAGAAAGCGGTCACGGCATACACCTCTTCCGTGCTCAAGGATTTGGGGTTGGTCCAGGGCATCGCGCGGTTGATGTAGTCCCACAAAGTCGACACCGTGGCCACTTTCATGATGGTGGTGCGGCCGGGGTAATCGGCGCGGTTCAAATTGGCCACGCGACCGGTTTTGATGTCTTCGGCGGACGTGCCGCCGATCAGCGGGCTGAACACTTCACCCGATTCACCGAACACGCCATGACATTGGGCGCATTTGCTTTCCCACACATCCTGGCCCTTGGCCACTGAGCCTGAACCGGCGGGCAAGCCCTTGAAGTCGGGGCGGACATCGATGTCCCATTTGGCCACTTCCATGGGCGTGGCGGGGCGCCCCACCCCAGGGTATTTGGGCGACTGCGCGGCGGCCATGCCCGCCACAGCCAGCCAGGCGGCAGTCAAAACGGCATCACGAAACCTGGACATTTTTCACCTCACCGTTTTCCTGGACCAACCACGACTGGATGGCGTTGTTGTGGTAGATCGATCGCGTGCCACGCACACCGCGCAATTGCTGATAAGTGGGCTGCACATGGCCTGTCTCGTCCTGTGCACGGCTTTGGATGATGGTGGGCTTGCCGTCCCACACCCAATCGAGGTTGAAGCGTGTCAGCGCTTTGGACAGCACGGGCGTCTCCAAGCGGGCCTGGCGCCAATTGCGGCCACCATCCACCGACACATCCACGCGTTGGACCTTGCCCTTGCCCGACCAAGCCAAGCCGGTGATGTTGTAAAACCCCTTGTCCAACAAGACCTGACCACCCGAAGGTGTGGTCACCACGCTCTTGACTTCTTGGATGTTGGTGTACTGCCTGTGCAAACCACCGGGTTGCAGGTCCATGTAGTGGATCGCCTCGTCCTTGGTCGCATAAGGCTTGTCACCCACTTCGATGCGGCGCAGGTACTTGACCCAGCTGACGCCCTGGACACCGGGCACCACCAGGCGCAGCGGGTAACCGTTTTCCGGGCGCAGCATTTCGCCGTTCTGACCGTAGGCTACCAACACTTCACCCGATGTGATCAGGCTCATCGGGATGGTGCGCGTCATGGACGAGCCATCTCCGCCTTCAGCCAAGACAAACTGGCCATTCTTGAGATCAACACCCGCCAACTCCAGCAAGGTGATCAAGGGCACACCGGTGAACTCGCTGCATGAAATCATGCCGTGGGTGTATTGCACCGTGGGCACGGCCACATTGCCCCAATCCACGGCGGTGTTGGCACCGCACTCGATGAAATGAAAGCGGGACACGGAAGGCAAACGCATGATCTCGTCCATGGTGAACACCATGTTCTGCTTGACCAGGCCGTTGATCATGAAGCGGTGCTTGGACGGATCGATGTCCCACCAACCTTGGTGGTGACGCTCGAAGTGCAAGCCGCTGGGCGTGATGATGCCGAACAAGGATTGCAAGGGCGCAAACGAGACCGAAGCTTGCGTGGTTTGCGTCAAGCCAGGGCTTTGGCGGCGCTGCAAATTGGATTCGAATTTGGAAGGCTTGCCGTAACCCTCTACGACCACGCCTTGACCCAGTTGGGTCGCATGTTCGGGCAGGTTCAGGATATTCGGGTCACCGCCTTCGGTCGGCACCGGATTGCCTTGCGCCAAGGCCATGGGCGCGGCAGCACCTGCGGCTGCAGCGGCAAACGCAGTGCGGATGAAATGGCGGCGACCTTTTCGGCCTTCGTCAAAAACCGCTTTGATCCCGCTTGGTGTCAGGAAGTTTTCCGGCGCTTTTTGGATCCTGCCCGAATTGATGCTGTCTTCTTTCACACAAGCTCCTCTTTTGAATGGTTGATCCACAAGCAAGTGCGCGATGATGTTCTGAGGGCAAAGCTGAGCAATTGATCCAAATCAATTCTGACGAGCCACTACCCATTTGCTGTCATTCAACGCCGATTGAACTGTCCTTGAAAACTCATAAATCCATACATTAGCAATTACAGATATATAGCTTAAATGAACAAGCTGAATTCGCAATGGCACGTCACCCCCACCCCACCAGGACAAACCCTGACGCGCGCGAAAAACACTCACTTGAATTTGTAATGGTCCCTGTTCAGCACCGCCGCAACCGCATCGACTTCTTCAGGAAAAAAGCCCAGATTGAGCTCGGTATTGCACCGCTCAACCATCCCCCGCAACAGACCCGGCGTGTTGATGCGGCCTTTGGGCTTGTAAACCGCACTGCCATCACCAGGCACTTTGGAGGCATGGCATTCCACACACCTGTTGTCATCGATCAGTTGTTGACCCAGCTTCAAATCAGCACCGTGAAATATCGCAGGCTGAGCGTGCGCAAACAAGCTGCCGCATGCCCCCAACAGGGTCCAGAACCAGATACGCGGTGGCTGCATGTGTTCAGCTCCGATGTCACTTGGCTCCCGCCAAAATCCAGGCGGCCAAGGTGTTGGCATCGGCATCGCTCAAAGCCGCTTGCGCAGGCATGGGCACGGGCCCCCATTTGCCAGAACCACCGGCCTTGATGTTCTTGGCCAGTGTGGCTGCTGCGTCTTTTTGAGCCGCGTATTTTTTGGCCACATCCTGGTAGGCGGGGCCCACAACTTTCTTGTCCACAGCATGACAAGCCATGCAGGCATTTTTCTTGGCCAGATCCAGATTGGCAAAGGCCGGTGATGCCAAGCCCGCCAACACGGCCATCGCCGCAAAAGCACGTTTCATTCAGAACTCCTCGGGTGCATACATCAAGATTTGCTAATTTAATCCAAACGACCCCGACCCCAGGCCCTCAGCACCTGCACAAAGATGAGGGATTTCACTGATCTTGGTCCTCAGCGCTCCACGCCAGGGGACTCAGCGCACGCACGGCCTTGTCTCAAAGCGCCTGACGGGCTTTGAGCAGGCGTTCATCCAGATAGGGCCCATAGAAATCGGGCAAGTAACCGCCTTCCATGCGTTCTGCCACCTCTTTGCCGCCGGGCCCAAAAAAAAGCAAAGTGGGGGCAATCGAGATGCGCCACTGTTTGATCAATTGGTCGTGTGTGCTCGCTTGGCCTTGAAAGTCCAGGAGCGTCTGGGCACTGCGCATGTCCAACTGAACAATGGGCGTGCCGGACTTGTACATGGGCAGCAAATGGCTTTGGCGTGCACTGCGGCAAAACGGGCAACCGTCCAGACTCACCATCACGATCAAAGGCTCTTTTTGGCGCAGCGCCTTGGCCAACTCCTCTTGCAAGGATCGCGGGGCAGGCAAGGCCACAGCCGGGTTGCCCGATTGGGCCCAAACGCCTCCTGCGGCCAAGGCGCACGCCATGCCCAGCCAGTGGCGCCGCCCTGAGGGGGCATTGAAAGCGTGGTCCATCATGAAAAGTCGTCAAAAAACTTGGAAAATACACCATTTGCGGTGAACACGTGTACACCAGCAGCCATATCAGTCAGTATTGAATTATTGGAGAACAATGTGAACCTTGCAAGCCTGCTGGAAACCTGGGGTGATGCCAATGTCTTGGCCACCGGGGGCGCGATCATCGGCTTGGTTTTCGGTTTTGCGGCCCAACGCTCACGGTTTTGTGCGCGGGCCGCGGTGCTCGAATGCTGTGAAGGCAAAGCAGGCGAGCGTTTGAGTGTCTGGCTTTTGGCCTTTGGTGCCTGTCTGTTCAGTGTGCAGTGCCTGGTCGCGATGGGCTGGCTCAAGCCCTCGGTGACCCGGTTCATGGCCCAGCCGGGCAGCATCTCGGGCGCCATCGTGGGTGGCTTGTGTTTTGGTGCCGGAATGATCCTGACGCGCGGCTGTGCCAGCCGCTTGCTGGTGCTGTCGGCCAATGGCAATTTGCGTGCTTTGCTGTCCGGGCTGGTCTTTGCCGTGACCGTGCAGGCCACGGTGGGCGGCTGGCTGGCCCCCTTGAAACTCAGTGTGACCCAGTTGTGGCCGGTCGATGGCGGCACCTCGCGTGATTTGCTGCAGCTCAGCGGCATCGGCCACACGGGCGGGCTGATCCTCTCGGCTGTTTTGCTGGTGACAGGCGGCGTGTTTTTCATGCGCCACCACGCTGGTCGATGGGCGCTTGGCCTGGGCGCTGTCTTGGTGGGCACCAGCATCGCCATGGGCTGGGGCTTTACCCAAGCCATCGCGTCCACATCTTTCGAACCCGTTGCCGTGCAAAGCCTGAGCTTCAGCAGCCCATCGGCCGAGTGGTTGATGCGCGTGTTGTCCACGGCCAATGCCGCTGGCTGGGGATTTGACACCGGCGTGCTGCCCGGCACCTTCCTGGGCTCGCTGATCGGCGCGGTGCTGGGCCGCGAGTTCAAGCTCGAAGGCTTCAAAACCGAAAACAAATTGGGCCACTACCTGTCGGGCGCCATCTTGATGGGCTTTGGCGCTGTGCTGGCGAGCGGCTGCACCGTGGGTGCAGGCATGACGGGCGGCGCCATCTTCGCGTTGACAGCCTGGCTCACGCTCATCAGCATCTGGCTCGGTGCAGGCCTGGCCTGGCGCCTGAGCAAAAGCATGGGCTGGGTCATCTGAGCCCATGGCTCAATGGCTGGAAGCCTATGGAAACCCCACCGTGCTCGCCAGTGGCGGCACTGTGATCGGCAGTCTGTTTGAATTTTTTGCACAGCCACGGGAAATGTGCTTCATTGGCCGCTGAGGTACTCCGCCACGGCCGCCATTTCGAGAGGCGTCATCTTGCTGACGATGGCGTGCATCACGGCGTTGTCGTTGGTGCGTTCGCGCTTGTTGAACTGCTTCAGCTGCGTGGCAATGTAGTCCGCGTAATGGCCTGCCAAACGCGGAAACACTTCACTGGACGACTCCCGCTCCATGCCATGGTCAACAAAGCAGACACGGCCCACAATTTTCTTGACACGCGCTTCGTCGGCTTGGCCCATGCAGCCTGCACAAACACCGCAGCTCAAGCCAATGTATCGGCCCAGATATTGCGAGCCCAAGCCATGGCGTAGTGACCTTCCAGTTCGTTGGCAGCGCTGGAGACACCGCCCGAGCCAGGCACTGCGAGCATGGTTTTCTTGTCGGCATCGTAGGCATGCACGCTGGACACGTGCACCACATCTTCAGAGCTGACAAAGCTGTAGCAGGTGTTGTTGTAAATCGGCATGCTGTTGACTTCCTTGCCAGTCAACAAGGCCACGACCGCTGCGGCACAGGTCTTGCCATGCTGGTTGGCCATGTGGCCTGACTTGGGCATGGCCGGCGCAATCTGGATCGCATCGCCCAGCACGTGCACATTCTTGGCCACCTTGGATTCAAAGGTGAGGAAGTCCACATCGCACCAGCGCTTGTTGGCTGTGGCCAAACCCGCCTTGACCGCGATCTCCCCTGCACGCATGTTCGGGATCACATTCAGGACAGAGGCTTTGAGGTCGTCATTGAATTCGAACTTCAAAGTGTTGGTCGCCACATCCACATCGGTAACGTTGTGTTTGTTGCGGTATTCGATGATGCCTTTGTAGCGCTCGGCCCAGGCTTTCTTGAACAAAGGGCCTTTGGAGGTCACATCGTCGTTCGCGTCCAGAATCAGCACCTTGCTCTTGGGCTTGGCTTTGCTGAAGTAATCGGCCACCTGACACGCACGCTCATAGGGACCAGGAGGGCAGCGGTAAGGCGCCAAAGGAATCGACATGGCGAACACGCCACCATCGGGCATGGCTTCGAGCTGCTTGCGCAGCGCCAGGGTCTGGGCGCCTGCTTTCCAGGCATGCAGCACTTTGTCTTGTGCGCCCGGCTTGTTCATGCCAGGCAAAGAGTCCCACATGAAATCCACACCGGGCGAGACGATCAGTCGGTCGTAGGACAGCTCTGAACCACCGGCCAACTTGACCACACGTTTGTCCGCATCGATGCTGCTCACGCGGTCTTGCACCATCTGAATGCCGTGGCGCTTGACCAGGTTGTCGTAGGGTGTCGTGATGTCGGCCATCGTCTTGCTGCCACCGATCACCAGGTTGGAGATGGGGCAAGAAATGAAGCTCGGGTTAGGCTCCACCAGCGTGACCTGGATACCGTAGTCCGACCACATGCGGATGTACTTGGCGGCAGTGGCACCGGCATACCCGCCACCGATCACCACCACTTTGGGTCCCTGGCCAGCGATGGTGGCGCAGCCAGACACCAGGCCCATGGCGGTCAACGCAGAGCCGGTTTGCAAAAAATGACGACGTTGCATGACGAGGCTCCTTATTTCTTTTGTGCGGCAAAGTAAGCGGCAATGGCCTGGATCTGATCGTCGCTGTAGCCCTTGGCCAACTGGTGCATGATCGTAGCGGGCTTGCGACCGGCCTTGAAATCTTGCATGTTCTTGACGATGTCGTCCTTGTTCAAACCGGCCAAAGACGCCATGCCAGGCTGCGCCTGACCATTGGTGCCATGGCAATTGGCACAGGCGGCAGCCCAACTGCGCACCTGCGCAGCACTGGGGGCTTGGGCCTGGACCAGTCCCGACAACATGAACACACTGGTCGCCAACACGGCTTTGGAAACTTTCATGAGCGCTCCTCAGAAAAACAATGAACCGACTTGCCCCGATCAGGGACGCAGATAAACAAAACCTTCTTTGGCCTGCAGCCTGGCCACCTCGGCCACACCCGAAGGGACCACCTTCGCCTCCATCAAGACCTTATCGGGCGAGATGTTGCGCGTTGTCAATGTGTTGTTGCACACCTCGAACTGGACCCCTTTGCTCACCAGATCGCTGACGCTGGCTGCAAAAGGCTGCCCAGCCGTGTTGTTGGCACCATCCAAAAGAAAATCAATGCCCGCGCCATGGGTCACCACCACGATCTTGGCGCTGGGATCAGCATTCAGATGGTTACGGATATTGCCGATGGCACGGGAGGCCTGAGGAATGCCTTCGCTCAGGTGGTAAACCACCTTGACCTGGGCCATGCTCAAAGTGCAAGCCAGCAGACTTGCGCACACAATAAGAAAACGTTTCATTCGTGACTCCTGATGGATGGATATGCGTCTTTCACTGCACGCACCCGCGGCAGTGAAAACCCGAGAACAACTCAGGCTTAGACTTCTGTTTGATGGCACACCGCACGGCAAATGTTGACGATGTTGTTGTTGACGATCCGGTAATAAATCTGAACACCTTCGCGTCGCTTGTCCAATATGCCGGCCAGGTAAAGCGTGTTCAGGTGCTGGGACATGTTGGGCTGAGTGGTCTCGATTTCGGCGAGCAATTCCCCCACATTTTTTTCACCCTGGCACAAACAACTGATGATGCGCAAGCGCATGGGCGCAGACATCACCCGGAAAAGCTCGGCGGCTTTTTCGATTTGTGCATCCGAAACCGCGATGGCTTGGTTTTGTGCAGATTTCTTGGCCGCCTTGACCATATCAGCTCCCGCTTCACAACTGGACATAGAGCTTCATTGTCACCCAAAACACCCCCAGAGCATCAATCGATGCCTGCGCTCCAACGGTCGTCCCAAGTCTTTTCAATCTGGCGACGATCCCGCTTGGTGGGGCGCCCCTGCTCGATGCTCAGCGCGGGCTCACGGGACAAGCGGTTCATCTCGGCCAATTTTTGCCGCTGCGCCAGGCTCTCGGCGGTTTCTTCGTAAAGCAATTGGGCTGCAGGCGCCGGGCCGCGCACAGCGCTGATGGCCTTGACCAGCACGGTGCGTTCCACCTGGCCTTGGCGCATGCGCACGGTGTCGCCCGGCTTGACCTCGCGAGAGGCCTTGGCATCCTGGCCATTGATCTGGACGCGGTTCTTGCCGATCTCGTCGCTGGCGATGCTGCGGGTTTTGAAAAACCGCGCCGCCCACAACCATTTGTCAATGCGCAAAGCGTCCATGGCTCATCCACCAAACAAGGCCGCTTGCGGGCTCAAGCCATCGCGCACATGCGGATAACGCAGCTTGAGCCGCAGCTCCTGCTTCATGCGGGTGTTGTCCAGCCTGCGCGACTCGTTCATGAAGCTGAGCAGCATCAAGGGCAAAGCGGCGTTGGCGTCGTGGCGCGAGATGCGAGGCGGTTTGGGCAGGCCATACAAGCCGGCGGCCAAATCGAAATAGTCGCCCATTTTCAAGTCGGTGTCGTCGTTGACGTTGACCACCCGCTGCGCCTTGCCGCGCCACAGGGCCGCCGCACAGGCGCGGGCCAGATCGGTGGCGTGGATGTGGTTGGTGTACACGTCTTCTTTGGCCACCAGCACCGGCGTGCCTTTGAGCAAGCGCTCACGGGGCGTGCCGCCCTCGCGGTCGGGGGCGTAAATGCCTGGAATGCGCAACACGCTCACGCGCACACCGCTGCGCCCTAAAAAACGCATGGCCGACTCGGCGTCCACCCGGCGCTGGGCACGGGGGGTGTGGGGCTTGACGGCGCGCGACTCGCTCACGCGTTCGCCTGCACAGTCGCCATACACCCCGGTGGTCGACCCATAAACAAGCGCCTGCGGGAGCGTGCGCAAACGCAGCACACGGCCCAAGGCCTGGGTGCGGGGGTCATGCTCCCAGTCGCCACGGCGCTCGCTGGGCGGCGGCGCCAAATGGATCACCCGGTGCGCAATGCCCGCCAGGCGCCGGAGGCTGGCGGCATCGTCCAGATCGCCCTGCAAGGGCGTGATGCCACAAGCCCTGAGCAAGCGCACACGTTCGGGGGACGAGGTCAGGGCCATCAGGCGCACACGCTGACTTTGCGGGGCACCCAGCTGGCCCGCTGTGCGCAAGCCGACATCGCCACAACCCACGATCAGGACACGCTGGCGACGAAAGCGGGCGGGCAAAGCGCCCAGAGGAGTCTGGTTTGAAGGCAAAATCAGGGGTTCCGGGTCAAAGACAACCCCTCAAGGATACCGAAAAGATGAGCTTCCAAATTTCCGTGCAGCCCAGCGGCCGCAGCTTCACCGCCGACGAGAACGAAACCCTGCTGACCGCAGGCATCCGCCAGGGCATTGGCCTGCCCTATGGCTGCAAGGACGGCGCCTGCGGTTCGTGCAAGTGCAAAAAGATCTCGGGCACCGTGGTCCACGGCCCCCACCAGGCCAAAGCCCTGAGCGACGAGGAAGAAGCCCAAGGCCTGGTGCTGACCTGCTGCGCCACCGCCCAAAGCGACGTGGTGCTTGAATCCAAACAAGTGACGGCCGAAGGCGGCTTGCCCGTCAAGAAGATGCCGGTGCGCGTGGTCAGTCTGGAGAAAAAATCCCACGACGTGATCGTGCTCAAACTGCAACTGCCCGCGAACGACGTGATGAAATTCCACGCCGGTCAATACATCGAGTTCTTGCTGCGTGACGGCTCACGCCGCAGCTACAGCATGGCCAACGCCCCGCACACGCTGGAGGTGGCCCCACCCACAGTGGAACTGCACATCCGCCACATGCCCGGCGGCAAGTTCACCGACCCGGTGTTCACCACCATGAAGGAAAAAGACATCCTGCGCGCCGAAGGCCCCTATGGCAGCTTTTACCTGCGTGAAGACAACGACAAACCCATCGTGCTGCTGGCCTCGGGCACGGGCTTTGCGCCCATCAAGGCGCTGATCGAACACATGCAGCACCGCGGCATCACCCGCCCGGCCACGCTGTACTGGGGCGGTCGCCGTCCAGCCGATCTGTACATGGCCGACTGGATCGAAGCCCGCCTGGCCGAGATGCCCAACCTGCGCTATGTGCCCGTGATCTCGAACGCCGAAGCGCAAGACCAATGGACCGGCCGCACCGGCTTTGTGCACCAGGCCGTGCTGCAAGACTTCCCTGATCTGTCGGGTCACCAGGTTTATGCCTGCGGCGCCCCCATCGTGGTGGACTCGGCCAAGCGCGACTACGTGAGCCAGGGCGGTCTGCCCGAAGAAGAGTTCTACGCCGACTCGTTCACCTCGGAAGCGGACAAAGCCAAGGCTTGAAGCGTGCTGCGCCGTGATTTTTGCCTGAGTGCCATTGCGGCCAGTGCGACCACCTCTGTGTGGGCACAAGGCAAGCCGATCCGCATCGTCGTGCCTTATGCGGCGGGTGGTCCGATCGATGTCACGGCACGGGCACTGGCCGAACGCGTGAAAGACAGCCTGGGCACGGTGATCATCGAGAACCGACCTGGCGCGGGCGGCAACCTGGGGGCCGATCTGGTGGCCAAGGCCGCACCGGATGGCCTGACGATCGGCATCGCGGCCACGGCCACGCACGCGATCAACCCCTGGCTGTTTGCCAGAATGCCTTACGACGCCAGCCGCGACTTTGCGCCCATCACGCAGATGGTGCGTGTGCCCAATGTGCTGGTGATGAACGCAGACACCGCGCAACGCCTGAAAATCAACACACTGGCCGATCTGGTGGCCTATGCCAAAGCCAACCCGGCCAAGCTGAACTACGGCTCGGGTGGCAACGGCAGCGCAGGTCACCTGGCCGGTGAAATGTTCAAACGCGCGGCGGGCATTTTTGCAGTGCACATCCCCTACAACGGTGGCAACCCGGCACAACTGGCCTTGCTGTCCGGGCAGGTCGATTTCAATTTCGACAACCTGGCCACCGCCGCCCCCAACATCAAGGCAGGCAAGCTCAAAGCCTTGGCCGTCACCACAGGCCAACGCAGCAATGCCCTGCCCGAGATCGCGGCCATGAGCGAGACCCTCAAAGGTTTTGAGATCGACACCTGGTGGGGGCTGGTGGCCCCTGCAGCCACGCCGCGTGACGTGGTGAACCGCTTGAACAAAGCCTTCACCGCCGCGCTGCAAACGCCTGAAACCAAATCACGCTTTGCCATGCTGATGGCCGAACCGGTGGGCAACACGCCCGATCAGTTTGGCGCCTTCATGAAAAAAGAGCTGGCGCGCTACGAAAGCGTGGTCAAAGCCAGCGGCGCCAAGGTCGACTGAATCGCCACGCATGGCCCGCGCGCACGATATGCGGGCGCGAACAGTGAAACTGTCACCCACCATGGACACCCGTGGCATTGCACTGGCCCTATCGCCATTTCAAAGCACATGGCGGACCGGATGCGCTCCAGGGATCAGGCCTGCAAAAGCAGCATGTAGACAAGCACCGCCAGGAACACCGTCTCCAGCAGCATCAAGGCCACCGGCTTCCAGCCCACGCTCAGGATGTCTTTGAGGTGGGTTTTGATGCCAATGGCGGCCATCGCGGCCACCAGAAATGCCCGTGACAAGCCATGCCCCGTGCTGACCACGACTTCAGGCAGATGCAGCAGGCTGTTGAGCAGCACCAGCAGCACGAACACCACGGCAAACCAGGGCAGCAAGGGCGGTCGGCTCGCCGGTGCGCCCGCTGTCTCGCTGTCTGCTGACTGGGCATGTGTGGCCCGGGTCATCCAGGCGGCCACCACGATCACAGGCACCAGCATGGCCACCCGCATGAGCTTGACCACCGTGGCCGCATCGCCAGTCTGCTGACCCATGCTGTAACCCGCGCCCACCACCTGCGCCACATCATGGATGGTGCCGCCCAGAAAGAAGCCCGCCTGCTGGGGATCGAGGCCCAGCAAGCGCACCAGCATCGGGTACAGCACCATGGCCACCGTCGACAAGGTGCTCACGCTGATGACCACGAACAAGGTGGCCCGGTCTTTTTGCGGGTGGTTGGGAAACGCCGCAGCAATCGCCATCGCCGCCGAGGCGCCACAAATGCCCACCGAGCCGCCGGACAGCAAGCCAAAAAAGGGTTTGAAGCCCATCCATTTGGCCATCACGATGCCCAGACCGATGGTGAGCGACACCGCCAGCACCACCATGAACACGGAATACCAGCCCAGCGACTGCACCTGGTCCAGCGTGATCTTCAGGCCCAGCAAGGCCACACCCCAGCGCAGCACCTGGCGCGCCACAAACTCAATGCCGGGTTTGCAACGCGCATCCTCCGACAGGAAGTTGACCGCCATGCCCAGCAGCAGGGCAAACAGCATCACGGGGGCGCCGTAATGCTCGGCCAAAAACATGGCTGCAACAGCCATCACCGCAGACATGGCCAAACCCGGCCACAGCACGGCGCAGCGTGCATACAAGGCGTTCATGCTTCAAGTCTCCCTGTTCACCGCGTTCACTGGTTGAGCTGGATGTTGAACTGCTTGACGATGGCTGCGTTGCGCTCAAATTCTGTTTTGGTCGCTTGTGTCAGCTGCTGGATGTTCCAATCCTCGGCCCCTTCAAAACCGGTGGCAAACATGCGACCACGGAATTTCGGGTTGAGGGCCACATGGCGCACCGCCTTGTGGATTTTTTCCTGCAACTCGGCGGGCATGCTCGAAGACACGATCACCCCCATCCAGTTGGAGAAATCGAGGTCCGGGTAGCCCAGTTCGGTCAATGTGGGCACCTCGGGCAATTGGCTGAGCCGGTGCTTGCCAGCCACAGCATAGGCCTGCACCTTGCCGGTGGCGATCAGGTTGCGCGAGGTGGCATAGCCGTCGAACATCATCGGGATCTGGCCACCCATCACCTGCGCCAATGCGGGTGGCGAGCCCTGAAAAGGCACGTGTTGCAGATCGAGCCCGGCCTTCTGGTTCAGGATCATGCCGGCGTAATGCGAAATGGTGCCCGCGCTGTAAGAGGCAAAGCCCAGGCTGCCGGGGTTCTTTTTGGCATACGCCATAAAACCCTTGAAATCCTTGGCAGGCACATTGGGGGCAGCAATCATCACCAGATTGCCACGCGCCACAATGCCCACCGGCTTGACATCCTTGAGCGGATCAAAACCACCTTTGAGCACATGGGGGATTTCGGCCAGCACATTGCTGGCGATGACCATCACCGTTTGTCCATCGGCCGGGGCCGCACGCAAGGCTTGCACCGCGATCGCGCCACCGGCACCTGGCCGGTTGTCCACCACCATGGGCTGGCCCAGGTCTGCGGTCAGTTGATCGGCCACCAGACGTGCGATCACATCGATGTTGCCGCCAGCAGGAGCGGGCACCAGCACCTTGACGGGCTTGTCGGTCCAGGCCATGGCGGCCGGCATGGCGATGCCGCTCGCAAGGACCATCAGGATAGCGCGGCCAAGCCGGCGGGTGCGTGTGCACAATGTCATGTCTTGTCTCCAGAATAGATGTCGGGATCGGGCGTCCCGTGGATTGAACGATGGCGCAATTGTTCGCAAAGCGGCCCCAGCCAGCTTATCCATTGACGACAACCATTTATCTTTAAGCGTCACATCGGGTTCACACCGATCGGGTTTGCGCGAGGCTGCGTTCACGCATCTGTGACGGCGAACACTCGAACTGCGCACTGAACCAGCGCGTGAAGGAGCTGAGGTTGGAATACCCCAACTGCTCAGCCACACGCCCCATGGAATGGGGGGTATGGGTGATGTAACGCTGCGCCAGTTCGCAACGCACCTCGTTGAGCACCTGCGAAAAGCTCACCCCACTCTCGTCCAGGCGGCGCTGCAAGGTGCGCACGTTCACCCCCAGCCCGGAGGCAACCTGCTCCACACTGGCGCGCCCCATGGGCAGCAGCAGATAGACCGAGCGGCGCACATCGTGCACCACAGAACTGCGCTCACGCTGGGGCATGGATTCAAGGAAGGACTGTGCATAGCTGGCCATGCCCGCATCCGCGCGCGCATTGGGCCGGTCCATGTCGGCCTTCAGGCAAACCAGCCCGTTGAAGTCGCTGTCGAAATGCAGCGGGCAGCCAAACAAACGCCGATGCACCTGCACATCGCTGTTGGCGGCGTGTGTGAAGTGCACGGCCTGCGGCCGCCAATGCTCGCCCAGGATCGCCCTGAAGATCAGCATGAGGACGCCAATGGCCATGTCGGTGGATTGCTGCGTTCCCCCGGGGTGGTCGCTCATGATTTCTTCGCTGATGAGCGTGGTCTTGCCCGTGTCCTCGACGTGCATACCCAGAGATTCGTTGAGCAGATGTCGGTACTGGCTGATCATCTGCAAAGCCATGCGAACGGAACCCTGATGGGACAGCAACAGGCTGACGGGACCGAAATCCGACAACACCCGGGCCTCGGCCATGTGCAAACCAAACGTACTGCACCCGCTTTCCTTGGCCGAAATTTCCAGCAATGCAAGACCGCTCTGCAAGGGGATGAGCTGCGTCGGTGAAGCCAGCATGCGCGGCGTCAAACCCACCTTGCGCAGCATGAGTGAAGGGGTCAACCCCAGCCGTTTGGCCACCTCGTCGTAATGCGACAGCGAAGCGGCGCGGATCTGCAAGGCTTTGCGGGTGCTCATGGCGTCTCCTGAATCGATCTGCATGGCCTGTGGTCATCACAGGGCATGTCATGAAATGTTAACCGAGAGTCATGAATTGGCAAACGGAATTCACAAGCACGCACATAAATTTCACCACTCATACACGAACTCATTCAGGAGACAACCCTATGGCCAAGGCCGTGACATTCGACCGCATTGGCGGACCCGAGGTACTCAAATACGGCGATGCCGAAGTGGGCCAACCCGGCCCCGGTCAGGTGCGGCTGCGCCATGTGGCCGTCGGTCTCAACTACGCCGACACCTACTTTCGCAACGGCACCTACCCGATCCCCCTGCCCAACGGCATGGGCGTCGAAGGTGCAGGTGTTGTTGAAGCCATTGGCCCCGAGGTGAGCAACGTGGCCGTGGGCGACCGCGTCACCTACACCGGCTTCATCAACACCTTGGGCGCCTACAGCACCGAGCGCCTGATCCCCGCCGCACCGCTGATCAAGCTGCCCGACGCCATCCCTTTTGAAACGGCTGCGGGCATGACCATGCGCGGCCTGACTTCGGCCTACCTGATGCGCCGCATCTACGACTTCAAGCCAGGCGAGACCATCTTGCTGCACGCCGCGGCCGGTGGCGTGGGCCTGATCGTGTCGCAATGGGCCAAACTGCTGGGCCTGAACGTGATCGGCACGGTCTCGACCGAAGAAAAAGCAGCCGTGGCACGCGCGCACGGCTGTGACCACACCATCAACTACAGCCACGAGGACATTGCCAAACGCGTGCGTGAACTCACTGGTGGCCAAGGTGTCGATGTGGTGATCGACAGCGTGGGCAAGAACACCTTCATCGCCTCGCTGGACTCGCTGCGCCGCCGCGGCCTGATGGTCTGCGTGGGCACCGCCAGCGGCACGATCGACGGCTTCAATCCGAACCTTCTGGCGCAGAAGGGCTCGCTCTACCTCACACGCCCAGCCCTGGCTGACTACATCGCCGACCCGGCCGAAAAGGCCGAGCTGGCTGGTGAGATCTTCGGCCACATTGCCGCAGGCCGCATCCAGATCGAGATCAACCAGCGCTACGCCCTGCAAGACGCGGTGCAGGCCCACCGCGACCTCGAAGCCCGCAAGACCATTGGCTCGTCCATCTTTGTGATTTAAGGAAACACCATGCGCATCGAACCCCTGACCTGCGCCATCGGCGCGGAACTGGTGAATGTCAACCTCGCCTACGCCGTGCGTGACGACGGCCTGTTTCAAGACATCTACGCCGCCTTGCTCAAGCACAAAGTGCTGTTTCTGCGTGACCAGACGCTGGACAAGCTCTCGCGCCTGGACCACATGGCGTTTGCCCAAAAGCTGGGTGAGCTGGAAACCCACCCCATGGTGCCCAGCCACCCCGAAGCCCCCGGCCTGGTGCAGATCTACAAAAACCCCGACAGCCCCGTCGACCGCTACGAAAACTCCTGGCATACCGACGGCACCTTCCGCGAAAAGCCCGCGCTGGGCTGCGTGTTGCGCTGCATCGAATGCCCGCCTGTGGGTGGCGACACCATCTGGGCCAACATGAACCTGGCTTACGAGAAGTTGCCCGAAGGTGTGAAGCAGCAGATCGAAGGCCTGATCGCCAACCACAGCTTCAATTCCACATTCGCCGCCGCCATGCCGATCGAAAAACGCCTGGCCATGAAGGCGCAATACCCAGACTCGGAGCACCCGGTGGTGCGCACCCACCCCGACACGGGAGAAAAGGTGCTGTTCGTCAACGGCTTCACCACGCACTTCGTGAACTTCCACAACAAGGACAAGGTACGTTACGGCCAAGACTTCAACCAGGGCGCAGGCGATCTGCTGCAGTACCTGATCAGTCAGGCCTACATCCCCGAATACCAGGTGCGCTGGCGCTGGAAGCCCTACAGCGTGGCCATCTGGGACAACCGCGCCACCCAGCACTACGCCGTCATGGACTACCCGCCTTGCCACCGCAAGATGGAACGCGCAGGCATCGTCGGCACCAAGCCTTTCTGATTCTTTCCCTTTTTCTTGCCCCTCTTTTTTTGGAGACAACACATGTACTTCCTCGACGGACACCTCTTTCCTGAGAATCAGGAAAAACTCATCATCACCGCCGCCCCCTACGGCCCCGAATGGATTCCTTCGGACTACCCCGAAGACATCCCGGTCACGATGGAAGAACAGATTCAAAAAGCAGTGGACTGCTACAACGCTGGTGCCACCGTGCTGCACCTGCATGTGCGCGAACTCGACGGCAAGGGCAGCAAGCGCCTGTCCAAGTTCAACGAGCTGATCGCCGGGGTGCGCCAAGCCGTGCCCGACATGATCATCCAGGTCGGTGGCTCGATCTCGTTCGCACCGGTCGGTGAAGGCGAGATCGCCAAGTGGTTGTCGGATGACACGCGCCACATGCTGGCCGAGCTGGACCCCAAGCCCGATCAGGTGACGGTGACGATCAACACCGTGCAGATGAACGTGATCGAGCACATGGAAGAAGCCGACATCGCGGGCACCTCCATGGCCACGCCCGAAGGCCGCCGCGCCTACAGCGAAATGGTGGTGCCCTCCAACCCCGCCTGGTACGAAGAGCACATCCGCCGCCTGAGCGCCGCCGGTATCCAGAGCGCCTTCCAGTTCTACAACCTCAACAGCTTCGAGACCGTCGAGCGCCTGATGCGCCGTGGCGTCTACAAGGGCCCGCTGGTCTGCAACTGGGTCGCCATCAGCGGCGGCATGGACGCCCCCAACATCTTCAACCTGGCCAACTTCCTGCGCGCCATACCCGATGGCGCCAAGCTCACGGTCGAGAGCAGCATGCGCAATGTGCTGCCGATCAACATGATGGGCCTGTCCATGGGCCTGCATGTGCGTTGCGGCATCGAAGACAACCTGTGGAACCAGACACGCACCGCCAAAATGACCACGGTCGAGCAGATCGAACAGCTGGTGCGCATCTCCCGCGAGTTTGGCCGCGAAGTGGCCACCGGCAAGGAAGCCCGCGAGATCCTGAAGATCGGCGTGTTCTACGACACCGTCGAGGAATCGCTGGCTGCCAACGGCTTCTCGCCCAACCGCAACGGCGGCAACCAAGGCTTCCTGCGCAAGGCCGCCTGATGTCTGCCGTGCCAGATGCCACGGTGCAGGTCGACGTCTACTTCGACCTGATCTGCCCCTGGTGCTGGATCGGCAAAACGCACCTGGACACCGCACGCCGCCAGCTGACCGAGCGCCAGCCTGGCGTGCAGGTTCAGCTGAGCTGGCATTCGGCGCAGCTGATCCCCCAGACGCCACCGCAGGGCTGGCCTTACCAAGCCTTCTACGAACACCGCCTTGGCGGCCCCGAGGCGGTGCGTGCACGCCGTGCGCAGGTGCAGGCCGCAGCGGCCCGTGCCGGTCTGACGATCCACCACGAACGCATCGCCATGTTTCCCAACACCTGGCTCGCGCACCAGCTGCTGACCTTCACCGCACAGCAACACCCCGACCAGCACGAAGCCTTGCTGGACGGCCTGTTCGAAGCCTTCTTTGTGCAAGGCCTCGACATTGGCGACAGCCAGGTTTTGGCAAAACTGGCGCAAGCCCATGGCGTGGACAGCACCGAATCTGAAGCCTTGGATGCACCACCTGTTTGGGCTTTACCCGATGGTGCATCCGGTGTGCCCTTGTTCGTCTTCAACCAGCGCCAGGCCGTGTCCGGCGCACAGCCGCCAGAGGTCTTGCTCGCAGCCATGCAGCTTGCTTGTCAGACCACCGACTGAAAGCGTTTCCATGTCATCCACTGTTTTGATCGTTCCCGGTCTGCGCGACCATGTGCAAGACCATTGGCAAACGCTGCTGGCCGCGCAATTGTCCAAGGTGCATACCGTGCCGCCCATGGGCCGAGAAGACCTTGACTGCGCCAAGCGCGTGCAGGCCATCGAAGCGGCCATGGCCGCCATCGACGGGCCTGTAGTGCTTGTGGCGCACAGCGGCGGCTGCGTGATGGTGGCGCACTGGGCGCACACCAGCGCGCATGCGCACCGCGTGGTGGGTGCACTGCTGGCCACACCGCCCGACTTTGACCAGCTCATGCCCGAGGGCTACCCCACGCTGGCCGCCCTGCAGGCCAGTGGATGGCTGCCAGTGCCGCGCAAGCCCCTGCCCTTTCGCAGCCTGGTCGCCACCAGCAACAACGACCCGCTGGCCACGCGCGAACGCGTGCTGGCATTGGCCAAAGACTGGGGCAGCGAGACGGTGGACTTGGGCGCGGTCGGTCACCTGAATCCGGCTTCAGGCTATGGCGAATGGCCCATGGCGCACGCTTTGATTGAAAGGATGTCGGCAACGTCCCTTCAAGCTTCGACGCGGCATTGAACAGCCATGGGGTTATCCCGCAAAACAAAACAGGTGTCGCGAAAAGATAACCCAATGTCGTCAACGGACAAATCGAGTTTCAGCAATTCAAGAAAAATCGCATCCTGGAATTTGTTGTATTCCAAGCTTTCAATCGTCAAATTTAACTTCATCCACTTCATTCAACGAGGAGACATCATGAACAAACAACTGACCCTTCTGGCTGCCGCCGCATTGAGCTGCGCAAGCGCCGTCCATGCCCAGAACAACGTGACGGTGTACGGCGCACTCGATGGTGGCGTGCTGAACATGTCCACCAGCACCGCCACCGGAGCCTACACCCCCACCACAACCGACAAAGGTAGCTCCTCGGGCATCAAAGACGGCGGCATTGGTGGCAGCAACATCGGCCTCAAGGGCGAGCGTGACATGGGCAATGGCAACAAGGCCTACTTCCAGCTCCAAGGCAACATCAAGATCAACGACGGCGCATTCGGTGGTGCCAACTCGGCCGGCACGACCACCAACTTCAACCAGATGGCCCTGATCGGTCTGTCCGGCAAAGCAGGCGATGTCAAATTGGGTCGCCAGATTTCCCCCATGTACTACGCCATGGCCAGCACCGACGCGCGCGGTGGCCGTTACTTCGGCTCCACCCTGACCACACTGGTCGGCATGAACAGCGCCACCAAGGTCTGGAACGGCACAGGCAATGCCATGTTCGGCACTGTCTACAACGACAACTCGGTCACTTACACCGCGCCAAAATTTGCCAACACCACGGTGAGCGTACAACACGTCTACGGCAACAAGAATGGCCAGGACAGCGCCAACACCCAGGACGCCGTGACGGCCGTCTACAGCGACGGGGGTCTGCGTCTGTCCGCTCTTTACTACAACGGCAAAGGCAACGGCACCACAACGCTGGGCATCTCCGAGTCGGCCAACACCAACCGCCTGAACTCGCTGGGCGCCCTCTACTCCACCGGCCCCTGGACCATGAGCGTCGCCATTTTCGATGGCAAGAACCCCGCCGAAGCCAAAGTGGTTGGTGGTACCACCCAGATGAGCGCCAACGCCTTGGGCCTGGCCTACGCCATCAACAGCGACCTCAAGGTCTCGGGCGGCTACTACACCCTCAAGGACAAGACCAACTCGGGCAACAAAGCCAGCCAGACGGCAATCAGCCTGGACTACACCATGTTCAAGGACACCATCGTCTATGCGCAAGCCGCCAGCACCAGCAACACCGGCAGCAACATGAACCTGAGCCCCATCTTCGGCACACCAACGCCAGCGGGCAAAGGCAACACCGCCACCATGGTGGGTGTGCGTTACACCTTCTGATGAACCCGCCTGGACCGCTGGCGGTCCAGGCCCTCTCCAAGGTTTTTGGGGCCCCGACAGGGGCCCCTTTTTTTTATGCGCAACAACTTGCTGGCCCCGTCATGAAAAGCCAAGTCAAAGGCGCAAGACGTCAAGTGCTTTTGCATGTGCCGCTGCATCATCACTGCGTTCGTGTTCCAACACAGACAAGCTGATATGTGCAACGCAATGGAGACCTTTCACCATGAACTTTCTTGACGGCCACCTCTACCCCGAAAACCAGCAACCCCTGATCATCACGGCCGCCCCGTATGCACCGGGCTGGATTCCTTCAGACTTCCCGGAAGACATCCCGATCACGATGGAAGAACAGATCCAGAAAGCGGTGGACTGCTACGAAGCAGGCGCCACCGTGCTGCACCTGCATGTGCGCGAAGCCGATGGCAAGGGCAGCAAACGCCTGTCCATGTTCAACGAACTGATCGCCGGTGTGCGCAAGGCCGTGCCCGAGATGATCATCCAGGTCGGCGGCTCCATCAGCTTTGCGCCCGAAGGCCCGGACGGCGAAGCCAAGTGGCTGTCAGACGACACGCGCCACATGCTGGCCGAGCTGACGCCGAAGCCCGACCAGGTCACGGTGACGGTGAACACCACGCAGATGAACGTGACCGAGCACGCGGGCGAAGACGACTTCCGGGGTGTCTCGCGCGGCTTCCCGCACCTGCACAAGACTTACAAGGACATGATCGTCCCGTCCAACCCCAGCTTCGTCGAGGAACACATCCGCCGCCTCACGGCAGCAGGCATCCAGAGCGAGTTTCAGGTCTACAACATCAACAGCTTCGAGACCATCGAGCGCATGATGCGCCGCGGCGTCTACAAAGGTCCGCTGGTGATGAACTGGGTGGCCATCAGCGGTGGCATGGACCAGGCCAACATCTACAACCTGGCCAACATGCTGCGCGCCGTGCCCGATGGCGCTGTGGTCACCGTCGAAAGTTCGGTGCTCAATGTGCTGCCCATCAACATGATCGGCATGGCCATGGGCCTGCATGTGCGTTGCGGCATCGAAGACGTGCTCTGGAAGCAGGACCGCTCGGGCAAGATGAGCTCGGTCGAGCAGATCAAGCAGCTGGTGCGCATCGCAGGCGAATTCGGTCGCCCGATTGCCACCGGCCAGCAGGCGCGCGAGATCCTCAAGATCGGCGTGTTCTACGACACGGTGGAAGAGTCGCTGCGCGAAAACGGCTTTGCGCCCAACCGCAACGGCGGCAACCAGGGCTTTCTGCGCAAGCCGCTGGACATGGCCTGAGACAGCCCCCCACAAGAACACTGGAGACAAACCCCATGAACACGACTTTCCTCAAACGCCGATGGGCCTTGACTGCTCTGGCAGCCAGCGCCCTCACCCAGCACGCACAGGCCCAAACCAGCGACATCTGGCCCAGCCGCCCCATCACCCTGGTGGTGGCCTCGGGCCCGGGTTCCGGCGTGGACATCGCGGCGCGCGAGATGGCACAAAAACTCAGTGCCGTCTTCAAGCAAGCGGTGGTGGTGGACAACAAGCCAGGCGGCAGCGGCATGCTGGCCGGTGGCACCGTGGCCCGCGCCAAGGCCGATGGTTACACCCTGCTGTATTCCAACGCCTCCTTTGTAGCCGTGGCACCTGCGGTGCTCAAGAGCATGAGCTACGACCCGGTCAAAGACCTCACGCCCATTGCACAGACGGCTGCTGGCGGCATTTTGCTGCTGGTCAACAAGGAGGTGCCTGCGAACAACCTCAAGGAGCTGGTGGCCCTGATCAAGGCCAACCCCGACAAGTACAGCTACGGCACCTGGGGCAACGGTTCATCGGGGCAGCTGACGATGGAGTGGCTCAAGAAACAGGCCGGCTTGAAGATCGCGCACATTCCCTACAAAACCACCCCGCAAATCATGAACGACCTCGTCTCGGGCGTGCTGCAGGTGGCTTGGTCTGACCCGGGCACGCCGGTGGCCATGATCGAGTCCAAACAGATCAAAGGCATCGCCGTCAGTGGCAACGTCCGCGTGCCACGCACCGCCAACATAGCGACCATGGGCGAGCAAGGTCATGGTTTTGACGCGGTCGGCTGGTTTGGTGTGTTCGGTCCAGCCAACCTGCCCAAGCCCATCACCGACCGACTGAACGCCGAGATCAACAAGGTGCAAAAGTCACCCGAAATGGCCAAGCGCATGGACGGCTGGAACCTGGAGCCACCGCCCGCCAAGACGCCTGAAGAGTTCAAGGCCATCATCGCCCGCGATGTGAAACTCTGGAGCTCGATCGCCAAGGAGGCCCACATTTCGGAAGACTGACCCTTCAGCAGGCCCTGGGCTGTGTTCAGGCAGCCAGGGCCAAACTTTCAGAGGGTGCGTGCAAGGAATGGCGGACGGGCTTGGCACGCGACGCCTTGGCGCTGCAGCCAAACTGGCTCTGGTACCAGCGCGAGAAGCTGCTGGCTGCGGTGAAGCCCAACAAATCAGCGATCTCGGCCAGAGAGCGCTTGCTCTCGAGCACATAACGCAGCGCCAGTTGTTGGCGGATGTCGTTCATGGCGCAGGAAAAGGTCTGACCCTGCTCGGTCAGGCGACGCTGGATAGTGCGGGGCATCACCCCCATGTGTTCGCTCACCTGCTCGATGGTGCAGCGCCCGCTGGGCAAGAGCAGCAAGATGGTGCGTCGCACATCGTCCAGGATGTGCGACTCGTCTGCAGGCGGCGCAAAATCCAGCAATTTCTGTGCATACCGAATCATGGCCGGATCGGCAAATTCGTTGCGTGTGTCCAAGTCTGCCTTGGTGCAGACGATGCCGTTGAACGCCTGGTTGAAGGCGACACGCAAACCGAACATCCTGGCGTGCATGCGTCCGTCTTGGGGCGCGGCATGCTCGAAATACACCCGCTGGGGCTGCCAGTCCCGGCCAATCAACTGGCGAATGACCCGCACCATCACGCCCATCGCCAGCTCCACACGCTGGCGCGTGGGCTCACCCGCACGGCCTGACAGCAGGCGTTCACGCAGGACAACGGTATCGCCTGCCTCCTCGATCACCAGCGACAGCGCACTGTTGAGCGTGGCCAGATAACGCACCAGCAGATTCAGCGAGTCGCGCAAGGTCTGCTGGTCACGGATCAGCAAGCCCACCGGCCCCAGGTTCGACAGCAAGCGGGAGCTGGCCATGCACAGGCCGAAACTTTCGTTGCCGGACCGGTTGGCCGAGTCCTGCAGCAGACGAGCGACCTTGTCGACCGGGATCATCAGATCGGGTTCATCGAGCACATGAGGGCTCAGCTGAACATCCAGCAACATGCGCAGGGGGTTGAGGCCTGAGGCCTGCGCCACTTCGGCATAGTGGGTCAGGCAGGCGGCGCGAACAAGGGACTGGGCCATGGCGGTTCTCCTTGCGAAAGGATCAAGAGGGTGCAGCGCCCATCGGCGGGCGCTGCAGTGGCTTACTCGGGCTTGTACTGGATCGAACGCAGCAACTCGCCCTGACGCTCGTAACCAGCACGCAGGTCCTTGCTCAGTTCATCCGGTGTCAAGGGCAAGCCCGCCTCCATGCCCATGGCTTCGATGCGCTGGCGCACCTTGGCCTGCTGCAGGTACTGCAGCGTCAGCTCGCGCACCTTGCTCTGAATGGCCGGTGACAAGTCTGCCGTGGACCACAGACCCATCCAGCCGACTTCATTGAGGGTCGGATAACCCAACTCGGTAAAAGTCGGTACGTCTGGCAAAGCCGTGATGCGTGTCGGAAAATTCACGGCAAAGGCCTTGACCTTGCCCCCCTTGATGAGGGGCAGCGCGGTCGCCGGTGCATCGAACATCAAGGGCACATGCCCACCCATCAGGTCCTGCAGGGCCGGGGGTGAACCTTTGTAGCCAATGTGTTTGAGTTCCACTTTGGCCAGACGCGCGAACTGCACACCCGAGGTGTGCCCACGCATGCCCGCTGCATACGAGGCATAGTCCATGCCGCCTTTGCGGACCTTGATCAGGCTGACCAGGTCTTTAAGGTTTTTGGCCTCCAGATCCACATTGCCAAGCAGGATCAGGCCTTGCCGACTCACTTGCACCAAGGGCTTGAGGTCGGCAAACGGCTTGTAGTTCACCGGATAGGCCTGTGGCGTCTCGGTCACGATGCCGCCCTGGATCAGCAGCAGGGTGTGGCCGTCGTGCGGCGGCTTCAGCAATTCGGCAACGGCAATCGCACCGGCAGCGCCGGGCTTGGCTTCCACGATCACCGGCTTGCCTGTGGACTGCCCGAGCCCCTCGGACACGATACGGGCCAGCGCATCGGCCGTGCCGCCGGCCGGGCCGCCGACCACAATGCGCACCGGTTTATGGGGCCACTCCTGCGCTTGTGCGGCGAATGCGCTTGCACCCAACACGGCGGCAGTGGTCAGGGTCCACAGCGTGCGTAACACGGTTGGTTTTTGAAATTTTTTCATTCTTGTCTCCTGCATGCAGGGATGGCGTCCACGCATCCGGTGAACGCCATCCACTCAACGCGATTTGTGCAAATAGCCTTGGTTGCCGCCATTGCGGTTGGGGGCAAAGCCGTTGGCGGCCAGTGCTTCGTCGGCGGTCTCGTAAAACACCCCGATTTTGCAGATATCACGCGCCTGTTGGGCGGTGGCGATGTCGCGGCCAAATTCCTGCGAAATGCGCACCAGTTGCTCGATCTGCTTCACGGTACTTTGCTTGGCGGTGCGGCGCTGGTTCCAGATGCCGTCTTCGGTGCCGCAGCGCACATGCAGGCCCATCGCGATGCCCATCATGTTCACGGGCAGCACATTGCGCACATTGCTCTCCACCGTGACCACTGCGCCATCGGGCACGCCACGCATGAAGTTGCCCAGGCTGTAGACGTTGGGCGTGTCCATGCCGCCGCCAATGGCCACCCAGTTCATCACCAGTGGGCCTTTGTAGAAGCCGCGGCGGATCAGGCGCTCGACCGACTCGAAGCTGTTGGTGTTGTAGCACTGGAAGGCACTCTGGATGCCCGCTGCACTGAGACGCCGCACATGCTCTTCCACCCACAGCGGATTGGCCGGGACGATCATGTCCTTGTAGGTGTCGAACAGCTTGGGGTTCTCGCGCGAGGTACCGATCACATCGCCGTCTTCCATGTGGTCGGTCACGTTCATCTGCGAGGTGTTCACCGTCACCGTGACCTGGTCGGGCACCGGGTCCAGCTCGGCCAGCATGTGGCGCGTGTCGTCCGACAGCCATTGGGCCGCTTGGCCATCGTTCTCGGGCGCGAAAGAGATGGAGCCGCCGACCTGGATGATCATCTCGGGCACGGCCTTGCGCACACCGGCGATCAGCTCGTTGAACTTGGACAGGCGCTTGCTGCCCTTGCCGTCGAGTTCGCGCACATGCAGGTGCAGCACGGTGGCACCGGCGTTGTAGCAGTCCACCGCTTTCTGTATCTGATCTTCCATGGTGACCGGAATGTCTTCCGGAAAGTCCGAAGGCAGCCAGCCCGGGGCATAGGGCGCGGCCGTGATGATCAGCGGTTGCTGGTTTTCAGGAAAAAGGTGTCCGTCGAGGAAATTCATGTTGTATTTCCGAAGTCAGATGAAATGGATCAATACGGGCGGTCGCCGATGATGGCGGCGCGTTCCATCTTGCGCGGAGCGGGCCAGTAGTCCATGACCGCGTAGTGCTGCGTGCTGCGGTTGTCCCAGATGGCCACGCTGCCCGGCCGCCAGGAAAAGCGCACCTGGTATTCAGGGATGCTGGCCTGGCTCAGCAGGTAGTTGAGCAAGTGGCTGGCACCGGGGGTTTTGTCCAGACCAAAGCGCACGTTCTCGGGCGTGTGGAAGTTCACAAAGTTGGTGGTGAAGCTGCACACGTTGAGCACTTTCTCGCCAGTCTCGGGGTGGGTGCGCACCACCGGGTGTTCAGCCGGAGGGTTGGCTGCGGCGAGCTTACGGCGTGCCTCGGGGGCCATCACCGCGCCAAAGGAATGCTCGATGCTGCTGCGGGCGCTCAAGCCATCGATCTTCTGCTTGATGTCGTCGGGCAAGTTCTTGTAAGCCTCGACCATGTTGACCCAGATGGTGTCGCCACCGATGGGTGGGCATTCGATGCAGCGCAGCACGCAGCCCATGGCCGGTGTCTCGCGCCACAGACCGTCCGAGTGGTAGTTGTTCTCATAGTTCTCGCGCTTGTCGTTGCGGTAGATCTGCACCAGGCCGGGGTGCTCGGGGTCGCTGCCCGCCACGGGGTGGTCTTCGAGGTCACCAAAGCGGCGCGCAAACGCCACGTGCTCTGCGCGCGTGATTTCCTGGTCGCGCAAAAAAATCACACGGTGCTGCAGCAAAGCGGCCTTGATCTTGGCGAACAGATCGCCGTCGCGGCTGGCATCGCCCAAGTTGACGCCGCTGATTTCGGCGCCGATGGCGGGGGTCAGTTGTCGAACATGCATGAGGGTCTCCTGAAGGGTGGGGTGTCAGATCACGAAGATCGATGAGCCGGTGGTTTTGCGGGCTTCCAGATCGCGGTGCGCCTGCACTGCGTCATCCAGTGCATAGCGTTGGTTGATTTCGATGCGGATGCGGCCTGCTGCGATGTGGCCAAAAATCTCGCCCGCCAGTTCGGCTTTTTCTGCGGGGTCGGCGATGTAGTCGGCCAGAGCCGGACGTGTGAGGTAAAGCGAGCCCTTGCGCGCCAGGATGTGCGGATTGAAGGGCGGAATCGGCCCGCTGGCCGTGCCCACGCACACCATCAGACCACGGCGTTTGAGTGAATCCAGCGAAGCCTCGAAGGTGTTTTTGCCCACGCTGTCGATCACCACGTTCACGCCCACACCGTCCGTGAGTTCACGTGCCCGCTTGGCCACGTCTTCATGGCTGTAGTTGATGGTGTGGTCGCAGCCATGTGCGCGGGCGATGGCAGCTTTCTCTTCGGTCGACACGGTGCCGATCACGTTCAGGCCCAGCAGCTTGGCCCATTGCGACACGATCAGACCCACGCCGCCAGCGGCCGCGTGCAGCAAGATGGTGTCACCCGGTTTGTAGTCCCAGATCCGGGTCATCAGGTAAGCCGAGGTCAGGCCGCGCATGGTCATGGCGGCAGCGGTTTCCAGGCTGATCGCATCCGGCAGCTTGATGAGCGGCGCGGCGTCCACCAAGCGTTCGGTGCTGTAAGCGCCCAGGGTGTTGGTGAAGCCGGTGTAGCTCACGCGGTCGCCCACCGCCACCTGTGTCACGCCTTCGCCCAGTTCCTCCACGATGCCTGCCGCCTCCACACCAATGCCATTGGGCAGCGGGATCGGGTAAGTGCCATCGCGGAAATAGGTGTCGGCGTAGTTCAGGCCCACCGCCACATGGCGCAAACGCACTTGTCCTGGACCGGGACGGCCCACTTCTGCAGTGGTGCTGTAGAGCACCTCGGGACCGCCCACACGGTCAAATCGAATCACTTTCGCCAATCTCGTCTCCTGCTTGTATGATCAGAAAAGCGCATGGAGATCAAGCTCCTTGCGCAAACAGGTGTGATTCTTCAGTCCTCCAGTAAATCGATCTTGACCTGCCGCGCCATGAATTGACCAATCACGCCAAGCAGCCGTCCGATCCGCCTAGGGGTTTTCCTTAAAGACAACATGACCATCCAGGTACGCAGCGTTTCACTGGCCAAGTATTCGGCCATTGCACGTGAACTGGGCATTGACCCGGTCAGCATGCTGCGCCACGTCGGCCTGGACCCGAGCTGTCTGCTGACCCCCGACCTGCGCATTCCCGAAGTCTCTCTGGCCAACCTCTTGGATGCCTCGTCCAAAACAGGCGACAGCCGTTCGCTGGGACTGCTCATGGGCGAAAGCTGGCGGCTGTCGGACTTTGGCGTGCTCAGCCTCTTGCTGCAGCACCAGCCCACCTTGCGCCAGGCCTTGTTGGAGTTCAAAAATTACCGCCACCTGCTGAGCGATTCGGTGGCCGTGGACATCACCGAACACCAGCAGGTGGCCGTGGTGCAATGCGCCCTGGTGACCGGGCGCACCCACCCGGGCCGCCAGCCCATGGAGCTGGCCGTGGCCGCCTTGCTGTCGCTGTGCCGCCACCAGCTGGGGCCAGACTGGATGCCGCGCCGCGTTCACTTCGCCCACGCCGCCCCGCCCAGCACTCTGATCCACCAGCGCGTGTTCGGCCCGTATCTGGAGTTCGGCGCCGACTTTGATGGGCTGGTGCTGGGCAAGGAAGAACTCGATCGCCACCGCGCGTTGAGTGACCCAAGCATGGCCCGTTATGCCCGGGACTTCATCGACCTGCAGCCGCGAGGACAAGCCCAGAAAGTCAGCCACGCGGTGCACCGGGCTGTGCACCTGCTGATGCCACGCGGGCGGCACACCATCGAGCAAGTGGCCCAGCACTTGGGTGTGAGCACGCGCACCCTGCAGCGGCAACTGGCCGAAGAAAGCGCCAACTTCCAGTCGCTGGTCAATGACGTGCGGCGCGAGCAGGCCTTGCGCCTGATCGAAGGCCAGGCCCACAGCATCACCGAAGTCGCGCAGATGGTCGGCTTCGCCGAAACCAGCGCTTTCTCGCGCTGGTTCGGCCAGCAGTTTGGCGTCTCGCCCTCACACTGGAAAAAAGGCATCGCGAACGATGCCTTTGGATGAGATGAATCTCGCTCAGAGGGCCTGGGTCAACTCAGGCACAGCGGCAAACAGATCGGCTTCGAGGCCAAAGTCCGCCACGCTGAAGATCGGCGCTTCAGGGTCCTTGTTGATCGCCACGATCACTTTGGAATCCTTCATGCCTGCCAAGTGCTGGATCGCGCCCGAGATGCCTGCTGCGATGTACAGCTGCGGCGCCACGATCTTGCCGGTCTGGCCCACTTGCAGGTCGTTGGCCGCATAGCCAGCGTCCACCGCAGCGCGGCTGGCACCGATGGCTGCGCCCAGCTTGTCGGCCAAGGGCGTCATCACTTCGTTGAACTTCTCCGAGCTGCCCAAAGCGCGGCCACCCGAGACGATGATCTTGGCGGCCGTGAGTTCAGGGCGGTCGTTCTTGGCGATCTCGCTGCCCTTGAAGCTGCTCTTGCCGCTGTCGGCCTGGGCGGCTGCGGATTCAACGGCTGCCGAGCCACCGGTGGCCGCTGCGGCGTCAAAGCCGGTCGTGCGCACGGTGATCACTTTGGTCGCGTCGGTGGACTGCACGGTGGCAATCGCATTGCCTGCGTAGATCGGGCGCTCAAAGGTGTCGGCCGAGTCCACTTTGGTGATGTCGCTGATCTGCGCCACGTCCAGCTTGGCGGCCACGCGGGGAGCGACGTTCTTGCCGCCTGCGGTGGCGGGGAACAAGATGTGGCTGTAGTTGCTGGCAATGGCCAACACTTGGGCTGCGACGTTCTCGGCCAGGCCATGGGCCAGGGCTTCGCTGTCGGCGTGGATGACTTTGGCAACACCGGCAATTTGCGCAGCAGCTTGTGCAGCGGCAGCGGCGTTGTGGCCTGCCACCAGCACGTGCACATCACCACCGCAAGCGGCAGCGGCTGTGACGGTGTTCAGGGTGGCGCCTTTGATGGCGGCGTTGTCGTGTTCTGCAATGACGAGAGCGGTCATGGTTTGTCCTTTGTTTTTGTGTAGGAGCCCACCCCTGTGGGCGATGGGTGGTTCGGGCTGAATGCCTGAATCAAGCGATATCGCTCAACACACGCATCGCCCACGGGGTGGGCTCCTACAGGGAAGATATTCAGATGACTTTGGCCACGTTCTTCAGTTTGTCCACCAAGGTGGCAACATCGGGCACCTTGATGCCGGCGCTGCGCTTGGCGGGCTCGGTCACCTTGAGGGTCTTGATGCGGGGGGCCACATCGACGCCCAGGTCTTCAGGCTTGAAGGTGTCCAGCTGCTTTTTCTTGGCCT